>Ga0164243_10016719_pt1 | contig 10035 bp, 6 predicted proteins | sample OricompcompostOP_FD_108781 | JGI IMG/M metagenome (GOLD analysis project Ga0164243, IMG submission 108781) | Organic Plus compost microbial communities from Emeryville, California, USA - Original compost - Organic plus compost (OP) | ecosystem: Engineered > Solid waste > Mixed feedstock >... | reverse complement strand
CTATCTCAACTGCATAAGCATATTGTAATTGTTAGCAATTCTGACAACCGAATCTCATGCTCCCTCGTCCCGCCAAAATGATCAACGAACTCATCCCCAAACACCTCCCTCGCAACGCTCCCCGCCCTCATAAACCTCTCATTCGCCTCCCTCAAGCTCCTCACCAACCTCTGCCCGCTACCTTACACCCCACCCACATCCTCCCCTTTCCCCAACAGCAGGCACAGAATCTCCAACGTCTTCTACACACCCCACCAGCCCAGCCCCAGCACAGCAGCAAGCACATAATGGGGGTTCGTATCGGCACCACTAACACAAATCTCGAACCGCGTAGCGCCGGGCTTGGAAGTTGGTGGTGTGACGAGGTGGATGGAGGCAGTGTAGTGCTTGAGGCCCCAGGATACCATCACAGGGCCTAGAAGTTCTTAATGAGGCGCTTGTACAAGTTGATGGTAGGGGCGATGAGGGGTATGATGTCGGGGAGCCCGGCTGAGGTAGGTGATGTTAGGCTATTGCGGGCTTAGGTCTGGCGTTTCATAGAAGAGGACGTTGCTCTTGACGCTTTCGATGAGGATAACTGAAGGGAGGTAGGTAAGGAACCGACGACCTTAATAATTGCGCACACAGCGCTTCTCCTGTTTGACTTAAAAGAAGGACCCCTTCTCAGAATCCTCGGGGTCATTGTGAACAGCTGGACCGTCCGTGCTGTTGTAGAAATGCTGGTCTCCCTGGTCAAGCTGGTGTGGCTCTAGCACACAGTAAAAGCTTGAATGTGTTCGAAGCGGTGCTTGCTGCTCGAGATTCAGGCAGGTAGGGTCCTAAAAAGTTGGTGTGAGACTTGAGGGCTGTCGCAAGCTTGAGATGAATCTACCGCATGAAAGATAGACTATAACGATGCCCAGTATATCTGCCTGGCAGAGTTAAAATATATATGGAGGGTATAGTGGAAGCGGATCAAGACCTAGATGTATATGGATACCGAGAGGTGCGGACGAACTGTTTATATAAAGAGACGTAGCAGGGATTATTGTCGAGGCTTGCACTTTGCCGTCGCTTCTGATGAAGCAAGGACGAGTATGGAACGGCCCGACGAACCCGTGCTCTAGCCGGGACCATGCTAGATGCCTGCCTTATCCATCACGAGTTGTTGACATACATTTAAGTGAGGAAGCGGTAAAAGTCGCGTACGGCTGCGACGCACTCGTCCTGCGAGTAGCGGATGTCACTAAGCCAAGGCATTCTCTCTTCGCTCAGCAATTTTTCTCGCTTCTCGTAGGACTCGACCTACCAGTAGAAAGCCCTACTAGCAGAGACCCATACCGTAGAAACGGCCCTCCCCCTTTATCTGTAGAAAGCGCTCACCCCCAACACTAAGCCTACCCCGTAGCCACGTGACGGTTGACAGCATATTGGAAAGGCTTGTTAAATACGTCGGTATAGTGGCTGGAATGGGATCTCGATCGGGAGAGGGCCGGCCAGTAGGTTTCACGTCGTCGGATCTAGTACATTCCCGGGTACTAGGTTCACTAACGATAGTATTTTTAGACAGGCGGGAACGTGATTCATGCTATGAAAATCCACCGCCCTGCCTTTGATGACCATACATGTATATATGTAAAAGTTAGGCCCAGTGCCTTAGCTCTCAAGCGCAGGGCTACTCTGAAAGCATCGCCAACTACTCCGCAACTCTCGAATCCTAGCCATTCTCCGAGCTTTCTAAATCACCCAGGTCTATATCATCATCAGAGTCGTACAGCTCAAGCCATTCGTACAGAGAAATGCTATTCTCACTTACTAGATATCCCTCGGAACCTATCTAAGCGAAGATATTACGGAAGCAGCCTCCATAGCGCGTCAGTCTGCCGACAAGATCTTGTTTTTGTGGCGTTAGAAAAGACTAAGTCCCTACAACTTTTAAAAACTAAGCGATCGCAAGCTCAGAGACTAGCTAGATCGCTAACTAACCGCAGGATCTTCATTAACTACAGGTACTAGCTGTCACGATCCAGCACAGTGAAGGAAGAGCCCAGGCAGTCCAGCACAGCAGAAATAGCAAAATATCAGAGAGAAAAGAAGAGATGGAGAACTAATAAGGAATATGTAGCTAGAGTAGCCAGCAATTTATGACAGCGACAGGCTTCAATTCTCTTCTCATGGCGTAGTACCACTCACACGAACCAAAACCGACCCCATGCCGGGCGACTTCCCCCAACTGCCATGTGCCTCTCTGATACTCTCCTCCGTCAACTCATACACCTTCTTGATCGGCGCACGTATCTTCCCTTCGATGGCCATCCTCATCAGCGCCTCGAAATCTGGCTTAAACGTCTTGGCATCTCGGCTTATCGAAAAGAAGCTCACCCGCTTCCCGCTCCACACCTTCATCTTCCGAGCTAGGAACTTGGCGAGAACTGGCAACACCGACGGTTGCTTACCTCCCTCCAAAGCAGCCTTATTTAGAGCATAGGCGACTAGAATCCCCCCTTCCTTACTCAGGATAGAGTACGACTCGTCATAGCTCTCGAACCCTAGTGGATCAAACACAGCGTGCGCGCCACCCAGCTTCTGCATCTCTTTCACCCAGTTCTTGTCCGTGTACACGAACGGCGTTGCGCCCAGCTCGCCCAGCTGCGCATGATTGCGCTCCGACGCTGTGCCGTAGACCTTTGCGCCCTTGAGCAGACACAGAGCCATGAGTGCATACCCGCACGCTCCGCTCAGACCGTGGACGAAGACTCGCTGGCTCGCCTGCACCTTGGCGGCGTGCTCGACAATGCCGTACGCGGTGTTCCAGTCCAGCCCGAAGGCCGCTACCTGCTGCAGGCCGTCGTTGGTGGCGCTGAGCTCTGGAGGGACAGACACAAGGTATTTCTCCGGCACGTTGATAAGCTCGGCCTGGGCATCGTAGACGGTTAGGGCAGCGACGGCGTCGCCTGCTTTGAACTGCTTGGCGCATGCAGGCCCGAGCTTCTCGACGCGGCCTACCATGCAGTATCCTGGCGTGAAGGGCGGCTTGCGCTGCATGGGATATCGGCCGAGCCTCATTTCGACATCTGCGCCGGAGAACCCGGCGTAGATGACGCGCACTTGAACTTCATCGCCGAGGGGAAGAGAGATGGTCGCCTCGACAACGCTGACGTTGGAGACGTCGCTGCCAATAGCGGATATGAGAGCTTTGCGAATTGTCGACATGCTGAAGGAATAATGCTGACATCCAGCTGCAATGTGGTGAATGTGGTCATCCCGAGGTACGAGGACGGAATCGAGCCACAATTAAATGCCAGATCTTCTGATCTCGCGCCGTCGTTGTTATCAGACCACGGATAGTTCGTGGCATGTTAGCCTGGGGAACCTCATTTGGCCGCTAACTCCTCAGGGTGGATGAATGGCCTGGGGTACGCGCACGCTGTTGGCGTTCCAAATATCATGATATTCCACAGAGGACCTAGACGGTGCCTAATATCCCGTCCATCAAGTTACCTATGCTGAAACCTGTAGGTGCAGGTCTGCGCATAGCAAAAGACGCCAGTTCTTCGCCCCAGACATGGCTCATAACTGTTAAATAATTGGGGAAAGACCCATGGACGATTGACTTCTTCTAGCTAAAATGGCTTCAAAAAACGTTGCCTTTTTATTTCCACATGGAATCCACCATTTCGGCCAATTGCAGCCCATTTCGATAATCCTTGCCCAAACAGTCCAGCGTCAATACCCATGGCCGAACGGCGACAAAACCATGGTGCGACCAAGAATCCGATTCCGATGTCGTAAAAGCCTCTTTTATGGTGGCGAAATGGGACGGCGAAACGGACTTCCCGGCCTCAGCTAAGTTCGATCCGTATTTGACCCTTGACCAATTGCTATGTCCCTTGTCACTTTGACCTTTCCAAAAGGGCCTGTTCCAACAGTAACCAAGCAGCCCAACCGACCCCCCCCCCCCAAAAAAAAAAGACTATCGAATCAAAAGCAAAAGTACGAATACTGGGCTTGTTAACCAGTTGCGTGCGAAAGCACTCAACGCTGTTGTGTCTTTAGAGAAAGGTTTGCCACTCAGGGACAATTTAGTGGCGTTGGTGAAGGCGGCTTCTATCGCAAGGCAGCCTAAGATTAAAATCCCCGTGTGAACTGTTTCCTACCTGAACTGGTTCTACTTGGTGTCATCCTCATTCCCTTCCCCCCGACATTTTGCACAGGATTTTCATCTCCTTACTTTGTTACTTCCCAGACGAGAACCATGAACGTTTCAAACGGGCTACCGAAGCTTCGCTTCATCCCCAAGCGCGAACGGGAGAAGATGGACAAGGAGAAGAAGGAGCGCGAAGAAAAGGAAAAACAAGAAAGAGAGCGAAAGAGGGCCGAGGAACGCGACCGACAGAAACGAAAGCGCGAAGAGGAAGAAAAAGTCAGCGAAGATATTGCGGAACGATTTCGGCGCCCTGTCAAGAAACCAGGCCAGAAGCTCACGGCTGATGACATCGACCAGCTCAACTTCGTGACGCGGTATCTCGGCCCTGAGATCAACAAGAACTCGACATTTGCTCCCCGGAAGCGGAGAAGGGGCGCGAAAGAGTTCAACTTCGACTGGGACCCTCTCGACGATACGTCACGACCCGAAGATGGAGAAGAGATTATTCGAGAAAACGGGCCGAAGCGGCACCAGAAATCGACAGATACACAATGGCCACTGGGTTGGGGTGCCGATGCTGAGGCTAAGGCACTCAAACAAGCCAAGATACTGGAAGAGATGCACGGCAGAGAACGGGCAGAAGAGCATATGCGCAAGTTTTACGAAGGACGAGAGCGGCGGAAGGCCGAGGACGATCGTCTACTAGGCCGCACGAAGAACTGGGTGCAAAAATCTCGCGAAGAGATGACGGACCGAGACTGGAGGCTCTTCAAAGACAAGGCGGGCATTACAATCAAGGGTGCGGGCTTGCCCAACCCCATGCGGAACTGGCAGGAATCCGGCCTCTCCACCTCGATTCTCGATACTCTCCGCCGACGAAACTTCCAAGATCCTACACCCATTCAGCAAGCCGCGATTCCCATTGCGCTGTCATCCCGAGATATTATTGGCGTGGCGAAGACCGGTTCCGGAAAGACGCTTGCCTTTGTACTGCCCTTGCTGGTATATATGTCTCAGTTGCCTCCACTCACCGAGTACAACATGAGTGACGGGCCCTATGCGCTTATTCTAGCACCGACTCGAGAGCTGGCGCAGCAGATCGAAAAGGAAGCCAAGATATTCGCCGATCCTCTTGGTTTCCGTGTGGTATGCATCGTTGGTGGTCATTCACTTGAGCAGCAGGCTCTCGCGCTGCAAGCCGGTGCACATATCATCGTGGCAACGCCAGGTCGTCTAGTGGACTGTATCGAGAACCAGTTTGTTGTCTTCCACCGCTGCACGTACTTGGTCATGGACGAAGCCGATCGCATGATTGATATGGGTTTCGAGGAGCCGGTCAACCGTATCTTGAGTGCGCTCCCATCACCCGAACAAACAGACGGAGAAGATGGCGTGAACTTACCCGGTTGGAACGTGGGCCTGGGCGTAAGGGGCGGAACGAGACAGACCATGATGTTTACGGCTACAATGTCGCCCCGCGTCGAAAAGATTGCGGCCAAGTACATGCGGCACCCAGCCGTCGTGACGATCGGCAGTTCTGACGAAGCCGTCGACACCGTCGAGCAGCGCGTCGAGTTCATCTCTGGAGAGTCGAAACGTCTCAACCGGCTCCAGGACATTCTATCCGACCCCAGCCTCAAGTCGCCCGTCATCGTGTTCGTCAACGTCAAGCACAACTGCGATGCCGTCGCGAAATCTATCCGGAGAATGGGCTGGAGCACAGCCACGCTTCACAGTGGAAAGACGCAACAGCAGCGTGAAGCCGCGCTTAAGGATGCGCGGGAAGGCCGCACCGACGTGCTCGTGGCGACGGACTTGGCGGGCAGAGGTATCGATGTGCCGGACGTCAGCCTGGTCATCAATTTCAACATGGCCAATACGATTGAGAGCTACACCCATCGTATCGGTCGTACGGGTCGTGCCGGAAAGAGTGGTATCGCCATCACGTTCCTTGGACCGGAGGACAACGACGTCCTGTATGAGCTGAGGCAGATGATTTCCAAGAGTCCAGTTTCGAGGGTGCCGGAGGAGCTGGCGCGGCATGAGGCGTCTCAGCAACGCTCCGCGCGTGGCAGGAGGTAAATATAGCGTAACGGAATATAGAAAAGTCCCAATTTACAGAATTACAATGATGAGCGAATTTTGCTTTTCATATTGATACAGTTAGCTGCATGCAACGATGGCGTTTCTCTCCGCCCTACCAATGTAAGATAATCTAGGAGTGGAAAGCCGGTATTGGGATGACAGGCAATCACAGGCCCTACTTCGGAGAGCCGGAAAGAGTCCGGGACCCCCAAGTCCTTTTAACCACCCACGCCTGACCCCGGCCCAGTGCATATCCCATGCCGTTGTACTGAGGTAGTCTTCGGTTTAGATTCAGTGTTCTTGAGAGCTCTAGTTGCCAGGGGTGGGTTACAGCAATGAGCAAATCAATCTATGGAGATGACGACAACCGAGGTATTGAGGACAAATAAGTGTGACTACGAGGTACCCCGACACTCAATTGATTCCTCTACGAAGTACACTAGATAATGAGGCCTTTCCTTGACCGCGAAACACAAGCGGTGAGTTGGTAGTGTCGTGTAGTGTAGTGTCTGTTGAGGATCAGTTTACAAGTACGAAGCAAGGAGATTGATAGTGGGGGAGAGGAGAGCTCGAAGATTGGTTTCCGGCACTTTCTGTACGAACTGTTCCATTTGCACCCAAAGCTGGAGCTCCCCCCCTCTCAACGCCGGGCTCCTATTGATCAGAGATAATCTATTGATCTCTCGATCAGGGTTGTTTTGCGCCTTAGCATGGGGGAGCAAATTTCTTCTCTCTCCCTCCCGCTGCGTTCTGGGCTCGGTAGGGCCCGGTACAATCCGCTGTACCTTCGGATCAGACCCAAATCGACCCCACCACCTCCCACCATTCCCCACTAAGCCATCAAGAGCAGCCCAAGTCGAGCCCAAAACATCCCCTGGAACAATCTTACGAAGTAGTCTTGCCCGCTACGAGAATAGCGTGCATTGCTACTTTGATGCTAGTACCAAGTAATACAGTGCTCCGTCCTCGGTGTCACCTGCCGTTGACAAAAAAAAAAAATGTTTGTTCATCTTCAGATTTTCTCTCACGCCCTGCGTCGCGCCCTGCAGGCACTTTCAGATGACAGCGATTTCGCTCTTCCCCATCACGACCCCAACGTTTTTTCTAAGAATTGGAGGGTATACCCTAGTCTCCCCTTCCTCTTCTTCCAAGTTCTCTCTCTCCCTTCATTCCATCCGTCTCGCAGATCACTCGAGATGCTCAAGTGACGTTCCTTCCCTCTTTCACCCTGCGCCCGTCTCATCCATCTACTCACCGTCCCTTCGGCCCGGACTGGCTGGGGCCTGTCCCATTATGTGACTCCTTTCCGAATCATATCTACATAGCTTCCCCGACCGCCCTTTAGGAAAGCGGAAGGCTCATCACAGCTAACATTGAATGCTTCGGCAAGTACGGCCTTGCTGAGAAAAGAGATTTCATCTTCCCCTCGACAAGAAGGATTCGGGGCCTTCAGTGCTTGGGGTCGGACACGACCACCATCCAGTTTCAACATTTCTACCAAACCTCACCTTTATGAACTAGAGTCATATTCACATGAATTATCTCTAAGCTACTAAAAGAAAAGCAAAACACCAACCTGCATACTCAACCATTTCAAGCCATTCTCCGATCTTTGTTGACAGCACACACTTCAAGGTTCCTTTTCCTTTGCACAGTTTGTCTCGCTTCAAGACCCGTTTTAAGCTGCCAAGGCATCTTCTCCGCCTAGCATGGAACGAGCCTCAAGCCCTGTGACAGCTCCCCCGCAGGAGACAATCTTGCAACCCCAAGCTGGTGCCCTCGAAGCTGTTGAAGATATTCTTTATGGATCTGTGAGTATTACTTCTTCTAACTTGTGAATATTCCATGATTGAATCTTGCTAATCTCCCTCTAGTTTGCGGGAGTAGTTGGGAAGTACATCGAGTACCCCTTTGACACGGTCAAGGTTCGCCTTCAGTCGCAGCCTCACAAGCTGCCCCTTCGGTACACTGGCCCTGTCGACTGCTTCCGTCAGTCAATCAAGGCAGATGGCTTCCTCGGGCTCTACAGGGGCATAACCGCCCCCCTTGTCGGAGCTGCGATGGAAAACAGCAGCTTGTTTTTCTTTGAACGCCTCGGCCGCGATCTTGTCTACGCTTCAGGCTACGTTTCGAAGGAGAAGCCTCTTTCCCTGCCGGCTCTCTGGTTCACCGGTGCTTTCGCCGGAGCGTTTACCTCGCTTGTTCTGACCCCAGTGGAGCTGGTCAAATGCAAGATTCAGGTGCCCGCAACCCTTGAGGGCAAGGCCCCGCCGCCGCTTCGTCCTATCCCCGTAATTAGGGATATTTACCGTCACCACGGCCTGCGAGGTTTCTTCCATGGCGGCCTTGGCACGCTCATCCGTGAGGCTGGAGGCGGAGCTGCCTGGTTTGGTACCAAGGCCACTATTTCAAAGATGTTTTACCAGCGAAATGCCCGATTCGCCTCGACATCCGAGGAAAAGGAGTTGATCCTTTCGAAGCCCCTTCCGCTTTGGCAGCAGGCATTTGCGGGCGCATGCGCAGGAATGTCGTACAATTTTCTCTTCTTCCCGGCCGATACGATCAAGTCGAGAATGCAAACCGCGCCGATCGGCCAGTCGGTTCAGTCACAGTCATTCCTTAGCGAAGGACTCTCACTTTGGAAGCAGCATGGCATCCGTGGCATGTATCGAGGATGTGGCATCACGGTCATGAGGTCTGCGCCCAGCTCCGCCTTCATCTTTATGGTCTTTGATGGTCTGAAGACATATCTTCCGCTTCGATAAATTCCGCGTTATTTTTTGCCCGATGGAGATACGGGCCTATATAGAGAGGGGATGCATAGCTTGGCGTTAGGCCCTTTTTTTTTCTCTTTCTTTTTTTTCTTCTTCTTCCTTCTCATATCGGATCCATGCATACAGATACGGACGATCTGCAGATTAAATGCGCAAAACATTGGCGTTGGCGGAAGGGGATATAATACAAAAGTTGACATCTTGCATCTTGTATTTCGTTCGTTCTTCATACTCACGCCAGCTTCTATCACTAAGAAGCTACCTGGTGGTTATGTTTGACATGAGAAGTCAATATAAATACATCCACACGCGCGCGCGTTGAACTTGTTTAAGGGCTGTCCTTTTCACCCGCCGCCTTTCCCTTCAAGGTCCAGTTATTCAAGTAACCGACACCAGCACTAAGGTAAGCAGAGTATCCCAACCAGGCAACGTAGGGGACCATGAGCCAGCCAGCAATGTCGTCAATGTCTGCCCAGAGGTAGGTGAGATAGCTGTTGATACCGAACAGGGCGGCGGCGCTAATGGTGGCTTCAATAGGCCTCTTGGCGACATAGAATAGAGGCATCCAGGCGAGGTTGAGACCAAGCTGGAGAGTATAGAGGGTGGCACCGTGCTTGGCATTTTGATGGCTGATCGTCGAGGCCAGGGGGTCAAGGCCGATGGTTACGGCGCGGTGGGCAGCGTAGCCCGCGATTCTTGGGAGGGAACGTTAGCTTTTTTTCAATAACCTCGTCGAACGGCCACCCTGCGTTTGCACATTCTTACCCATAGAGCGCGATCCAGACTGGGGGGAAAACCTCGCGGGGAGGCCTGCAAGGAGGTTGCTTGATGCTTTCGAAGGTCTTTTCGTGTTCGGCGGCTGGAAGATGCCAAATTAGAAGCGGGTGAGGTGAGGGGCAACTTGGTCGTGATCGAAGACTTACGACGGGTTCCGAATCCGACAGCTGTTCCTAGGGCCACGGGGAGGAGGATGCTGACCGCGGGGTTCTCGAACACCGCGTAGGGGATCGTGATACAGGGGATGAAGGAAGTCATGGTGGTCTCGCGTAT
>Ga0164243_10016718_pt1 | contig 10035 bp, 11 predicted proteins | sample OricompcompostOP_FD_108781 | JGI IMG/M metagenome (GOLD analysis project Ga0164243, IMG submission 108781) | Organic Plus compost microbial communities from Emeryville, California, USA - Original compost - Organic plus compost (OP) | ecosystem: Engineered > Solid waste > Mixed feedstock >... | reverse complement strand
GGTGCGCTCGTTCCACCTTGAATGTTTCCCCTTGAGAGGCGGCTTTCCCATGCTTCTAACAAGCGTGAATCACGCCCATCCAACCGCTTCTCCGTGGGGTGAATTACAGGCCGCCTTCGGCCACGTCCGGCATTTTTGTTTCAACAGCGGGACGTCGTACCCCGTACGGGAGAGCTCGCTCGCACCAGACGACAAACTTTACGCCCATAACTATCTCACTGCCGTGCTTTCAAGTCCCCACCTCGAGGGATTCAAAGTGCAGTTCACCTCCGAGTATATGCCGCGCATCGACATAGATGGTGACGAGGAGTTGGACGAGGAGATGTACACTACGATGTATAATGTCACCTCACTGCTCAGGTCATCCATATTTACGGGCGTGCCGTTCCTGAAATACGCCGCTATAACCGGCGCGGCCGTGGACCAGGCCGCGCTCGAGGCGTTCTGTCGGTTGCTTGGCCCTGGGTTGGCCCAGCTGACCTTGTCCCGAGTCCACCTGGCCGAGGGAAGTTGGGCGGAGATCCGGCAGATCCTCCGGGCCAAGTTCTTGGACGCGTTCTTGGCGGAAAGGTCTATCATTCATATTCACGCGTTGACTGGAGGCGAATATGGGTTTAACGAGTTTGGGGAGATGCGTTTCAACCCCAAGTTGACGTTGGAATTTCTGGGCTCGGAAGAGGCCTCGCGCTAAGGTATTTTATATATTGTAGACACGTCCCATGCGGCATGGATATTGGACGAACACCCACGTTTGTGGACAGTCACCATGCGCAGCCGCAGCGCCGCGCCATTACCACTTGTACTACTAGCATTTACCAAGATCGTCACAACCCCGTAGTAATAGACTTTTCGTCTTTTCAATAGGAATTATCGCACGAGGTGGAAAGTGGAGAATACTGGATAAGAAACGACATGATATCGCCTGGTGTTTGTCGCCAGGAGTAAATTGCGTTATCGTTTGGCGAAGCTCGGGCTGCCTACTCCAGGCAATAAAACAATTTTCCACTGGGCCTCGGAATCTTCCTGCGGCAGGAGGAGCTGCTCCAGGACTTGGAGGAATGACCCCGACTGTTGTATTGATATCGAATACCGATGTTGACATGGCTGGGAATGATTCGCGCGAAGACGCGGCCTCCACCTCTACTCTACAGTAATTGGCGTCCTGGGATCACACTACTGTAGAGTCTTGGGAAGTGTCACCCACTCCCGGAAAACTTATATTTTGTGTAGGACAGTGCCTGCGGTTGACTAGTCTTTGGATCAAGTGATTAAGACCTATTACGAAGTATCGAGCAGTAGTACTCGGCCAGTTCATTAGCGCAAGCAGCTAATTCCACCTCACTCATACCCTTCTGATATCTAACCGTTCGCGTTTGTTCTGTGATGTAGTCGAAGTATGGGTTTGGTGCAGTCGCCGGATCCCTCATAATGTTTCCTTCTGGGTACAAGAAGGCGAACTTCTCATCGCCTACCCGGACATTGACATGGGAGTGCTTTTCCGGGTCATAGTCACATCGCACCTCCCAGTAGTCGCCAGGCTTGATCTTGACGAAAATCTGTTTTGATTTGTTTCTGTCGGGGATGGCAACAACGCCCTGAGCCTCAACGGTGGACCACCCGCGAAGGCCCGTCACCTGTTCTTTGTCGAAACTAAGGTTTGGGGGGGGGATAAGCGTTCGATCTCGAGATCTTCCCACAAGTGATTGGGATGGCAATCCCGTAAGGAACATCCATCTCACCTCGTCCATTGTCGATTTGTCCCTCTCTCGATTTGTGGTGTGAGGGGAAATTTGCTGAAGATAACCCTCAGGTCTCGAGCCTTCTCGATGACATCCTCGCTCCCTAGGACGCGGAGAGCGTCGGTCAACAGGTATTTACTAGGGATGAGCTGTTCGGGCATCTTGATTTGACAATTGGAGGCGCACGGGGGAGGAAATGCATCAATGGACACTTGGATTATTACAGTTCGAGATGTACTGCGGGGATGTGTTACGACAGAAATCTCCGTGGGAGAACTGTCGTCGCTAAGGTCACGGTGGCAGTTCTGCCAGTTGTGAGAAATGCCAATGTATGGTCCAGTATTTTGAGTATAAGAAGGGAATTGATTGACTACTTCTCTTCTGTATGGGAGAAATTCTTCTACGACTCTTTTATATGGGGTTCTGTCCCTGGTAGAACTGGTGTTGCCAGTTCTCACTTGTGCCTGGTCAGTTCTGCCAGCTGAGAACCAGCTGGCAGATCTTTTTCGCGTGACAGGATGGAAAGACACTATCCCAGTTTATCTTACATCCGGCCTTTATCATCTATACCGAATGTGCGGGGACTTAAATGGGCATGAACTGGATTCAGCAGGGCTAGTGGGCGCCTTCCAATCACGCGATTAGCCTTCCATCCATTGTCTAGCTCAGCGAAGGTTCCAGGCCCCTTTAGTCGTACCTAGAGAGGGGTTCCGCCCAATCATACACTCCTTTGTCTTTATAAAAAGCTCCATGGTGAAAGTCAGGCAGCCACGGAGAATTCGTCAGGCATGAGTGGTTCTGGAAAGCGGCAGGCAACGCCGGCCTGGTACAGCATACGGACACCCTAATTCAAGCAAGCTCGCTCACATCATGGAAAGGTTGGCGAAATAGTATCAGGGTTCAAGGTCAAAGTACCATAGCTATGCCTTATAGCCTAGTAGCTGGTGCTAGGGCTGTTCTTCTCCCAGTGGCTATTCTACGGCTTCACAGAGCGTGCCTGAGGATATCTTGCGACATTTGAACGAGATGGCTAAGTTGTCCCTGGAGGTGGGCGCCGTCAGGCAGGAGTGCATATCGCGCAGCAAATATATGTCGAGGATAGTGGAGTGGTGCAGAGTCTTCCTAATGGCCGACAGGAAACTGGAAAATTACAAATGAAATAAATGACGGTAATTATCGAACTTCTGCTCACTGGGACTTGAAGTAGGGGTATTGGTTACCTAGCTGTTGTCGTGTAGGTCGGATGTGAACAGCTTGGAGTAGTCAGAGACCCCGTTGGCTGTTGGAAGATATCGAGATGTTCGGAGGCTTTCCTCTCTATCTAGAGGGTAACATGCTAGATGGGTATTATCTTGAAGTTTTACCCTGCCCCCCACATGCCCTTCACGGCACTACCGATTGTTGGCATGAAGAGCGAGAATAAGGAGCACGGACGAGGGGCTGCATAATCCCAGCGTATCATGAGAGTAGGCGGGACGGGGGAGGGAAGGGAAACTGGTATGAACGGCCAATGGACCTGCAACATGTCAACTGACAATAGGTTACCGACACTGCCTCCTCCTAACACCGTAGATATATATTCCAAGCTATGCCGCGGACATTCGTGGCAGTGCCTCGGATCGGAATGCCCAGCGAAGTTCCCATTACTTCCATTGGAGGTAATTTCGGACGCACATCCATTAAAATTTCTGCAACTTAGCCTCAAATTTAAAGAGTCAAGCCCTCTTATCCTTTTTGCACTTCTACAACCACAACCCCCCCGGTACATTCGGTCCCAATTTCCTGCGAAAAGCAATATGGACGGATTTAGTGTCTTGGTTGGCGCCGTCGCGCTGACAGAGACGGCCGGTAGGCTGGCAAAACTATCACATAAAATCAAAACAGCCCCGGGTGAATGGGAACACTACTGCGGCTTGCTAGACAGCCTTCAGAAGGTGAGTGAGACTCTGAGGCCAATACCCTTGATCTGCGGCTGACTCTCCTTTGTGGTGTTCAGACTGCCCACGTGGTGAGCGACGTGACTGGAAATATGACCAGGCTTGACCGCCTTAGAATCATGGTAAATGGCGAAGATCGCGAGTTGATCGCGTTCTGCAGAATCAGTATCAACATTATCACCGCCGAAGCTCAAGCGCTTTTAGCGAGGATCTCACCCAAGAAGAGCGTTGAGTTCCGACTGTTCCTACAATGGCTGAAAAACAAAGCAAACCCTCTACTCAAAGCCCTTTACGAGGAGGATATGAAGGGCTATATTGAGAGAGCCGAGTCTGCCAAGTCGTTACTTCAGATAGCAATTAGCGTCGCTGCTTTGACTAAGATCGACTCTGCGTAAGTCTCGAGGTACGGAGGACTTTGACCGCTTTCGGCGTTATTGACAATACCCCAGGCATACCGAAATCCAAAAATCCATCCTTGAGCTGAAATCGCATATGGAAACTCAATTCCAGAGGATGGAAGACTGTCACAAAGATGGTCGGCGAGCGATGCGGAAGCGGCCGTTTAGGATACGCGCCACTACCGAGCCAGCCGAGCCTCTACGGCACCAGGGGCGAGGTAAAATGCTTGGGCTGTCTCGTATTCGAAGACGAAAAGCCAGTACTCCAGTGGATGCCGATGCCCCACCATCCGTTGTTCCCCAAGAAACACACGATGTTTCAACATCAAATAACGACGACCACGATAAAGCAACAAATGTGACGGAGGTTTCCGAAAACCTTTCCGAAATGGAACTAGCAATCCCATTTCTTAGTGCCTCAGCGTATGGTTTGATCGAGAATACGTGGTCCGATATTGCATTGGACGACGATTCTAATAAATATGGGAATGACGACGACGAACTCCACGACATCGAGATAATTTTTGATGATGGTCAGGCCGTGTTGATCTCCCATGGGGTTAACGAACCAGGCAAAGATCATACTCAACAAATGGACGAGATGGCATTGGTCCGCGTAGAAACTTCGGTAGTATGCCGGACTACGGATGGGCCAGATGGGATAGACTTTGACAAGACGACAGTATCTGATGCAGAAAGCCTCGCAGCCTTTCTTCTCCAACGGATCTCCGCTGGCGAGACCCCCAAGAAGGCAGAACCACTCCCTCAGATATTACGGGACGTGGGGGCCCTCTGTATTCTCACACTAGCTCCGCAACCTGGCCCTCGACCTGCGACTAATAACCCGGTTTCTGGGAACCCTCATCTTCCGGTTTCGTGTGTCCGGTCTATCTCCACCCCTGTTGAGGGGTCAGTTACAGTCTCTAGGTGGGCCCTAAGTCGGCCATGTGAGCGTTTCCCGCGGTGTGATCATGCACGCGTTCAGGTCTTGAATCGTGCCTTCGAAGCCGAAGAAGGATTCAGAGTCAGAGCCTTCCTCGTGTTCTCCAAATACGAAAAACAAATTCAACTTATAGAGCCAGCACCAGGTCTTCGCGTCGAGGTGCCTGTTCTGCCAAAATGCGAGGGACAATGCAACCATACTCTAGTTGAAGCGGACGACGACGCGGCGGCAACAGCTGGTTGTCTCAAACCAGCTTACTTCGCTACATGGTTTATGTGTGACAGCATCGGTGCTGAGGAAGACGACGATACTGACGAAGACGAGTCTGACGAGGATGGGTCTAACGAAGACGAGTCTGACGATGGTGCAAACCAGAGCGATGATGACCAGCAGCACGGAATAGGGCCATTTCGCTCAGTTCCCTGTTTCTTTTGCCGGAAGAGGGCCTTGAGACCCACGCTGGAAGAGGAGGAAACTCGGGCATTAGTTGCAGAAGGAACTCACTCTTACGGCTATAGGTGTGCTAGATGCCGCAACATAAGTTGGGTAACTGGGGTGCGCGATCAAGGTCTTGAGAATGCGCACGAGCACTGGAGACCGCGTCCCAGTACGTCAGGAGCATCCGCACCCCAGAGGCAGGGTCAGGGGGTTGCTTTCACACAGGTAGGGCAGGTAGGAACTTGGCTGGAACAGGGCCAAGGAGTGCAGGGGAATTGTGCGATAATGTAGGAAGCCACACATGTGGGAGTTGGCGATATTAATACCAGCAATTCAACGACGTTCTGGGGATAGTTGTCTCGGATTACCTGATTACCTGCGTATCGGCCGATTGAATCATCAAAGAAGGGCCATATCATAAATGTGTAATGCGTAGAATGTCGACGTCTCTCTCTCTCTCTCTCTCTCTCTCTCTCTCTCTTCTTTTTTTTTTTCTTTCCTGTTTCTCTTCTCTTTTTTCGTTTTCCCCTTTTCCTTTCCTTGAAGTCGAAAGAGTTGCAACTCCGCTGGCTTCCCGAGCCTCCGTCGCAATATTCACAAAGCACGAACTTCCAACCCGCCATCATCCCAATCTCGTCTGGGAAGCCATCCTCCAGCTGCAGCGCTAAAACTGGCATGAAGACGGACAACTCTCGGCCCAGAGCGGCCGTACATCAGCTGGCAATTGAGGAGACTCTCAAGTCGGGACAAGCTATACACGCATCACCTATCCCGAGCGGCCTGGCATGGGAGCGGAGCAACCAGGCGACGAACGTCACCCCTCGGTGTTTTAGCTGGTTTTGAAGACGCACGTAACTTGAAAAGGCCAATGGCACGTATTGACGAACTGTTGCGGCATTACTGAAGACGAGCTGGAGGCCTGCTTGGGATATGCTGCACTGTCCCTTTGCAACCTTGGAAACCATTATATATATTCTTCCCCTACGGTTCATGTACACCGTCTAATTGTGACTGGTCTGCTGATGCGTGTCGGCGGTGACAGGGCGAAGGTAGTCAGAAGATCGTGCCCGGACTGTCCCGAGAGAGCCTGTGGAAGGGATTGCGGCCGTTTCCGCAGCGGCTACGAATCTTCTGGCCGATACAATCGACGGAATATTCTCCACGTCGCCTTGTAGTCTAGGGTTTCCCGGACGATACCCTCCCGAACTATTACCCCGGAAGCGAGCGCATTACCCGGCAGGAGATCGCCATGGTGTCTAGCGTCATGAAAAGTCACCTCCTCAAACCAGAGAACACCAGACTCAGGAAGATTGTCGACAAAGGAAAAGACGCATATCACATCTTCCAAGCATCGGCGGATGCTGACGACGGATTCGAATTGAAACGGGCTGTCTATCGAACGTCCGAGTGGTGCAAGGAGACCATTCCCAGGAACTATGCAAGGTTTGCTTCGAGCTGGAGCAGGCCAAGAAGTACGCAGCCAACGACAGACAAGCCCGGGTTCTTGAAGATTACATCGGAAGCTTTCGAACGGGAAGCCTTCAAGAGTTCCGCGAGTCCCAAAAGGCGTGGGTGGACGACAGAGCCCCACCCGTTGAAAATATGATTGGTTTTGTTAAGCCGTACCGCGATCCCTACGGGGTCCGTGCCGAATGGGAAGGCGTCGTCTGTATTTCTGACCCAGACGAAACAGTGAGACTGAAGGAGTTCGTCCAGAAGTCCTCCACCTTCATCCGCTTGTTCCCCTGGGCTGAGAAGGCTCTGTTTGAGGCCCCTGAGTGTTGGCGGTTGCAACATTTCAATCGGGGGTTTTCTAGACTTACATTGGGTAGATTTGCTGCCTCCCAAACCATGCATGCTGGCACAAAATGCGAGGGCTGCTGGTGCCAGATCTCCCCTAAAACGAATAAGGCCAATGCGATAGCCAACATACCTTGAAAACTCGTAAGACTTTCACCGTAGTACGACATTAGAGAGACGAGCGGCTTTAAAAATGTCGTAATCGCCAACCGGATGAGAACCAACAAAAGGCCAACGAACCTCTACCTCTGCCGCTATGTCGATGCCCAAGAGGTCAAGAGCTTCAAGAACTGCACGCATATTGTGAGGTTCGTCACCACCACTGCCCACGAGTTGATTGGACACGGCACTGGAAAGCCCCTGAGCGAGAGCGCCCGGGGACATTTCAATTTCGACAGCAATAATCCGCCGCTCAACCCTCTCACGAACAAACCAGAGGAATATCGCGCAACCTTATTATTAAGGTACCTCATAGATAGCAAAGAACTTCTATCCATCTTAGGATACGATGGAAACAGCAGCGTCACTGCGGACGACCGTTAGTAGCCCACTCATATCGGCGTTGTAACCATGGTCATGTTCCAGTTTCTTAGTGATCTCGTGTAGTCACTTATAACACGTATATCCAGATAAGTGTTGAAGGCCTCCAGGCACTTGAGCACTTTAATGTGAAAGACCAGACATGGGGCGAGGCTCACAAAAGGGTAAGCTATACTATCCCCCTTTTCTTTCAATATTAACCTAATCATCCTAGGGCCATTTTGTCATTCTCAAGCAACTCGGGACCGACGGAGACGGCGTGCTAACTATCGAACATGACGGTAATGCCCAGAACCTTACTGTCCGCGTTGGTCGCGCTAAGATTATATCGCACGGGAAACCCGCCCTGGGGAGACTCCTCTGCCGCCTGCACGTCTGGCGTTGTATCGCCGAGGTGGATTCCTGCCGAGCGCTGTACGAGGATCTTTCTGCCGTCTCGGGTGCATACGAGGAGTGCAGGCGAATCGTGTGCTCGAAACCGGAGCCGGAGGTTTGTACAGGCAAACACGTTCATCAAAGATAGTGAAGTGGAGCTGAAAGTGTATGAGGAGAGCAACGCGGGAATTATCCAGTCCTGGGCAGAAAGGAATGTATAGATACGAATGATCGATGGGGTAAAGAGTCTGATGTCTCCCTCAACCACACAGACCCTGCGTGCTTCGGGGGAGAGCTCAAGTTGCGGCGACGGTTCTATTGACCTAGTAGCGTTTCAGAGTGGTTCACGTCAAACCAATTTAGCGTTGAAGACGCGGTCGTTAGCGCGTCGATAAGATCTCTATTGGCGCACCTGTCCCTGGCCAGGGACGAACGCATGAAGTGAAGAGGACGCTAGTAGCGCGTCAATAATATTCAGTGTTTTTCCGATTATAAATCACATCTTTTCGGATGCCCGCTTGATTTGGTCTCTCCCGATGGCGTGTGCCTCGGCAATCTGCAGCTCAGGTGCGGGGATCTCTGCGAGCAAGAAAGGAGTCATTTCAGCTTAACTTTCGCATCACAGCTCTTAAACCAAAGATTTACGCCAACTTTCACCTTTCCGCCGAAGATTACATTCCAGGTTCAAGTATACTACTACAACCGCCACGATGACAACCACCGTTACCGTCTCGTACGAATCCGGACCCAAGTTCGATATTGACTACTACGTGACCAAGCACTTCGCGATTGTTGAGGAGTGAGTGATGTGCCTTCCTTCCCTACCGTTACTTCCAATCTTCTTCCTTTTTTTTTTTTTTATCGTCACTTACAGCATTCATCACGCTGGTAGGAAGTGGGGACCCCTCGGGTTGCTGAGCTGGGAAGTGCTGCAATTCGACGAGGGCCAGCAGTACCAGGTACAAGCCATCTTGAGATGGAAATCTACTGAGGCTTTTGAGGCGGCTTCGGCCAGCCCGGTCACCCAGGAGGTCATTGCCGATGTGGCGAACTTTACTACGGCTAAGCCCATCTTCATCAAGGGCAAGTCAGCGGGTGCGTCCAGCGCGAAGTTGTAGAGGGTGGATTCGATCCTATCGCAGCGCTAGAGCGATTGCTACTCAGAAGGATCTGATGCTTGGGCAAAGTCCCAAAGGGTACTTCTCATCGCAGCGGGCATTGTCTTCCAATCTGCCATATGAATATAACACGATATAAGTATACATCGCGTTACTCTAGGCGCTATTGACAAATATCAAGAACCGGGAAAGCGAAGCAAATCCAACGGGATTTCTACTGCAATGGTAAAATAAACACTAATATCTCCCCTGCCATCTAAAATAGCAAGTTATGTTCACTCGGATTGTCTTTCATGACCGGGTTGCTTGTGCGAGCACTAAATCGTCCTGCTTTCTCGGGGCCCTTTCTCGAGGTCGCCTGGTGTTGCTTTCGGAGGAGAGCGGTCTAGGGTTGCCCGGCGAGTAACCTTAGACGCCAGCAGAGACTCCTTTCCCACCCCAGAAGTTTGAGTAGTCCAGGTCGACTCACGAGGCGCCCTATAGCCTCCGGGATTCGGCGGACGACGGTTAGCGTCTCGCGCCACCGCTGCATCCCACAGCTTCTGGCTTCGAGCCCGTTGGGCTTGTACTTGCATCTCCCAGATTTCCCCTTCTACCCTTTCCACGATGTCGTCGAGAGTCGGGAAGTTGAGATCGGGGGTGTAGAATCGCCACGTAGCTCGTATCTTTTCCCTGGCGTATCGTATTGCGATCCAGACGAGCGTCCTAAATCGCCGGCTGAAACCCGGGAAGAAGATGAAAGGGAGG
>Ga0164243_10016716_pt1 | contig 10035 bp, 12 predicted proteins | sample OricompcompostOP_FD_108781 | JGI IMG/M metagenome (GOLD analysis project Ga0164243, IMG submission 108781) | Organic Plus compost microbial communities from Emeryville, California, USA - Original compost - Organic plus compost (OP) | ecosystem: Engineered > Solid waste > Mixed feedstock >... | reverse complement strand
GGTCCATCGCATCGGTCTCCTGCCACGGCATAGCGAACCTCCTGAGGATTCGCTAAGCCTGATCCGACCGGTGTAAACGATGTACCTGGACTGCTGTGTAAAGGATGTACCTGGACGAAACCGTGCGCCTTCCCTCACCCTGTCCCTCTCCCTTCGGGAGAGGGGACGCGTCCTCGTCTTTGCGCCGTCGATCGATGCTGCTGCCGAGGCCGTCGCTGCATTCGCGACCGAAGCCTCCATGCATTCAGCACGACACATCACGATCAGGAATCCGACCGCGCAACGACCGCCTTCTCCATCGGATCGATCCACTCCCCGCGCAGCAAATACCACGGCGCACGGTGATACAGCTTGATGTCGTGAAACGGGTCCGTGACGATTTTCGTGATCCAGACGAGCCCGGTTTCCACGTCCCGGATGAAGAACAGATGCACGGTCCGGAACACCAGGCCGCCGAGCCCCACCGCAAGCCAGATCAGCGCCGTGTGATCGATGAACTCGCGCGCATCGTGATGCGGGGCGAACGCGCCGCCCGCCGTCGGATCGATGAACAGGATCAACGGCGATGCCGCCCAGATCGACAGCAGCACCACCTTGCGCCGCAGGTTGTAGCCGACCTTGATCTCTTCCTTGTATTCGTGAGTCGCCTGATTCACGTAGTCGTAGTCCTTGGGCTCGAAGAAGAAATGCCCGGCCTGACGACTCACCATCGCGACGAGCCAGCCGACGAGCGCGGCAGCGGCCGGATCAGTGAACAACAGCACGTAGGCGCTCAGGAAACTGCACGCGCTGAGCAGGTGAAGCGATTGATTGACGCGGCTGTGGTGATAGTACCGGTGATCGTCCCATCGTTGTTGTTTGAGGGCCTGCCGAAAGCTCGTCATGGAGTACCTGCTGAGTTGTTCAGACGGCACACCGTGTACAGGAAATTCTTGACTGATTGATGACCCTCCACTCGCGCGGCGCGACGCGCGAGATTGACGTCATCGCCGCGAACGGAATGCGCTATCGTCGCACTCCTTTTGAACGAGCCTCGAGGAGCGGTAAATGAAACTTCGACGTTTTTCGCGGATGTGCATCATCCTGTTGGCGGGCGGCGTCACCGCCTGCAGCAGCATGGGCGATCGGATCTGGGTGCCGCAGCAGCCCGGCAATTACTCCGATGAGCCGACCGCCCAACCACAACCCCCGAGCAACGAGCGACGCGAGCAGGTGCCGACCACCGCCGCGCCTGAGCGGCAGCCACCAGCACGCGCTGAACCCGCGCAGCCCGCACCCGCTACGCAAGCCGCCGTCACCGAACACGCGCCTGCCGCACCGAGCACGTACGTGCAAGCGCGGCGCTATGGCGACCTGCTGTTTCTCTCCGGCCAGATCGCGACCGATGCGCAATCGAATGAGTTGCCCGCCGAGGTCACGACCGGGAGACAAACCGACATCGTGATGCAGAAAATCGCCGCGATCCTCGCGAGCCATCACTTGACGCTCGCGAACGTCGTGCAGGCGACGGTGTATCTGTCGACCATCAACGATCTGAGCGAGATGAACGCCGCGTATGAGAAACATTTTCGCGGCGAGTTGCCCGCGCGCACCGTCGTGGAAGTGGCGAACCTGCCGCGCGGCGCGCGCGTGCAGATCACGGTGATCGCGGGACGCTGATTCACCACGGTGCAAATTGACGGCATGACGCACAAAATGCTACCAAGTTAACTCAGTTCATTTTCGTTCGCAGCGCGCCAACCGTTCACAACAAGGTGCGCAATCGCGGCCGGAATGCAACGTTGGCCGATCGGCCTTTCTGGCAACCAATGGGAGATTTCATGGCTACACGATTACGCCTGGTCACCGGGCTCGCGGTGACGGCTGCTGCATTGTTCAGCGGCAACGCGCTCGCCGACATCGACGCGTCGGAGCTCTACAAGCTGCGCTGTTCCGCTTGCCATGGCGTGAACGGCGAAGGCACCGACAGCACCCTCGGCTTCGGTCCGGCGCTGAAGGGCAACCCGCTCGTGATGAACGCACCCGCGCCCGCGCTGATTCAGATCATTCGTCACGGCCGCTCGGGCGAGCGCCGCCTCTACGACAAGGGCTATCCCAACATGCCGGCCTTCGGCTTCGAGGTGGTGCCCGATGTCGAGGCGCTGGTCGCCTACCTGAAAGGCGGCTTGCAGAAGTAACGAGTGTCGGCTGGCTTGGCGGCCGCTCCACACAATCTTTTTCGTAATCTGGGGAGACAGTACATGCACCCTTCGTGCAATCGATTCTTAGCCGGCGTCGCGCTCATAGCGTGCGCATGGCTCGGCATGCCCAACTCGGCCCATGCCGTGCCCGCATTCGCGCGGCAGACTGGTATGAACTGCAACTCGTGCCACATCGGCACGGACAGCGTTCCGAACTTCACTCACGCCGGCCGCATGTTCGCGATGCGCGGCTACAGCCGTCCTTACGTCCGCGAGCGCATGCGCAACGAGAGCTCGTTCGGACAGGACTCGCAATACGGCGGCGAGTATCTGTCGCTCAACTGGGACGACTTCTTCTCGATGCGCTTCATCTCCGAGCTGGTCCAGGACGGCCACAACAATGACGGCTCGAGCCGCGATGCGACGACGCGTCCGCTGTCGCGCGCCGCGATGTTCTTCACGGGCCAGATCAACGAGTGGCTGGGCATCTGGACGGAGATGGGCTACCTCGGCAACAACTCGGTGAACTCGGTGACGACCGGCAACACCGGTCCGACGGGCGTCAACTTCTACGCCTACGACGAGTTCCGCCTGTCCGCGTCGTTCGATCTGGATCCGAAAGGGTTCTTCGGTCCGGGCTCGTTCTGGGGCATGTCGCTCGGCAACGAGCATCCGAACTCGGTCGGCCAGTTCAACTTCCCGATCGCGCTGCCGGACATGTGGTACAACGGCCAGGGCGGCACCGGCCGCTCGAAGGACATCGGCACGTTGAGCTTGCATGGCTTGTTCTTCGGCAAGCTGTGGCTGCAGGTGGCCGGCGTCAGCGGCGGCGACAACGTGAACCTCTCCGACGGTTCGAACCAGTACTTCAACGTCGCGTACAACCTCATCGGCCGCCAGCGCAACGATCTGTGGATCATCGGCGAGATCTATCGCGGCAACGACTTCCCGAGCATCATGACGCCGCAGAAGTCGAGCTTCATCTGCCCGGGCGCCTGCCCGCCGGGCGTCACGGACAGCAGCCTGTCGTTCACGAACTCGGCCGGCTTCACCTCGCAGACGATCCTCAATGCGCCGATCGAGGAAGTGGATGACTTCTTCTCATACAAGCTGTCCGTGCAACAGGCGGTCGCCGATCGCGGCCCGCACACCTGGTATGCGGCGGCAACGCTCCACTCGATGAAGCAGGACTTCGTGAGCGGCGCCGAGGTCGAGCGCACCGTCCTCGGCGGCACGCTGCGGTACTTCTACAAGCGCACCTACGGCATCGAGCTCTATCTGCGCGACAACCTGACGTACGAGTACACGACGCCCGCAGGCCTGAAGCGCGACACGTACAGCAAGGCCTTCTACGGCACGACCCTGCTGTGGTATCCGTCGATGAACTTCAGCGTTCATTTAACGTACAGCCCGGTTGGCCAGAATACTGTCTTCAAGGATCAACGGAACCTTTACCAGGGTGACGGCGATTCCTACGGGCTCGGGTTCGAATTCAACCTGTAAGGCTTGAGAGTCAACGATGAAAGCATATCTAGCGATTGCCTCGATGATTGCTGTGACCGCGGTGCCGTTCGGGACCGCGTCCGCAGCGGATGCAAAACAGTTCTTCCAGAGCACCTGCTCGTTCTGTCATGGAGCGAACGGCGAAGGCATTCCCAACCTCGCCCCGCCCCTGAAAGGGAACAAGTTCATCACGGAAGGTGACGTCAAGGCGATCGCGGAGACGATTACCAAGGGCCGCTCGGGAGCGCAGAAGCATTACAAGGAGCTTGCATCGCCGATGCCGCCGCAATCGGTGAGCGGCAAGCAGCTCGATGAGCTGATCACGTTCCTGCGTACGGACCTGCAGAAGTAAGGTCGAGCGAACTGCGGCGCCTCCTCCGGCGGAGGGGCGCTGCAGCCTCGCTGCAATTACCAAGGCGCTGAACTTCGGTTCAGCGCCTTTTTTTCGCCCGCTCGCTCGGTGTCGTCGCGCGTTCCTGCAGCGCCAGCGGGTGGAAGGGCGCGACCTGCGGCGCGGCGGCCGCCATCGGCGTCGGACTCACGCGTACGTTCGCAAGACCAGAGGTGTCGAGGAATGTCGCGACCCCATCCATATAGTCCGCCCAGAAAGATTCCGCCTCTGCCGCCTTCCCGCTCGCGATCAGCTTCGTGAGCTGCTGATACGCCTGCGTCGCGAGCTCGCAGCGCTTCGCGATCGACTGCCTGCGTTCGCGCTGTTCGCTCGCCAGGAGCAGCTGGTGATGAAGCTTGATCGATATGTCCTGCAGCACGCCCGCGAGCACCTTGAGCACGGAATTGGCCGAGTTCATGACCAAGAGCGCATGGAAATCGGCCATTGCCGCGAGTGACCCCGCATAGTCCAGCGACTTGAGCGCGAGGCGCTGCCGCTCGGTGCATTCCTGCAACGCCTGCACGACTGCTGCCTTCGGCTTGCTCGCAAGCAGCCGCGCGATCCGCGGCTCGAGCACCATTCGCGCCTGCTGCAGCTCGCCCATCGTGGTGCGCTCGACGGCGAGATAAAGACTGCAGCGCTGGGAGATGCCCTCGATGGAAGGCGCCATGACTGTCGCGCCCGTGCGGCTGCCGCGGCCGAGATGGATCAAGCCCTCGGACTCGAGCACCCGCAGCGCTTCGCGCAGCGTCGGTCGCGAGACGCCGAATTGCTCGAGCATCTCGGCTTCGGAAGGCAAGGTGTCGCCCGGGGTGATCTGGCCGCTGCCGATCTGTTCACGCAGCTGCTGCGCCACCAAGTGCGGAAGCTTGGGCGCGAGAACCTTCGAGACTTTCCTGGATACAGCGGCTGTGCGCGTCACTTCGCTTCTTCGCTTCACGTAAGTCGCATTCCACCGTGAGCGAGCATCCGCTGCGGTGTGGTGGTTGTTCGAGGGCCCTGTTCGCATCCGAGCGGCTCAGCGCGCCGAATTTTTGACGCGCAATGTGCGGCGCTCTACCGGAACGCAAGCAATTCTCATCGCTTTTGTTCCCAGTCGCAACCGAGCTGTCACGCGCTTCACACGGATGAGGCCCCACGCTCAGGCGACACGCCGCGTCTATTTCAACGTGCGCCGCGGCGCTGCCCGCTGCTTTCGTTCGCCGATCGCTCCCGATGCTGCCGCGCGCAAGATGCGGCGGAACGTCGGACATTCCATGTGATCCGGCGCGGGGCATGCGGCGGCGTGGCGCAAGCCGTCGCGCATCGCGGTCAGCTCGCGAATCGAGCGATCCAATTCATCCGCTTTCGCCGCGAGCTTGCGGCGATCGATGCGCGGCTTGCCGTCGGGCCCGAGCATGAGCGCGATCTCATCGAGCGAGAACCCCACCGCGCGTCCGAGCGCGATCAGTGCGAGGCGATCGAGCACGCGCGCATCGTACTGGCGCCGCAGACCGCGCCGGGCGACGGATGTGATCAGGCCTTTTGCTTCGTAGAAGCGCAGCGCGGAAGCTGGCAGGCGCGCGCGCTGCGCCACGTCAGCGATGTCCAGGTATTTCACCCTCTTGACCTCAAGTCGAGTTGAATTGGCAGAGTGGATACGTCATCCCGACGGAAGTGACGTATCAGCGAAGCGCATACGTCATCCCGACGGAAGTCGGGATCGCCGTCGGCAGCGCCGTGCCGATTGCGGTCCCGACTTGCGTCGGGACGACGAAAGGCGAGCGTAGGGGCAATGAGTAACGTATCAAGCTTCATCCTGCTCTCCGTGCTCATCGGCACGGGAGCGACGGCATTCATGGATCTGTGGGCCTTCGCGCGCCAGCGGCTCAGTAGCATCGCGCCGTTGGACTACGCTCTCGTCGGGCGCTGGCTCGGCTACATGGCACACGGCCGCTTTCAGCATCATCCGATCGCCGCGTCACCGCCATTGCGCGGCGAGCGGCTGATCGGTTGGGCGGCTCACTATCTCATCGGCATCGCGTTCGCATCCCTGGTGCTTGCGATCTGGGGCATCGAATGGGCGCGTCATCCGACGATCGCTCCGGCGCTGATCGTCGGCATCGGCAGCGTCGCGGCGCCATTCTTTCTTATGCAGCCCGGCATGGGCGCCGGGATTGCTGCGAGCCGCACGCCGAAGCCGGCGGCTGCGCGCTTGCGCAGCCTCGTTACGCACACGGTGTTCGGTATCGGGCTCTACGCGGCCGCTTGGGCGGTGAAGCTCACGCCCGAACTCGCTTCGGCCGCCGCACCGCTCTGAGCTTCCCGCTGCGGCCGCCGCCGCAATAGAACTTCTCGCGCCCATCGGACTCGAGCCCCGAGATGAACACGCCGGCCGGCATCTCGAGCTGCTCGAGCACGGTGCCCGTCTGCGGATCCACGCGCCGCAGCTCGCTCTCATCGCCTTCCCACGTGGCATGCCACAGATCGCCATCGACCCACGTGACGCCCGTGACGAAGCGATTCGACTCGATCGTGCGCAGCACCTTGCCGGTGTCCGGATCGACCTGATAGATCTTCCGCTCGCGATAATGACCGACCCACAGCGCGCCCTCGGCCCATGCGAGGCCGGAGTCGCCGCCGTTTGCGGGTGCAGGAATCGTCGCGAGCACGCGGCCGGTTTTCGGATCGATCTTCTGGATGCGGCTTTCGGCGATCTGAAACAGGTGCCGCCCGTCGAACGCGGTGCCCGCGTGCGCGGCGACCTCGATCGTCCGGACGGTCTTGCCGCTCGCCGGATCCATCGCGTTCAACTTGTCGCCGGAGGCAAACCAGACGCGCTCGCCGTCGTAGGTGACGCCGTGCACGGCATCGACGCCGGGAAAGGGTCCGTACTCGTCGATGACTTCGGCGGGTGAGGGTTTCATGCATTGCTCCGAATCAGAAGTGGAAGGACTGCTGGGCTGCTGGGCTGATGGCCAGAGCCGCCCGCAAATTTCCTTCCTGCCAGCAGCCCGACAGCCCAACAGCCCTTCAGTCAGCACTCGTACCGTCAGTGCCAATCTCATCCTAGTCCCCGGGCAGCGGCGTCGGGAGTAACAAAGTCGTCGTGAAACCCGGCAGCGGCGGACTCGTCCAGCGACGCGCGCGTCCGCGCCCGAAGGACTGCACTTTGCCCGCGGCCGCAAGCTCATCGAGCGCTCGCTGCACGGTGCGCTGACTTGCGCCGAGCGCCAACGCAAGCGCCGAGCTCGACCACGATTCCCCGTCGGCGAGCAGCGCGAGCATCGCCGCGTGCTCCTCATCGACGGGCTGCGCCAGCACGAAAATCTCCTGCGCATGGCGCGGAGCGAACGCAAAGCCCTGCTTCGTCGCGGTCACATCAGCAATGGACCGCAGCATCCTCCGCAGACGACCGATTTCGACCCGCAAGCGCGCACGCAGCGACTCATCGGCGCGCTTCAAGCGGAAGGCGCGCGCGACGAGCGAGTCTCTCGACACATCTTCGGGCCAGGCTTCCGCCAAAGCGCGCGCAAGCGCGAACAACACGGGCCGCTTCGCGAGCGATACGACGGTAGCGCCGTGACGCACCGCATAACGGCACGCATCCACGACGAGCGCTTTCGAGGCGAGCACTGCTGCAACTTCTTCGAGCAGCAGCAAGCGCTCTTCGCCGCGCGCGATCAGGCGCGCCGCGGGTGCGTTCAGGATACGCGCGGCGCTTTCAACTTCCGCGGTCAACGCAGGAATGCGAGCCTCACGCGCTGCAGCGTTCGCGCGGGCCAACGCTTCGCGTGCGCTACTGGTCTGCAGACGCCGCATCGCGATGCCTGCGGCGAGCAGCTCATGTGTCGCGCGCAACGCGGGCGGCAGCGGCGTGGGATCGAAATCCGCAAGCGCGCGATCGATCGCCTCAACGCGGCCGATCAGCAGTAGCCGACGCATCTCGAGATAGCGCGCGTGCGCCGCATTCGCCGTGTCGCCGTGCGCTTCGAGCGTCGTGCGCGCGGCCATGAGCGCTTTCGCAGGCCATGCCAGATCGCGCGATGCGAAAGCGATCTCGGCTTCGGCGACGACGCATCTCGCACGCGCGACCGCTTCGCGCGAACCGAACGCACGCGCCGCATTGCGCACGAGCACTCGGGCGCGAGCGAAATCGCCGAGCTGTGCCATCGCGATGCCGCGCAGCGCGAGTGCCGGCGCATCGCTCCGCAAGGCGATTCTCTTCAAGGCACCGAGCGGATCGCCGGCGGCAAGGGCGCGCGCCGCCGCAGTGATCAATGAATCCATCTAGGCCAATTCCGAAATCCCGTCACATTTGTCACTCCCACCCCTCCACGGCGCATTCCTAATCTAGCGCACGACCGAAACGTCGTACCCCTGCACATCATCGGAGACAGATCATGACGACACATCCCGTCGGAACGCGCGAAGAGTGGCTCGCCGCCCGGCTCGAGCTGCTCGAGGCCGAGAAGGCGATCACACGACAAAGCGATGAGCTCGCGCAGCGCCGTCAACAGCTGCCCTGGGTTCGCATCGACAAGACGTATCGATTCGACACCGATCAGGGCCGCGCGTCGCTCGCGGATCTGTTTCGCGGACGCTCGCAGCTGCTCGTGTATCACTTCATGTTCGGGCCGGATTATGCGGCGGGCTGCCCGTCGTGCTCGGCGATCGCGGATGGATTCAATGGCTTCGCCGTCCACCTCGCGAATCACGACGTCATGTTGATGGCGGTGTCGCGCGCGCCTCTGCCGAAGCTGCAGCAGTACAAGCAGCGCATGGGATGGACGTTCCCCTGGGCGTCTTCGTTCGGCAGCGATTTCAACGCCGACTTCGCAACCTCGTTCACCCAAGACCAGCAGCGCAGCGGCATCGAATACAACTATCGCCGCGAACCGCCGGTCCTACCGCGTGACTCGCAGCCGCAAACCGGCGGCGCAGCGACGTTCGCGCGGATGAGCGGGACGGACGTTGACACGTACATACGCGAGCGGCCGGGCATGAGTGCGTTCGTGCTCGAGGATGGGGTCGTCTATCACACGTATTCCACTTATGCGCGTGGATTGGACGGACTGTGGGGCATGTATCAGTGGCTCGATCGCGCACCGCGCGGACGCAACGAGCCGGATCTCTGGTGGCGGCGTCACGACGAATACGCCCAGCGCTGACGCGGCGACAGGAGCCTTCCCATGTGCCCGATCTGCATGACGACGGCGGCCCTCGTGGCCGCCGGTACGACCACCGGAGCTGGAGTCATTGGTCTTGTCGCTGTCAAGTTCCGCAGCCTGTTCCGCAAGCGCCGTGCGGCGCCGCCTGAATAACGGCGGTTTCACACCGAAATTTGCAGTTCTCCGTTGCACTTGGGCTCCCAACCCTGTATCTGCGTGTAGTTTTCCATTGGGAGCCCAAACACCGATGCACGCTGCCGTCAGCCAGGAAGCACCACCCCGTCCCGAGCCCACGCAACAAGAAAAGCGCACGACGTTCTGGGCGCTCATGATCGTCTTTCTGTTGTCGGCGCTCGACCAGACGATCGTATCGACCGCCATGCCGCGCATCGTGCAGGAGCTGAAAGGGCTCGATGTCTATGCGTGGGTCACGACGACTTACCTCCTCGCCTCGACCGTCATGGTGCCGATCTGGGGCAAGCTCGGCGATCTGTACGGCCGCAAGCGGATTCTGATCTGGGGCATCTGCATCTTCGTCGCGGGCTCGTGGTTGTGCGGGCTTGCCGGCGAATTCGGCGATCTGCCGATCCTCGGCAACGGCATGACGCAGCTGATCGTGTTCCGCGGCATTCAGGGCATCGGCGGCGGCGCGCTGTTCACGACCGCGTTCGCGACGATCGCCGACCTGTTTCCGCCGCGCGAGCGCGGCCGGTATGCCGGCCTGTTCGGCGCCGTGTTCGGGCTCGCAGGCGTCATCGGCCCGATCGTGGGCGGCTGGTTCACGGACCACGGCACTGTTGACATTCTCGGG
>Ga0164243_10016715_pt1 | contig 10035 bp, 10 predicted proteins | sample OricompcompostOP_FD_108781 | JGI IMG/M metagenome (GOLD analysis project Ga0164243, IMG submission 108781) | Organic Plus compost microbial communities from Emeryville, California, USA - Original compost - Organic plus compost (OP) | ecosystem: Engineered > Solid waste > Mixed feedstock >... | reverse complement strand
GGCGATCGCCGCGGAGGAGGTGCCGGTGCCGGCCGCGACGTCGAGGATGCGCTCGCCGGGCCGGGGGACGATGGCGCGCACCGTGGCCATCCGCCACAGCACGCTCGTGCCCCCGGAGAGGACGGCGTTGGCGCGGTCGTAGCCGGCCGCCGCGCCGTCGAACATGCCGGCGACCTGCTCGGGGGCCTTGTCCATGTCAGCCCTGCTCATCGGGCCCATCCTAGCCGCGGCGGTCGCAGCCCCCGCCGGGCCGCCCTAGGCTGGAGGCGTGACGACGGAGCCTCAGTCGCCGTCCGTGGCGCTGACCGTGGAGACCCGGGAGGTCGATCTCCTCCCCTCCCTGCTGCCCGTGGTCGACCCGCAGCGGCCGCTGCTGTTCGTGCGCCGGGGCGACGGCATCGCCGGCCTCGGCGAGGCGCTGCGCCTCGAGTTCCGCGGCCCCGACCGCATCCGCCAGGCCGCGGCCGCCTGGCGCGGGATCGCCGCCGCCGCGACCGTGGACGACCCGCTCCGCCGCAGCGGCACCGGTCTCGTCGCCTTCGGGGCCTTCGCCTTCGACGACGCGTCGGAGCGCGCGAGCGTGCTCGTGGTGCCGCGCGTGATCGTGGGCCGGCGCGACGGGGTGAGCTGGATCACCCGCATCGACGGCGCCGACGACCCGGTGACCCCGACGGCGCCCGGGCCGGAGTACCGGTTGGCGCTGCGGCCCGGACAGCTCGGCGACGACGCCTACCGGGCCGTGGTGGAGCAGGCCGTGGAGCGCATCCGCGCCGGCCGGCTGCGCAAGGTGGTGCTCGCCCGCGACGTGGTGGGGCGGCTGCCCGCGGGGGCCGACCTGCGCCGGGTGCTCATGGAGCTCGCCCTCGGCTATCCCGACACCTGGACCTTCGCGATCGACGGCTTCCTCGGCGCGAGCCCCGAGACGCTGCTGCGGGTGAGCCGCGGGGGGCTGAGCGCGCGGGTGCTCGCCGGCAGCACGGCCCGCGGCGCCGACGCCGGAGCCGACGGCGAGGCCGCGCTGCGGCTGGCCAGCTCCACCAAGGAGCTCGACGAGCACGGCTACGCGGTGCAGAGCGTGCTCTCCGCGCTCGCGCCGCACGCCCGCGAGGTGCGGGTGAGCGAGTTCCCCTATGCGCTCAAGCTGCCGAACCTCTGGCACCTGGCCAGCGACATCGACGCGGGCCTCGTCGACGGCTCCTCCAGCCTCGACCTCGTCGCCGAACTGCACCCCACCGCCGCCGTGGCCGGCACCCCCACCGCCGCGGCGCTCAAGCTGATCCGCGAGCTCGAGCCCTTCGACCGCGGCCTCTACGGCGGGCCCGTCGGCTGGGTGGACGGCAACGGCGACGGCAAGTGGGCGGTCGCGCTGCGCGCCGCCGAGATCGCCCCCGACGGCGCGATCCGCGCGTTCGCCGGCGCCGGCATCGTGCGCGACTCCGACCCCGAGCGCGAGCTCGCCGAGACGCGGCTCAAGTTCCGGCCGGTGGTGGAGGCCTTCGGCTGAGGCCTAGCCCTCCGCGAGCCGCCGCTTCGCCTCGTCCACGTCGAAGTCGGCCTCCGGCCAGTCCTGCCCGAGCGCCTCGAGGGCATCGACGAGCAGCCTCTGCACGGCGAGGCGCGCATACCACTTGCGGTTCGCGGGCACCACGAACCACGGCGCGGCGTCGGTGGAGGTGCGGCCGATGGCGATGTCGTAGGCCTCCATGTACCCGTCCCACAGCGCGCGCTCGTCGAGGTCGCCCATCGAGAACTTCCAGTGCTTGTCGGGCCGCTCCAGCCGCTCGGCGAGCCGCTCCCTCTGCTCCTCGGGGGAGATGTGGAGCATCACCTTGACCACGGTGGTGCCGGCATCGACGAGCTCCCGCTCGAAGTCATTGATGAGGCCGTAGCGCCGCTCGATCTCGTCGAGCGCGGTGAGCCCGCGCACCCGGTGGATGAGCACCTCCTCGTAGTGGGAGCGGTCGAAGACCCCCAAGTGCCCCGGCTGCGGCAGCCGTCTGCGGATGCGCCAGAGGAAGTCGTGCGCCCGCTCCTCCTCGGTCGGCGCCTTGAAGGCGGCGATCTCCACGCCGAGCGGGTCGACGGCGCCGACCACGTGCCGCACGATGCCGCCCTTGCCGGCGGTGTCCATCGCCTGGAGCACGAGCAGGAGGCGCCGCTCGTCCCCCCGCCTCGAGTTGGCGAACAGCAGCTCCTGCAGCTCGGCCAGCCGCTCGGCGCCCTCGGCGAGCGCCGTCTCGCCGTCGTCCTTGTCGCCGTCGAAGCCCGGGGTGGACTGCGGATCGACATCGGCGAGCACGAAGTCGGCCCCCGCGCGAAGCAGCTCCCCCATCCCGTCGTCCGTCATCCCGCCACGCTAGCGCGGGGCGCGTCAGCGGGCGAGGACGACCTCGACGAGCGTGCGCCCGGGGCCGGGGGCGAGCGCGGGGTCGAGCTCGGCGCGGCTCTCCACCCGCCGGTGCTCCCAGCCGGTGGCCGCGGCGAGCGCGGCCAGGTCGAGGGAGTTGGGGGTGTAGAGCACCCGGTCGAACAGCTCGGGCTCGGCCGTAGCCGCCACCTCGAGCAGGTCGAACATGGTGCCGCCGCCGTCGTTGCCGACGACGAGCTGCAGCCGGGGCTGCTCCTCGCCGTGTGCCGGGAGCAGCGAGCCCAGGTCGTGCTGCACCGCGAGGTCGCCGAGCAGCACCCGGGTGATCCCCTGCGCCCCCGCCGCCTGGGCGGCCAGCGCCACCCCGGCGCCCGTGGCGATGGTGCCGTCGATGCCGGCCAGGCCGCGGCCGGCGTGCACCGCGATCCGCTTGCCGGCCGCCACCCGGTCGAGCTCGCGCACCAGCCGCGACGCGCCGAGCACCAGGCGGTCGTGCGGCCAGGTGGCGCTCCACACCGCCTCGACGAGCATCCGCCGGGTGACCGGCTCGCGCAGCCGGGCCAGCTGGTCGCGGGCGAAGCGGGCGCGCTCCTGGTAGTCGTCGGAGAGCGAGGCGGCCGCGGCCTCGGGCTGCTCGAGCAGCTGCCGCGAGGCGGCGACCCAGCGGCCCACCCAGCTGCGGGCCGCCTCCACCGCGACGGGATCGGGCGCCACGTCGACCGCGTCGACCACGCGGAGCCGACGGCCGGGGTTCCAGTCCTCGCGGCCGGGCCCGCGCACGACGACCGTCTCGACGCCGGCGCGCTCTACGAGCCCGGGCACCTCGCGGCTGAGGGTGGGCCGGCCGAAGACGACGACGCGCTCCACCCGATCGCCGAAGCCGGCGGCGCTGATCAGCTCGCGATAGGCGGGCACGAGATGGGGGCCGAAGCGGGCGCCGGATCCCACCTCGGCGAGCAGCGGGGCCCCGAGGGCCCGCGCGGCCTCCTCGGCCCGCTCGCCGGCGCCGGAGCCCGCCACGACGACCGTTCCGGGGGCGGGGCGCAGCTCGAGCCGCTCGGCGGGGACGCGGGGCGCGGGAGACCAGACGCCCGGCTCGACGTCGGGCAGCGGCGCCGGCCCGGAGAGCGGCTCGCGGAAGGCGAGGTTGAGGTGCACCGGGCCCGCGATCCCGTCGAGCGCCTGCGCGACGAGCCGCACGGCGTCGCCGTCGTGGTCGCCGCCGGGGACGGGGGCCGGCACGTCGAGGAGGCGCACGGCGTCGCCGAAGATTCCGGGCTGCACGGTGGTCTGGTTGGCGCCGGTGCCGCGCAGCTCCTCGGGCCGGTCGGCGGTGAGCAGCACGAGGGGGACGCCGGAGTGCGCGGCCTCGAGCACCGCGGGATGCAGCTCGGCCACCGCCGTGCCGGAGGTGGTGACCACGAGCACCGGGGCGCCGGACTCCCGGGCCAGGCCCAGGGCCAGGAAGGCGCCGCCGCGCTCGTCGATCCGCACGTGCAGGCGCAGCAGCCCGGCCCGCTCCAGCCGCGCCGCGGCGAGCGCGAGCGCCTGCGAGCGCGAGCCCGGCGAGAGCACCAGCTCGGAGACGCCGGCGCGCACGAACTCGGCGAGCAGCGCCGTCGCGAAGGCGCTCGCCGGCGACGTCTCGGTGCGGCCGCTCACTCCTTCGGCTTGTCGTCGTCGAGATCCTCGAGCCGGCGCTCCAGGTCGCGGATGCGCTCCTCGCGCTCCCGGTCCTGCCGCAGGCGCTCGAGATACGCCGGGTCGTCGTCGGGCCCGAGCGGCACCGCGCGGCCGCCGCCGCGCGAGACGTCGCGGTAGCGGCCGTGGCCGCGCCGCTCGAGCGGCTCCCGGCCCAGCAGGAACCACAGCAGCGAGCCGATGAGCGACAGCAGGATGACGAGGATGATCCAGAACGGCTTGGGCAGGTGCCGCACCCGGGAGTTGTCGATCACGACGATGTCCACGATCGAGAACACCATGACCCCGGTGAGGATCAGGGGGACCAGGGCGAGGAGCAGCGACCGCATGCCCCCGATTGTAGGCGGTGGGCCCGCGTAGACTTCCGGGGTGCGCGCCTGGATCGTCTACACCCTCGTGCGGGTCGGCATCTTCGTCGCGATCCTCGCCCTGCTGCTGCTCCTGCTCGGCCCGCAGTGGTGGTGGATCGCCGCGATCGCGGCCGCGCTGATGGCGGTGGCGATCTCCTTCCTCGCCCTCGACCGCCTCCGCACCGCCGCGGCCGAGCAGCTCGCCGCCGCGCGCGCCGCGAGGGGCGCGGGCGACGACGAGCGCGCCGAGGACGTCGACTAGCGCCCGGGGCTAGGCGTTCTCCTTGCGGAAGGTGCGGGTGCCGGCCCAGATGCCGACCACGAAGATCGCGATCGCCCAGAGGCTGCCCCACAGCACGGTGAGGCCGAAGTCGCCCGCGAAGGCGGCGCGAATCGCCGTGACGATGTGCTTGATCGGGATGAGGTCGCTGACGATCTGCAGCCACTGCGGCCCCAGGCTCATCGGCAGCAGGATGCCGGAGAGCAGGATCACCGGCAGCGCCACGCTGTTGATCAGCGGCGCCATCACGTCCTCGCTCTTCGTGGTGAGGGCGAGCGCGTTGGAGGCGGCGGCGCAGGCCGCGCCGAGCAGCAGGGTGAGCAGCAGGCCGAACAGCATGCCGCCGATCGAGGCGCGCAGCCCGAAGAGGTAGCCGACCGCGATGAGCACGACGCCCTGCACGAGCAGCTGCACGACGTCGCGCAGGATGCGGCCGAGCAGCAGGGCGGTGCGGCTGGCCGGGGTCACCCGCTCCGCCTCCACCACGCCGGCGCGCCACTCCGAGATGAGGCTGAAGCCGGCGAAGAGCGCCCCGAACAGCCCGAGCTGCACGAGCAGGCCGGGCACGAAGATCGCGTAGGCGTTGTCGGCGCCGAAGGTACCGGCCAGCGGCTCGAGCAGCGGCCCGAACAGCACGAGGTAGAGGATCGGCTGGGCGAGGCCGATGAGCACCCAGGCGGGATTGCGCAGCGCGATCCCCATCTGCCGGGCGAAGACCACCCAGGTCTCCCTGATGAACGCGCTCATGCCGCCGTCTCCTCCTCGCGCAGGGAGCGGCCGGTCAGGCTGAGGAACACGTCGTCGAGGGTGGGCCGCCTCACCTCGATCGACTCCAGCTCGACGCCGTCGCGGTCGAGCGCGCGCAGCAGGCCGGCGAGCTCGCGGCCTGCGTCGGGGATGCGGAGCCGGGCGACGCCCTCCTCGACCTCGGCGGTCTGCCCGGGCGCGAGGGCGGCGAGCGCCTCCGCGGCCCGGCCCACCCGGGCCGGGTCGGCGACGGTCAGCTCGACCAGGTCGCCCGCGACCTGGCGCTTGAGCGCGTCCGGGGTGTCGCCGGCGACGATGCGGCCGTGGTCGATGACGAGGATCCGGTCGCACAGCGCGTCCGCCTCGTCGAGGTAGTGCGTGGTGAGGAAGACGGTGCCGCCCCGCTCGGATCGCAGCGCGGCGATGTGCTGCCAGAGGTTGGCGCGGGCCTGAGGGTCCAGGCCCGTGGTCGGCTCGTCCAGGAAGACGAGGGCGGGGTGGTGCACGAGGCCCATGGCGATGTCGAGCCGGCGGCGCTGACCGCCGCTCATCGCGCGCGGCTGCCGCTCCCACAGTCCGTCGAGGTCGAGCTGCTCGAACAGCTCGCGGGCGCGGCGCTCGGCCTCCGCCGCGGACAGCCCGTAGAGCCGGCCGTGCGAGACGACCTCGGCCCCGGCGCGGGCCTCGGGACTGGTCGAGCCCGACTGCGAGACGTAGCCGATGCTGCTGCGCACCTGCTTCGCCTGGGTCGCGACGTCGAAGCCGGCCACCGTGGCGGTGCCCGCGGTCGGCTTGAGCAGCGTGGTGAGCATGCGCAGCGTGGTGGTCTTGCCGGCCCCGTTGGGGCCGAGGAAGCCGACGATCTCGCCGCGCTCGACGTCGATGTCGACGCCGGCGACCGCCTCGACCTCGACCCTCTCCCGGCCGCGGCGCGTGCGGAAGCTGCGCGCGAGCCCTCTCGTGTGGATCATCCGACCTCCTGTTCAAACTTGATTATTCAAGATTGAACAGGAGGCGTCAAGCGGGATCGGAGCCGCCCCCGCCGAGCAGGCGCAGATAGCGCTCCCGCTCGCCCATCATCCGCCAGCCGGGATCGTCGTCGGGAGGCGTCCAGCCCGGATCGTCCTCCCCGCGGAAGGAGAGGCCCCCGCCCTGGACCCGCGCCCCGAAGCGCAGCAGCCAGTCGTACTGCGCCTTGAGGAGGGCGGCCTCCAGCTCGAGCTCAGCGACGACGTGGGGCGGCACGGAGGGCGGCATCGCGTCCAACCGCTCGACGGAGTCCTCGTTCCGCTGCAGCTCCGCCGCGAGCGCGTCGCTGCGGCGGCCGAGGGCCGTCAGGAACTCGGCGCGCGCCAGGGCGGGCGCGAAGGAGAGCGCGGCGCGCAGCGGCACCGTGTCGCCGGAGGGGGGAGGGACGGCGATCGCCTCGGTCACCAGGCGGAGGAACTCGTCGTCGCCCGCCGGGGTGAGGGTGTAGACGGCCACCGGGCGCTCGCCCTCCTCCGCGAGGTCGTGCCGCTCGACCGACCCCTCCTTCTCGAGGGTGGCGAGCATCGAGTAGATCGAGCCCGGGCGCAGCCGCGCCCAGCGCTCCACCTCCCAGCTGAGCAGCTCGCGGCGCAGCTGGTAGCCGTTGACCGGCCCGAAGATGCGCACGGCGCCCAGCACGAGCAGACGGGTGGCGAGTGCCGACATGACGGGATTCTAGTTCGTCAAACTTGAACAGGGCAGCTGCGAGTGGACGTCGTGCCGACGAGAGCCCGGCGCCCGGCGGAGGCTAGAAGATGATCGCGACCGAGAGCCCGGCGCCGAAGAGCAGCGCCGTCACGAGCGTCACCTGCAGCACGATCACGAGCTCGCGCGCCGTCGTGGCCGTCCACAGGATGATGAGCGCCGAGACCGCGCCGAGCCCCGAGAAGTAGACGTAGGGCGCGAACTCGTAGAACAGCGCGAAGAAGGCGAGGATCCCGAAGGGCGCGAGCAGCAGCAGGGTGAACAGGATCTTCGAGCCGAGCGCGCCGAGCAGCACCGCCAGGGTGCGCTTGCCGTGCAGCGCGTCGCGCTCCCGGTCGCGCAGGTTGTTGACGAGCAGCACCGCCGCGGCGAAGGCGCCCGCCGCGGCGCCGCCGAGCCACGCCTCGACGCCGAGCTGGCCGCTCAGCACGAAGGAGGTGCCGAGAGCGGGCACGAGGCCGAAGAAGACCAGCACGGCGAGCTCGCCGAGCGGCAGGTAGCCGTAGGGGCGCCGGCCGCCGGTGTAGAACCAGGCCGCGAGGATGCATGCCGCGCCCACCGCGAGCAGCCACCACTGGCCGCTGCGCCACACCACGAGCAGCCCCGCGACGGCGGCCAGGCCGAAGAAGACCAGCGCGGCCGTCAGCACCTGCCGCGGCTTGGCGCGGCCGCTGCCGACGAGCCGGGCGGGGCCGACCCGGTCCCGGTCGGTGCCGCGCACGCCGTCGGAGTAGTCGTTGGCGTAGTTGACGCCGATCTGCAGCCCGACGGCCACGGCGAGGCAGAGCACGGCGCGCGCCCAGTGCTCCCACCAGGGCTCGTAGTGGAGCGTGGAGGCGGCGAAGCCGATCGCGACGGGGACGAAGGCGAGCGGCAGAGTCATCGGGCGGGCCCCCGAGATCCAGGCCCCGAGCCCCGCCGGCCGGATCTCCGCCGGGGGCCGCCCGCCGGGGCGTCCGCTGCGGCCGTGACCGCCCTTGCCGCTCGTCCTGCGCGCCGGGGCGGGGGCGTCCTTGACCGCCGTCCGGGCCTTGCTGCTCCGTGCCACGCCGAGAGCCTACCCGGCCGCGGCGAGCGCCCGGATCGCGAGCCGGTCGGGCTTGCCGCTCGGCAGCAGGGGCAGCTCCGGCAGGCGCAGCACACGGGCCGGCCGGGCGGCCGCGCCGTAGGCGCCCGCGATCAGCTCGGCGTCGACCTCGGCGTCGCCCGCCGTCGCGACGACCGGGACCTCTCCCCACCGCTCGTCGGGCACCCCGACGACGACCGCGTCGGCGAGGCCGGGCTGATCGCGCAGCAGCGCCTCCACCGCGGCGAGCGGCACCTTCACCCCGCCGGAGACGATGACGTCGTCCACCCGGCCCACCACGACGAGCCGCCCGCCGTGCAGCTCGCCCGCGTCGCGCGTGCGGTGCCAGCGCCGGCCGTCGACCACGGGGAAGGCCTCCGCGGTCTGCTCGGGGTCGTCCCGGTAGCCGTCGGCGAGCACCGAGCCGGTGAGATGGATCACGCCGTCGATCAGGGCGACCTCGGTGTCGCCGAGCGGCCGGCCGTCCCACACGCAGCCGCCGGAGGTCTCGGTGGCGCCGTAGGTGAGAGTCAGCCGCACGCCCGCCTCCCGGGCGCGGCGGACGAGCTGCGCGGGCGGGGCCTGCCCGCCGAGCAGCACGCGCGCGAAACCGGCCAGCACGGCCGACGCCTCGACGTCGTCGAGCAGGCGGGCCAGCTGCGCGGGCACGAGCGAGGTGTAGTTCGGGCCGGAGGGCAGATGCACGTAGGCCTCGCAGAAGGCCTCAGCGGTGAAGGAGCCCTCGGCGACGACCACGAGCCCGGTGCCCATCTCGGAGGCCCGGGCCACGACGTTGAAGCCCGCGACGTAGCTCGGGGCCAGGGCGAGCAGCCACGCGCCCGAAGCCCCCAGCTCCTCCGCGGCGAATCGGGCGGAGGCGCGGACCGCGCGCCGGGAGAGCAGCACCCGCTTCGGCGCCCCCGTCGAGCCGGAGGTGCCGAAGGCGAAGACGTCATCGTCGGCCGAGGTCTCGTAGGCGCCGAGGGCGTCCTCGGCGCTGCGCCAGTCGGCGGTCAGTAGTGCCACGGGTAGGGCGACCAGTCGGGCTCCCGCTTCTGCAGGAAGGCGTCGCGCCCCTCGGCCGCCTCGTCGGTCATGTAGCCGAGCCGGGTCGCCTCGCCGGCGAAGAGCTGCTGGCCGACCAGGCCGTCGTCGGGCAGGTTCATCGCGTACTTGAGCATCCGGATCGCGGTGGGGCTCTTGCCGAGGATCGTCTCGGCCCAGGCGAGCCCGGTCGTCTCGAGCTCGGCGTGCGGCACGACGGCGTTGACCGCGCCGCGCTCCCAGGCGCGCTGCGCGTCGTACTCCTCGGCGAGGAAGAACACCTCGCGGGCGAACTTCTGCCCCACCTGCTTGGCGAAGTAGGCGCTGCCGTAGCCGGCGTCGTAGCTGCCGACGTCGGCGTCGGTCTGCTTGAAGCGGGCGTGCTCGCGGCTCGCGATCGTCAGGTCGCAGACCACGTGCAGCGAGTGGCCGCCGCCCGCGGCCCAGCCGGGAACCAGGGCGATCACCACCTTGGGCATGAAGCGGATCAGGCGCTGCACCTCGAGGATGTGCAGGCGACCTGCCCGAGCGGGATCGCTGACGCCGCCCTCCTCCTCGGAGTACTTGTAGCCGTCCCTGCCGCGGATGCGCTGGTCGCCGCCGGAGCTGAAGGCCCAGCCGCCGTCCCGGGGGCTCGGCCCGTTGCCGGTGAGCAGCACGACTCCGACCCGCGGGTTCTGGCGGGCGTCGTCGAGGGTCGCGATCAGCTCGTCCACCGTCCTCGGCCGGAAGGCGTTGCGCACCT
>Ga0164243_10016714_pt1 | contig 10036 bp, 4 predicted proteins | sample OricompcompostOP_FD_108781 | JGI IMG/M metagenome (GOLD analysis project Ga0164243, IMG submission 108781) | Organic Plus compost microbial communities from Emeryville, California, USA - Original compost - Organic plus compost (OP) | ecosystem: Engineered > Solid waste > Mixed feedstock >... | reverse complement strand
CGCTTCCGCTTCGTCGTGTTGCAGCGGATGGACAGGCGGCGGGCTGCGCGTTCGATCCGCGCGCCGGGCCATGCGAAAAAAAGAAGGGCGCATCGCTGCGCCCCTCGGGTGTCGCAAGCATGGCCCCTCACCCCGGCCCTCTCCCCGGAGGGGAGAGGGAGTGGATTTCGCGGGCGCGGGGACTCAGTAGCGGTAGTGCTCCGGCTTGAACGGGCCGTCCACCGGCACGCCGAGGTAGGCGGCCTGCTCGGGGGTGAGCCGGGTGAGCTTCACGCCGATCTTCTCCAGGTGCAGGCGCGCCACTTCCTCGTCCAGCTTCTTCGGCAGGATGTAGACCTTCGGCTCGTAGAAGTCCTTGTTGGCCCACAGGTCGAGCTGCGCCAGCGTCTGGTTGGAGAAGCTGTTGGACATCACGAAGCTCGGGTGGCCGGTGGCGCAGCCCAGGTTCACCAGGCGGCCCTCGGCGAGCAGGAAGATCGAGCGGCCGTCGGGGAAGGTGTACTTGTCCACCTGCGGCTTGATGTTGGTCCGGGCCGCGCCCGAGGCGTTCAGGCGGTCCACCTGGATCTCGTTGTCGAAGTGGCCGATGTTGCAGACGATGGCCTGGTCCTTCATCGCCTGCATGTGCTCCAGGCGGATGATGTCGCGGTTGCCGGTGGTGGTGACGTAGATGTCGGCCACGCCCAGGGTGTCCTCGACGGTCTTCACCTCGTAGCCTTCCATCGCCGCCTGCAGCGCGCAGATCGGGTCGATCTCGGTGACGATCACCCGGCAGCCGTAGGCGCGCAGGCTGCTGGCGCAGCCCTTGCCGACGTCGCCGTAGCCGCACACCACCGCCACCTTGCCGGCCAGCATCACGTCCATCGCGCGCTTCAGGCCGTCGGCCAGCGACTCGCGGCAGCCGTACAGGTTGTCGAACTTGCTCTTGGTCACCGAATCGTTGACGTTGATCGCCGGCACCAGCAGCTTGCCCGCCTCGGCGAGCTGGTAGAGGCGGTGCACGCCGGTGGTGGTCTCCTCGGAGACGCCCTTCCACTCCTTCACCACGGCGTGCCAGAAGCCCGGGCGCTCCTTGTGCACGCGCTTCAGGAGGTTCTTGATGACCTGCTCCTCGTGGCTGGACGAGGGCGTGTCGACCCAGCCGTCGCCGTTCTCCAGCTCGTAGCCCTTGTGGATCAGCAGCGTCACGTCGCCGCCGTCGTCCACCACCAGCTGCGGGCCCTTGCCGCCGGGGAAGGACAGCGCGGCCAGCGTGCAGTCCCAGTATTCCTCCAGCGTCTCGCCCTTCCAGGCGAACACCGGCGTGCCGCCGGCGGCGATCGCGGCGGCGGCGTGGTCCTGGGTGGAGAAGATGTTGCACGAGGCCCAGCGCACCTCGGCGCCGAGGTCCTTCAGCGTCTCGATCAGCACCGCGGTCTGGATGGTCATGTGCAGCGAGCCGGTCACGCGCACGCCCTGGAGCGGCCTGGCCGGCGCGTACTTCTTGCGGATCGCCATCAGGCCCGGCATCTCGTGCTCGGCGATGTCGATCTCCTTGCGGCCCCAGTCGGCGAGGCCGAGGTCGCGGATCTTGTAGTCGTGGGTGGTGTCGCTCTGGATGGCGGCGTTCATGGGGTGTCTCCGGTTCTCGTGGGAGCCGCGGCGCGGAAGGGGCCGCGGCGTCCGCAGTGGGTGAGCGCCGTTGTTGCGCATGCCGCGCCGAGCCTGGCCGTCCGGGACGGTCGCAGCGCCCCTCGGCGGGCACGGGAGCGGGCATTGTAGCGTCGCCCCGCGGGCTTTGCGTTGCAGCGCGTCATTTTTCGGTAGGCTTGGGCGGTTGCCCACCGGAGACGCTTCATGGAAGCCAGCCGCGACACCGACTACCTGCCCCACGACGGCCCGCTGCGCGAGGACGTCAACCGGCTGGGCACGCTGGTCGGCCGGATGCTGGCCGAGCAGGGCGGCGAGGCGTTCTTCCGGCGCGTGGAGTCGGTGCGCCAGGCGGCGATCCGCCGCCGCCGCGAGGGCGAGCCGGTGGCCGCGCTGGCCGACGCGCTGGCCGGCCTGCCGGCGCAGGAGGCCGAGTCGCTGGCGCGCGCCTTCGCCGCCTACTTCCAGGCGGTGAACACCGCCGAGCGGGTACACCGCATCCGCCGCCGCCGCGACTACCAGCGCGAGGGCGGCGCGCCGCAGCCGGAGTCGCTGCTGGACACGCTGCAACGGCTCGAGGCGCAGGGCGTGGGCGCCGCCGAGCTGCTCGACTGGCTCGGCCGGCTGCACGTGGAGCCGGTGTTCACCGCGCATCCCACCGAGGCGGTGCGCCGCTCGCTGCTGGAGAAGGAGCAGGCGATCGTGCGCGCGCTGGTGGACAACTTCGACCCCAGCCGCACGCCGCAGGAGCGCGCCGAGGACGAGGACCGCATCTTCATGGCGCTGTCCGCCGGCTGGCAGACCGCCGAGGCCTCGCCGGTGCGGCCCAGCGTGCAGGACGAGCACCACCACGTCGGCTTCTACCTCGCCAACCCGGTCTACCGCATCGTGCCGGCGTTCTACGAGGAGCTGGCCGACGCGCTGCAGGCGGTGTACGGCGTGGCGGTGGCGCTGCCGCGCCTGCTGTCCTTCGCCACCTGGGTGGGCGGCGACATGGACGGCAACCCCAACGTGGGCGCCGACACCATCGCCAACAGCCTGGCGACCCAGCGCGCGCACGTGCTGGAGCACTACATCGCCGACGTCGAGGGGCTGGCGCGGCTGCTCAGCCAGACCGACGACCGCGTCGAGGTCGACCCGCGCCTGCGCGGGCGGCTGGAGGACTACCGGCGGCGCTTCCCGCAGGCGGCGGCGCGGATCCGCCCGCGCCACGCCGACATGCCCTACCGCTGCCTGCTCACCTTGATCCGCGCGCGGCTGGAGGCCACCCACGAGGACGGCCATCCGGAAGGCTATGCGTCCGCCGCCGAGCTGCTGGACGACCTGGAGCTGATCGCGCGCAGCCTGATCGACCACCGCGGCCTGCACGCCGGCGCCTACGCGGTGCGCCGGCTGGTCTGGCGCGTGCGCACCTTCGGCTTCCACCTGGCGCGGCTGGACGTGCGGCAGGACTCGCGCGTGCACGACGACGCGCTGGCCGCGCTGCTGGACGACGCCGACTGGCCGCAGCGCGCGGCGGCGGAGCGCGCGGTGCGCCTGCGCGGCCACGCCAGCGGCGCGGCGCGCTTCGGGATCGGCCACGCCGAGGTGGTGAAGTCGCTGTACGACGTGTTCGTCACCCTGGGCGACGCGCGCCGCCGCTACGGCGCCGAGGCGGTGGGCCTGTACGTCATCAGCATGGCGCGCTCGGCCGCCGACGTGCTGGCGGTGCTGGCGCTGGCGCGCTACGGCGGGCTGGTGGAACCGGCTTCTGCTCCCTCTCCCCTCCGGGGAGAGGGTGGGGGTGAGGGGCCGCCCTCGCCGCAAGCCGCGGGCGGAGCGAACGGCACCGACCACGTTGCCGCAAGCCACGGCCCCTCACCTCAGTCCTCTCCCCAGGGGGGAGAGGAAGAAAAAAGCGTCGTCCCCCTCGACATCGCCCCGCTGTTCGAGACCGTCGACGACCTGAAGAACGCCCCCGCCACGCTGCGCGCGCTGCTCGACGACCCGGTCTACCGCGCCCACCTCGCCGCGCGCGGCGACCGCCAGTGGGTGATGCTGGGCTACTCCGACAGCGGCAAGGACGGCGGCACGCTGGCCTCGCGCTGGGCGCTGCAGCGCGCGCAGGTGGAGCTGCTGGAAGTGGCGAAGGCCGCCGGCATCCGCCTGGCCTTCTTCCACGGCCGCGGCGGCTCGGCCAGCCGCGGCGGCGCGCGCATCCTGCCCGCGCTGATGGCCTCGCCGCGCGGCTCGGTGGACGGCGTGCTGCGCGTCACCGAGCAGGGCGAGGTGATCCACCGCAAGTACGGCATCCGCGCGCTGGCGCTGCGCAACCTGGAGCAGACGGTGGGCGCGACGCTGCGCGCCAGCCTGCGCCCGCGCGCGGACGAGCCGCGCGAGGAGGCCTGGCGCGGGCGCATGCACGCGCTGGCCGCGGCCAGCCGCCGGCACTACCGCGCCTTCGTCGAGCGCGAGGGCTTCGTCGACTACTTCCGCGGCGCCACCCCGATCGACGTGATCGAGCGCATGGCGCTGGGCTCGCGCCCCGCGCGCCGGCGCAGCATGTGCGGCGTGGAGGACCTGCGCGCGATCCCCTGGGTGTTCGCCTGGACGCAGTGCCGCTCGATCCTCACCGGCTGGTACGGCCTGGGGCACGCGCTGGAGCAGGGCGCCACGGCATGCGGCGAGGCGGCGCTGCTGGAGATGGCGCGCGACTGGCCGTTCTTCGCCAACCTGCTCGACGACGTGGCGATGGTGCTGGCCAAGTGCGACCTCGGCATCGCCGAGGCCTTCTCGCGGCTGGCCGGGCCGCTGCACGAGCCGTTCTTCGCGCTGGTCCACGACGAGTTCGCGCGCACCGTCGCCTGGGTGGAGCGCCTGAAGGGCGGCGCATTGCTGGCGGACAACCCGCGGCTGGCGGTGTCGATCCGCCTGCGCAATCCCTACGTGGACCCGATGAGCCTGCTGCAGGTGGACCTGCTGCGCCGCTGGCGCGCCAGCGGCGAGCAGGACGAGGAGCTCCTGCGCGCGCTGGTCGCCTGCGTCAACGGCGTGGCGCAGGGGCTGCAGAACACCGGCTGAGCGCCGGGCCGCGCGCCCGGAGCCCTTCCGCGCCGGGCCGGCGGCACACGGGGAACCCCGCGCCGCTTCCCTTACACTGCCGGCCAAAGGGGCGGACAGGGAGAAGGGCATGCTGCACCGATCGGGATGGCTGCTGGGCCTGGGGCTGCTGCTGGCGTCGCCGCTGCGCGCGCAGGAGGTGCCGCCGCCGCTGCAGGGCTGGCAGGACTGGGTGCTGCACGACCTGCCGCAGCACGCTTGCCCGCGGCTGGCCACGCCGGCCTATGCCGGCGAGTTCCAGTGCGCCTGGCCGGGCCGGCTCGCGCTGCAGGCCGACCGCGACGGCGGGCGCTTCGCGCTCGACGTGCACGCCGACGCGCCCGGCTGGGTGGCGCTGCCGGGCGACGCGCGCGCCTGGCCGCAGCAGGTGCAGGCCGACGGCCAGCCGGTGCCGGTGCTGGAGCACGACGGCGTGCCGTCGGTGTGGCTGGCGGCGGGCGACCACGCCCTGCGCGGCGCGCTGCCGTGGTCCGCGCGGCCGGCGCGCCTGCGCGTGCCGGCCGCGGTCGGCCTGGTCGCGCTGAGCGTGGACGGCGCCGCGGTGGCGCGGCTGGAACGCAACGGCGACGAGCTCACCCTCGGCGAGGCGGCCGCCGCGCAGCGCACCGCCGACGCGCTGTCGCTGCGCGTGTACCGGCGGCTGCAGGATGGCCTGCCGGCCACGCTGCAGACGCGCCTCGTGCTCGACGTCGCCGGCAGCGCGCGCGAGCAGTCGCTCGGCCCGGCGCTGCCGGCCGGCTTCGTCGCCACCGACCTGCAGGGCGAGCTGCCCGCGCGGCTGGAGAACGACGGCCGCCTGCGCGTGCAGCTGCGTCCCGGCCACTGGGAGCTGGGCCTCGACGCCCGCGCCACCGCGCCGCTGGCGAAGGTGGCGCCGGGCGCGGCGGCCGCGCCCTGGCCGGCGCGGGAAACCTGGAGCTATGCCGACGATCCCGGGCTGCGCAGCACGCGGGTGGAAGGCCAGGCGGTCGATGCCGCGCAGGCCGGCGTGCCGGACGAATGGCGCGAGTTGCCCGCCTACGCGCTGGACGCCGGCAACGGCCTGGGCATCGAGCAGGGCGCCCGCGGCGACGAGGGCGGGCAGGGCGACCAGCTGCGCCTGCGGCGCGAGCTGTGGCTGGATTTCGACGGCGGCGGCTTCAGCGCGGTCGACCGCCTCGACGGCGAGCTGCGCCATCGCCAGCGCCTGGACGTCGGCGCGCCGTGGCAGCTGCAACGCGCCGCGCAGGCCGGCCAGCCGCTGCTGGTCAGCCGCGGCGCGGACGGCCGCGGCGGCGTCGAGCTGCGCACGCGCCGGCTGGCGCTCGAGGCCGGGCTGCGCCTGCCCGCGCACGGCGCCGCGCCCAGCGGCGGCTGGCAGCTGCCGCTGGAGCGCATCGACGCCGTGCTGCACCTGCCGCCGGGCTACCGCCTGCTCGGCGCGGCGGGCGCGGACGTCTCGCCCGATTCGTGGGTGGCGCAGTGGAGCCTGCTCGACCTGTTCGTGCTGGCCCTGCTCGCGCTGCTCGCCGGCCGCCTGCTCGGCTGGCGCTGGGCGCCGGTGGCGGCGGCCTTCCTGCTGCTCGCGCTGCACGAGGGCGGCGCGCCGCGCTGGACGCTGGGCGTGGCGCTGGCGCTCGCCCTGCTGGTGCGCGCGCTGCCGGAGGGGCGGCTGCGCGCCGTCGCGCGCGGCGGCGCCGTGGCCGCCTTCGCGCTGGCCGTGCTGTGGAGCCTGCCGTTCGCCGCCGCGCAGCTCGAATATGCCTTGCATCCGCAGTTGGAGCAGCAACGCGCCCGCGTGTCGCCCGGCGCAACGGAGGCCGCAAGTCGTGCGGACGATGAAGTCGTTGCTGCCTACAACGCCCAGCCGCCGCCGGCCGCTGCGCCGGCGATCGATGAGGCTTCCGGCAACTCGATGCCTGCGCCCCCGGCACCGCCTGCCCCGCCTTCGCCAGTGCTACGCCAGGCCAGGCCGCTCCCCAGCCTGCCGGCCAAGCCCGCTCCGAAAGCGGAGCTGGCCGCAATCACCGTGACCGCGGCCGCTCTCGCGGCGCCGGACGCGCACGGCCTGCTGCAGGCCGGCGACGGCACGCCGCGGTGGGACGTCGGCAACGACTACCGGCTGGGCTGGAGCGGCCCGGTGACGCCGCAGCAGGGCACGCGCCTGCTGATCGCGCCGGCCTGGCTGGTGCGCCTGCTGCGGGTGGCACTGGTGGCGCTGCTCGCCGCGCTGCTGGCGAAGCTGGCGCTGCACCTGCTGCGTCCGCTGTGCGCGGACTGGCACGGCTGGCGCCGCCGCGGCGCCGGCGCCGCGGCCCTGCTGGCGCTGGCGCTGCTGCCGCACGGCGCGCCGGCGCAGGGCCTGCCCAGCCAGGCCATGCTCGACGCGCTGCGCCACCGCCTCGCCGAGGCGCCGAAGTGCGATCCCGGCTGCGCGGCGCTGGCGCAGGCCACGCTGCAGACCGGGACCGACACGCTGGACCTGCAGCTGGAACTGCATGCCGGCGCGACCGTGGCGGCGCCGCTGCCGCAGCCGGACGCGGGACTGCAGCTGCTCGACGCCAGCGTCGACGGCCATCCGGCGGTGCTCGTGGCCCGCGACGGCCAGCTGCTGCTGCGGCTGGAGCGCGGCGTGCACCGCGTCGGCCTGCGCTACCGCTTCGGCGACGCCGACAGCGCCGGCCTGCGCTTCCCGCTGCCGCCGCAGCGCGTCGCGGCGGGCGGCGCGGGCTGGACGGTGGGCGGCCTCGACGACGGCCGCCTGCTGGGCGACAGCCTGGCCTTCAGCCGCCAGCGCAGCGGCGGCGACGGCCGCGCGCTGCCGCCGGCGCGGAGCTTCCCGCCCTACGTGCGGCTCACCCGGCGGCTGATGCTGGGCGTGGACTGGACGGTGGAGAACGAGGTCGAGCGCATCGCGCCCAGCGACGGCGGTTTCGACGTCAGCCTGCCGCTGCTGCCCGGCGAGCACCCGCTGGGCGAGGACGCGCCGGTGAAGGACGGCCGCATCCGCGTCAGCCTCAGGTCCGGCGAGGAGTACACGGGCTGGAGCAGCCGGCTCGACCGCGCCGATGCGCTCGCGCTTGCCGCGTCCGCGCTGGGCGAGCGCGCCGAAGTGTGGGAAGTGCTCGCCGCGCCGATGTGGCACGTGGAGGCCAGGGGCGTGCCGGCCAGCGCCAGCGAAGAGGGCCTGCGCTTCCAGCCGCTGCCGGGCGAGCGGCTCGAACTGGCCGTGTCGCAGCCGCCCGGCGTGGCCGGCGACAGCCTGGCCTTCGACCGCGTGAGCCTGCGCAGCGTCGCGGGCGAGCGGGTCACCGAGAGCACGCTCGAACTGCAGGCGCGCAGCACGCGCGGCGGCGAGCACGCCGTCGCGCTGCCGCCGCAGGCCGAGCTGCTGGAAGCCAGCCGCGACGGCGAGGCGCTGCAGCTGGCGCTGCGCGACGGCCGGCTGGGCCTGCCGCTGCTGCCCGGCACGCACGGCTACGCGCTGCGCGTGCGCACGCCCGGAGGCGCGGCCGCGCGCACGCGCACGCCGGCGTTCGCGCTCGGCGCGCCGGCGGCCAATCTCGAGCTGGGCCTGCAACTGCCGCAGGACCGCTGGGTGCTGTGGACCTGGGGCCCGGCGCTGGGGCCGGCGGTGCTGTACTGGGCGCAGCTGGCCGTGCTGCTGCTGGCCGCGTGGCTGCTCGCGCGCCATGCGCCGACGCCGCTGCGCTTCCGCCACTGGCTGCTGCTGGGGCTGGGCTTCTCCGCCTTCGCCTGGAGCGCCTACGCGCTGGTGGTGCTGTGGCTGATCCTGCTCGGCCTGCGCGCGCGCGGCGCGCCCGCGCGGCTGGGCGCCACCGGCTTCAACCTGCTGCAGCTGGGCCTGGCCGCGCTCACCGCGCTGGCGCTGGCGGTGCTGGTGTCGGCGGTGCCCAGGGGCCTGCTCGGCCTGCCCGACATGCACGTGGCCGGCAACGGCTCCACCGCCTGGGCGCTGCGCTGGCTGGCCGACCGCAGTGCCGGCGCGCTGCCGCAGGGCGGCGTGTTCAGCCTGCCGCTGTGGGTCTACAAGCTGGCCATGCTGGCCTGGGCGCTGTGGCTGGCCAACGCGCTGATCGGCTGGCTGCGCTGGGGCTTCGAGGCGTGGTCGAGGGACGGCTACTGGCGGCGCCGCGAGCCGAAGCGCACGGCCGAGCCGCCGGCGATGCCACCGCCGGAGCCGCCGCATGGCTGAGGTGCGCGCCCTGCTCGCCGCGGCGGCCGCGCGCCTGGGCGAGCGCATCGACGCCGAGCTGCTGCTGGCGCATGCGCTGGGCCGGCCGCGCGGCTGGCTGTTCGCGCATGCCGACGACCCCGTGCCCGCGGACGTCCAGGCGGCCTTCTCCGCGCTGGTCGAGCGCCGCGCGGCGGGCGAGCCGGTGGCGTACCTGGTTGGCTCGCGCGGCTTCTGGTCGCTGGAGCTGGAGGTGACGCCGGCCACGCTGATCCCGCGGCCGGAGACCGAGCGGCTGGTGGAGCTGGCGCTGGAGCGCCTGCCCGCGGACCGGCCGTGCCGCGTGGCCGACCTCGGCACCGGCAGCGGCGCCGTCGCGCTGGCGCTCGCGCGCGAGCGGCCGCGCGCGCAGGTCCTCGCCACCGACGCCAGCGCGGCGGCGCTGGCGGTGGCGCGGCGCAACGCGCAGCGGCTGGGCCTGCGCAACGTGGCGTTCGCGCAGGGCGACTGGCTGGCGCCGCTGGGCGGGGCGACGTTCGAGCTGATCGTCTCCAACCCGCCGTACATCGAGGCGGGCGACCCGCACCTCGCGCAGGGCGACCTGCGCTTCGAGCCGGCTTCGGCGCTGGCCTCCGGCGCGGACGGGCTGGACGACATCCGGCGCATCGTCGCCGGCGCGCGCGCGCGTTTGGCTTCCGGCGGCTGGCTGCTGTTCGAGCACGGCTGGAACCAGGGCGAGGCGGCGCGCGACTTGCTGCGCGGGGCGGGCTATGCGCCGGTGTTCACCGCGCAGGACCTGGAGCGCCGCGACCGCGTCAGCGGCGGGCAGCGTCCGGCCGGTGCTGTCACATGACGTAGACTTGACCGCGATCCGCGTCGGCCGGTGCCGCTGGAGCCGGCCGCCGAGCCACGGTCCGGAGATGAGCCCGCATGCCTGAGCGCCTTACCGCCTTGCCTGCCCGTCGCCTGTCGATCCTGCTGGCCGGCCTGCCGCTGCTGCTCGCCGTTTCACCCGGCTTCGGCATGCTCGACCTGGACGCCGGCCTGGCGCTGCGCGGCGGCGCCCGCGTGGACGTCTACCTGCGCAACGCGCTGGACCGGCGCGTGCCGGTGGGCACGCTCAACGACGAGGCG
>Ga0164243_10016712_pt1 | contig 10036 bp, 6 predicted proteins | sample OricompcompostOP_FD_108781 | JGI IMG/M metagenome (GOLD analysis project Ga0164243, IMG submission 108781) | Organic Plus compost microbial communities from Emeryville, California, USA - Original compost - Organic plus compost (OP) | ecosystem: Engineered > Solid waste > Mixed feedstock >... | reverse complement strand
GTGGCGATGAAGAGGATCATCTCGACCAGCCCGAACCACGCCATGTTGTCCAGCTGCATGGCCCACGGGTAGAGGAAGATGATCTCGATGTCGAAGACGATGAAAAGCATCGCGGTGATGTAGTACTTCACCGGGAAGCGGCCGCTGAGGGCCTGCGGCGTCGGCTCGATGCCGCACTCGTAGGAGTCCATCTTCGCGCGGTTGTAGCGGCGCGGACCCACCATCGTGCTCATCGCGACCGAGCCGACCGCGAACAACGCTGCAAGAGCCGCCAGCACCAGCACCGGCGTGTAGAGCTCCACGGATGGCCCCCTTTTCCCTGACCCTGTCGACACCGCGAGCAGGGGAGCGGCGGGCGGCAAGACTTCCTGACCCTCCACTACCGGGCAGTCATGCGTTTCTAACGCAGAGAAGGCTCAGCCAAGTCACCCCGCTGGGTGAGCACCTGGGTGGTGGGAATTGAGGCTGCTGCACGGGTAAGGGGACCCAGCGCGCTCACCCCGAGGCGACACATCGGGTTGCCGAGATGACGTGGAGACATCTCAGATCGGATTGACCGATAGCGCTCGGTGGGCTACGACCAGAGCGAGCATCCCGCCAATTACTACCCGTAGCTGACGGGGACCTGCCGCCTTCCCGCACGGGATAGCGGCCGGTTGTCGCCCGTGCTCGACATCGGCGAAGTGGTCGACGGGCTCTGTCCGCCGCACTCCATGAGCCGGGCGGCGGTACTTTGGTCTTGGCGGTCACGCGGACCCCGACGCCTTCTATGGGGCTTGGCCCCTGCTCAGCGGCCGCCTTCGACGTCACCGAGCATCCCGATCACCTCAGGGGCGCACACACCCGCCCGAGGCATGATCGCAGTGCTCGCCCTAGGTGCCCGAGGTGTCCCAGCACCTCATTGCTCTGAACGAGGCGGAAGGCGTGCTGCGGTGAACGAGAGTCACGACGCAGACAAGACATCGCTCTTCGACCATTGGTTCGCCGACATCGCGCGCTTCGTCGAGGAGGAATCGGTAGCCGAACTCGGGGTCGTCGCGGTGGGCGTCGGACAGGGCGTTGGCCCGGTAGGCCGCGGTCAGTTCGGCGTCGGTGACCGAGTTCGCGAGCCAGCGGTAGTGGGTTGGCGGGCGATCTTGAGGACCCGGGACGTCACCGCGACAGGGATCCGGTCCGCGGCCAGCTCGCGGACGAGCGGGTAGATCTGTAATGGGTGCTGGCTGGCCCGTGGCCGACTGGAAGGCTGCTCCTTGGCCCGCGCGCGTGACTCGCGGTATATCCGACCCGCCACCGTGGCGGTGTCTTGTAAATGACATGTCCGCGCACGGGTCGAGGGTGCACGTGGATGCCCGGAAGGTGCACCTCGTCGGGCGGGATCTCGCCGGGCTCGACGAGCTCCTCCACCTCGGCGATCGTGAACCGGGCCGCCATCGCGCACAGGGGGTTGAAGTTGCGCGCAGCCATGCGGAACACCAGGTTTCCGTGTCGGTCGCCCCTGTGGGCCCGCACCAACGCGACATCTGGGCGCAGGGCCTCCTCCATGACGAAGACCTGTTCCTCGCCGTCCCAGTCGAAGACTGCGTCCGGCTTGGGACGGCTGACCACGGCAACGGTGCCATCCGGTGCGTGTCGCAGAGGCAGGCCGCCCTCGGCCACCTGGGTGCCGACGCCGGTCCGGGTGTAGAAGGCTGCGACGCCTGATCCGCCGGCCCGCAGCCGCTCGGCGAGCGTCCCCTGAGGCGTGAGCTCGATCTCGATCTCCCCGGTGAGGTACTGGCCGCTCCAGCTCCTTGTTCTCTCCGACGTAGGAAGCCACGAGACGACGGATCTGACCGTTCTCCAGCAGCCGCGAGTTGCCGACCCCCGCGATGCCACAGTTGTTGGAGACCAGCTCGAGGTCCCTGCTGCCTTGGTCAGCCAGCGCGGCGAGCAGGACCGACGGGACGCCGCAGACTCCGAATCCGCCGGTGGCCACTGTCATCCCGTCGCGCACACGGCGTACGGCCTCAGCGGCACTCAGCACTGTCTTGTCCACCGCTGTCCCCTCAGCCGAGGGCCGCGAGCTGGTCGAGGACCCGCTCAGGCGTCGCCGACGCCGGGATGGTGGCCAGGAGCGCATCGCCGTCCGGCAGGTCCGCAGCCCCCGCCCAGAAGCCGTCCGGCACCACACCGACGGCGACTCCCTCAACCTCCACCCCGCTGTCGCGGCGGACAGCGACGCTCCACTCGAAGTGCGCTGCCACGTTGGTGACGGCCGAGAGCGCCCCCAGCCGCTCCGGAACCTCCACGACGGGATCTCCCGGGGATGTGCGGGCGTCGAGCACGATCAGCGCAACGGGAAGGGCACCGAGCTTCCCCAGCCACTCGGCGAGGTACATCGACGCCGTGTCGGCGGCGATCTCGTCGATACCCGGGAGGCTGTGGCCCGTCAGCGCGTGCGCGCGTCCCAGCCACACGGCGGGCGAGGGCACCGACACGACCAGCGGCCGGCGGCACGCCTCGGCGAGGGTGCGGGCGGTGCGCACCACCCGCTCCACGCCGGCGTCGTCGGCGAGCAGGACTCGCAGCGGGTAGCCGGTCCGGGACCGGCTACCCATCTGCTCGACGATCTCCGGATGGGCGGCGAGGTGTGCGGCGTACAGCGCACCGCCGTCGATCCACGTGGTGTCGGGATCGAGCAGAGCGTGCACCTGCTGGATGTGGCCGGTCAGCGCCGCCAGGTCCGTCCACGGCACGGGAGCACCCTGGCGGATGACGGCCGTGGCGTAGTCGCGGTGGTCGAGCAGCACCGGCCGCGGACGGCCGCTGGGAACGGCATTGACGAGGCTCAACAGGGAGGACATGGTGGGTTCCTTCCGCCCCGCCGATCCGGCGGGGTCGATGACGTTCAGGGACGCGGTGGGCGACCGGGGTGGACCACCCGGTCACCCACCGCCGGTGGCGGGAAGGTCCGGCCTCAGGCCAGCCGCTTGACCTCCACGCCGTGGGCTGCCTCGAGCTCGAGGACCCGGGCCTCCAGCTCGGCGATCCGCACCTCACGCCGGTCGGGGATCATCACGATCGGCAGCTCGGCGAGCGGGGCACTCACGCGCTCCGGGCCGTCGATCGTGAATACGGTGGCCGTGATGTCGTCGGTCTCGGAGCCCCACGAGCCGTAGTAGTGCAGGCTCTCCGGCGGCTCCGGGGTCACGAACTCCTCGCAGAACTCAGCGAAAGGCTTGCCACGGCGCAGCCGCGCATCGCGCGCCGTCCGTCGCGCGGCCTCTGTGCCCTCGACGTCGAGCCGGAAGTTCGTCGGGTCGTAGCGGACCCCGAAGATCTCCTCGGCGACCTTCTGCGTGATCCGGCCCAGCTCGGCGTCCCGGACGACGGACTCGGCCAAGCGCTCGAGCGGGTCGCCGTACCCGCCGCCGGCGCCCTGGCTGATCATGTAGAGCTCGCCGTCCTTGGCGATGTCGAACTGCAGGCCCATGTGGTACGTCGAGTACCGGCCCTCCTCGAACGGACGCTCGTTCATGACCTTCTCGATGGACAGGTCGAACTTCGACGGGTCCCGCCGGATGTGGTCGTAGACGTTGGTTCCCTTGACCATCGCCAGCGGGTAGGTGCCACAGCCGTAGCCGCCGTACATGCCGTAGATGGAGGAGAACTTCGCGCCGGACGTCACGGTCATGAAGCCCCACTGCGGCGTGCCCTCGGCGGCGACGATCATCTCGTAGCCCATGCCCCCGTTGAACTTCCCGAAGCCCATGTTGTCGCGGACCAGGCGTTTGGAGACCAGCTGCATGAAGGGCACCTCCTCCTCCATGACCTCCTGCTCGGCGGTGTCGGCCATCGCGCAGAAGAGAGGCGACACGGCGTCCTCGCCGTCGCGGAACGGCTTGGCGCCGCCCGGCATGCCGTTGAGGTCGGCGCACAGGTTGCCGACCATGTCGCCGTGCTGGGTGATGCCTCCCCACAGGAAGGTGTTGATCTGGTTGAACCAGTTGGCCACCACGTTGCTGTACTTGTGCGGGGTGGAGAAGGACATCCGGCTGTAGAGCGCCTGGAACGCCGAGAAACCGCGGAAGGACGCCTGTAGGGACTGGCCCATCGGGGCGTCGTACGAGGCGTCGGCCCACGTCCCCTCGTCGGAGATGATCTCGATGCAGCTCATCGCCGAGGTACAGCGCGGCAGGTCGGGCCACCAGAAGGCGAGGATCGCCTGCATGAACATCGACTTCACCGAGCACAACGGCGAGTTGATGGCCCGGTTCAGGATCTCCGGGCCGGTGCCGCGCAGGTCGACGGTCATCTGGTCGCCCTTGACCGTGATCTTGCAGGCGAACTTGATGAGGATGTTCTCCTTCAGCGTCGAGTCCATGAACTGGTCGAAGCGGTAGGTGCCGTCGGGCAGCTCGCTGATCCGCCGTCGGACCTCGACCTCAACGTCCTCGACGGTGGTGCGAAGCGCAGCGACGAAGGTATCCACGCCGACCTCGTCGATCACCGCGTCGACCCGCTCCATGATCTTGCGGACCGCGGTGATCTTCACCTTCAGGTCGGCGAGCTGGAGCTTCGGGTCGCGCACCGAGTGCTGGAGGAAGGTCAGCAGGTCGCGGCGCAGCTCGCCGCCCTCGACGATCTTGAACGGGCTCATCCGCAGGCCGTCGTCGAAGGGCGTCTCGGAGCCCGACGGCATGCCGCCCGGCTCGCAGGCGCCGTTCTCCCCCTCGTGGATGGTCGCGGCCACCCAGGCGATGATCCGGCCGTCGCGGATCACGGGCATGATCATCGACTGGTCGGTGTTGTGGACGTTCCCGAACCGCGCGTCGTTGTGGATGAAGCCGTCGCCGGGGTTGATGCCGACGGTCGGCTCGTCCTTCCAGTACTTCATGATGTAGCGGATCGGGTGGTGCAGGATCGCGCTGAAGGCGATCACGCCGTGGCACGACAGGTACGAGACGTCGCCCGACGCCGTGTAGATGGCAGTCGTCAGGTCGCCCCACTTGGCGCCCGGTGCCGCGCCCTGGGCCTCGCACATCTCGTAGCCCTCGTCGAGGGCGCCGGCGATCCGCTTGCGGATCCGCTCGACCTCGAGCCGGTCGACACCGGCAGCAATCGCCAGCTCCTCGTGGTCGCTGCGGGGCGCGATGCCGTGGTCGCGCATGATCTCGGGGTCGGGGCCGAGGAACAGCGTGGTCTCGTCCATGAACTTGTCGACCCACTCCTGCTCCTGCGGAGTGAGCACCCGGCCGGGGTTCTCGTGCACTGCGGTCATGTCAGTCTTCCTTGCGTTGGATAGCGGGTGGGCGGGTCAGTCCTGCAGGAACCACACGGCGCCCTGGCGGGTGGGCTCCAGCCGCCAGCCGGGCTCGACCAGGAACGTCGTGTTCTCGGTCGTCACGATCGCCGGGCCATGGATCACCCGCTCGTGGGTCAACGCGCCCTGGTCGTAGACGGGCATGTCCAACGCCGCGTCGTGGCCGATGAAGTGCACCTGCCGGCGCGAGACCGGGCTCGGCTCCGTCCGTTCCCCGCCGGCGTCCAGGGGCTCGAAGTTCACGACGTCCCCATCGACGTACGACGCCACCCGGATCGTGTTGCAGCGGATGCCCGCCTCCGGTGCGGCCGACGCCGCGCCGAAGCGGTGGCTGTAGACGTCGCCGAAGGTCTTGATGATCCCGAGCACGTCGCCGACGCCGTCGATCCGGCTGATGTCCTCCAGCGCCACCGCCTGCGTGAGCAGCTGGTTGCCGTATCGCATGTCGACCTCGAGGCGATGCCGCACGTCGGTGGCGTCGAAGCCTTGGCGGACCAGGTCCTCCCGGCCACGTGCCTCCAGCTCGGCGACCACCGCGTTGAACTCGTCGTAGCGGTCGTAGAGGGCGCGGGTGGTCGCGTTGTACATCGTCACGTGCACGCCGCGCTCGTGGAAGTGGAGCTGCTTCATGTTGCCGGCGCCGCAGGCGGAGAAGACGGACGAGAAGGGGGGCGCCAGGACCCGCTTGATGCCGGCGTGCCGGGCGATGCCGCACGCGTGGAGCGGGCCGTTTCCTCCGTAGGCGAGCATCGTGAAGTCCTCCGGCAGGTATCCGCGGACCCGCAGCTCCTTGCCGATCCCGATCGCCATCTGCTCGTCGACGCCGTCCTTGATGACCCGGGCGATGTCCAGCACGTCCATGTCGAGGTGATCGGCGAGCGCCTCCTCGATCGCGAAGCTCGAACGCCGCGGGTTCAGCTTGATGTAGCCGTTGGCGTAGTTGTCCGGGTCGAGGTAGCCGAGCAGGAGGTCGGCATCGGTGACCGTCGGGCGCAGGCCGCCGCGGTCGTAGCAGGCAGGTCCGGGGTTGGAGCCGGCCGACTCGGGACCGATCTTGATCGAGTTGTGGATCCGGTCGTACGACGCGATCGAGCCCCCGCCGGCGCCGAGGGTGTCGAGGTGCACCATCGGCACCGAGACCAGCCAGCGGTCGATGGTCGGCAGGAAGTCGTAGTGCTTCACGCCTCCCTCGGGCACCAGGCCGATGTCGAAGGAGGTGCCGCCCATGTCGGTGGAGATGACATGGCCGAGCCCGGTCTCGGTCGAGAGGTGCTCGGCCGCGCCGACGCCCGCGATCGGTCCCGAGTGGATCGTCTGCAGCGCGTCGGTGGAGTTCATCTGCGCCATACCGCCTGAGTTGTGGATGACGAGCATCGGCTTGTCGTAGCCGGAGTCCCGCAAGTTGTTCGACAGCTGGCTCAGGGCGTGGAACATGATCTCGTGCAGGAACCCGTCGATGATGGTCGAGGTTGACCGCACGTACTCGCCCTTGCGTCCCGAGACCTGGTGGCCCAGCAGCACCGGGATCGCGCCGAGCTCATGAGGCGGGAACTCGTCGAGGATGATCTCCTGGATGGCGAGCTCGTGGGCCGGGTTCTCGGTGGCATTGACCAGGGAGACGACGATCGCCTCAGCGCCGGCGTTGACCAGCTCGCGCACCATCTTGCGGACGTCCTCGGCGTCGAGCGGAGCGACCACCTTGCCGGCAGAGTTCATCCGCTCCTTGACCGAGCGGATCATTGAGCGGGGCACGATCGGCTCGGGACGCTCGGCGGCCGGCAGGTTCTGCTGCATCGAGTAGTCCAGGCCCTCGCCGTACCCGCGGCCGCGGGACAGCGGGATGGTGTCCTCGAAGCCGTGCGTCACGATCGCGGCGACCTTCGGTCCCTTCCGCTCGATCAGCGCGTTGGTTCCGAGGGTGGTGGCGTAGCGCACCGAGTCGACCTCGGACAGGACGGTCGCCCGGTCGAGGCCGGCGCGGGTGCAGGCCAGGTCGAGCGCCTCGTTGAAGCCGAGGGCCAGGTTGTGGTGGGTGGTGAGCGCCTTGGCGTCGACGTACAGGTCGTCCCAGACGAAGAAGCAGTCGGTGAAGGTGCCACCGATGTCGACGGAGATTCGTTTCATGACGGGGTCTGTTCCTTCTGCTTCGGCGCGTCAGCGCACGTGGCCGATGGCCCTGAGGGCCGCTGTCTGCTGCTGGGCGTCGTCGCCGGGCCCGTAGTTGTGGACCTCCTCGGCGTCGACTCCGCGCTCCTTCCACTGCGCGCGCAGCGCCGGGACGTCGATCAGCAGGTCGACGGTCGGCGGGTGGCCGGGCGGGACGTACTCGACCTCGATCTGGGTGCCACAGCCTGGGCAGTAGTACTCGAGGATCCGGCAGTACGTCGGGTCCGGGCTGAACGTGTACTCGTAGCGCTCCGGGTCGATGATCGGCTGGTGGATCTCGCGCGGGTCGCGGTCGTAGACCAGCGTCCCGGGCTTGTAGTTGTCGTGGGCGGACCCGAGATCGTGGGCGCACACGCGGCACACCCAGCGCTCGGATTCGAGGTCGATGACGAGGTACTCGGTCATGGGGACTCGCACGGGAGTCCTCCTTTCCTGGGGTGGGTGGGATCAGCTGAGGTCGTCGAGGACCAGGTCGCCTGCGGCGGTGACCCGGAACGACCAGCCCGGGAGGACGCGCGCGGTGAAGAAGGGGCCCTCGACGATCGCCGGGCCGTCGCCGGCGTGGCCGGGCGAGAGCTGCTCCAGGACGTGCACCGGGACGGTGTCGACCCGGTCGACCGCGGAGCGGACCTCGCGGGTGCCGGCCACGGGCGCGGGGACCGGGTCGACGGGCTCGTCCGGCACCAGGTCCGGCTGCGAGAGCGGCGCGGTCACGGTCAGCCGCAGGGACGCGAAGTGTCCCGGGTGGTCGGCCGGGCTCCCCTCGACGTACGGCGCCCGGTGCAGCTGCGAGCCGTCGACGTCCTCGACGATGAGCTCCCAGTCGGCCGTGCAGTCCGCCAGCGCGTAGCCCTCCTGGAACATGTCGCGCTCGGCCCGGGCGAGCAGGTCGCGGTAGGTCGCGGTGGCGCTCGCGGTCGTCGGCTCGCTGACGCCGACCTCGTAGGTCTTGCCCACGTCGGAGAAGGAGATGCCCAGCGCCGAGAACACGGCGGCGCTGCGCGGGACCAGCACCTTGCGGACGCCCGCAGGGCGTGCCGCGCCGGTGGCGCTCATCGGGCCGGCGCCGCCGAAGGCCGCCAGCGTGGTGTCGCCGTCGACCTGGTCGGCGAAGGCCGCCGACACCGCCTGGAAGTAGGCCTGCTCCATCCGGACCAGGGCCTCCTCGAGCGAGATCCCGAGCGGCTCGGCGACGGTCTCCGTGATCACCGCCCGCGATCGGGCGGCGTCCAGTCGGAAGGTGCCGTCGAGGTAGGTGTCAGCGTCGAGCACGCCGAGCAGGAGGTTGACGTCGGTGATGGTCGCTTGCTTGCCGCCGAGGCCGAAGCACGCGGGCCCGGGAGCGGCGCCGACCGACTGCGGCCCGACGGTGATCCGTCCGCCCTCGACGGCGATCACCGACGACCCGCCGACGCCGCGCGAGTGCACGTTGCTCATCGGGTAGGAGATCGGCACCCCCTTGATGGCGCCGCGTTCCTGGACGTCGACCTGCTCGCCCTCGACCACTCCCACGTCCGTGGTCGTGCCGCCGATGTCCATCATCACCACCCGGGAGAGCCCGTAGGCGCGGGCCAGGGCCGCGGTGCCCTCGAGGCCGCCGCGCGGTCCCGACGAGTAGGTCTTCAGCGCCACCGACTTGGCCACCCGCGAGGAGGCGCCGTCGTTCCGGTAGACGAGCAGCGGGTTGCTGACGCGGTACTCCTTCAGCCGCCGCTCGGCTCCGTACAGGAAGCGCTCCATGGTCGGGTGCAGGAACGAGTTGAGGATGCACGACCAGACCCGGCGCGCGTCCTCCCGGTCGCCGGCGAGGTCCCAGCTGTAGATCAGCGGGATCGAGCCGAGCAGGTGGCGCGGGAACTTCCGCAGCAGCACGGTCCGCAGCCGTTGCTCCTCCTCCGGGCTGCTGCCCGCGACGACGACCCGCGCCGCGCCGAGCGTGGTGAGCCGGTTGACCCGCTGGACGACCTCGAACTCGACTTCCTCTGCCGTGGCGTCGGGGTCGAGAGTCAGGACGCGATCGCCGACGAGGTCGTCGAAGAGCTCCTGCTCCGCCTCGGACTTGCGCAGTGCGGTCTCGAGCTCCGGCAGCGTGGTGAGGACGCCGATCATCGGCCCGCGCCGCTGGACCAGCGCGTTGGTCCCCTGGGTGGTCGAGTAGCGGATGTGCTGGGTGGCGTGGAGCAGGCGCTCGGTGTCGGCCTCGCCGTAGAGGGAGGCGGACACCTTCTCGATGCCGGCGAACAGGCACTCGGAGAGGTCGTGCGGAGTGGTGAGGGTCTTGGTGAAGGTGAACCCGTCCCCGTCCCAGACGCAGATGTCGGTCAGGGTGCCCCCGTTGTCGATGTTGATGAGCGTGCTCATCGCGCTCCTTCGGTCATGAGCCGAGTGGCTGCGGCTCGTCGGTGACGGTGTGACGACGACCACTCTGCGGGCCGTCCCGGGCGCAGCCGGTGTCCCAAGATCGAACAGCCAGGGGCTTTCATGTGGCGCCCATCACGGCCACGATGGAAGTGTCAGGAACACCAACACCGACGGGGGCGCCGTGCCGGACTCTGCTCAGCGCATGCT
>Ga0164243_10016711_pt1 | contig 10036 bp, 8 predicted proteins | sample OricompcompostOP_FD_108781 | JGI IMG/M metagenome (GOLD analysis project Ga0164243, IMG submission 108781) | Organic Plus compost microbial communities from Emeryville, California, USA - Original compost - Organic plus compost (OP) | ecosystem: Engineered > Solid waste > Mixed feedstock >... | reverse complement strand
TTGCACGACAAACACAACGGCCCGCCGCACCCGGTCACGAACTCCCGCCACCTGACGGCACATCAGCCAAATACACTCACGAACACGCCTCTGACCAGCAGGAATAGCGAACTGCAACTGGAGCTAGGTGTCCACGTAAGTTGGCCCTGATGCCGCTATCTGACGCCCGCGTACACGTCCAGCAGCGTGTCTACGACCGCGGCGATGGAGAACTTGTCGTGGATGAGCTGCAATGCCGCGTTCGATGCCGCCAGGTTGGCCTTCGGCTCCAGCAGTTCCAGGATGGCCCGGCCCACGAGTTCACCGTTGTCGGTGTCCGGTCGGCTGTCTGTGACCCGGCCGGCTCCGGCCTCCTCCACATCCGGGGACAGCCCGCCAGTCCGTGTCACGACGACGGGCAGGCCGACGGACATGGCCTCGAGGATCGACACCGCGAAGGGCTCCACGACAGACGGCAGCACATACACGTCCGAGCGGCGCAGTTGTTCTAGTACCTCCTCGTGTCCTAGCGCACCCACATACGTCAGTGAATCCCCGACGCCGAGATCACGGGCGAGGTCGAGCATCGGCTGAGCGAGCGCTCCTGTGTCGGGCCCGGCCAGGACAAAGCGTGCCTTCGGGTACTTCTTCAACACAACTGGCATGGCTCTGACAAAGTCCCCGGGGCGTTTGCGCTCCTGCACTCGAGCGAGGTACAGGACAGTCGGCGGGCGCTTTCCGCGCGGAGGCCGGCGTTCTCGCAACTCGACGCCGTTGACGAGCCGGTGGGTGTTGCGCAGGGGGGTCTCGGGGATGACGGCCTGGACTAGATCCCTCTCCATCTCGGTCAGATACAGCAGGCCGTCAGCTTGGCGAAGTACGCGCCGCAGTGCCAGCGAGTCGACCAGGCGTGCCACCCGGTTCTCGGTCGGGTCGATCATGCCGTGCGTCTGAAGCACGACCGGCCGGCCGCAATTCAGGGCGATGAGCGCGAACGGCAGCGTCAGGAGGTCACGCATCAGGTGGACGTGGACGACGTCCGCCCGCTCCACCAGCCGCCGGGCGCGGGCAAGGAGCGCGGGCGAGGTGATTCCGCTCACCTCGAAGCGGGGCAGGACGTGCCGGGCCTGGAACATGAAGGCGGGCACCCCCTCGATGGCCGGCGGTAACGGGCCATCGAATCGGTCACCCAGGGTGGCGATCCGTGCATCCACCCCGCGGGTTCTGAGGTTCCTGCAGAGGTTGATGGCCACACGCGTAGGCCCACCGAAGTCGTTCATAGGTGTGTACAGCGTCACGACATGGAGAACTCGCATCAGCGATTCCTCCCCTCAGTGCTCTCCGGCACCGCGGACGCTCCTCAGCACCGTCAAACCAGCCTAACCAGTTAATACACTCCCAAATGTATTGCAATGGAGAGGATGCCCATGGCAGGCTACTTATCGAACACAGTTTCACACGCCGCCGGGGCCGACACCCGATGACAGGACCGGAACAGGCCGGCCCCGCCTCACCGCGCGCTGTACTCTCCCGTGCACTGGCAGTCCCTCTGAGCCTGGGACTAGTTCTCTTCCTCCCAGCGCTGGTGGCGGCTCAGGCCGGCCCAGGCATGCGGGACGGGGTGTACTGGCTGCAGCTGGCGCTGACGTCCTACGCCGGGGCACGGCTGGCCGCGATGACTCTCACGGCCCGACGCCGTCTGATCCAGGGCTCGTTCTGGCTGTTCACCTACGTCGCCATGGGTGTGGCCCCGCTGGCCCAAGTGGTGCTCGACCAGACACCGACCCCCGTCGTGGGGCCGCGATCCGACCTGATGCTGGCGGTCGCGCTGGGGCTGTGCGGTTGCGTCGCGTTCGACGTGGGGGTACTGCTGGCCAGATACCGGCCGCAGGTACGCAGCCCTCGCAGGCCGCGCCGCACCGCGCTGGTGCACCGGCGCAGGCTCTATCTGCTGGTGCTCCTCGCCTACGCGGCGAGCGCCTTGTTCGTGGTCCAGCTGGGCGGTCTGAACGTCTTCTTCAGCAGCCGCCAGGAAATCAGTGAGGGTATCCGGGTCAGTACTGGGGCCGGCGACCAGTCACAAGTGGGATCCGCACTCCTGCGTGGTTTCGGCACCGTACCGGCCCTGCTGGCGCTTCTCCTCCTGACCCGATGGCTGGTCACCTCCCGCCACGCGCGGCGCCGTGTACCGGTGATCGCGATGTGGGCCGGGCTACTCGTCGTGAACTTGGTGGTCAACAACCCGATCTCTAATCCGCGTTACTGGTTCCTCACGGTGATGTTCTCCATCCTGTTCACCGCTTTCCCGAAAAGTCCGGTCATGTACCGGGCGGCGCTAGCCATCGGGGTGGTGGCCGCCCTGCTCCTTTTCCCGTTCATGGACCGGTTCCGCTACGACGAGGAGGGCCATCGGCCCGTCGAATCTACATCCGTTCTGGCTCCCCTGGTCCGCAAGGACTACGACCAGATTGGCATGCTCGCCAACACCATCACCTACGCCGAGTCGGGCGAGGGGCACACTTATGGCAAACAACTGGCGGGGTCGGTGTTCTTCTTCGTGCCACGCTCGGTCTGGCACAGCAAGCCGCTCGACTCCGGCGTGCGGGTCGGCCAGTGGATGGGCATGACCAACACCAATCTGTCCTCACCGCTGTGGGCTGAACTTTGGCTGGACTTCGGCCCAGTGGGGATGACCGGAGGTTTCATTGCCCTGGGCTACATCTGCGCCCGTACTGACCGCCGGTACGCCGAGCGCACGGTCGACGACCCGCACCCGGGCCACATCGCGGCCATCGTGACGCCCTTGGTCGCGGGCTACGCCTTCATCCTGCTGCGTGGTCCACTGCTGCAGGCCTCCGGCCGGGTAGGCATCGCACTGCTGTGCCTGGCCCTGGTCACTACATTCCGAACGGACCGTCGCAAGCTCCTGCGATGAGCAGCCAGGACACCGCCCGCAGCGCGTCCCCCTCCGCCGGCACTCCGACGGTCTCCCTCCCCTAACGAGTTCGTGCGTGGTTGGCGTTGGCACGTCGAGACCCTGATCGCCGATCATGGTCTGCGTGATGGGGATCCGGACGCGTGCTGCCGACGCGTACCAGAGCAAAACCGTGCGGCACCACCGATGCACGTCCCCCACCGTCCAAGGGCTTCTCACACATGTCGCACTGGCCCTTTCCGGCCGCACTCATAACCCTCCCCGTCTCGTCATCGACAGGCCTTTAGGCTCCCGCTGAAAAGGCCCCGTAGCACCGCCGACGGGTGGACATCACGTCTGCAACAACCGTTACGGCCGACTCCGCACGCGAGCTGACCGACGAGCTTCTGCGGACCGTCCCCGGCATTCGCCGTCACTACCGAACGTGGGACAGGACCTGGTTCATGACGCTGCCCGGATGACCAGGACGATCCGGATCCAGGCCGCGCAGGCTTTGAGGGTGGACCCCAGGCACAGCCCCCAGGCCGCGCCGAGGACTCCGCCCAGGGCGTAGCCGGCGAGCAGGAAAGACACCGATAGCAGGGAGAACACCACCTGGAGGGGAAGGGTGGTACGGGGCCGCAAGACACGGAGGGTGAGCAGAGCACAAGTGCCGGCGGCCATGGCCGCGTACTGGCTTCCGGTGGCCGGCAGCAGCGCCGCGGAAGCCGCCCAGGTCTCCCCCAGGACCTGTCGACCCGCTCTGTCGGGCAGTGCCATCAGCAGTACTGCCCAGGCAGCCGCCAGACCGGCGAGGAGAGCGGCGAGCACGGCCATAGCACGGACTTGACGGCCGGTGGCGGCCCGGCGAAGAATTGGCGGGCCGAATGCGGTGGCGGCGTTGAACAGGACGTTCATGGGCCCGAAGAGCGTCGTCGCACCACGCAACGCGCCCACCGCTAGCTGGCTGGCGATGAGACCCAAGCCGACGATAGCGAGCTGGTTCGAGGCGTTGCCGACGGCGAACTCAACGGCAAACCGGCGCCCCAGGTAGGCACGGCGCAGCAGGCGCCGGGGGTCCCCGGGCAGGCCCCGCAACTGGGGTGCGAGTAAAGCGGCCCCGGTGAGCAAAGCGGGGAGCGCGGAGAGTCCCCACACAGCCACAAGCCGCGCTGGACCTGCGCCGTGCGGCTGGACGGCCAGGGCCGGAAGAACCGTGGTGAGGCGCACGAAATCGATGGTCAGAGCATGATGGGGCACGCGAAGGGTGGCAAAGCAGTACCGCATACCGTCCTGGGTCAGGACGATGGGCAGGACGACTCCGAGTACAGCTAGCCCGCCCGCCGTGCTGCCGGGCACAGCGGCCAGTCCCGCGGCCATTACCGCGCCGGCGACCCCGGAAGCGGTGACCGTGAAGGCAAGCGCGTCGCGGCACGCGCCCCGCATCTCAGGGTTGGTGCCTCGCTCCAGGACAAGCGCCTGTCCGACGTAGGACACCGACAAGCCAAGCAGCACGGTGAACACCGTGTAAACCACGGAGAAGGCGGCGAACCCCTCGGCAGTGGACAGTCTGGCCGCCACCACGAGCACAAGGATGTTGGTGAGAGCCGCCACGCCCTGGTCAGCCGCGGAGCACACCATCGAGGCACGTACGCCCAGAACTACGGTGCGGTCCTCCTGCCCCGCGTTCCCGTTGCACCCGGCCTCGCCCGCCTGCCCGGTCGTCACGAACCGTCGGGCCGGGGCGGCAGGCCGGAGCGGTCGACCCGGCGCAGATGCAGGGTCGCGGTCGGGTTGTCCGCAGCGGGGGCACGGGACTCGGTACCGCCTCTGGCGGCGCCGTGCCCACCCCCGTGCCCCTGCGGAACCGGTTCACTCCGGACGTGGCGACCTAGGTCACGCCCTCTGCGCTGGCCCGGGAACGGACCGCCTGGGGGCTCATTGCTGGCCGCTGCCTCCCGCACGCTTCTGCGCCCTCTTGATGCCGGCCCGTCGGAACCGGACTCGTCTCTCGCTACGGCGCTCAGGGAGGGTCCCTGTGTCTCCAGGGCATCCTCTCTGTGCAGGAGTGCCCCCAGCACGGTGCCGCCCGCCCCCGTGACCAGTTCGCGGATGCGGGCGAGGTCGTCGCGCCGAACCTTGCGCGGATCGCAAACGACGAGTACGCCGTCCACCCGGTCAGCCAGGGCTATCGCATCCGCGTACGACAGCGCGGCGGGGGCGAGTACAACCACAACCGCGTCCGGTGCGTCGGCGGTCGCGATCAGCTGGCTGGCGGGAGGTGAGACCAGCGCACGGGCCGCGTTGCGCACCCGGGCCCCAGGGATGAAGGCAAAGGCTCCCGCCTCCCCCGCTTCCACGACGATGCGCTCGCCTGTCGGCCAGCCGGTGTCGGCAGGCCGGGTCATCCGGGTCGTCCAGACCGTTCGCGCGTCCTCGTCGTCCCGTAGCCGGGCCACTAGACCCGGGGTGCGTAAGTCAGCCTCCACGAGCAGCACTTCACGGCCCATCTCGCCAAAGGCCGCCGCGAGATTCACGGACGCGGCGGCGGCGGTGCCGATGCCGCCACGCGGCGCGACGACCAGCAGTCTCCGCCGGCCGGCGAACCGCTGGTCGTAGGCGAGCCGGAAGGCCACTGATCGGTACTCCTCGGCCACTCTGCCCTTGGCGAGCAGCGTGTGCGAACTGTTCCTGCCCCGGTACCGGTGCGGCAGGGTGCCGAGCACGGGGGCGCGCAAGGAGCGCATAAGGTCGCCTTCGGAGCGCACGGTGGGATCGAACACCAGGCGCACCCACGCCGCGAGCAGCCCTAGAGCGATGCCGACAGCGCCGCCGAGCCCAAGCAGCAGGGGCAGTCCGGGGCCGGACGGGGAGGCCGGCGGCGTGGCGGTGCGTACGACGAACCCCGGAGTGATGTCCAGGGCTTTAAGCTTGGCGATACTGCTGTTGAGTTCGGAGATCTTGCCGGTCAGCGCGGACCCGCCAGATTGTCCCTTGCGTTGCTTCTCCAGCGGTTTCAGCTGCTTGACGTACCCCGCGATTATGTTGTCGATCAGGGTCTGGGTCTGCTCCCGCCGGTTGTCCAAGTAAGCCTTGGTGAAAGCGTTCGCGCGCTTGGCCGCCGTGCCGGGCGAAGAAGCGGTATAGGAGAAGCGCAGCACGAGGGTGTTCGGCGGATTGGTGACCTGAAGCCCTGACTGGAGCTCCGCGCCACGGCCTTTCATTCCGAGCTTCTCAGCTGCCAGCGATGCGACGGCGTTGCTGGCAGCTGTCTGACGCTCCGAGCCGATGCTGACTTGCTTGTCCGGCGTGGTGCCGCCCGGCGCGAATGGATCCGCGGTGGCGGACCGCACGGTCACCTCGCTGGTCGCTACGTAGGAGTCAGCTCCCACCAGCCCGATCCACGCGCCCCCGGCCAGCCCTACCACGAGGCCGAGGACGATCAGCAACCGGTAACGCATGAGCTGCTTGAACTGATCGCGCAACAGGTCGGGCTCCCCTTCCTGCTGCCCGCCAGGAGTATGTTCCGTTAGGGCCGTCATATGCGTGCTCCCCTTGCTCCGAGGGCCTCGCCGAGCAGGGCGGACATTCTGGCCAGACCTGCCTCCCGGCTGAGGTGCGCCTCCACGTACGCCGGGCCGCGCGCCCCCAGCTCATCGGCTGCGGCGGCATCCCTGGTGAGCCTGCGGACAGCGTCCAGCAGAGCGGCCGCGTCTTCGGGCGGGACCACCAGTCCCGCTTCGGATCTGCGAACCTCCTGGGCCGTGCCGCCCTCTGGGGCCACCGAGGCCACGACAGGCCGGCCGGCCGCGAAATAGGACGTCAGCTTGGAAGGGACGCTCATGTCGAGTACCGAGGCCCGCTGAGTGACCAGCAGCACATCCGCCGCGGATAGGACGTCGGGAAAGTCCGCTTCCTCAGCGGGCGGGAGGAAGCGCAGATTCGGCAGGGATCCGCCCAAGGAACGCAGTGCCTCGCGCTGATTCCCCTCGCCCATGAGCACGACCAGTACCTCGGGGGCCTGCCGGGCCACCTCCACCAGGACGTGCAGGCCCTGCTTGAGGCCCATATTGCCCGAATGCAGAATCACTGTGCGGTCCTGCGGCCAGCCGAGCCACGTCCGCGTCTCACCCCGCGGACGTGCGGGGCGTGTCACATGGGACCAGTTGGGAACCAGCCGGATCCGGTCGCGCGGCACTCCCATGGCCACCACCCGGTCCATGAATGACTCGTGAATCACTCCCACAAGGCTGGCGCCTCGCAGCACGTGGGCCTCGGCGGCGCCCGCCACCGCCGCGCTGCGGCCGCCGCCGCGGATGCCGCTCTGCGCAGCCGCGGCCCCCATCAGATCCTGTACGACGGGTACGAACGGGACGCCCCAGCGGTGGGCGAAGCGCAGGCCGAGCGCTCCTCCCGCCAGGCTCGGCAACTGGGCCACCACCACATCTGGCCGGGGTATTCGAGGCGGAGCAAGCAGCCCGTGGGCAAGGATCGACGCCTCGTACAAGGCGCGCCGCAGGGCGGTCTGAGACGAGGGAACGGTGTGTCTGCGCCGGTGCACCAGCACGCCGCCTCGTTCCTCCACCGTCCGCCACACCTCCCGGTAGGCAGGGTCGGTGTGCCAGGCCGGGTAGTGCGGCAACCCTGCGAGCACATGGACCTCCGCACCGCTGTCGGCCCAGTGCTCGGCGAGTTGCGTGGCGTAGGGGCCGATTCCTGCGCGTTCGGGCGCGTAGTTCGTGGATACCAACAGCACACGCCGGTACTCGGGCTGGCCAGGCAGTCCCAGGTGCTTCTGATGGTTCGTGTGCTCCGACATACCTTCCCTTCGCCCGGATGAGATTAGACGCACCTTAACTTCACTAGCGACTATGGCAGCAATGTCGTAAATGCCGATGGGAGCAATCTCGCATTCCCTGGACATTCAAGACGTGATCATGTTGCGATGCCGTGGGGAAGCATCTCGAATGGGGGTTTCAGCAACATGCCGCAGATCGTCGGATACGCGCCGGGCGTATATGACCTCTTCCACGTGGGCCATCTCAACATTCTCAGACACGCTCGCAGCAAGTGCGACTACTTGGTCGCCGGAGTTGTATCGGACGAGATGGCAGAGCTCGCCAAGGGACGCAGGCCAGTGGTACCGCTGATCGAACGTCTGGAGATAGTGCGCAGCATCGATTTTGTGGATGCTGCATTCGTTGAAACGGTCCCAGACAAGCTGGAAACCTGGAAGCAGGTCCGGTTCGATGTGATCTTCAAAGGGGACGACTGGCGCGGAACCGCGAAGGGCGTCAAGCTAGAGCGCGACTTCGCGACCGTCGGGGTCGATGTCGTTTATTTCCCCTATACAGTGCACACGTCCAGCACGCAGCTGCGCCGTGCCCTCGATCTGCTCACGTCGCGACCCTCGCCGGTCAGGCCCGGGGAAACGCGGCCAGTTCCCGGAACCACTTCACCGTGAAGGCACCAAGGAAGAGCACATGCCCGGCGAAGAACAGCACGTATCCGATCAGGAACAGGTGTTCGCTACCCAGAAGCAGGAACACCGCGCAGAACACCCCGTAGTCGACCGGCAGCAGAGCCACCGCCCGTAACCGCGCGACAGCCACGTCCGCGCTTCCCTTCACCGCCGCGCTCGTCCGCGGCTTGAGTTTATCGGTGAGCAGACCACCGAAGAAGATCAGCACAGCAGCGAGCTGAAACCCCAGAGGAACCAGCATCCAGCCTGGGCCCGGTAAGGCGAAGAACCGGTAGAAGGAGATCAATACGGCAGCGTGCAGCGCGGTGATCTTCGCGCAGTCGACCACGTGGTCCAGCCACTCTCCCACCGCGGTACTTTCCCCCCGCAGCCGGGCCAGCTGCCCGTCTGCGGAGTCGAAGGAGAAGCCCACCGCGAGTCCTGCATAAACGGTGAATCCCACCAGCCACGACGGCCGCAGGCAAGCGAGCACACTCAGTGCCGAAAAGGTGAATGCCGCACTGATCAGGGTCACTTGGTTTGGGGTCGCCCCTACCCGGAAGGCCACAGCAGCTAGCACGCTTCCTGCCGGGCGATTGACGTGGCGCGAGTACAGGGATACGCCCTTCGCTGCTTTCTGCGCTCGCCGCAGTTCCTCAAGCGCCGCCCCGAATGCCATGCCCTGCGGCTTCATCCGCACTCCCGACTCCGGACCTACTGGTCCTAAAAAACCAATTTGCACCGATCATGATGACACGCACAGAAGTTACTGCGGCCAACCTGAATGGCGAGCGCAATCCTTCCCACTTAGCGTGGAAGAATGATCGAGTTAGAGGGGCTCACTAAGCGGTACGGCAACAAGTTAGCCGTGGACCGGCTGACCTGGACCACCCCACCGCCGGCGACGTTCGTATCAATGGCAGGCGCTACGCGGATCTGCCCGCTCCCCTCACTCATATCGGCGCCCTCATTGAGGCGAAAGCCGTGCACGGTGGCCGTAGCGCGTACAACCACCTGCTCTTCCTCGCCCAGAGCAACGGCATCGCCCGCGAACGGTCGATGAGGTGCTTGACATCGTCGGTCTCACCTCTGTCGCGCAAAACGGACCAAGGGCTTTTCCCTGGGCATGGGGCAGCGCCTCGGCATCGCAGCGGCGCTCCTGGGAGATCCGCCAGTCCTGATGTTCGACGAACCGGTCAACGGCCTGGACCCCGAGGGAATCCACTGGATCCGGAATCTGGTGAAACACCTTGCGGGCACCGGCCGCACCGTTTTTGTATCCAGCCACCTCATGAGCGAAATGGCGCTGACCACGGACCATCTAGTGGTCATCGGCCAGGGCAGGCTTCTCGCCGACACGTCCATGGCCGGCTTCATCGCGCAGAACTCGCGGTCCTATGTGCGGCTGCGCTCCCCTGAGCAGGAGAGATTGCGCAATGTTCTGCACAGCGCGGGGATCCGCTACACCGCGGGGGAGGACGGCGCTCTGGAGGTGGTGGAAGCGACGGTCGAGCGGCTCGGCGATCTCGCCGCCCAGCACCGTGTCGTGCTGCACGAGTTAAGCCCGCAGCAAGCCTCTTTGGAGGAGGCGTTCATGCGGCTGACCGCGGAATCGGTGGAGTACCACGCACACACCTAGCGGGTGCCTTGCCGGCCAGGCCGGATCAGCCAGCGGACGCCGG
>Ga0164243_10016710_pt1 | contig 10036 bp, 10 predicted proteins | sample OricompcompostOP_FD_108781 | JGI IMG/M metagenome (GOLD analysis project Ga0164243, IMG submission 108781) | Organic Plus compost microbial communities from Emeryville, California, USA - Original compost - Organic plus compost (OP) | ecosystem: Engineered > Solid waste > Mixed feedstock >... | reverse complement strand
GCGGCCGATCGTGTGGGGCGCGCATGCGCCGGTGCGCACGTCCACGCGTCGTGCCGGCCGGGCCGCCGAGGGGTTCGCCGCCTATCTGCGCGGGCTCGCCGAGCGCACCCCCGAGGAGACCGGATGAGCGGCGAGCGCGCCCGCGAGATCGTCGGGTCGGCGGACTTCGCGCTGCCGCGCCCCGGCTCGGGGCGGACACTCGAGCGCTTCGCCGCGCTGACCCGGCTCTGCACCGAGGACATCGGCACCGGGCGTCTCGTGGAGGCCCACGCCGACGCCGACGCCATCCTGGGCGAGATCGTCGGCGGCGGCGTGGCGCCCGGCGAGTTCTGGGGCGTGTGGGCCGCCGAGCCACCCCGCCCGAGGGTCGACGCCCGCCTCGTCGACGGCCGCTGGCAGCTGTCCGGCGTGAAGCCCTGGTGCTCGGGCGCCACCGTCTGCACCCATGCCCTGGTGACCGCGCACACCGACGCCGGAATCCGCCTCTTCGCCGTGGACCTGCGCGCGCCCGGCGTCAGCGCCGACACCTCCGGCTGGCACAGTCCGGGCATGCTGACGACCGACACCGGGGACGTGGCGTTCGACGCGGTGCCCGCCGAACCCGTCGGCGGGGTCGGCGCCTACCTCGATCGGCCCGGTTTCTGGCACGGCGGGATCGGCGTCGCGGCCTGCTGGTTCGGCGGCGCACGGCGTGTCGCTCGCCCCCTCTACCGTGCCGTCGCCGACTCCGACGACCCGATCCTGCGGATGCACGCCGGAGCGGTCGACGCCCGCCTGACGGCCGGCTGGGCGCAGCTCGAGGCCGCGGCGCGGCAGCTCGACGCCGCGCCGCACGCCCCGGCCGCCCGGCTGGCCTTCGCGGTCCGCTGGTCGATCGAGCAGGTCGCGACCGGCGTCATCGACCGGGTGGGGCGGGCGTTGGGCCCGCGGCCGCTGGTGGCCGACCCCGATCACGCGCACGCCGTGGCCGACCTGACGGTGTACATCCGCCAGTCACACGCCGACGCCGATCTCGTGACCCTCGGCGGTCTCGTCGACGGCCGGATTCCCGGACCCGAGGAGGACCGATGACGACCGGCGGGCGCTCGGAGAGCATGTCGGCCCGGTTCGCCGCGACACCGACCGCCGACACCGGGACCCCGGAGGCGCGGTGGCGGGAATGGTTCGCCGCCCGGGGCGGGTGGCCGCCGGCGGAGGTGCCCGTCGATCGCCTCGTCGTCGTGTCCGCCCACCCCGATGACGAGGTGCTCGGAGCGGGAGCGCTGATCTCCTCGGCCGCCCGATCCGGGACCGAGGTGGTGGCCGTCTGCCTCTCCGACGGTTCGGCCTCGCACCCCGGGTCCCCGACCCTCACGCCCCGCGAGCTGGCCGAGCACCGGCACCGTGAACTGGATGCCGCCACGACCGTCCTCGGCCTCGAACCGTCACGCTGGTGTGGCCTCCCCGACGGCCGCCTCGCCGAACGGGAGCCGGAGATCGAGGCGATCCTCGCCGGGGTCCTCGCCGAGAAGCCCGTCGCGCGAACGGGATTGCTGTCGGTGTGGTCGCACGACGGCCACCCGGACCACGAGGCGGCCGGGCGGTGCGCGCAGCGCGTCGGCGACGCGCACGGCGTGCCGGTGTGGATGTTCCCCATCTGGATGTGGCACTGGGCCGCGCCCGGCGATCCGGCGGTCCCGTGGGACCGCGTGCGCACGTTCTCGCTCGACGACGCCGATCTCGCACGCAAGCGCGCGGCGGTGGAGGAGTTCGCCACCCAGATCCGCCCCCTGTCCGACGCCCCCGAGGACGCGGCGGTCCTCGGACCCCACATTCTCGCGCGCCTTCTCCGCGACCGGGAGTTCATCCTCACATGACCCCACACCGATTGCCGGACAGCTATTTCCACGCCATGTATGCCGCCGACGACGACCCGTGGGGCTTCTCGTCCCGCTGGTACGAGCGACGCAAGTACGCGCTGACCCTCGCGGCGCTCTCCTCTCCCCGCTACGGCTCGGCCTTCGAACCCGGCTGCTCGATCGGCGTCCTCAGCGCCGAGCTGGCCACCCGCTGTGACCGCCTGCTGTGCATCGACGTCAGCCCCCGCGCCGTCGATCTGGCGCGCCGGCGTCTCGCCGCCGCCCCGCACGCGCAGGTGCGCTCGGGCGACATCGTCGAGGACTGGCCGGTCGGCGAGCGGTTCGACCTGATCGTGCTCAGCGAGGTCCTCTACTACCTCGACGCCGATGCGCTGGACGACCTCGTCGGTCGTCTGCCGGGGTCGCTGACCCCCGACGGAGAGGTCGTCGCGGTGCACTGGCGATGGCCGGTCGCGGGCTACCCGCAGACCGGCGACGCGGTCCACGAGGCGCTGCGGGCGTCGTCGCTGGCCGTCTCGGCGTCCTACTCCGACACCGATTTCCGTCTCGACGTGCTCCGTCGTCAGCCGGGGCGGTCGGTGGCCCAGCGCGAAGGCCTCGTCGACGCCTGAGGGTCCCGGCCATCCGGCATACTTCACTCGCGACGGTTCTCTTCCGCGACTCGGCGCGTCGACCGGCCGGATCATGCGGGACGTGTACTCATCGGGAGGCTCCAGTTGACCGGGTTGGCGGATTTCGGTGCGCAGATGACGCGGATCGCCGGGGAGATGCGCGCGCAGAGCGACGACACGGAGGCCTTCCTCCGGTCGATGACCAAGTACGCGGTCGACGCCGTCGACCAGGCCGAGTTCGCGACGGTGACCCTCGTCGCGAACGGGCAGATCGAGACCCCGGTCATCGTCGGCGATCTCGGCGGCGAGGCCGACCGGCTGCAGCAGGAACTCGGCGAGGGGCCGTGCGTCCGGGCCGCCGTCGACGACGTGACCATCTGGATCGACGACATGACCGCCGAGACCCGGTGGCCGAGGTTCACCGAGCGTGCCGCAGCGCTGGGGCTGCGGTCGATGGCGTGTTTCTGCCTCTACATCGACGGGGACGGATTCGGCGCGCTCAACCTGCACAGCACCCGCCCGTACGCGTTCACCGAGGAGTCACGGACGATCGGCGAGCTGTTCGCCGCCCATGCGGCCACCGCGTTCGCGGCCGTCAAGGAGAAGCAGCAGCTCCACGCCGCGCTGCACACGCGCGACATCATCGGCCAGGCCAAGGGCATGATCATGGAGCGCTACAAGCTCGACGCGACCGCGGCGTTCGCCTTGCTGGCACGGCTGTCCCAGGACGCCAACATCAAACTCGCCGAGGTCGCCGCCCAGATCGTGGAGGCAGGCCCCGAGGCCTGAGGCGGCCCCGGAGCCGGAGGCCCCGTCAGCGGAGGGCGTCGCGCTTGGGGAACCCGAGCACCGGGATGCCGCCGCGCTGCTGGAAGCGTTCGAGACCCTTGCCGACGAGGACCTTCGGGCCGGTCGCCGGGGTGAAGAACATCATCCCCTTCTCGAACAGCTGCGTGACGCCGGCGCCGTCGGGGGTGAGCGTCGGGGAGCCGAGCGCGGCGCCGAGCGGTCCGGCCGCTCCGCCGAGCTGCTGGAACCGGCCGTTCATCACCGAGATGGCGAGGTCGAGGAGCTTGGACGCGCCGGGCACCAGCTGGTCGGCGAGCTGGTTGAGGCTGCCGAGGTCGAGCCCGAAGCCCGGGCCGGCCGGACCGGTCGGCGGCTTGACGATCCGGGGCGGGGTCTGCTGTCCCTGGACGGAGAACCACGACGACTTCAGCTGCAGCTTGTTCCGGGCCTCCTCGCCGGTGACCTCGGCCGTGCCGCCGGAACCGACCGCGCGCACCTTCAGCGCGCGCCCGTGCTCGGGTCCGAGGCCGTTGGCCTCGATCACCTCGAAGCTCTGCAGAGCGCCCACGCCGAACGCCGAGCCGATGCTCGACGCCGAGACGGTGGCCGTCCAGTCGTGATTGGGCGAGACGGAGTCGCCCTCGTCGACGACCGCCGGGAACTCGCCGCCGGCCGTGTATCCGCCGGTGGAGGCGGAGAACTCGGTGAAGGCGGGCTTGCCGTTCTTCAGCAGGATCTGTCCGGCCGTGGCGTCGGCGGCCGCGTTGGTGCGCCGGTCCTCACCCTCGACGCCGCCGTAGACCTGTGAGTTCTGGGTGTCGTCGATCTTCTTGCCGCCCGCGATGGCGGCAAGGGCGTAGGTCCGGGCCGCGACGGCCTGGGCCTGCAGGGCGGCCGCGCCGCCGGAGTCGCCCCAGGCGGGCAGGCTCTCGCGGGGGATCACACCCTTGACGTAGTCGTCGATGTGGACGCGGTTGACCACCCGGCCGCCCTCGACTCCGAGCGCGCCCCGGTAGGCCTTCTCCGAACCGCAGAACTTGAGGAACTCGGCTGCGGGCCGACTGGGCGCCATGCTCAGCGGCTCGACGAAGGTCGCCGGCACCGATCGCACCGCGGCCCCGCCGCATCCGTTGCGGATGGTGGCCGTGCCCCCGGACAGGCTGACCGCCTGCCCGGGAGCCACCGTCTGACCACCGACTCGCATGCCGGCGTCCGCGTGCACATTCACCGAGTTCTGACCCGTGAGGGTCACATCGATCTCGGGCCTGTCCACCTTCCCCGCGGTGGTACCGCCGTAGAAGTGGCGGAGGATCTGCTGCGCCGTCCAGCCCTTGCGGGCGTAGCCGTACGCACCCCACTGCCCCATTCCGCGGCCGTGGCCATGACCGTGCCCAATGAGCGTCACCGACGACCCGACCGAGAGCTCGACCTCGGTGGCCGAGTCGGTGGCGCCCGCGGCGACGAGCCCACCTGCCAGCAGTGCGGGAGCCAGCCCCGCAGCGGCCCAGGTCAACGCGCGGTTGCGCGTTCTCCCGGGACGCTGACCGGTCGCCGGCCTTCTCGGCAGGAGCCGCTTGGGTCGGACTCTGGTCACCACTGCACACATCCTTCGGTCGCGACGACACCAGTCCGGGGACCGCGGCCAGGCCGGGCCTCCGTTGTGACTGATGTGACGATTGGGACTTGAGTGACATTAGTGAAGAGTCGTTGCGATCACCAAGCCGAGCCGATCACAACCGGATCACGAGTTGAGCGACGATTTGTGACCTCACCAGAAACACCAGTAACTCCAAGCACATCGGTAACAAGAGCGTCACGACTGGCAGGCACCCGGCGTGTGTCGCGGCACCGGACACAACCCGGCCTCCACCATGGCGACGTCATCGACCCCGCAAGGAGATCCGTGCGTTACCCCAGACCCAAGCTCTCGATCGCGCTCGCGGCCATCGCCGCTGCGGTCGTGGCGAGCCCGTTCGCGGTCGTCGCCATCGGCGCCGACGACGCCGCCCCACGACTGGTGGACAACAAGGACGACGTCGCCCGCACCGAGATCGAACAGGTGCCGCTGCGCGAATTGCCGGCCGGCATCATCGACCTGGCCTCGTCCGGCCTCGCCGACGCGGGCGTGACGCTTCCCCCGATCGAGCCGGACGCCTTCCCGCTTCCGGACCTGACGGTGCCGCTGCCGAAGGGCCTGCTCCCGGAGCCCTCGACGCCCGGTCCGACCACCGGCTCCCCCACCGACGGGTCGTCGGCTCCCGCATCGCCGGGCACCGGCGAGGCGACCACGACCACCGCGACCTCGCCGAAACCGGCCGCGCCGGCCCCGGACGCCGACCGCGCGCCGGCCACCTCCCCGTCGACGACGCCGCCGGTGACCGCCATGCGCGACGGTCGCGAGGTGGGGGCGGCGGTCACGCACATCGCCCGCGACAAGCCGCTGAAGATGGTGGCCTTCACCTGGGACCGCCCGGTCGACGTCGACCTGAGGCTGCGCGCCCGCGAGCCCGACGGGTCGTGGGGCCCGTGGACGCCGCTGGAGAAGGTCGACGTCGCGGCGCCGAGCGCGGACAAGCCGTCGGGCACCGAGCCGGTGTGGGTGGGCGACGCGAAGGAGGTCCAGGTCGCGGCCAGCAAGGACGGACTGGCGATCCCCGCGGCCGAGACCCAGGGCGGAGATCTCGCCCAACTCGCGATCGGCACCGGCAGCGAGGTCGTGACCAAGCTCGCCGAGACCGTCCTCAACTCGCTGAAGGCGACGCTGATCAGCCCGGAGGGCCTGCTGTCGCTCGGCTCGTCGCTACTGACCGGCCTCACGGGCGGACCGCAGGTGATCGCGCGACAGCAGTGGGGCGCCGACGAGGCGATCCGGTGTTCGCAGCCGGTCTACTCCCCCGCGCTCAAGGGCGCGATCGTGCACCACACCGCGGGCAGCAACGACTACACCCCGGAGCAGTCGGTCGAGATCGTGCGCGGCATCTACGCCTACCACGCCCAGAGCCTGAACTGGTGCGACATCGGCTACAACGTCCTCGTCGACAAGTACGGCCAGATCTTCGAGGGCGCGTTCGGCGGGCTCGACCGCAACGTCGAGGGCACCCACACCGGCGGATTCAACAAGGAGACCGTGGGCCTGGCGTTCATCGGCAACCTCGAGGAGGTCCCGCCGACCGCGGCGGCCCTGGCGTCGGCCGGAAAGTTCCTGCGGTGGCGCCTGTCCAAGGCCGGCCTCGACCCGGCGGGCACCGCGACACTGACCTCGGAGGGCTTCGACGGCACCAAGTTCGCGGCCGGGACGCAGTCGAACCTGCCGATGATCTCCGGCCACCGCGACTACAACAGCACCTCGTGCCCGGGTGTCCACGGCTACGCGGCGCTCGACCAGATCCGCGGGCTCGCCGGAGGCGCCGTGCCGCGGGAGGAGTCGACGCCGCCGGAGGAGCCCACGGGTCCCGCACCCGACGGTCCTCCGGCAGGACCGGACGGGTCCCCCGCGCCGGCGCCCGACGGCGCCCCGGCACCGGAGGTCGCGCCGCCGGCGCAGTAGCCCTTCGGAGCGGGGACCATCAGGAGATCCGGCAGACGGAAACGGCAGGCAGACGGCTCGGCGTCGCGCCGGTCAGGAGAACCAGCGTTCGAGGACCCGCGCGACGCCGTCGTCGTTGTTGCCGACGGTGACCTCGTCGGCGGCGTCGAGCGCGGCCTGATGGCTGTGGCCCATCGCCACGCCGTGGGCGGCCCAGCTCAGCATCTCGACGTCGTTCGGCATGTCCCCGAAGGCGATCAGTCCGTCGTCGGGCAGGCCGGTCTCGGCACACAGGCGGGCCAGCCCGGACGCCTTGTGGGTACCCGGCACGGACAGCTCGACGAGACCGTTGTCGGTCGAGAACGTCACCTGGGCGAAATCGCCGACGTGGGGCCGCAGCCGAGCGGCCATCTCGCCGCTGGGCATCCCCGGCTTGCGCACGAGCAGCTTCACCGCCGGCGCGCCGAACACCTCGTCGTCGCCCACCTCGATGTGGTCGGGGTTGAGCCAGGCGTGTTCGTAGCCGGCGCTCGCCACGAACGGCGGCGTGGCCGCGTCGTGTGCGGAGCGTCCGGCGCGTTCGGCCGCGATGCCGCAGCCCGGGAGCACCCGGTGGGCGATCTCGCCGAGGCTCACCAACGCGTCCGGTTCGAGGTTCGCCGACCAGAGCACGCGGTCGTGCTCGGCGTCGTAGAGGATCGCGCCGTTGGCGCACACCGCATAGCAGACGTGGGCGCCGGTGTCGGCGAACTGGTCGGTGATCTCGGCGATCCACCGCGGCGGGCGCCCGGTCGCGAGCACGAACTCGACACCGGCCTCCCGGGCCGCCGCCAGCGTCGCCACCGTGCGCGCCGACACCCGGTTGTCGTCGTCGATCAGCGTGCCGTCCACGTCGCTGGCGATGAGCGTGGGTGGGCCGAAAGTCATCTTCTACCTCTGTCTCTGGCGGTCGCCTCGGCCTCACCGGCGGCCTTTGCCTTACTGGCGGCGACCTCGGCCTTGCGGGCGCGCGCCTCGGCCCTGCGGGTCCGGGCCTCGGCCTTGCGGAGCGCTTCCTCGGTCTCGATCACGGCCGCCTCCTGCGGGGTCGGCGCGGAGCCGCCGAGCCGCGCGGGCACCCAGAACTCCCCCGCCGGGTGGGGGCCATAGGCGTCCTGCACCTCGAGGAGCATCGCGTTCATCGTCTCGCGCAGGCGCTGCGTCTCCTGCTCCGGGCTCCGGTCGGTGTCGACCGTCATCGGCAGGCCGAACCGGACGTGAACCGGGATGCGGCTGCGACCCATGTTCCGCCGGCCGCCCTTGGTCCACTGCCGCTGTGAGCCCCAGACGATCACCGGGATGACCGGGACGCCCGCCTCCGACGCCATCCGGACCGCGCCGCTCTTGAACTCCTTGAGCTCGAAGCTGCGGCTGATCGTGGCCTCCGGATACACCGCGACGAGCTGTCCCTGCCGCAGCCGCGCGACCGCGACCCGGTAGGCGTCGGCGCCGCGGGATCGATCCACCGGCACGGTTCCGGTGTTGCGGACCAGGAACCGCATGATCGCGAGGTCCATGACCTCGGACTTGATCAGGAAACGGGCCCGGCGCCCCGCCCGCCGCGCGCCGAGTCCGACCGGGATGAAGTCGACGTAGCCGGTGTGGTTGATCGCCAGCACGGCGCCGCCGGACTCCGGGATGTTCTGGATCCCGGTGTAGCGCAGATCGACGCCCTGGGCACGGACGAGTCCGCCGGCGATGATCTCCAGGGCTCGGTACACCGGCTCCCTGCGTCGTCGCACCCCAGTACTCATGGGCACAAGGTTAACGACCGTCCCGACGGCGGGCGTGCTGCCGCTCGTCGACCGCAAGCCTTCTGGATGCGCCGGACGATCAGGCCTCGGTCTCCCCCGCCTCCCGCCGGGCCCGCTTGGCGGCGCGCGCGGCCTGCTCCTCGGCGTCCATGCGGTTGGCCTCCTCCAGCGTCGGGGCCGACCCGCCGAGGCGGGCGGGCACCCAGTACTCGCCCTTCGGGTGCTCGCCATAGGCGTCCTGCAGCTCGTGGAGCTTGGCCTCCATCACCTCGTGGAGGCGTGCGGTGAGGGTCTCGGGGTCGCCGGTCGGCTCGAGGGGTGCGCAGACGCCGATCATGATCTTGAAGTGGTGGCGGCCGAGCTGCTTCGGGTGCCCCTTGGTCCAGACCCGCTGGGCGCCCCAGATGACGTGCGGGATGATCGGCGCTCCCGACTCCAGCGCCATGCGCGCCGCGCCGGTCTTGAAGTCCTTGAGCTCGAAGCTGCGGCTGATCGTGGCCTCCGGGTAGACGCCGACGAGTTCGCCGCGCCTCAGGTACTCGACGGCGGCCCGGTAGCTCTCCGCGCCGGCGGTGCGGTCGACGGGGATGTGCTTGAGCGCGCGCATGATCGGGCCGGAGATCTTGTTGTCGAAGACCTCCTTCTTGGCCATGAAGCGCACCTTGCGGTTCCCCTTGAGGAAGGCCGGGATGCCGGCGTAGGTGAAGTCCAGGTAGCCGGTGTGGTTGATGGCGACGACGCCGGGGCCCTCCGCGGGGACGTGCTCGACGCCGGACACCTTGAAATCCAGTCCCTCGGCCAGCCACATCAGGCGGGCGGCGGCGATCACGGTGTCGTAGACGGGTTCCATGCGGGAAAGCTTAGTCATGCCGGGCGCCGCGACGACCGGTGTCGGGCCCGCCCATCCCGGTGACGGCGAACACGAGGTCGACGGCGGCGTCGGCGAGCTCGTCCGGCGGGAGGGCCAGCCGGCCGTCGATGTGGTCGACGTAGAGCGCCACCAGCGCGCCGGTCAGCGCCGAGGACATCACGGCCAGCCGCTCGGGGGTGTAGGAGCTCCCCTCGGCCACCATCGCGAGGACGGCCTCGACGAAGGCGGGGACGGTGGCGGCGCGGTGCGCGCGCAGCACGTCGTCGGCCAGGGGCTCGCGCAGCAGGATTCGGGCCCGACCGGGGTCGTCGGCGAAGAACCCCCGGATGGCGTCGAGCAGTGCACGGGCACTGCGCCGCGGGTCGGCCGGCCGGTCGACCGCCGCGATCCGGTCGAGCAGCTGTGCGGTCACCCGGTCGTAGACCGCCGTGACGACTTCTTCGGTCGAGGAGAAGCTCTCGTAGAAGTACCGCGGGCTGAGGCCTGCCTCCCGCACCACCGCGCGCATGGTGACCGCGCTCGTCCCCGCCGGCCCCCAGCAGGCGCTCGGCGGCGGCGAGCAGTTGCTCGCGCCGGTCCGTCGAGCG
>Ga0164243_10016709_pt1 | contig 10037 bp, 10 predicted proteins | sample OricompcompostOP_FD_108781 | JGI IMG/M metagenome (GOLD analysis project Ga0164243, IMG submission 108781) | Organic Plus compost microbial communities from Emeryville, California, USA - Original compost - Organic plus compost (OP) | ecosystem: Engineered > Solid waste > Mixed feedstock >... | reverse complement strand
AGCTCCATCCCCGCGGTCTCGGCCATCTTGTCGCGCAGCGCGTACATGTCGCGGAACTTCCAGGTCGTATCGACATGGAGCAGCGGAAACGGCGGCGGCGAGGGATAGAACGCCTTGCGCGCCAGGTGCAGCATGACCGCGCTGTCCTTGCCCACCGAATACAGCATCACCGGCCGCGACGCCTCCGCCGCAACCTCGCGCATGATGTGTATGCTCTCGGCCTCAAGCCGCTCCAAATGCGTCAGACTAGGCATCAAAGACTTCCCGGAAAATCCGTCTCTCGTCCATCAAAGAGAGCGCGGCTCAGCCGCTAACCCATCAGAGGGGCAAGGTTAAAGAGCAGATCAGCTGGCGATCGGCACAGCCGGCCGCGGGCGATCGGGAGCATACTCCGGCACCAGCCGTGAGACGATGTTTACCGCCTCCAGAGCATCGCCAAGCTCACGAGTAACGCTATCCAGAACCTTCAACTCCCGTTCGAGATTACTCCAGGACCACAAGCCCTCACGTGCTCTGAAGATACGAGGATGCTTGGTCTGCTCCGGGTTATCATCAATAAGCAGTTCCTCGTATAGCTTTTCACCAGGGCGCAGACCCGTTTCAATGATCTCGATATCGCCTTCCGGATTATTGGTGTCGCGGACGCTTAGACCGGATAGACGCACCATGGAGCGTGCAAGATCTGCAATACGCACCGGTTCGCCCATATCGAGAACAAAAACTTCTCCGCCCTTTGCCATGGCGCCTGCCTGGATAACCAATTGGGCAGCCTCGGGAATAGTCATAAAGTAGCGTGTTATCTCGCGGTGAGTCAGCGTAATCGGACCGCCTTCACGGATCTGTCGCTGAAAGCGTGGGACTACGGACCCGCTTGATCCCAGGACATTTCCGAATCTTACCATGCTGAATATGGTCTGATCACGCTCTTCTCCGTGCAGTTCTGCCCGCGCTTGTAAAACCAGTTCGCAGATCCGCTTGGACGCACCCATAATATTGGTTGGCCGGACCGCCTTGTCCGTGCTGATCAGCACGAAGTGCTTAACCCGCGCTTCTTCCGCGGCAACGCAGGCATTCAAGGTGCCGAAAATATTGTTGCGGAGCCCCGCAATCGGATTGCTCTCCACCAACGGCACGTGCTTATATGCCGCTGCGTGGAATACCGTGTCGGGCCGCCAGTGTTTGAATATGCGTCGTACTGCGTGACGATCGCAGACGTCGCCCAAGATCGGTACTATAAGCGTGGAAACTTCGGCTTCGTCGGCAAGCGCCTCAAGCTCTGCCCGAACGTCGTAGAGCGCGTATTCCGAGCGTTCCAGCAGCAACACCTGGGCAGGGCGCGCCTGTAATATCTGTCGGCAGAGCTCGCTGCCAATCGATCCGCCTGCTCCCGTCACCATCACACGCTTCCCAGCGATGGTCTTTCCCATGAGCAACTCATTCGGACGCACAGAGTCGCGCCCGAGGAGATCATCGATCGATACATCGCGCAAGTCGCTGAACGATACCTTGCCGTCGATCAGATTGCCGACACTGGGCAATGAGCGGACCGCGACCCGATGCTTCTGCAGCGCTTCGATAATCGTCTTTCTTCGCGATCGTGTCGTACTTGGCAGCGCGAGAAGAACCTCATCGATCTCACCGTTGCTCAGGAGAGAACTCAGAGTCGTCGACGGATGCACCGTAATGCCATCCAGTTGCTGTCCCGCCAACCGCAGATCATCGTCGATGAAGGCAACCACTCGCACATGAGCCTCATGCCGCAGTGACAGGGCGAGTTGCTGTCCGGCATTTCCTGCACCGTAGATCGCGACCGCCCGTCGCACGCTATCCGAATGATACCCGTTGACAACGTCAATAAGCGCGAACCGAATTGCCAGGCGACTTACCGCGATCAGCGCAAGAAACACGATAGGTTGAATCAAGGAGACAGTGCGCGGAATTCCGGTAAAGCTATTTGCCAGAAAGAGGGCGCTCATCGGGATGGTATAGGCAACAACCGCCATCCCCAGGCGCACCATCGCCCGAGCACCCGAAAAGCGTATGATGGATCGGTAGATGCCGCGCCAAACGGCGATGGGATACCATAAGGCAAGCGCGGCAACGGATACGAGGAGAAAACTCGTCTCAATGCGATAGAATTCGCCGAGCCGAAGCGAAAAGGCAATCCACACCGCGGCTATGCACAGGACACCGTCCGTCAACGCCACGACCAGTTGGCGCACGCGACGCGGCATGGCTCCAACTCGTTCGAACGCGGATACGATACTATTGCCCAGCTTTTGCCGCAGCATCAATGATCTCTGTCGAAACAGACTCAATTCCATTCTGGATCAGCCCAGTCGCATCTAGGTGTATATTGTGACAGCTACGATCTGTCGGCCCAAAAAAGATTGGGTCGACTTACAATACCCGAGGAGGCCATAGGTGAGTTGTCGGGTTGAGCAATTCTACGGCACGAAAGGCGCGATAACATGTGGCAGCCCTGGGTCCAGACGAGATCATGGCTATGAAACTAAGTGAGGGGAAGATGCGTAACTGGTTTCTCTCGGTCCTGCACCACTGGATTTAATTTACGAGGGGGAAGATAGCCCGATTGTTTACTCGCAAAGTGGCAGGAAGTTCCCGTTACCCCCTTGTGACGCCGCGCCGTCCATCTCACCGCACCACCTTGCCACTCGTCACGCTACTCCCTACCTCGCCACCGATGGATATCGGATGGTCGATTGTGGCGCTTGCGGCGCAGGCCGATCCGTGGATCGTTCGTGTTGCGGCCGAGTGGATTAGCTGGAAGGCGTGGTTGTCCGACTGGGCCGGTGTAAGCCATCCGGTCCTGCATGCCTATTTCGGATTGCTGCTGCAGCTTCTCGCCGCCACCGTCATGCGGCGGGGGCTTGCAAGCGGGTAGGCTTGGTCTTTCGTACTCGCGGTCGAAATCGGCAACGAGCTTCTCGACTGGTCGAAAGCCATCGTCCACGGCTCGCTGGGGAAGGCTCTTATCATCGAGGCGGCATGGGACATCGCCTTCACCATGGCGCTGCCCACGGTCCTGCTCGTCCTCGCCCGCAATTTCCCGCAGCTCGGCCTCGGCGAGCGGCGCGCGCCCGTCGCCGAGGCCTGTGAGCTCTACCGATCCAGCGCGATATCCGGCGCGTCCTCCTGCTTCATGCCCACCACATGGTAGCCCGCGTCGACATGGTGCGTCTCGCCGGTGACGCCCGAGGACAGGTCCGACAGGAAATAGAGCCCCGATCCGCCGACGTCCTCGATCGTGACGTTGCGGCGCAGCGGCGAGTTGAGCTCGTTCCACTTGAGGATATAGCGGAAGTCGCCGATTCCACTTGCCGCCAGTGTCTTGATGGGCCCGGCGCTGATCGCGTTCACGCGAATACCCGTGGGGCCGAGGTCGTTGGCGAGATACTGCACGCTCGTCTCGAGCGCGGCCTTGGCGACGCCCATGACATTATAGTGCGGGATGACCTTTTCCGCGCCGTAGTAGGTCAGCGTCAGGATGCTGCCGCCATTCGGCATCATCTGCGCGGCGCGCTTTGCCACGGCGACCAAGCTGTAGGCGGAGATGTTCATCGTCATCAGGAAGTTGTCGAGGCTGGTATCGACGTACTTCCCGCGAAGTTCGTTCTTGTCGGAAAAGCCGATCGCGTGGACGACGAAGTCGATCGTCTCCCACCGGCTCTTCAGCGTCTCGAACGCGATGTCGAGCGCGGCCATCTCGGACACGTCGCATTCGAAGACGAAGTCCGAACCGAGCTGTTCCGCTAGCGGCCGCACACGCTTTGCCAGCGCTTCGCCCTGATAGGTGAATGCCAGTTCGGCGCCATGTTCGCGCAGCTTCTGCGCAATGCCCCAGGCCAGCGACTTGTCGTTCGCGAGACCCATGATCAGCCCGCGCTTGCCAGCCATCAACCCGCTCATGCCGTTTCCTCTTTTTTCTGCTCTTCTGCCAAGGCGCGTTCCTTTTCCACCGCCGCGCGGCGCGCTGCCGCCCGTCTGCGATCGTCCGCCTGACCGATGCGATTCTCCTCTTCCTCGGGAGTTTCGGCCAGCGCAGCGTTGAGTTCGGCGCCGATCACCATCCCTAGGCCGACGAGATAGAAAAAGAAAAGCGCGATCATGATGCCCGCCAGGCTGCCGTAGGTCAGATCGTAGCTGAAGAAGCGGCGGATCATCGGCGGCAGGGCCACAGTCACGGCGACCCACCACAGCGTCGTCGCCAGCGCGCCCGGCCATTTGGGATAGCGCCGTTCGCGGTAGGTGCTGGGCGCAAGGGTCAGGAACAGGAGATAGAGCGACCCGAACAGCCCGAAGGCCGGGATCAGGCGCGAAAGCTCCAATTGCGAGATCATGTGCGACAGCCACGGGAGATAGGCATCGATCACCTCCTGCGCGGCGCCGATCACGACTTGCGCGATCAGCGAAAGCATCAGCAGGATCACCGCGGCCACGATCACGCCGGCCGACAGCAGGCGGTATTTCCAGAAAGCCTGCGTCGACGCGGTGCCATAGGCCCGGCGCAGAATGTCGCGGATCGTTTCGATCAGGCTCGATACGGTCCACAGCGCCACCAGCCCGCCGGCCCATAGCAGCCACCCGCTGCGCGCCTCGATCACCCGGCGCGCGACGGGTTCGATCACATCGCCCACGATCGGCGGCAGGGCGTAGAGCACCGCATCGATGGTCGCCGCGCGCTCGCCCTCCTCGCCGACGATCGAGAAGATCGCTGCGCCAAGGATGAAGAACGGAAAGATCGCCAGCATCGCCATATAGGCGAGATTGCCGGCATGGATGAAGCCGTCGTTGTAAGTGCCGACGAGCACGCGCTTGGCGACTTCGAACGCGCGCGTGCCGGGCCCGACGTGCCGGACGACGCGCTCGCGCACGCCGAGGCTCGCTTCGATCGCTTCCTTGCGCCGTTCCTCGGGCGAGAGCGTGTGGATCACGCGCTCCGTGGGTTCGGGAAGGTCCTTTTCGCTCATGAGCCCGTTTGGTCAGATCCCCAGGTCGGCGCGCGGATTTTCGCTGTCCTGCCAACCTTCGAGCCGTTTGGCCAGTTCCGCCACATCGCCCGGCAGCGCGATCTCGAGCCGTACGAGCTGGTCGCCGCGCTGACCCGATTTGGCCGAAAAGCCTTTGCCCTTCAGGCGCATCGTGGTGCCGCCGCTGGTGCCCGGCTTGATTGTCAGCATCACCGGCCCATCGACTGTGGGGCAGCGGACCTTGGCGCCGTTCACCGCCTCGTCCAGCGTGATCGGCAGGTCCATGCGGACGCTGTCGCCGTCGCGGCGGAAGAAGGCATGGGGGTCGATCGCGATAGTCACAATTCCATCGCCTGCGCCACCCGGCCCCTGCTCGCCCTTGCCCTTGAGGCGCATCTGGGTGCCGTCCTCGACCCCGGCGGGCAGCTTGAGGTCGATCGTCTTGCCGTCGGCGAGGGTAATGCGCTGATCCTTGCGTGCCGCCGCGTCGACGAAAGGCACGCGCAGACGGTAACCGATGTCTGCGCCCTTGCGCGGCGGGGGCGGGCGGCGCTGCTGACCGAAGCCGCCGCCCATGCCGCTTGAACGCCGCGCACCGCCCATTCCGCCGCCGAACAGCCCATCGAAGATGTCGCCCAGATCGACGCCTTCCTGGTTGAAGTTCTGGAAATCCTCGGCCCGGAAACCGCGCTGGCCGCCGCGTCCGCCGCCGCCCGCGAAGCCACCGCCTGCGCCCATGCCCGCGAAGGGATTGGTCGGGTTCCCCTCGGCATCGATTTCGCCGCGGTCGAAGCGGGCGCGCTTGTCCTTGTCGCTCAGCAGGTCGTAGGCCTGCGTGACTTGCGAAAAGCGCTCGGCGGCCTTCGGATTGTCCTTGTTGCGATCCGGGTGCAGCTCCTTGGCGAGCTTGCGATAGGCGCTCTTGATGTCCTTCTCGGTCGCGTTGCGCGAAACGCCGAGCGTTGCGTAGGGATCGGCCATGGCGTGTTAGCTAGGTGGAACAGTGATCGGGCGCAAGCGGCGCGGTGGGGAAAGGCTTTCCTGCATGCATCTCGCGAGATAGGGCGGGGAAGCTTGGAGCTTGTCCGAGCTTCCGTTCCGGAAGGTCACGGGCGTGTGGCTTTTCGGCCGGTAGCGGAGGAGCGTGTCACATGTGTCAACACTCAGTCAGGAAAGTCATGTGAAAACTGAACAGAGCGCTCTTCCCGAGACGGACCCGCTGGCGCTGTTCGACGCCTGGCTTGCCGAGGCGCACGAGGGGGAGCCGAACGATGCCAATGCGATGGCGCTCGCCACGGCGACGCCCGACGGCGCGCCTTCGGTGCGTATGGTTCTGCTCAAGGGGCACGGCGCGGACGGCTTTACGTTCTTCACCAATAGCCAGAGCCGCAAGGGACAGGAAATCCGCGCCAATATGCAGGCGGCGTTGCTGTTCCACTGGAAGAGCCTGCGCCGTCAGGTGCGGGTCGAAGGTCCGCTTGCGGAAGTGAGCGCGGCGGCGGCGGATGCCTATTTCCACTCGCGCCCGTTCGTCAGCCAGGTCGGCTCGGCCGCCAGCGACCAGTCGCGTCCGCTCGATGCGCGTGCGACTTATGTGGCCCGGGTCGAGGCGCTGGAGGATGCATGCAAGGCTGCGGGCGAAGTACCGCGACCGCCGCACTGGACCGGATTCACCCTGCGGCCGGAGCGGATCGAGTTCTGGCTCGACCGCCCGAACCGCCTTCACGACCGCCGCCTCTTCATCCGCGAGGGCGAGGGGTGGACCAGCACGCTGCTCTATCCATGACCGGTGCCGCCGCCGACCGCGCCGCATTGACGCGCAGCGCCGCCTATGCCTCGATTGCGACGGCGCTGTTCCTTGCCGTGCTCAAGGGCTGGGCGGCCTGGCGTACGGGATCGAGCGCCATGCTCGGCAGCCTGGCCGATACCGCGCTCGACCTCGTCGCCAGCCTCGCCACGCTCGCCGGCGTGTGGGTCGCGGCGCAGCCGGCGGACGAGGAGCATCGCTTCGGCCACGGCAAGGCGGAGGCGCTGGCAGCGGTGTTCCAGGTCATGCTGATCGCGCTTTCCGCCGCCGCAATCGCCTTCCGCGCGATCTCGCATCTGGTCGAAGGCGGCGAAACCGGGGCGGCGGAGGAGGGGATCGCGGTCTCGCTGCTGGCGATCCTCGCAACTTTCGCCCTGCTGGCCTGGCAGCGCCACGTGATCCGCCGCACGGGCAGCCTCGCGGTGCGCACCGACAATGTCCATTACCAGTCCGACCTGCTGCTCAACCTCGCGGTGATCGCCGCGCTGGTGCTCGATCAGTATCTCGGGTTCTCGCGCGCCGACCCGCTGTTCGGCCTCGCCATCGCCGCTTGGCTGCTGTGGGGCGCCTGGCGCGCGGGGAGCGATGCGGTCGACCAGATCATGGACCGCGAATGGCCGGAGGACCAGCGCCAGCGCTTCGTCGAACTCGCCGCGCGCCATCCGGAGCTGACCAACCTCCACGACTTGCGCACTCGTACGAGCGGCACGCGCGACTTTGTTCAATTTCACGTAGATCTCCCCGGCACCATGACCGTCGCCGGAGCGCACGACATCATCGAGCGGGTCGAAGCCGATCTCCGCGGCCATTTCCCGGACATGGAGTTGCTGATCCACATCGACCCGCAAGGTCATGTCGACGAGCCGGACAATCCTCTGGCCGAAACCGACGAATTCGAGAAGCTGGAGAAGGACGCGGAATGAAGCTGCCCTACTGGCATGTCGATGCCTTCGCCGACCGGCCGTTCGCGGGCAATCAGGCGGCGGTCATGCCGCTCGACGAATGGCTGCCCGACCAACTGCTGCAGGCGATCGGCGAGGAGAACAACTTCGCGGAGACCGCTTTCCTCGTACCGGACGCGAGCGGCGCGGCGGACTGGGAACTGCGCTGGTTCACCCCGGCCTGCGAGATCCGTCTCTGCGGCCATGCGACGCTCGCCAGCGGCCATGTGCTGCTCGGACGGGACGGCGGCGAGCGAGTGACGTTCCGCACACGGCAAGCGGGGGTGCTCAAGGTGCGGCGAAGCGATGCGGGCTACGAACTTGCGCTGCCCGTGATCGCGACCGAGCGTTCGGACTGGCCCGCGGCGGTCGAACTGCTTGGCGCCCGACCCCGCGAAGTCTGGCGCAATCCGGGCCGCTACGGCATCTACCTGTTCGACAGCGAGGACCAGGTCCGCGCGCTCGCTCCCGACTTGCGCGGGCTGGGCGCGCTGGGCGACGACCAGTTCATCTGCACCGCGCCGGGCAGGAATTCCGACGTGGTCAGCCGTGTCTTCGTGCCCGGCGGCGGGGTGGACGAGGACAGCGTGACCGGCTCGGCCCATGCTGCACTCACGCCGTTCTGGGCACAGCGCCTTGGCCGTGGCACCTTCACCGCGCATCAGGCCTCGCGCCGAGGCGGCGATCTTGCCTGCCGCCTCGAGGGCGATCGCGCCTGGCTGGGCGGTCCCTGCGTGACGGTAGTGGAGGGAGTGTTCCACCTGCCGGAGTGACACCCGCGCAGGGGTCACATCGCCGGATAGAGCTCCACGATATCGGCAAGCTCCTGCAGCATCGCCTTGCGCTCCGCGGCGTCCGAATGACCGAGGCGAACCACCGTCAGCCGCTGTTCCGGTGAGACGAGGATGTACTGCCCCATATGGCCGATGGCGGCGAACATGGTCTGCGGTGCGCGATCGGGGAAGAGCGGGCTGTTGTCCTCGCCCTCGACCGGCCGGTTGAGCCAGGTTTGCAGGCCGTAGTTTGCCTGGCGCGGGCTCGGCATGGTCATGGCCACGATCCATTTGCGCGGGACGAGCTGGCTGCCGCGGTAGGAGCCTTTGTTGCGCAGAAAATCGCCGAACCGCGCCCAGTCGCGCGCGTTGCCGTGGATCAGGCTGCCGCCGATCAGCGTGCCGCTGGCATCGAACTCGGGCACCATCGAATCCATGGCCAGCGGCCCGAACAGCCGCGTGCGAAGATAATTGGCCACCGCAGTACGCCGCGTGTCGGGGTCGTCGCGGCGCGAGAGCACACGGGCGGCGATGTCGGCCAGGATCACGCTGGTGGCGGTGGAATATTCGAACTTCGCCCCCGGTTCTGCCTCCAGCGGCTGGCTCTCGGCCCAGTCCGCCATATCGTCGCGCCCGTCGAGGAACAGCATGCGCACTTCGGACGATTCGTAGGGCGGATCGCCGCCTTCGGTATGGCGCAGCCCGCTGCGCATCTGGAGGAGCTGCCGCAGTGTGATCTCGCCGCGCGGATCGCCCGGCCGCTGCCAGCGCGGCACCGGCGGCGAATCGTCGAGCGCGAGCCGGCCGTCGGCGATCAGCATCCCGATCATGACCGCCGTCACTGTCTTGGCCATCGACCAACTGATGAAGCGGGTGTCCTTGCCGTAGCCGGGGGCATAGCGTTCCGCCGCGATCTCGCCGCCGTGCATCACGATCAGCGCCCGCGTTTCGCCGAGTCCCTCCTTGGCGAAGAGATCGTCGACCTGCCGCGCGAGCTGCTCGGTCGGGGCGCCGGGATTCTTGGCGACGGCGGCCAGCGCTTCCTCGGTCAGCGGCTCCGGCACGGGTGCGGCATCGCTGCATGAGAGCAGGGCTGGCAGCGAGGCGAGGCAGACGATAAGGGGGGCGGGCCGCAGGCGCATGCGGCGTTCCCTCGCGCAGCACGGCAGGCTTGGCAATGGCAAAATCCTCCTCTCGAAACCGCCAGCCACGCCGCCGCCGCTGGCCGCTGGTGCTGGCGGCCGTGGCGCTGATCGCGGTGGGGCTCGGCTGGTACTATCGCGCCCCGATCACAGGATACTCGCAGATCGCCGCCGCCTATTCCGCCCGTGTCGCCTGCTCGTGCCGCTATGTCGGCGGCCGCAGTCTGGACGATTGCGGGAAGGACAAGCTGGCCGGAATGGAACTCGTCATGCTGAGCGAGGATGCCGAGGCGAAAAGCGTCACCGCCCGCTTCCCCTTGCTGGCCAGCGAAACCGCCACCCTGCGCGACGGTTACGGCTGCGTGCTGGAGCCGTGGGAGGGT
>Ga0164243_10016707_pt1 | contig 10037 bp, 6 predicted proteins | sample OricompcompostOP_FD_108781 | JGI IMG/M metagenome (GOLD analysis project Ga0164243, IMG submission 108781) | Organic Plus compost microbial communities from Emeryville, California, USA - Original compost - Organic plus compost (OP) | ecosystem: Engineered > Solid waste > Mixed feedstock >... | reverse complement strand
TCTACCTCGCCCGGGTGAACTGGCAGTCCCCCACCGCCCTGCTCGTCCAGACCCTCTCGCGCGACCAGAAGACGCTCAAGCTCCTCCGGATCGACGTGGAATCGGGCAAGAGGACCGAACTCCTGAAGGAGACCTCGGACACCTGGGTCAACCTGCACGACCACCTCCGCGTGCTCGACAAGCCGGCGGGCTTCCTCTGGTCGTCGGAGCGCACGGGGTTCCGCCACCTCGAAGTCCGCGACCGCGACGGCAAGCTCGTCCGGGTGCTGACCTCGGGCGACTGGCCGGTCGACGAGGTGCTCGCGGTCGACGAGGCGCGCGGCGAGGTCTGGTTCAGCGCCGGCAAAGACGACCCGCGCCAACTCCACGCCTACCGCGTCGCGCTCGACGGCGGCCCCGTCGAGCGGGTGACGTGCGAACCGGGGACGCACAAGGTCGTCGTCTCGAAGGACGGGGCGCACTTCGTGGACGTCGCGTCGTCGCTCGACACGCCCCCGGTCACGACGCTCCGCGACCGCGCGGGGAAGGCGGTCGCGACGCTCGACGACGCCGGCAAGGACCCGCGCGTCGCGGCCCTGCGGCTCACCCCCCCCGTGCTCACGGAGTTCAAGAACCGCGACGGCATAACCCTCTACGGCGCCTACTACGCGCCTCGGTCGAAGGCGTTGGGCGAGAAGGCCCCGCTCGTCGTCATCGTCTACGGCGGCCCGCACGTCCAGACGGTGACGAACGCCTGGGCGATGACCGCCGACCTGAACGCGCAGTTCCTCGCCGAGCGCGGCTTCGCCGTCTGGAAGGCCGACAACCGCGGTTCGAGCCGGCGCGGGCACGCCTTCGAAGCGGCGATCGACCGCAACATGGGCTCCGTCGAGGTCCGCGACCAGGTCGACGGCGTGAAGTTCGCCGCCGCGAGCTGGCCCGAGGTCGACGCCGCCCGCGTCGGCGTGACCGGCGGCAGCTACGGCGGCTACATGACCCTCCGCTGCCTGGCCCTCGCCCCCGGCGTGTTCAAGGCCGGCGTCTCCGTCGCCCCCGTGACCGACTGGGACGGCTACGACACCTGCTACACCGAACGCTACATGGGGACGCCCAAGGACAACCCGGAAGGCTACAAGGCGGCCTCCGTCTTGACCCGCGCCGGCGACATCAAGGGGGATCTCCTCCTCATCCACGGCCTGCTCGACGAGAACGTCCACTACCGGCACACGGCCCGCCTGGTCACCGCCCTGATCGCGGCCGGGACGTACTTCGAGATCCTCCCGATGCCCGACTCGCGCCACGGCTCCCGGCGCGAGGAGGACCGCAAGTACATCGCCGGCCGGACGGCCGCGTTCTTCGAAGCCAAGCTCGGGCCGGGGGGCCGCTGAGGGCGGAACGTTCTTGAGCCGTCGCGGGTAGAGGGTTGCGTCGGGCGGGCCGACGTGCGAAAAGGTCTCTGACGCGAGAACAGACGCGACGTCCGACCCACCCTGTCACCCGCGCCGGCCGCTCTCCCCGGTCCGGGCCCGCCTTGCGGAGCACCCCGCCGTGTCGCACGAGCCCGACCCCGTCCTCACGAACTCACGCCGGGAGGCCGTCATCATCGGCCTCGCCTGGCTGGCCGCCACGGCCTATACGTGCATCTACTCGTACCTCTACGGCTACATCCGCCCCGGCCGGCCGCTGACCGTGGCCGACATCCGGCCCGTGCTCGGCATGCCGTCGTGGGTCTTCTGGGGGATCATGGCCCCCTGGGCCGCCTGCTCGCTCTTCACGTTCTGGTTCGCCGGCTTCTACATGGCCGACGACGACCTCGGCAAGGACCACACCCCGGAACTGGAGCGCGACATCCGGGAAGGGGGTCTCCATGAATAAGGCCCCCTCGCTCTCGACCGAACTCCCCCCCGTCATCGCGCTCGTGCTGTTCACGGTGGTCTCGCTCGGCCTGGGCGTGGTCGCCAACATGGCGCAGAGGAAGGGGAGCTTCCTCGAAAAATACTTCCTCGGCGGCCGGTCCCTCGGCGCCTTCGCCGTGGCCCTGACGGCCGCGGTGATGAGCGGCGGGACGTTCGTCGGCTTCCCGTCGCTGGTCTACTCCTACGGCTGGGTCGTCGGCCTCTGGATCGGCTCGTACATGATCGCGCCGCTGACCGTCCTCGGGGCGTTGGGCAAGCGGATCGGCCACATCTCGCGGAAGACCGGCGCGATCACCCTCCCCGACCTCTTCCGCGAGCGGTTCGGCAGCCCGACCCTCGGCCTCTTGACGAGCCTGCTGGTGATGGGTTTTCTGAGCACCAACCTCGTCGCCCAGTTCACCGCCGGGGCGCGGATCATGAAGTTCGTCCTCCCCTCCGGGGCGTCCAACTGGGTGATCCGCGACGAGATCATCGCCACGGCCGACTCGGGCTACCTGCTCGGCCTCCTGATCTTCGCCGTGACGGTGATCGCCTACACGACCTACGGCGGGTTCCTCGCGGCGATCTGGACCGACGTTTTTCAGAGCATCATCATGGCGATCGGCGTGATGCTGCTGTTCCCGCTGGCGATGGCGGCCTGCGGCGGCCTGGCGAACGCGACGACGTCCGGGGTCGCGCAGACCGACGTCGGGTTCGCCTTCGGGCCGGGGGCGGAGCGGGCGTTCCACCCGATCGGCCTGGCGTTCTCGTTCTTCGTGATGTGGGCGATCACCGGCATGGGCCAGCCGTCGACGCTCGTCCGGCTGATGGCCTTCCGCGACTCGCGGACGCTCCGCTACTCGATCATCTACCTGACGATCTACAACGCGATCATCTACATCCCGCTGATCTTCATCTTCGTCGCGGCCCGCGGCATCCTGCCGAACCTGGCGTCGCCGGACGACGTGATGCCGAGCCTGGTCAAGACGCTCGCGAACCCGTGGGTCGCCGGCCTGATCCTGGCCGCGCCGTACGGGGCCGTGCTCAGCACGGTCAGCGGCTGGCTGCTGATCATCTCGTCGGGCCTCGTGCACGACCTCTACCAGCGGTTCCTCCGGCCGACGGCCTCCGAGCGCGAGGTCGCCTGGGCGAGCTACGCCGCGACCGTGGCGGTCGGCCTGGTCGTGACCGCGCTGGCGGTCCGCCCGCCGGCCTACCTGCAGCTCATCGTCGTCTTCTCCAGCTCGGGGATGGCGGCGGCCTTCCTGGTCCCCGCGATCCTCGGCTGCTTCTGGCGTCGGACGACCGCCGCCGGCGCGATCGCCGCGATGGCGACGGGGACCGCGGTGACCCTCGCCCTCTACGTCGTCGGGTCGCTCGGCACGGCGGCGCTCGGGCTCGACGGCATCCTCGCCGACACGTCGATGATCGGGCCGGCGAAGGGGATGCGGCCCTACTACCTGCTCGGCCTCGACCCGTGCGTCTGGGGCCTGACCGCCTCGCTGGCGGCCGGCGTCGTGGGGAGCCTGGTCACCGCCCCCCCCGACCCCGCGCGGGTCGCCCTCCTCTTCGACGCCCAGCCCCCCGGCGCCCCCGCGCCGGCGACCCTCGAACTGCACCCGGAGTTGCGCAAGACGATCGAGGCCTGAACGGGTTCACGCACGATGACGCGGATCGCGATCGGCGGCCTGATGCACGAGTCGAACACGTTCGCCCCCGCGCGGACCACGCTCGACGACTTCGTCTCGGGCGGGCTCGAAACCGGCGAAGGGATCGCCCGGCGGTGGGGCGAGGCGCACCACGAGGTCGGCGGGTTCTTCGAAGCCGCGCGGCGGTCCGGGTTCGACCCCGTCCCGACCCTCATGTCCTGGGCCACCCCCGCCGGGCCGCTCGACGCCGAGACGTACCGCGAGTTGTCCGACCGCCTCCTGAACGCACTCCGCGACGCCGGGCCGGTCGACGCCGTCCTCCTCGCGCTCCACGGCGCGATGGCCGTCGACGGCCTCGACGACGCCGACGGCGCGACCATCGCCCGGGTCCGCGACCTGATCGGCCCCGACCGCCCCTTGATCGTCACGCTCGACTACCACGCCAACGTCTCCCCCCTGATGGCCGCCGCCTCCGACGCGCTGGTCGCCTACCGGACCTACCCGCACGTCGACCAGCGCGAGCGCGGCCTCTTCGCCGGGACGCTCGCCCACCGCGCGGCCCGGGGCCAGGTCCGCCCCACGCAGGCCCTGCGCAAGCCGCCGCTGCTGATCCACCTGCTCGCCCAGGAGACCGCCCGGCCGCCGATGTCCGCCCTGATGGACGAACTCGACACCCTCGACCCCGCCGACGGTTACCTCGACGCCAGCCTCCTCGCGGGCTTCCCCTACGCCGACGTCCCCGCCGCGGGCCCCTCCTGCGTGGTCGTGACCGACAACGCCCCGGCGCTCGCCGCCCAGGCCGCCGACACGCTCGCCTCGCACCTCTGGTCGCTCCGCCGCGACCTCACGGCCGCCCCCCCCGCCGCGCCCGAGGCCGTCGCCCGCGCCCTCGCCGCGCGCGACCTGCCGGCCGTGCTCGTCGACCTCGGCGACAACATCGGCGGCGGCTCGGCCGCCGACAGCACCGTGCTGCTCCACGAACTCGCCCGACAGGGGGCCGACCGCACGATCGCCGTGCTGTTCGACCCCGAGGCGGTCCGCGAGTGCGTCCGCGCCGGGGTCGGCGCGGAGGTCCGCCTCCAGGCCGGCGGCAAGGTCGACGCGAACGCCCCGCCGTTCCCCCTCCGGGGCCGGGTCCGGGTGCTCCACGAGGGCCGGTACGTCGAAGACCTCCCCCGCCACGGCGGGATCCGGGTCAACGACCAGGGGCTGACCGCCGTCGTCGAGGCCGACGGCGAGAACACGGTCGTCCTGACCTCGCTGCGGCACCCGCCGTTCAGCCTCGGCCAGCTGACGAGCCTGGGGCTCCGCCCCGAGGCCGCGCGGGTCCTCGTCGTGAAGGCGGCCGTCGCCTACAAGGCGGCCTACGGGCCGATCGCGGGGACGATCGTCGAGGTCGACACCCCCGGCCTGACCGCGTCGAACCCCGCGCGGTACACTTACCAAAAAATCCGGCGGCCGATCCTGCCGCTCGACGCCGAGGCCGAGGTGGAGACCACGTTCCGATGAGCGCCGCGACCACGTACCGCATCGCCGGGGTCCAGATGGAGCCGAAGCTCGGCGAGGTCTCCCGAAACCTCGCCGCGATCCTCGCGCGGTTCTCCGAGGCGGTCCAGGGGGGCGCCAAACTCGTCGTCTTCCCCGAGTGCGCGCTGACCGGCTACGGCTTCCGCGACCGCGCCGAGGCCCGCCCGTTCGCCGAAGCCGCCGGAGGCCCGTCCGCCCTCCGCATCGCCTCCGCCTGCCGCGAGTCGGGGGCCTGGATCGTCTACGGGTTCCTCGAATCCGACGGCGACCGCCTGTTCAACGCCTGCGCCCTCGTCGGGCCCGACGGCCCGGTCGCCACCTACCGAAAAGTCCACCTCCCGTATCTCGGCGTCGACAAGTTCGCCGACCCCGGCGACCGCCCGTTCGCCGTGCACGACGCGGGGGGCCTGAAGGTCGGGATGCACATCTGCTACGACGGCGCCTTCCCCGAGACGGCACGCGTCTTGACCCTCCTCGGCGCCGAGCTGCTCGTGCTGCCGACCAACTGGCCGACCCACTCCGAGTGCGCCGCGGAGCACATGATCGCGACCCGGTCGATGGAGAACGTGGTCTACTCGCTCGCCGCCAACCGCGTCGGCGAGGAGCGCGGGTTCCGGTTCATCGGCCGCAGTTCGATCGCGTCGACCTCGGGCGAGATCCTCGCCTTCGCGAGCCCCGACCGCGAGGAGATCCTCTACGCCGACATCGACCCGGCCAAGGCGCGCCAGAAGCGCCTGGTCCGCGTCCCCGGCCAGCACGAGGTCGACCGGATCGCCGACCGCCGGCCCGGCTTTTACGGCCCCCTCGTCGCCCCGAACGGCCGCGACTGAGCCCATCGCCCCGGTCCCCGGTACAAACAAAACGCCCCGCCTTTTCAGCAAGGGGCGGGGCGTTTCCGTCGTTCCGGGTTCAGTCCGTCGGCGGGGTCACTTCGCCTTCCGGCTCAGCGCGAAGGCGTGGGGCTTCGGCTGCGCGGCCTCGCGCTGCTGCTTGACGACGGAGGCTTCGACCTCGTCGAGCGCCTTGAGCGCCTTGTCGACGAGCGCCGGGTCGTCGCCGGCCAGGGGGACCTGGACCTGCCGCCAGCGGAGGTAATGGACGTTGTTATGCCTCAGCGTGAGCTGGTGCACGGCGGCCGCCTGCGCCGCCATCGGGGTGGGCTGGGTCGCGAGGTTCACCCCCTTTTCGAGCTGCTCCGCCGTGAACGTGCCGACCGGCGCGTCGTCGACCTTGAGGACGTATTCCCCCTCGGCCAGGCCCGACACCTTGAGCGGCTGCCGGTCGAGGTCGTGGACGACGCTCGACGACTTCACGGCCAGTTCAACCATCGGGTCCTTCCGGTCGATCGGGAACGGCAGCGCGTCGTCGAGCTGCGTCCACGAGGGGAGGCCGTCGACGAGCTTGGCGTCGCTGACCTTCGTCCGCTTCCCGTCCACGCTCACCGAATCCTTATCGACCTTCACCTCGACCCGGCTCACGAGCCCCGGGGCGTTCCAGGCCCTCAGCAGCGCGGCGGCCATGAGGAGTTGGCCGCCGGGGCCGGGGTGGACGCGGTCGAAGTTCAGGTTCTTGGCGTTCGCGGGGTCGAGGGCGAACGCCTTCTTCGTCGCCTCGACGACCGACGCGTTCAGGTCGGCCACGTCCAGGCCGTTCTTCTTGGCGAGTTCCTGCACGAAGTCGCCGTAGCGGACGAGCACCGAATTATAGCCGTCTTTAAACAGCGGCTCGCGGGTCACGTCGTCGAACGGCGAGGGGCGGATCAGGGTCATCCGGACCCCGGGCAGGTGCGACTTCGCCGACTCGACGATGTGCTCATACCCTTTCGCAAACGTCTCGAACGTCTTCGGGTCGAACGGCCGGACCCCCGCGTCGTTCATGCCGAGCATGACCGTCACCACGGTCGGCCGGTACGGGAAGACGTCGCGTTCGAGGCGGACGTCGATCGGCCCGCCGCCGCCGCCGGTGACGCGGTCGCCCCCCCAGCCGGAGTGGACGAAGGTCACGTCCATCTTCGGGAACCGGGTGACGACGTACGTCTCCACGAACGTCGTGTAGAGCCGCTGCTCGGTGATGCTGTCGCCGTAGAAGACGACGCGGTCGCCGTCCTTGAGGTAGAACGGCGCGTCGGCCGCGCGGGCCGAGGGGGCGGCGAACGCGGGGAAGAAGGCCAAGAGCCAGGCGGCCCGGCGTGCGAGGCGCATGCGGTGCTCCTTCGGGGCGTTGGGTCGGGTGGGTTCAGGCGAGGATCGACGTGACCACGTTACCGTAGACGTCGGTCAGCCGGTAGTCGCGGCCGCTGTAGCGGTACGTGAGCCTCGTGTGGTCGATCCCGAGCAGGTGGAGGACCGTGGCGTGGAGGTCGTGGACGTGGACCTTGTCGGTCACCGCGTGCCAGCCGTACTCGTCGGTCGCGCCGTGGACGATCCCCCCCTTGACGCCGCCGCCGGCGAGCCACATCGTGAACCCGAACGGGTGGTGTTCGCGGCCGTCGGTCCCCTCGGCCGTCGGGGTCCGGCCGAACTCGCCCCCCCAGATCACGAGGGTGTCGTCGAGCAGGCCGCGGGCCTTGAGGTCTTTCAACAGCGCGGCGATCGGCTTATCGGTCGCGGCGCAGTTGGCGGGGAGCTCGGTGCGGAGCCCGCCGTGCTGGTCCCAGAGCTGGCAGCTCGACCGCCGCGAGGTCTGGGTGTGGTACACCTGCACGAACCGGACCCCGCGCTCCGAGAGCCGTCGGGCCATCAGGCACTGGCGGCCGAAGATGGCGGTCACGGGGTCGTCGAGCCCGTAGAGCTTCCGCGTCGCCGGCGACTCCGAGGCGACGCTGAACGACTCGGGGGCCTCGGCCTGCATGCGGAAGGCCAGCTCGAACGAGGCGATCCGCGCGTCGAGCGCCCGGTCGTCGGGCCGGGCGCGGCGGTGCAGCGCGTTGAGCCGCCGCAGCGCCCCCAGTTCGGCCGACTGCAGCGCGGCCGACTCGCGCGGGTTCGCCAGGTTGGCCACCGGGTCGTCGAGGTTCGAAACGAGCGTCCCCTGGTACGCGGCCGGCAGGAAGCTGTTGCTCCAGAGCGGCGCCCCCTGCGCCGGCTGCGCGGGGCTGATGACCACGAAGCCCGGCAGGTCCTGGTTCTCGCTGCCGAGCCCGTAGAGCAGCCACGACCCCATGCTCGGGCGCGAGAACGCCTGCTCCCCGGTGTTCATCTGGAGGCAGGCGCCGTTGTGGTTGATGTTGTCGGCGACCATCGAGCGGATCACGCAGAGGTCGTCGGCGCACGACGCGACGTGCGGGAACAACTCGCTCACGTCGATCCCCGACGCGCCGTGCTTGGCGAACTTGAACGGCGAGCGGAGCAGGTTCCCCGTCTTCGTCCGCACCAGGTGCGGCATCGCGAACGGCAGCGGCTTGCCGTTGTCGCGGGCGAGCCCCGGCTTCGGGTCGAACGTGTCGACGTGCGACGGCCCGCCCGACATGAACAGGAAGATCACCCGCTTGGCGCGCGCCGGGAAGTGCCCCGCCCTCACCGCCAGCGGGTCGGCCGGCGCCGCCGGCGCGGCGCGCGACTCGTCGGCCAGCAGCGAGGCCAGGCCGAGCATCCCGAACCCGTTGGCGAACGTCCGGAGCACGCGGCGGCGGTTCATGGAATCGGCCCTGTTCATCGCGGGTCGCCCCCGTCCGTCCAGTTCGGATCGACTCGCATCAATCCAGGTAAATCCACTCGTTCGAACACAGGAGCACGTGGCAGTACGCCGGCCAGCCCGACCCGCCGCCCACCCGGCCGAACTCGGCCAGGGCCTCGCGCCCGACCCGGCGCTCGTCTTCGGTCGGCGCCCGGCCGAAGAGGACGGCGTAGGCCCGGTCGATCTTCGCGCCGTCGTCCCCGGGCCGCTCGGCGTCGAGCCGGCGGGCCAGGGCGTCGGCCGCGTCGAGCACGAAGCCGCTGTTGAGCAGGAAGAGGGCCTGGGGGGCGACGGTCGAGACCGTGCGGGTGTCGACCATCGCCGTCGGGTCCGCGGCGTCGAACAGCGGGCCGAACGACGTCCGGTCGGACCGGATCGTCATCAGGTAGATCGACCGCCTCCCGGCGTTCATGTCCCGGACCGGCGGGCCGCCGACGCCCAGGTCGAGCCGGCCGGAGGCGGCCAGCAGGCTGTCGCGGACCGATTCGGCGTCGAGCCGGCGCCGGTTCATCCGGCCGAACAGCCGGTTGTCCGGGTCGGCCTTGGCCGTGGCCGGGTCCCCCTCGCACGACTGCCGGTACGCGGCCGAGAGCATGATCTCGCGGTGGAGCGCCTTGACCGACCAGCCGAGTTCGACGAACCGGCGGGCCAGGTGGTCGAGCAGGTCGGGCAGGTCCGGGCGCTCGCCGAGCTTGCCGAAGTTCCCGGGCGTCCGCACGACCCCCGTGCCGAAATGGTACTGCCAGACCCGGTTCGCCATCACCCGCGCGGTCAGCGGGTGGTCGGGCGACGCGAGCCAGCGGGCCAGTTCCAGCCGGCCGCTCCCCGACGTAATCGGCGGCTGCGACGCCCCGGCCAGGACGACCGGGAAGTGCCTCGGCACGAGGTCGCCCAGCCGCGAGTAGCTCCCGCGGACGTGCACCTTGACGTCGTGGACCCCCTCGTGCGGGCTGCCGGGCACGCCCCCCTCCTGGACCCCGTTGGCGAACCGGACGGGGGGCGGCGGGTTCATCCGGTGCCGGTCGAGCTCGGCCCGGAGCTTCGCGACCTCCGCCCGGTCGGCCTCGGGGAACTCCGACTCGTCGGCCGGCGAACGGACCCAGAAGGGGCTGGCCGCGTCGTCGCGCGTGAACCCCTTCGCGAACGCCTCCGCGGCGGCGGCGAACGCCTTCGGGTCGGCGACGGCCGCGGCGGCGAGGCCCGCATAAGCCGGGTCGACCGCCCGGGGGCGGGCCGGGTCGACCACCTCGGCGAAGCCCCAGACCCCGCGGCGGCCCCGGCTGTCGGCGTGGGGGTTGCCGGCGATCGGGTC
>Ga0164243_10016706_pt1 | contig 10038 bp, 6 predicted proteins | sample OricompcompostOP_FD_108781 | JGI IMG/M metagenome (GOLD analysis project Ga0164243, IMG submission 108781) | Organic Plus compost microbial communities from Emeryville, California, USA - Original compost - Organic plus compost (OP) | ecosystem: Engineered > Solid waste > Mixed feedstock >... | reverse complement strand
CGTCGTGACGGCGGACGACGCGCTCGCCGCACGGGCGCGGTCCTTCAAGAACCACGGCCTCGTGCGCGACCGCGCCGCCCAGCGCTACCCCGACGAGGGCCCGTGGCACCAGGAGGTGCACGCCTTCGGCCTCAACTACCGCCTCCCCGACGTGCTCGCCGCGGTCGGGACGAGCCAGCTCGCGCGCCTGGACGACTTCGTGGCACGTCGCGCTGAGGTCAAGGCGTCGTACGACGAGGCGTTCCACGGGCTCGACGACATCGAGCTGCCCGCGTGTCCCGCGGGCGCGGCGCCGGCGTGGCACCTCTATCCGCTGCGCGTCCCCGCAGACCGTCGTCGCGCGATCTTCGAGTCCCTGCGCGCGCAAGGGATCGGCGTCCAGGTGAACTACATCCCCGCCTACTGGCATCCGGTGTTCGAGGATCTCGGCTACCGTCGCGGCCAGTGCCCCGTGGCAGAGGACTACTACCGGCGCGAGATCTCGCTCCCGATGTTCCCCGGCCTCACCGACGGTGACGTCGCACGCGTCGTCGAGGCCACGCGGCACGCACTCACCACCGCGCGGTGACCACCGAGCAGGGCGAGGGGGGCCTCGAGCCGACGGCGGAGGCAGTCGGCGACACGCCCCGACGCGTCGCGTCTCGTGCCGCGATCTACACGGCCGGGAGCGCCGCGCCCGCCATCGCCTCGCTCGTCGTGATCCCTCTCATCACCCGGCTCCTCTCCCAGGGTGAGTACGACGTCGTCGCGCTCGGCACCGTCGTCATCCAGGTCGGGGTCATCCTCGTCGCGCTCGGCATGGGCGCCGCCATCACCCGGGAGTACATCCTCGGTGAGGCGGGCGCCCGTGGCGCGCGTGGGCTGGTCCTCCAGTCCGCACTGATCAGCGTGGTGATCGCCGCCGCCGCGCTCGCCCTCGGTCCTGTGTGGGGCCCTGCAGTCCTCGGCCGGCCCTGGGACGGTGCGCTCGCGCTCTCGATCGTCGCGTCGCTGGGCGGCGGGGTGGTCATCGTCGTCCAGGCCTACCTGCGAGGTGCCGAACGGCCGGTGCCCTTCGTCCTCCTGGCTGCCGGAGGGACTCTTGTCGGGCCGGCGATCGGGCTCCTGATCGTCCTCCTGGGCGAGCCGACGGCGACGGCATACCTCGCCGCGCTCGCGGCGGGCTACGTCGCGTCCGCGTTCGCGGGCGTCGGGGTCACGGTGGCGTCCGGCCCCCGAGACGCGAGCTGGCGCGACCTGCTGCGGGCGCTCCGGCTGGGCTTGCCCACGGTGCCTCACCAGATCGCGATCTACGTCGCGATCGCCGGGCTTGTGGTCGTCGCCGACCGGGTCCTGGACGCCGGCGGCACCGCGAACATCGTCCTCACCCTCGGTGCCGGCGCGACCGTCCTGACCGGCGCGATGAACAACGCGTGGGCACCGCTCATCTACAAGGAGCCCGCGGCCACCCGGCACGCCAGGCTCACGAGCACCACCCGGGTGATCCTGCGTGTCGTGGGCGCACTCGTGGCGGCCGTCTGCCTCGCAGCGCCGCTCCTCGTCCAGATCGCGTCCCCGCCGTCCTACGACCACGGAGCGATGATCCCCGCGGTCGTGCTCGCGTCCCTCTCCGCGGTGGCGTCGGTGTACTACCTCGCGAGCAGCCACCTCATCCTCGTGCGCGGCCGGACGGGCGTGCTCTCGGTCTCGACGCCGAGCGCGGTAGGACTCGGGATCCTGGTGGCAGCGCTGACGGCGCCGGTATGGGGACTCGCCGCGATCGGCGCGGCCTACGCGGCGATCTACGTCCTGCTCGCGCTGCTCACGACGTGCGCCCAGGTCGTGCTGGTCGAGCGGCCGTGGCGCCCGCCGCTGGCGCCCGTCACCCTGGCCGTCACCCTCGCGTGCGCGGTCGCCGCCGTCGTGCTGCCGACCTCGACAGGGTGGTGGACCGTGGCCCGTGCCGTCGTCGCGCTCGTCGCGGCAGCTGCGCTCCTCGCCCCGCTCCGGTCCGCTCTGCGTCGATAGTCAGACGTCGACCGACGACCCGTCGAGCGGGATCGCCTCCGAGGACGACGCGCGAGAACCGCCGAGAGGACGTGGAAGGTACGACGTCGCCGCTCGCAGCCAGGCGAGGTCGATTCCCGACGCCGGCTTCGACCCTGGGGACGCGCCCGCCGCAGCCGCAGGTGCGGGCGGCGAGGACGCACCGCGCCGACGGACGTTGACGAGCGCGCGTTCCGCGGGAGACGTCGTCCAGTGGCGAACGAACGGGGCGACACGACGACGGTCCCAGCCGAGCGCCCGGCGCAGCGGCTCCGGCTCGAGAAGAGCGCCAGCGCCCAGCTCGTCCGTCGCGACGGCGCGGGCGGCGTCCCCGTCCGTCTCGTAGCCGTAGAACTCCGGCCACGTGCGCTCGAGCCGCTCGAGCGCACCCGGGTCCTCGGAGTCGAGCAGCATCGGGTCGCCGTAGACACCGACCGATCGACCCAACCACGCGGCATAAACGACAGGGGTAGACAAGCGGTTCGAGACGACGCGCGCGCTGCCCGCGATCAGGGCGACGAGTCGCGCCAGGAAGCCGGGATCCGTCCGCGGCCCGAGCGTCACGCACCGGTGCCCGGCGTCCCGGTAGGCGTCGACGAGCCGCTCGTCCCGGGCGTCGCTCCAGTAGATCGAGACGGTCGACGGTCCCTCGGAGTCGAACCAGCGCCGAGCCGCGGCGCGGTGGTCACCGGAGATCGCCTGCGTTTCGATGCCGTGCACCGGAAGGATCACCGTGCCGGACCCGGGCTTCGCGCTTCCCAGACCTCGGCTCACGGCCTCGTAGGCGAAGGGCGCACCGACCGCCGTCGTCGGGACGGTGGACTCGGGGTTCCACGCTCGCGAGCGGTGGCTCCAGACGAGCAGCCGGTTGGGCCCGCGGTACGTCGGGCTCGTGAGCCACGGAAAGTCGCGGAAGTGGGTCTCCACCGGAGAGAGCGCCGTCCAGCCGTGCTGGACGAGGCCGGCGATGTGGCGCGGGCGCTCGGCGCCGAGGTAGTGCGCGAACGCGCGGCTGTGCCCGTAGTAGTGGTTCTGGGACTCCATGCGGCCTCCGGGGCGAGCGGGCGCGGGTCGACGCACGACAGCAGTCGCGGACCAGCCTCCGGTCCTGCGCCGGCGGACAGCATACCTATCGACGTGAGCCCGTCGTCCCCCGCGCGTGCTCCGCGCCCGCGACCTAGCCTGGTCGGGAGGACGACGGAGGGCGGCACAATGTCCTGGTATCGACGCATCGGTGCGAGCACGGCGCTGGCGCTCGCACTGTGCACGGCCCCCCTGGTCGACGCGACGGCGGCGGTCACGACGACGGAACGGGTCACGCTCCCCGCGACGGGGACGGTGACCATCGCAGGACGAGGCTACGGTCACGGGATCGGGATGTCGCAGTACGGCGCCCGAGCGGCCGCGGCGGCAGGACGCACGGACCAGCAGATCCTGGACTTCTACTACCCGGGGACGGCTCGGACCACGCAGTCCTACGGGGCCGTCCGCGTATGGGTGTCCGCCGACACCGACGACGAGCTGCGCATCGTCGCCACCGGCACCGTGACGATGACGGACGGCACGGGCGCGGCGCGGACCCTCTCGTTCCCGGGTGCCTCCGCGACGCAGTGGCGCGTGCTCAGGAACGCCAACAACACGGGCATGGTCGTCTACGGGCTCGTCGGGGGTTCCTGGCGCCTGTGGTCGACGTCGGGACCCTCCCGGGCACCCGTGACCCTCTCGACGTCGACCGGGACGACTCGTCTCGTCCTCCCGGACGGTACCCAGCGCGAGTACCGCGGGTCCGTGCGCGCCGTCGACGACGGCGCGGCTCCGAACATCCGCAGCGTCAACGTGCTGTCGATGGAGGACTACCTGCGTTCCGTCGTCCCGGCGGAGGTGCCGGCCAGCTGGCCCACGCACGCACTCCGCGCGCAGTCGGTGGCAGCCCGCACCTATGCGAGCCTCGAACGTCGCAACAACGCAGCACGCGCGTGGGACACGTGCGACTCCACGTCCTGCCAGGTCTACCGCGGCTACCGCACCTACTCCGCCGCCGGCGCGCTCGTCGCCACGAACGAGTACGCGGCGACGAACGCCGCGCTCTCGGCGACGACCAACCAGATTCGCACCTACGGCGGCCTGCCCGCCTTCACGCAGTTCAGTGCGTCGAACGGGGGGTGGACGGCGGCCGGCAGCGCCCCCTACCTGATCGCGAGGCAGGACCCGTGGGACGCTCAGGGCAACCCTGTGCACTCCTGGTCCACGGCGCTCACGACGGCGCAGGTCCGTGCCGCGTATCCCGCGGTCGGCACGCCGCGGTCGATCGTCGTCTCGGCCCGGGAGGGCAACGGCGAGTGGGGCGGACGGGTGACGTCCGTGACCATCGCGGGGTCGTCCGGGTCGACGACCGTGACGGGCGCCGCCTTCAGGTCGGCGTTCGGGCTGCGGAGCGCGTGGTGGAAGGTGACCGGCTCCTCGCGCGCCGACCCGGACTTTACCGCCGACTCACGACAGGATCTTGTCGTGCGCACACCCGGCGGAACGCTCCGCGTATACGAGGGCGATCGCTCGGGCGGGTTCGCCACGGGCCCCGCGGCCCAGATCGGGAGCGGGTGGCAGACGATGCGCCACGTGCTGCGCGCCGGCGATCTCTCGAGTGACGGCAACCCTGACCTCCTCGCGGTCACGACCGGTGGCGACCTCCTGCTGTACCGGTCGAACGGTGCGGGCGGCTTCGGGGCCGTGAGCCGTGTCGGGACGGGCTGGCAGTCCATGCGGCACGTGGTCGGTCCAGGTGACTTCACCTCGGACGGGCATGCGGACGTCATGGCCGTCGACGCCCTCGGGCGCCTGCTCCTGTACGCCGGTCGTGGCGATGGCACCGTCACGGCGGGTCGACAGGTCGGGTCGGGTTGGCAGTCCATGACCACGGTCGTCGGTGCCGGCGACATGAACGGCGACGGCGCCGCCGACCTCGTCGCCCGTGACCAGGGCGGCCGGCTGCTCCTCTACCGGGGCGACGGGCGCGGCGGGTTCGCCGGCGCCGACGTCATCGGGACGGGTTGGCAGGGCATGCGCCTCGTCACGGTCAGCGGCGACTGGTCCGGCGACGGCCGCCCGGACGTCCTCGCCGTCCGGGACGACGGGACGCTCCTTCTCTACCCGTGGACCGGGGCTCGATTCGAGGGGATCAGGGCGATCGGCAGCGGCTGGCAGGTCTACGACCATGTGCTCTGACGGCGGACGGACTCCCCGCCGGCAAGTGACGGTGGACGTCAGGACACGGCACCGGGGACCGTCGAGAAGCTGCGTGACCCGGCGAACCCACCTGCGCCGTTGCCCGCGTACAGAACGGTCGAACCGTCCGACCGGACGCCCACGACGTCGGGCTTCCCGTCCCCGTCCAGGTCGCCGACCCCGACCACCGAGGCGTAGACACCCCAGCCTGCACCGATCCGCGCCGCCGGACCGAGGAGTCCTGCGCCGTTTCCCCGCCGCACCTGCAGGTCGCCGCTCGTCGTCCGGGTGACGAGGTCCGGGACAAGACCTCCGGCCCACAGGCCTCCTGCCACGATCCGGTCTACGTTCCCGACCCCGGTCGCGATGACCGACGTGGCGCCGAACCCGCCGCTGCCGTTGCCCGTGTACAGGAGGATCCGTCCTGACGAGCGGTCGAGCACGGCGAGGCTCGGTCGGCCGGTCCCGGTGAAGTTCCCGACGCCGACCACCTGGTCCATCCCTTGCCAGCCGGCACCGACCCGACGTCCCGCACCGAACGTCCCCGACGCGCTCTGCGGGTGCAGGTAGAGGTCGCCGTTGCTCCGGCGTGTCATGAGGTCGGCACGACCGTCACCGTCCCAGTCGCCCGGAGCGATCGCCTCGACCACCCCGGCCCCACCGAGGGACGTGGGCACCACCCGTTCGAAGTCTCCCCGGCCCTGGTACGAGTAGCGCAGGAGCGCGCCGTCGCTCCCACGGACCGCGTAAAAGTCCTGCCCCCTGCCCTGACGTCCCGCGGAGACGACGGAGGAGAATATCTGCCACCCGCCTCCGATCTGCGAGGCCCCCCGGACGCCGCCCGAGCCGTCGCCCACGTAGAGGACCAGCCGCCCAGCGCCGTCGCGCGCCACCAGGTCGGCGGCGCCGTCGTCGTTGACGTCTCCGGCACCGACGATCGCGGTCATCCCTTGCCAACCGGTACCCAGGACCGTGGCCGCACCCGAGAACCCTCCCTTGCCGTCACCGCGGTAGGTCAGGAGGGTCCCGTCGGACGCGCGTCTCGCGACCAGCGCGGGTACGCCGTTCGACAGCCGCCCGATGGTCGCGACCGCGTTCATCGTCTGCCAACCGCTGCCGATGCGCCGCACGGCGCCGAAGCCTCCGGAACCGTTTGACGGATAGAGGTACAGGGCACCGTCGGCCTTCTTCCGCGCGAGCAGGTCCGGCCGGCCGTCCCCGTTCCAGTCATGCCCACCACCGACGACAAGATCGAGGGCCTGCCAACCTCCTCCGATCACCCGCTGGGTCTGCCACCCACCCCCGGCGGTTCCCGGGTAGAGCCAGAGACGTCCGCTCGTGTCGATCAGCATGAGGTCGGGGACACCGTCCCCGGTCCAGTCACCGGGAGCCACGGCCCGACCCGCGTTCCACCCCTTGCCCACCGTCGCCGCCGGCTTCCACCCGGCGGACGAGGCCGTCGCGAGGCTGACGGCGGACGAGGTCCTCGCGACGACGTCCGGGAACGTGTCGGCGTTCAGGTCGCGCGAGTAGACCCGCGAAGCAGTGTCTCCCTGGAGCGCCTTCACCTTGGTCCGGAGCTCCGGCATCCGGGCGAACAGGTAGCGCCCGGGGCACGTGGTCTGGCCGACCTCCCGGTGTCCGAAGACGGTCTGAAGCCGCTGTCCGCCGATCGTCACCGCGGAGCCTGCCACGACGCCGTGCAGCCCGAACTTCCAGGCGATCACGCGTGCGGCTGCGTCGACGGCGACCGTCGGGACCGTCGCGGTGTCGTAGTTCCCCAGGAAGGACACACCGAACGCCACCGAGTTCACTCCGGAGGCGTGCGCGGCGATCACCGCACGATCGACGCCGCCCTTGCGCCCTTCCCAGACCCTGCCGAACTTGTCGACCAGGAAGTTGTAGCCGATGTCTCCCCAGCCGCGCGACTGGGTGTGGTACGTGTAGATCCCCCTGATGAGCGCCGGAACCTGGGCGGACGTGTAGGTGTTCGTCCCTGCGGTGTGGTGCACCGTGGCGGCAGCGACCTTGCCGATCTGAGGCGTCCACGTCGAGATCGCCTCGTTCGCGCCCCACTGCGCACGGCTGTAGATGGTAGGTCGCGGAGCGCCCGCCATGGCGAGACCCGTCCCGGCCAGGGCGCTCGTCGCCGAGGCCGTCCGGTCGGTCGGAACGCCACGTTCCAGTGCGACCGTGGTCACGTCGCCGAGATCGGCGGCCGCCGGGCCCTCGCCATCGAGGGCGTCTCCCTCGCCCCCGTCGATCGTCGTGCTCGACTCGTTTGTCCCGGACGGACCGCTCTCCCCTGCCGCGTCGGACGACTCCGCCGGTTCCGACGTGCCGACGACGGACAGGCGCGGGTCGACCGGGCCCGCACCGTCCGAGTGGCGTAGCGCCACCTCCACGCCGTCGACCTCCCCGGCGAGGTACGGCTCCGTCCCGTCACGTCCGCCGAAAGGAGGGGCCCCGTCGCCCTCGTCGCCACCCGCGTCGTCGGCCTCGAGCGCAGACCACGGGCCCCACTCGTCCGAGACGCGGGTCCGAACCTCTAGCGCGAGGTCGGACGGAGCCGAACCTGGCTCCCAGGTGACCCCCACGACGACCACCCCGGTCGTGGCGGTCTCGGCCGTGAGGACGACGTCCGATGCCACGTCGCCGCCCGTCGCGGTGCCTCCGAAAGGCACGGCCTCGCCAGTGGCTGCGTCGGGTTCCTCGACGAGCCCGGAGAGCGCGTCGTCAGGCTCCAGCGCGACCTCTTCCAACACAGGCTGGCCCCCGTCGTCACGCCCCACGACGGACGACGACGCGGCCGTGAGAGGTACGGCCGCCGGCGTCACCGCGGGTGCCCCCTCGACGCCCGAACTCGGAGGTGCGATCACCACCGATCCCACGGCCATCGTGGCCCATGCCGAGACCCCTGCGACGAACGACCCCGTCCTGCGCACCCGGAACACCCGCGTCACCTCCGACCGGGCGAGTCCGCTCTGCTCGCCCCACGGCTGACAGTATGTGCATGGCTTCACCCGATCCGCGCGACTTGTGCACCTCCGCGCGTGTCACCCGCGGGACCACGGAACTGTCACAATGGGGGCCATGCATCCGCCACAGACGCGTGGGCACGCGCCTGCCCGCGCCCCGGAGACCGCGGCTGCGGTGCCGGCTCCGATCCACGACGCCTGGCTCGTCATCCCCCTCTACAACGAGGGTTCGGTGATCGGTGACGTCGTCCGCGACGCGCTGCCGACGTTCCCGCACATCGTGTGCGTCGACGACGGCAGCTCGGACGACTCGATCGAGCAGGCCCGCGCCGCGGGGGCTGTCGTCCTGCGCCACGCCGTGAACCTCGGTCAGGGCGCGGCCCTGCAGACCGGCATCGAGTACGCGCGCGAGCAGCCCAGCGCGACGTACCTCGTGACGTTCGACGCGGACGGTCAGCACCAGGTCTCGGACGCGGTCGCGATGGTCGAGCTCGCCCGCTCGGAGGACGTCGCGATCGTCTTCGGGTCGCGCTTCCTCGATGAGCGGACCAAGCCGGGGCTGATCAAGCGGATCGTCCTGCGCGCGGCCGTATGGTTCACGAATGCCACGACCGGCCTCAAGCTCTCCGACGCGCACAACGGGCTGCGCGTGCTGCGTCGCGACGCCGCCCTGGCGGTGGACATGAAGCAGGACCGCATGGCGCACGCGAGCGAGATCGTCGACCAGCTCGCCAAGAGCGGCCTGCCGTGGCGCGAGGCCCCGGTGCACGTCCTGTACACGGACTACTCGCGAGGGAAGGGCCAGTCCGTGTGGAACTCGGTCAACATCCTCGTCGACCTCATCTTCAAGTGAGCGGGGAGCCAAACCAGTGCTGATCCAGGTCATCCTCATCCTGGCGGTCGTCGTCGTGACCGTCATGCTCACCCGCTCCACGGCGAACGCCCGGCACCAGGCGATCCGGCGGCTCCTGCTCGCCGGGTTCGTCGTGGCCGCAGTGCTCGCGATCATCTTCCCCGACGCGCTCTCGGTGCTGGCCAACGCGGTCGGCGTCGGCCGTGGCACCGACCTCCTGCTCTACGCGCTCGTCATCGCGTTCGTGAGCTACATCGCCACGAGCCATCGGCGCTCCAACCAGCTCAGCCGCAAGATCACGCTGCTGACGCGCGAGCTCAGCCTCGCGGAGGCGCGCCTCTCCGCCGTCGACGAGTCGGTCGACCGGCTCGAGGAGACGACCAGTGCGGAAGCGCGCGCAACAGAGAAGCCCTGACCGGTGCCGACGCTCGTCAGCGACGGCGGGCGTCGGCACGGTACGCGCCGCGGCGCAGCACCTCCGGCACGAGGCGGTAGCCGCCGCGCAGGACGGAGTTGCGGATCTCCTGCAGCGTCGTGGTGAACCCGATGCCGTGCAGGCGGCGCTGCAGCTCCAGCTCGGACCGCAGGAGCTGCGACCCGCCTCGCCGCGCGTACGCGCCGGCGCCCACGCGGTACAGGACCAGCGGCTCGGGGACGTTGCGGGCCCGGGCCCCGTTCGCGAGCATCCGCGCGAAGAGCCAGTAGTCCTCCATGAGCGGCAGGTCCTCGTAGCCCCCGACGGCGGCGACGGCCGAGCGCCGGTACACCACGGACGGGTGGTTGAACGGCGAGCGGAACCGCGCGGCCCGGTCGATCTCCTGCGCGCTCAGCGGCGGCACGCGCACGAGGCCACCGCTCTCCCCCGGGGCGGGCTCGTCGGCGTCGAACTCCTCGATCGCGGAGCCGACGATGTCGAGCCCGGCGTCGACGAGGGGCACCTGGACGGCGAACCGCGCGGGT
>Ga0164243_10016705_pt1 | contig 10039 bp, 9 predicted proteins | sample OricompcompostOP_FD_108781 | JGI IMG/M metagenome (GOLD analysis project Ga0164243, IMG submission 108781) | Organic Plus compost microbial communities from Emeryville, California, USA - Original compost - Organic plus compost (OP) | ecosystem: Engineered > Solid waste > Mixed feedstock >... | reverse complement strand
GTCTCGATCGATATCGCGGCGGTCGCCTACTATCACATCTCCGACCCGGAAAAATCCGTCATAGCCATCGAAAATGTCTACGAGGCGATCAATCAGATCAGCCAGACGACGGTCAGAAATGTTGTCGGCCGCTTTTCGCTCGACCAGCTTCTGGCGCAGACTGGCGATATCAACGTGCAGATCAAGGACGTGATTGACATGCACACTGAACCCTGGGGCACTCAGGTGACGGCCGTCGAGATCAAGGACATCGTGCTGCCGGAAAACATGCAGCGCGCAATGGCGAAGGAAGCCGAGGCCGAGCGCGAACGGCGCGCCAAGATCGTCGCGGCCGAAGGCGAGTTTCAGGCCGCCGTCAAGCTGGGCGAAGCCGCCGATATCATCACGCAGCACCCCGTTGCACTCCAGCTCCGAACGTTGCAGACGATGGCGGAAATCGCCGTCGAGAGAAATTCGACGATCATTTTTCCCGCCCAATTCATGACAACCGTGCGCGAGGCCGTGGTTGCGCTGAAAACCGATGCCAAATCCGATTGAGTCGTTCGGCGGTAGAAAATCCTCTAAAACACGTCCGAGCCAGTGAGCGTATGCCGGGACGGCGCTGGCTGCCACAAACATAGGAGCCCTGAGAATGACCGATAAGAAGCGAGACGTCCTGCAACCGGTCGATGACGAAGCCAAACGTCTCGGCAAGACGCTCGTCCGGAACGCCCGCTATGGGTCGTTGGCGACCATCGACCCGCTGGACGGTTCCCCGTCGGTCAGTCGTGTCAGTCTCGCGACCGCCATGGACGGTGCGCCGATATTTCTGATGTCCCAACTTTCAAGCCACTGCAAAAACCTACTCGCGGATACCCGCTGCTCAATATTGGTCGGCGAGCCAGGCAAGGGTGATCCCCTCGCCCATCCACGCATGACCTTGATCGGCAAAGCCGTTCAAGTCGCGGAAGGCTCCGAACGAACCTTCATGCGCAGCCGATATCTGAGGCGGCACCCGAAGGCTGCCCTCTATGTCGATTTTCCCGACTTTTCGTTCTGGCGGTTCGAAACCTCGCGTGCGTCCCTCAACGGCGGATTCGGAAAAGCCTATGCGGTGACGGCCCGCGACCTCGCAACTTCGCTCGAAGGCATCGAACAACTTGCGCAAATTGAAGAAGGCGCAGTCGCGCATATGAATTCCGATCACGTGGCAGCGATCGAAAAGTATGCCGCAATGATCGGAGAAAGGGAAACCGGCTGGCGTCTTGCGACATTGGATCCGGAAGGACTGGATTTGACCGTCGGCGATCGCATCGCCCGCCTCTGGTTCGATCGTCCGCTCGCGTCGGCGGCGGATCTGCGCCCCACGCTGGTGTCGCTCGCAAAGGCGCCATAATACTAATCAGCCGTCTTCCTCAACGGGACGATCTCGGCGTGCCCTCCCGGGTGGAGCGCGCAGTCGCTCAGTGCAATGAGGCGCGACCCGCTTCCGGCTCGCGTTGAAATCCGGCGTTCGTAAGCCTTGCGGAGAAGATGCCTTCACCAAGAAGCTGCTTCGCGAGTGATGTCACAGACGCCCGGAGTTGAACCAGTGCGCGCTCGTCTCCGCTGGCGCGCGCGGCTTGCAGCGCCTGATAAACAACGACAAAGTGACACTGCAGCGCAATGTGGATGGCGCGCGCGTCATTCGGATCGCGGGAGAGGCTTGCTCGCAACAACGCGCCGATCTGCTGGTGCGCTGCGTCGACCTGTTCAAAGCTCGGATCCGGGGTGCCGGTGAGCGCAACCCAGAGCAAGACGGTCAATGCCGTCACCGCATCGGTCAAATTCCGCGGATTACGCGCATAAGCCTGCAGCACTCCGGCATACAGGCCACCAAAATCATGCGCACGAATGAGGTCTTCGAAATCGTCGCCTAATTCTGCGTCCATCGACCGGAGCGTTCCGATAAAGCCCTCGACGTCCTCGGCCGACATGGCGGCCGGAAAATCCCTTTCTGCGTTGTCGGCGATCCGTCCGTTCACAGGCCCCGCATCAAGCAGCCGCCCGATGAAATTGCCGCCGAAGAAACCGGCAAGTGCGGGGCTGACAACTGGTACGAGGCGCATCCATCTTTGCCGGATGCGCAAATTTGGAGGCGGCGGCGCGCCCCCGCTGACCACAGGATGAGACTCATCTGTCATCGGCGACAGCGGTTCGGCGCGACTACTCCATTCGCTTGGCGTGCAACCGACCAATTCGGTGAAGATGTGGTGGAATCGCGCGTAGCTTCCGAACCCGGCATCCAGCGAAGCCCGCAGCAGATTGGCCCCGGGACGATAGTCTTCGAAAAATCGTTCCAACCGAATGCGATTTCGCCAGTCGACGAAGCTGCGGTTCGTATGCTCAACGAGCAGTCGACTGAGATAAGAGGGCGCGATGCCGCTTTCCTCCGCAAGTCGCGAAAGCGAAAAGGACGCGCCGCTCTGGCGCAGAAGCATCAGCGCACGCGTGACGGCAGGATGCATCAGTTTGACATGGGCCGGTGCGCAGGATCGGCTTGCCCGCAGCGCCCGCCGAAGCGCGTAGGCAATTCCGGAATTGTAGGTTCCTGGCTCGTCCGAATCTTGGGCGACCTGGCTCATCAAGCGATCGAGATCGATTAGCTCGTCGCCGGGCAACATGCGCGAAGGCTGCGCCATGATTTCCGCGCGCTCGGCAGCCGTGAGCAGATCGGAACGAACATTGACCACCCACATTTCAAGCTTGGGTGACCGAAACAGCCTGTGCGATTGTCCCTCGACCAGCCACATCAGCGTCCCCGCCTTGAGATCGTAGGTCAGGTTGCCAACCGTGTAGCTTCCCGTCCCGCGAACGACGAGGTCGAATTCGATGTCATCGTGCCGATGATCGACGTGGAGACGCGTGCCCGCGACCGTGCGGCGAACCTCACCGACGAGACCGTCAGGGATCGGGCGGCCAATGTCGCGAATGGCGCTGCCTCCTTATTGTGGCCGATAGCATTCTCGGCGACAGGAAGCTGCATAGGGCTCTCCATCACGCCGACAGAGACACGATTAGCGCCTCTGTCGGTTGGACCCAACGACCTTTTGCGCATTTACGGCCACAGCGCGAAGTAGGGTAAACGAAATCTCTGCCCCTAAGCTCACCGCGATCGCCGCCCCGCTGCTCCCGAATGGACCAGCTCCCGTTGCGATACGATGTCGAGCCCGAGGAAAGCCGTGACAATCGTAACCCCAATAAGAGTCATATAATCCAACGAATAGGCGGGCGACGGAAGCGCAATCAGGAACGACAGCAGAGGTTGTGCTGCAAAGCACACGGTCAAAGTTAACGCGTCGCAGGTTCTGAGCGCGATCTGGATGAGCAGTAGCGGCACCAGGACCGCGACAGCCGCAACACCCACCACGATTGGTACGACCGAAAGAGCGGGCAACCGGACGTCCGTGTCACTCATCACGAACCAGACCGCCGCGATGGCTAACGACAAGTAGAAGCGATGCGCCAGCACCTCGGACGGCGTCCATTTCGCAATCGCGAGTTTCTTAGCTTCCCGCGCCGAGAGCGTCGCCGTGATGCCCGAAGCCGCTGACGCAAACAAAGCAAGCATGAGAAATACAGGATTCTTGTCCGACGGCAGAATGCGGATTTCGGCAGCCGAGAGCAGCAGGCACCCGGCCATGATTCCAGCGCACGCGATGAACCGGGTGGTCGCAAGCGATGCACCGTCTGCCACGCGCGCGAGAATCATCGCCGCCCCCAGCGCCGCGCCGAGGTCCAGCGACGCCACGACCGCAGGCGACACATACTTCAGAGCGAAGAAGAACGAGATGAAGTTTCCGGCCGTCGTCAGATTGATAATCAAAAGATGCCGTCGCCCTTCGACGGGAGGACGCCAACCTGCCCGGATGATGAACACACCTGCCGTCAGAGCCAAGCTCATCAACAGGAAGGCGGGAACGGTAACGCCTTGGAGAAAGGTTCCGTACAGAACCTTCCCCACCGACTGCAGAAGCACCGACAACAATGTGAAGATCTGATCGAGGGCCATGGCGGATGCCTCACGCAGTCGCCGCAACATCGGTTTCGATACCGTAGAGCGCGTCGCGGCTTTCCCAGAATCTGACGGTTTCGATATCGGCTGCGATCTGCTCTGGGTCGTCGTGGACGAGATAGATCATGCCACCGCAAGCGAACCAGTCGGCCGTCTTCCAGACGCGGTCGCCGCGTCGGAGTGGCCGGTAGTGCGCGTGAAAGGATGGGAGCGACCGCAACCGTTCCAGAGCTTCTGTGCTCCGCACACGCCCGCTCGCACCGAAATTGAAAAGGACTTTGCTGATGTGCTTTTCGAAGCGGTAGTGGCATGCGGAAAGCACTGCTTCGCGCTCTTCGGGGCAACCGCCAAGCACCTCCGCCAGGACGTTCGCCTGCGTACGCATACCGGCTGCGGCATACGACGGCTCGTCCATCGCTGCACCCATCAGCCGCGCACCCGTCTCGATCAAGGCCGGCCCATCGGGCGTCCATTTGAGTTCCGTGTGCGCCGCCCCGTTCTCGATCCCGAGAGCCGACAAAACTTCAAGCGTGTAGGCAATAAGCTCAGATGACGTCTCCGATTCCGGATTGCAGAGATGAATGCCGCCCGGAATGACGTCGCCACCCGCAATGGTGACCGTCATCGCCCAGACATCGGTAACATGGTGCCGCCCTTCCGAGCTCACGGTGTTGACGATGAACTGCGGGCCGGAGAGATAGGACTGCACCAGAAGTTGGCGATTGATCGAGCCCATGAAGTTTCGCCGGCCGAGGTCACGGGCAACAGCGGCATCGATTTCCCGCATCTCGTTACAAATGCTGACGCCGTCAGATCCGGCGCTGTCCAGTGGCTTGACCACGATCGGCCAGGCACCGTGGCCGACGGCCCAGGCACGAGCCTCCTCCGCATTGGAGACAAGCGCCTGGGACGCGGCCCGTAACCCACGCCGCCGCACGGCTTCGATCATTTCGTATTTGTCGCGCCGCGCACCAATGATCTCGACACGATTGGTAGGAAGTCCCATGCGGAACGCCACAGCTTCCGCGAAGTTGACGCCCCATTCCGAACCCGCAATCACGACATCCGGCTTTAACGGTCTCAATGCATCGACCGCGACCGGCACTCGGCCGAGATAGCCGAGATCGCCGTCATACGGTCGCCGATCGAAGCCCTTGACGACCTCAAGCGGGACGTCGCGGGTGGATTGCAGATGAAGGCACTCAACTTCACGATTGAGAAGCTCGCGCACGAGTTCGCGTCCGGTCGAATAACCATCAACGATGACGACGCGTAGGCGTGGTGTCTTCCGCATGGGAACCTCCAGGGTGGCCCTCAAGAGAGGGATTAACGATGCGAGCAGGAGGCAATGATGTCGTCCGAGGCGCGCCCAAGTCCGGACGGCGACCGCGTGCTCGGGCTGCCAAGACCCGAAGGACCACCCAAGCCTGACGGGGCGCCGAGGCCCGAGGCATCGCTTGGCGCGCCGAGCCCCGACAAAGCGTGGCCCAGAATGCCCGCGCGATGACCGAAGAAAACGAACGCCTGACGCATATCCGTGTGCATGACATTTCTCCTTTGCTTGCTTCCACGCCACCAGCGGGTGGAAGCGTTACGAGGGAGATAGTGGGCGTTCTGGCCGTTCGCGGCTTTTCGCGATTTGCACCCGTCGTGATCATTTTTTGTGATTCGACTGCGAGGTGAATGCTGAGGATCGGACGTTCGGACTAGGCTGAATGCCTGTGCAGGCGCAGCATAAATTTCAAGCTTGCCACAAGCTCGGCTGCACAGCCTGAAGCACAAGCGGGTCGATCCAATGCGCTCACATCATATGAGAAGAATGCGATCCAGAGCCCAATGAACGCCGATCCAATCGGCGATGGCTCCCGCGAAAAACTTTGTTCGCGTTGCAACGAAATGGAAAGCGATCGCACCGATGTCCGCTTCCTCCACCTCAGTCGAAAATCTCCCTGCGCTTTATCGCCTGGCGCAGATCTATCACGCTGCGAATTTGCATGTGCAGGCCGAAGGCTTGTGCCGCCGCATTCTGACTAGCGATCCAGGACACGCCCTCGCCATCAAAACGCTCGTCCTCATCCTGATTGAAAAAGGAGATGACGCTCAGGTCGAGAGCATTCTCATCGATCACCTGAAACGGCATCCCGACAGTGGAGCGAGCCAGCAAGGCCTCGGACAGCTGAGAGCGCGGCAGGGTGACCACGACGCGGCCGTAAAACATTTCGAATGCGCGGCGGAAAGCCTACCGTTTCATGCCCCCCTCTTCAACGATTTGGGCGTTTCTCTCCATCAATTGGGATGCGTGGAGAAAGCGCTCGTCGCACTCGACCGCGCCGTCGAACTCGATCCGGCATTTGCCCTCGCACACGACAATCGCGGCATTGCTCTCTTCGACAGCAAACGCTTCGATGAAGCCATGCACGCGCACTTGCTCGGCCTTATTGCGTGTGAGCCTTCCGAAGTTCAAGTCCGCGCTTCGATACTGCGAAATCTGGCCAAGGCAGCCCGGAAAGCGGATAGGCTTCCCCTCGCCGAGCAAGTCATCCGTGCCGAGGTTGAATCTAATTTCTCGTCCGCTGCCGCAGAACAGCTCGCAGTGATGTTGGATGATTTATCCCGGCCTGAAGAAGCAAAAGCAATCCGGAACGAAAGCGCCAGACGGACGCGAGTCCATTGGATAGGGCGGTCCCAGCGCTCCAAGGCGACTATTCTCTTAATAGGAGCCGTCGGCGGCAACCACATACCAACCGGATATCTCATCGATTCCGACATCTTCTCGACGCTCTCGGTAACCCTTCCGTCGCCCGACCGAACGAATGTACCGTTCGGCGCCGCGGAAGCCCAAGCATTGAAACGTGTCGACATCGTCTTCAACGTGTCGGGCGACGCCGATTGTGATGAGGGGCAGCTCGCAGCCGCAGATGCCCTTTGCAAAACACTGGGCAAGCCGGTGCTCAATCCACCGAACGCCATCCTCAAGACGGGTCGCGGACGCGCGGCCGAACTGTTCGGCGGCATCGATGGTATGATCACGCCAGCCGCCCGACGGGCGAGCACCAAAGATCTCGCCGAGCAATCTGTCACTGAACCAATCCTCGTGCGCCCACCCGGCGACCATGGTGGCGACCGCCTGACCTTATTGCGCAGCGACAGTGAGAAGGAAGCGTATTTAACCACGAATCCCGAACGACAGCTTGTTCTCACCCCGTTTTATGATTTCCGGTCTCCGGATGGATATTGGCGCAAATACCGGCTGATCTTTATTGATCGAGAAATTTTTCCTTATCATCTCGCGATCGGCAGCGAATGGCTCGTGCATTACTGGCGCGCAGAAATGGCGCGAGCCGATTGGAAGAGAAAAGAGGAAGAATGCTTTCTCGCCGACTGGCGAAGCGTTTTCGGAAAATACGCTGCGAATGCCGTCGAAGAGGCCGCGCGACGTATGGATCTCGACTATTGCGGTATGGATTGCGCGCTGACCAGAGACGGCCGCGTCCTGCTTTTTGAATCCAACGCCTGCATGCTCATCCACCTCTGCGAGCCACCCGCAGCGTTCCCCTACAAGCACCGCTACGTACCGCTCATCCGCGAGGCATTCACCCGCTTGGTCCTCTCCCGCGCCCGAAGCTGTTCAGCGCAATCCGGCGGCGTTGCCGATGAGGATAACCAACGTGCCTTTACAGGCTAGCGACCCTTTGGGAGCCCAGCCGCCTCGGTGCTAGATCGTCAGCGCGCCGCTTGAGCCAAGTCCCGCCCTGCATGTCTGCTTCCGCTGCACAGTCGTCGACCCATGCGACGAGGGTCGATGATTGCTTTCGAAGTTCTTCCAGTTTGATCGTCCGCCTGACTTCCATCATGCGACCTGGGTGATGCGGAAATACAGGCTTGCCATCGCGACTGACGTTCCATCGGCAAACAATGTGGAGATCGCCGTCTCCCGCTGCGCCCTCATTCATGATTTCGATGAAAATATCGTCGACTGGAAGGATTTCCGAGCAGCCGCCGCCAAACCCCACGAAAAGCAGAATCTGGGAAAGATTTTGCGACCGCCTCAGTGCATTGCGCAAAATGACGTGCCGGTGCATCGACCTCAGCGCATTTTTGAATTCGGCGCTCAGCATATGAAGAAGAGTTGTTCCACGGTCGAGTTCGCTACTGCGCCAAAGAGTTTGCTCGGCGTCGTATTCCAGGTCGATCGGTGAGGAGACGGTATCTACGCTCATACGCATGGCGGGCTCCGAATACATTCGGGTGCGCGGTGATTGCTGACACCGTCGCATTTCCTTCGTGAATCCCGCAGGTCTGATACAAATCCGAAAACTGAGACAAAAGAATGTCCGGAAGGAGCATTTGACGAATTGCAATGAGCTTTTTGTGCCGATTTCGACTTCGAAAAAAGGGCTTCAATAGCGTGTATCTGCATTTCGCATCGGAGCGCAGCCATTTCCGCCAATGCCCTCCTCGCCTTACGATTTGTCCATAGACATATCGTGACGGTTGTCGTCCCAACTCTCGAGCGCCACATCCGGATCGGGAGATGTTCACGACCCACGAGAGTTCAGGATCGCGGGACTCTTCGAGCCGCGCACCGCCCGGCGGATGGGCGCGTCCACCCGCATTCCCCTCAACAGAATAGGAGAAAACGGCTATGTCAGATCTCAAAACCTCAGTTCTGCAACGACCGGCCACGTTCCTTGGCGCCGCGCTATTATCGACGCTGCTCGCCGGTAGCGCTGCGTTTGCGGCCAGCAGCACGCCCGCATCCATTATCGCGATGAGCCAAAAGCCGAAGAACAACTCGGTGACGATCACCTACGCTTTCCTGCCGAAGGCCGGCTCGCTTGACGTCTATGCTGCAAGCCGTTCCGGAAAGCGGGAAGGCAAACCGCTCGCCAGCGTCGCCTTGAAGGCTGGCGATCATCGCGACGTCGAGATGAAGCTGACACCCGTGCCTGATAAGGGCGCGCGATTGGTTGCAGTCATCGAGCAGTCGGGACAGCCGATCAAGCACTCCGGCGATCGCCCCGAGCGAACATTCTCCATTCTCTAAGTGTGAACACGCGGTGTTCGATGGGCGGCGGATCTAGCGCCGCCCTTTCCAACTAGCGCTCTCGCCTCCAGCATTAAAGCTGTCGGACAGCACCCTTCGATGCGCTGGTTGCCAACATGGCGTAAGCTTTCAGCGCTTTTGAAACCTTTCGGCTTCTCTTTTCGGCCGGTTTCCAGCCCAGTCGCTCCTGCTCGGCACGCCGCTCTGCCATCGCCCCGTCGCTGATGTCGAGATGAATGCGCCGTGCCGGAATATCGATATGAATGGCATCGCCCTCTCGGACGAGAGCGATCGTACCGCCCGCAGCGGCCTCCGGCGAAACATGTCCGATCGAGAGACCCGACGACCCGCCGGAGAACCGCCCGTCAGTGACAAGCGCACAGGCTTTCCCGAGACCTTTCGATTTCAAATAGCTCGTCGGATAGAGCATCTCCTGCATACCGGGGCCGCCCTTCGGGCCTTCGTAGCGAATAAGAACGACGTCTCCAGCCTCGACACGCCCTCCGAGGATCGCCGACACGGCCGCATCCTGGCTTTCGAAAACGCGGGCTCGACCAGTGAATCTCAAGATGCTCTCGTCGACACCTGCCGTTTTGACGATGCAGCCTTCTTCCGCCAGGTTTCCAAACAACACGGCGAGACCGCCATCCTGTGAAAACGCATGCGCTTTGTCGCGTATGACTCCCGTCTCTCGGTCGAGGTCGAGTTCTGCATAACGGCGGTTCTGGCTGAACGCGATCTGTGTCGGGATGCCTCCAGGCGAAGCCCGATAGAATTCCCCGACGGACTCGCTGGACGTCTGCCCGACATCCCACCGTGACAGCGCCTCTCCGAGCGTAGCGGCATGGATCGTCGGGACATCAGTGTGAATCAGACCCGCCCGACCGAGTTCTCCGAGGATCGCCATGATGCCGCCGGCGCGATGAACGTCTTCCATATGAACATCGGATTTCGCCGGC
>Ga0164243_10016704_pt1 | contig 10039 bp, 8 predicted proteins | sample OricompcompostOP_FD_108781 | JGI IMG/M metagenome (GOLD analysis project Ga0164243, IMG submission 108781) | Organic Plus compost microbial communities from Emeryville, California, USA - Original compost - Organic plus compost (OP) | ecosystem: Engineered > Solid waste > Mixed feedstock >... | reverse complement strand
GGCGTGACGCAGTGGCGGGCGCTGCTACCGGGTGCCGCCGAGCGCCTTGGCCAGAACGAGGTGCGTACGGCCGTCCGGCAGCGGATCGCCGGGCTCTTTCGTGTCGCGGAATCCGTTGCGCTCGTACAGGGCGAGGGCGGCCCGGTTGTCGGGGGAGACCGACAGGTGCAGTCGGCGGGCTCCCGCCGACTGTGCCGCCCACTCCTCCAGCCGGTGCAGCAGGTGGTCGGCGACGCCCTTGCCGCGTGCCTCCGGGCGTACCCACAGGGAGATCACTTCCACGGCGTCGTCCTGCGGGCCGGGCACACCGCTCGCCATGCCGGCGGGTTCCCCGTCGAGGCGGGCCACGAGCTGGCGGGAGCCGGGAATTGCCAGGCGGGCCCGCCACCGCTCCTCACGGTCGCCCTCGCCCTGCCAGTCGGCGAGCCGGGCGGCGAACGCGTACGGGGCGTCCGCCAGAGCCGCCAGCCGCAGCGCGCGCCACAGTGGCCAGTCGTCCGTCGTCAATACCTGCGTGTCGATCACGAGTAGAGGCTGGGCTGCGCGGCCGGGCGCGGCAACCCGATATCCGCCGCCGCTCTCGCGACCGCCGCTTCCCCTGTCGCCGACGCGGGGGCTGGGCAGGCCGTGCGGCGGTCATGGTCGCGGTTGGGTAACGGGCCTCCGAATGTGATGATGAAGTGAATAATGTGGAGCGTCTGCTGGGCCCGTGGGGGGACCCAGCCCGAATGAAGGACACAACACCACGATGCTCCGTATACGCAGCGCTGCCATGGCTCTCGCGGCGGCAGCCGCCGGCTCGCTCCTGCTCCTGCCCTCACCGGCACAGGCGGCCGGCTCGGTACACATCTACAAGGTGTACTACGACAGTCCCGGCAGCGACCGGGGCGGCAACTCCTCGCTCAACGCCGAGTACGTCCAGATCAAGAACAGCACACGGTCCGCCTTCCAGATGAAGGGCTTCAAGCTCAAGGACAGCGCCGGACACACCTACACCTTCCCCTCCTACCGCATCAGCGCGGGCAAGACGGTGAAGGTCCACACGGGCAAGGGCACCAAGTCCGCCGGTCACCTGTACCAGGGCCGCAAGTGGTACGTGTGGAACAACACCAAGGACAAGGCCCGCCTGTACAAGCCCTCGGGGAAGCTGCACGACTCGTGCGCCTACAACTCGTCCCGCAAGGACTACAAGATGTGCTGATCTGAGCGTACCGGGGCGGCCCGCCGGACACCGGCGGGCCGCCCCACCCCTCCCGGCGCCCTCACCGGCCGGGAAAACCGATCGACACACGCGTCCACGAAGCACTGTGATGGCTCCGACTGCCCGCCGCACCGAGCGGGCCCACCACAGGAGCGGACCGTGGCAACAGGCTCCACCGCACACCCCCGCCCCGCGATCGACGCCGCGCTGGCCAGGCGCCTGGTGGACACGCAGTTCCCGCAGTGGGCCGGGCTGCCTCTCAGGCTGCTCGACCCGGCCGGCTCGGACCATGTGATCTACCGGCTGGGCGAGGACCTGTCCGTCCGGCTGCCCCGCCATGCGGGAGCCGTCGGGCAGGCCGCGAAGGAGTACGAGTGGCTGCCCAGGCTCGCCCCGCACCTGCCGCTGGCCGTTCCGGTGCCGGTGGGGGTGGGGGAGCCCGGCTTCGGCTATCCGTGGCCCTGGGCGGTGGCCCGCTGGCTGGACGGCGAGGTGGCGACCGTCGAGGCCCTGGCCGGCTCATCCCGGACCGCCGTCCGTCTGGCGGAATTCCTCACCGCCCTCCAGGCCTTCGTGCCCGCGGACTTCCCGGCCGGGGACGTGCCCGGGGAACTCGCCGGTCAGCAGCTGGCCGACCGGGACCGTGCGACGCGGGCCGCCATCGCCGAGGCCGGTGACGCGTTCGACGCCGCCGCCATGACCGAGCTGTGGGACGCGGCACTGAGCGCCCCCGCGTGGGATGGTCCTCCGGTCTGGTTCCACGGCGACTTCCACACCGGCAACCTGCTGACCGTCGACGGCCGCCTCAGCGCGGTCATCGACTTCGGCGGGCTCGGCATCGGCGATCCGGCCTGTGACCTGACCATCGCCTTCACCCTGATGTCCGCCGGAAGCCGGGCCGTCTTCCGGGCAACGCTCGGCGTGGACGACGCCACCTGGACCCGGGGCCGCGGCTGGGCCCTGGCCACCGGACTGAACGCCTACTCGACCTATGCCGCCGTCGATCCCCGCGTCGCAGCGCAGACGACCCGTCAGATCACCGAGGCGCTGACCGGCTGATCATCCGGCCCAGGGGCCCCCGGAGGTGCTTGTCCCGTCCGGGCCCGGGGAGGTCGCACAGGTGCGGGGTGGGGCGGCTCAGCGAGCCTCCCCACCCCGCACCGGCGCGTTGTGGCCGTGGTCCGGCCGGTGATGCCGTGTCCGCCGGTCAGACGCCCGCGACGGACTGGATCCAGGAACGGTACTGGGTCACGTTCGTGTACGCGGTGGTGGTCTGCCGGTCGCTGGTGGAGGCCACGCCGACCTGGACGCCGCCGGCCATCATCGGACCGCCCGAGTCGCCGCCCGCGGTGATGCCGTCGCCGCGCCGGGCACAGATGGCGGAGCCGTTGTAGGCGTCGCGGCAGCCGCCGGTGACGACGACGTTGGCGACCTTGAGGAGACGGGACTGACAGTTGATCTCCTGACCGCACTGGGATGTCGCGCCCCAGCCGTAGACCTGCACGGTCTGGCCGACGGACACCGAGCCCGGCTGGCCGAGCGTGGCGTAGGTGCCCTGGACGGACCGGTCGAGGCGGACCAGGGCCAGGTCCGCGGACGAGTGGGTGTAGACCTGAGTGCCGTTGGCCGTGGTGCCGCCGGAGGTCTGGTCCAGGCTGCCGATGCGGAAGGACAGTGCTCCGCCGCTGACGCAGTGCTTGGCGGTGAGGATCCAGGTGGGGGCGATGATCGTGGAGCTGCAGGTCTGTCTGCCGCCGGAGAACAGCCGGGCAGCCCAGGGCCCGCTTTGGGCGTAGCCGCCGCCGATGATGGGCTTCGGGCCGCTGTCGGGGGCGCGGTCCTGTGCGGTCGCGGCGGTGCTGAGGGTGAGTGCGGCCAGTAAGGCGGCGATGAGCGTGGGGAGAATCCTGGTTATTCGCAAGGTTCCTCGTTTCCGAAGACACGCGGTCATCCCGCGCGTGGGGGGCAGGGGAAGTACCGGGAACCAGGATTCCGGAAGCCGAGAGGATCGGGTAATAACACTTTTCCATAGCGCGCGGTTATGCCCACGCATCCGCCGGGGGACGCGGCACCTCCGCGGCGTCCGACAACTGCCGTGCGGCGCGGGCCCGGTGGCGCCCGGGGAGGGAGCGCGGGGGCGGCGCGGGCTCCCCTGACATCCGACAGGTACCGGGCGCGGTGCGGCGCTGGTTTTCTGGACCACGCAAGATCCCGTGAACGGAACAAGGGGGAGACATGGCATTCCGTAAGACTGTGGCCGCACTGGCGGCCGGCGCGGCCGTGACGATGCTGCCGGTGCTGGGGGCGAGCTCGGCACAGGCGGCGCCCGCGCCGGTGCAGAACGCGCTGTCCTGCACGACCTCGGTCAGCGGCAAGGTGGGACGCGCGGACTGCACCAACAACACCAACCGGGCGATCGCTTTCCGGGTCAAGGTGGTCTGCGGGATGGCGCCCGACGTGTCGGGCAACTGGGTCACGCTGAACCCCGGCGCCCGCGGTTCCTCGTCCGCCACCTGCGCCTGGTTCAGCACGGGGGCGGGCAGCGCCAGCTGGCAGGAGGGCTGAGCAGCTGACACGCCGATCAGGCGGGGCCCGGCCGGCACATGCCGGCCGGGCCCCGCCCTGTTGCCGCGCGGGCGCCGCTCCCGGCGGGACCGGACCGCCCCGCCCGGGGCACCGGCGGGCGCGGGTGGTGCGCGGTCGCGCCCGGAGCGCGTCAGGCGCCCCGCAGATCGGCGAGCCGGAGCAGGTCGTCGTCTGCGGTCTCCCGCTCCTCGGGGGAGAGGCGCACGGCGTCGGCCCGCGCGAGCGCGGCCCGTGCGGTCTCCTCGTCGCCCAGTCTCCGGGCGACATCCGCGCGCAGGACGAGCAGGCGCAGGAGCTGCACGGGTGTGGGCTGTTCGTCGGGGAGGGCCAGGGCCCGGTCGAGGACGCGCGCCGCCGCCGTTGCGTCATCCCGGGAGTCGGCGAAGAGCAGGGCGTGGTGGAGTGCGCGGGCGAATGTGCCCTCGGGCGCGGGGCGGTGGTGGTGCGCGGTGTCGGTGGGCTGTCCGACGCGGAGGCAGTTCCCGCCCGGATCGGTCATGAGGAACTGCCGCATGCCGTAGGAGGTGTCCCTCAGCGGGCCGATGCGGGGCAGGCCCCGGGTGGGCACCCTGCCGTACACGGTCCTGAGCCCGGTACGGAACTCCTCGTACAGGGCGTCGACGTCGTCGGTGCGGATGTAGCAGGTGCTGTAGGAGCCGGCCGGATCGTACCGCCGCATGCCGAAGAACTGGAGCTGGATGCCGCCGCGTTGGACGGTGGCGTACGGGTTGGGGCTGCGCTGGGTGAACGTCACCGCGAAGCCCAGCGCCGTGTAGAAGTCGAGCACGGGCTGGAGGGTGCGGCACGGCAGTATCGGGATGGTGTCCTCGCTCATAACCGCCACTCTAGTCAAGTTTGACTACATGGGGCGTCATCATCAGGCCCCGTCGGGCCCCGTCCGGCGCCGTCCTGGCTACGGGCCGGCCGGCGCCTCGGAGGAGGGGGAAGGGGAGGGCGCGGAGGCGGAACGCAGGTCCGCCGTGGTGACGCTCACCAGGGCGACCGCGCCGATGCAGAGCAGCCCGCCGCTGACCAGGGCGGTGGTGCCGGAGGTGACGTCGGCGACGACACCGGCCCGCATGTTGCCGACGTCCGGCCCGGCTTGACCGACGATCTGTTCCGCGGCGCTGACCCGGCCGAGGAGTTCCAGGGGCGTGTGCGTCTGGATGACGGTGCTGCGGGCGACGACGGAGACGGTGTCGGCGGCCCCGGCCAGGGCGAGGCAGCCGAGCGCGGTCCACGCGCCGGGAGCCGCCCCGCACAGGGCGAGCGCGACGCCCCAGGTGCCGGACCCGGCGAGCATGACCAGGCCGGGGCGGGGGAGCCGGGTGAACGTCCCGGAGAACAGGGAGGCGACGACGCCGCCCACGGCCACGGCGGTGAGGAACAGTCCGAGGGTGCGCGGGTCGCCGTCGAACCGCTCCGCGTTGATCAGTGGGAACAGGCTGATCGGCATGGACAGCACGGTGGTGGCCAGATCGGTCAGGAGCGCCCCGCGGATCGCCGGGGTGCGGGCCAGGAACGCCAGCCCGTCGAGTACCCCGCGTACGCCGGGGCGTGCGGACTCGGCTCCGGGCGCCATCCGCGGCAGCCCGAGAGCGCCGAGGAAGGCCGCCAGGAAGGTGACGGCGTCGGTCAGGTAGCAGACGCCGACGCCCAGACCGCCTGTGACGAGCCCGCCCAGGGCGGGGCCGGCCAGCATGGCGCCCTGGAAGGAGATCCGGTTCAACGCGAGCCCCGCGGCGAGCTGTTCGCGCGGCAGCAGGTGCGGGACGAAGGTGCGGGCGGCCGGTCCGCCCGCGGCGACACAGCAGGACTGGGCGGCCACCAGCGCGAGCACTCCGGCGGGGGGCAGCGGTGCGAGCAGTGCCTGCAGGGTCAGCAGCAGCGCGCACACGGCCTGTCCGGCGGTCGTCAGCAGATAGATCTTCCGCCGGTCCACACGGTCCACGAGCGCCCCGGCGAACAGACCGAGAACGAGGACCGGAACGGCCTGGGCCAGTCCGACGGCCCCCGTCCACATGGTGCTGTGCGTGCTCTCCCAGATCTGGTACATGACCGCGACGAGGGTCATCTGACTGCCCAGGCCCGAGAGGCTCCGGCCCGTCCACAGCAGCCGGAAGGGCCGTGAGGACCGCAAAGGCGTCACATCGAGCAGCGCGTTTCTGAGCCTCACGAGGATTCTCCCGCTGGGAGTTCCCCGCATTTTCTCGCCGGTTCGGCGTCGCCGCGGTGGGGGCGGCTCGCGCGCGCACGCGGGCGTGCGGAGAAAGCTGAAAACCCCCCGGTGCCGCCGGCGGGACGGCACAAAAGGGTGGTTTCGCAGTGAATTTTCCGGGGAGCGGCGCGTCGTTTCCGGGATTCTTTTTCAGGGAGAAACCACCGGAATAGCGTACCGCAGCCGATGCCGATGCAAGGAGTTGGGCGGATGTTGCCTGCCATGTCGCGCCAGGAACGCGAACGTTTTCTCGCCGGTCAGCACGTCGGGGTGCTGAGCGTCGCCGATTTCCGGACCGGTGGGCGGGCGCCCCTGGCCGTGCCGGTGTGGTACGGCTACGAGCCCGGCGGGGAGATCGTCGTGGAGACGGGCAGGCAGACGGTGAAGGCCCATCTGCTGCGTGCGGCGGGGCGGTTCAGCCTCTGCGTCCAGGACGAGCGGCGGCCCTACCGGTACGTCAGCGTCGAGGGCCCCGTGACGGCGGTGGCCGACCCGGTGAGCCCGGACGTCAGGGAAGCCCTGGCTCACCGCTACCTGGACCCCGACGAGGCCCGCGCCTACCTCGCCGCCACGTCGGACCAGCTCAAGGACGACATCGCCTTCCACATGCGCCCGGAGCACTGGCGCACCGCCGACTTCGCGTCGTTCGCCGCCGACTTCGCCGAGCCGCGGACCGGCCAGGACGCCGGAGCCGGCCCGGCCGAGGGCGCCGAAGGGGTCGAAAGGTCCGAAGGGGACCACCGCGACGGCTGAGCGCCGGAGCACCGCACCGCGCCGAGCCGCGGCACGCGCGAGACGAGAAGGACGACATGGCCGAGACCGACGTTTCGACACGCCTGCCCCACACCTCCGCTTCCCCCGTTCCCGCCCCCTTCGCCGCCGCCTATCCGCGGGACCGCCTTCTCACGGAGCTGTTCACGCAGGTCGCCGCCGCCCACCCGGAACTGCCGGCGGCCAGGCACCGGGAACGCACTCTGACCTACCGGCAGTTGGCCGAGCGGGCCGACGGCCTGGCCGCCCGGCTGATCGCCGGCGGCGTGGAACCGGGTGAACCGGTCGGCCTGTGCGGCGGCCGGTCGCCGGAGGCACTGATCGCGCTGCTCGGCATCCTCAAGGCGGGGTGCGCCTACGTGCCGCTGGACGAGGAACTGCCGCCCGCCCGGCTGCGGGCCATGGCCGAGGACGCCGGGCTGCGCACCGCCGTCACCCTGCCGGGCACCGCCTGCCGGGTACGCGGACTGCGCACGAACATCCCGCTCGACGGCGACGGCGCAGGCATCCCCGCGCCCGCCCGCGAAGCGGTACCGAGGCGCCCGGCGTCCGCGTCGGACTGCGCCTACGTGGTCTTCACCTCCGGGACGACGGGCCGCCCCAAACCCGTGGCGATCCCGCACCGCGGCGTCGCGCGGCTGGTGCTCTCCGACCGCGAACTGCGCCCCCCGGGGCCCGGCGACAAGGTCCTGCACGGCTACGGGCTCTCCTCGGACGCGTCCACCATCGAGATCTGGGGCGCCCTGCTGACCGGGGCGTGCCTCGTCCTCGCCGACCGCGAGGAGCTGCTGTCACCCACCGCCCTGGAGCAGCTGCTGCGCCGCGAGCAGGTGACGGTGGCCTATCTGACCACCAGCGTCTTCCACCTCGTGGCACGCAGCCGCCCCGAGGCACTGTCCGGGCTGCGGTTCGTCTCGGCCGGCGGGGAGTCGATGGACCCGCAGCTGGCCAACGCCGTGCTCGCCGCCTGCCCCGGCACCACGGTGGTCAACTTCTACGGGCCGACGGAGAACGCCGTGGTCTCCACCGCGTACGTGCTGCGCCCTCTGCCTCCGGATGCCACCCACGTCCCGCTGGGACGCCCCTTCGGTGCCTCGACCTGCCACGTGCTGCGCGCCGACGGCTCCCGCACGGAGCCCGACGAGGAGGGCGAACTGTACGTGGGCGGAGACGGGCTGGCCCTGGGGTATCTGGGGGACCCGCAGCTGACGGCCGAGCGGTTCGTCTCGCTGCCCGCCGTCGAACCCGGGGGGCTGCTGTACCGGACCGGCGACCGGGCGGTCCGCACCGCCGACGGACTGCTGGAGTACCGGGGGCGGCGGGACCGCCAGGTCAAAGTGCGCGGCGTACGCCTGGAACTGGACGAGGTGGAGGCACGACTGCGGGCCCACCCCGAGGTCGGGGAAGCCGTCGTGGAGAACGGCACCGACACGCTGACCGCCTACATCACCCCCGGCACCCCGGGCCGTCCGCTGCCGCTGACCGAACTGCGCTCCTACTGCGCCCAGTGGCTGCCGCCGCAGGCCGTACCCGTCCTCGTGCCGCTGGACCACTTCCCGGTGACCAGCGGCGGCAAGGTGGACCGCGCCCGGCTGGAGGCCGCCGCGCAGGAAGCGGGAGCCGGCGGGCAGGAGGCACCGCGGGCGGCGGCGCCGGAGGCCGAGGGGCTGCTCGGCGTCCTCACCGAGGTGTGGCAGCAGGTGCTGCGCGTCCGGCCGGCCCCGCAGGACGACTTCTTCCACCTCGGCGGTGATTCGCTGCTCGCCTCGGAGGCGGTCACCCGGACCCTGGCGGTCTTCGGGCTGGACGCCGCGCTGGGCTCCACCCTGATCAGGTCCCTGCTGGCCGAGCCCACCCTGGAGGGCTTCACCGAAGCGGTACGGGCCGCCCGCGGGGGTGCCACGACAGGCGCCGGCTCCGGGCCCGGCGTCGATTTCGCGGCCGAGACGCGGCTCGGTTTCGACCTGCCGCCGGCCCGGGGGCCCGCCCCCTGCCCGTACGACCCGCGGCACGTGCTGCTGACGGGGGCCTCGGGGTTCGTCGGCGCCTACCTGGTCGACCGGCTGCTGCGTGCGACGACGGCACACGTCCACTGCCCGGTACGGGCGACCAGCCGCACCCATGCCGAACGGCGGGTGCGCACCGCGCTGGCCCGCTACGGGCTGGACCCGGGCGAGGCGGCGTGGCGGCGGGTGGAGTGCTTCCCCGCCGACCTGTCCCGGCCGGGCCTGGGCCTGGCGGACGAGCACCGCGCGGAACTCGCCGGCTGTCTCGACCTGATCGTGCACAACGGCGCCCAGGTCAACTTCCTCTATCCGTACGAGGCGCTCCGGGCGGCCAACGTGGACGGCACCCGGGAGATCGTCCGCCTCGCGGCGCGGCGCCGCGTCCCGGTGCACTTCGTCTCGACCGTCGCCGTAGTCGCCGGGTTCGGTGCCGCAGGGGTGCGGGAGGTCGACGAGGACCGGCCGCTCGACCACGCCGACGGACTCACCATGGGCTACGCCGAGAGCAAGTGGGTCGCCGAAGGGGTGCTGCGGCGGGCGGCGGAGCAGGGCCTCCCGGTGGCCGTCTACCGGCCGTACGAGGTGACGGGCGACCGGGTGCGCGGCGCGTGCAACACCGAGACGGCCATCTGCTCGCTGTTCAAGATGATCGCCGAGACGGGGCTGGCGCCGGACATCGAACTGCCGATGGACTTCGTGCCCGTCGACCACCTCGCCGAGTCGCTGCTGTACATCGCCACCCGCCAGGTGGCCGACGGCCGTATCTACCACCTCACCAACCCCCGGCCGGGCATGCTCTCCGACGTACTCGACAGGATGCGCGCGGCGGGCTACGTACTGCGGACGCTGCCGTACGCGCAGTGGGTGCGGGAACTGGTGCGCCATGTCGTGCAGCACCCGACGAGCGCCACCGCGCCGTTCGTGTCGCTGTGCGTCGACCGCAGCCGTACGGCCGACATGTCGGTGAAGGAGCTGTTCCTCAAGGACACCTTCCCGGTGCTGGGACGGCGCAACACGGAAGCCGCGCTCGCCGGCAGCGGGCTGCGGTGCCCGCCGGTCGACTCCGCGCTGCTGGACCGGTACCTGGAGCACTTCTTCGCCTCCGGCTACCTGCCGCGGCCCGCCTCCCGTTCCGGCCGCGCGGCGGGGGGTGAGCGTCATCAGAACAGCCCCCGCCTTCCCAAGCCGCAGCACGCGCCGCGCGGTACCGGGTGTCATCACGTACTTGGTAAGCATCCAACTCAGCGTCAACTGTTC
>Ga0164243_10016703_pt1 | contig 10039 bp, 12 predicted proteins | sample OricompcompostOP_FD_108781 | JGI IMG/M metagenome (GOLD analysis project Ga0164243, IMG submission 108781) | Organic Plus compost microbial communities from Emeryville, California, USA - Original compost - Organic plus compost (OP) | ecosystem: Engineered > Solid waste > Mixed feedstock >... | reverse complement strand
GAAAGGCCGTCGGCATAATCGGGATTGTGGACGATCTGCACCTTCAGTCCCGAAAGGGCCGTCCGCACATCGTCCTCGCGATGCCCGGTGACGACCGTCACTGATGACGCCCTGCTCTTCAGCGCCGCCTCTGCGGCGATGCGCACCAGAGGCTTGCCGCCGACCGTGGCGAGGAGCTTGTTGGGCCCGCCCATCCGCCGGCCTTGCCCCGCCGCAAGGATGATCGCCGCGACTTCCGGCTTGCGTCCGGCGTCGGCCTCGGCGCTTTCGCGCGGCTGCGGCCGCGAGACGATCTCCATCAGCAATCCTCCGACGCCCATGCCCATCACATCGTCCGGCGTCACGGGGATGCCCGCCAGCAGCCTTTGCAGCACCCAGTCGAAGCCGTTCTCCTTGGGGCTCCGTGCGCAGCCCGGCGCGCCAAGCACGGGAACGCCGTCGAGCCGGCCGAGAATGAGAAGGTTGCCCGGATCGACCGGCATGCCGACATGCTCGACCGTGCCGCCCCCCGTCTCGATGCCGGCCGGAATCACGTCATGCGGATCGACCACGGCCGATGCCCCGAACACGATCAGGAGGTTGGCCCCCTTCGACCGCAGAGATCTAAGCGCCTTGCCCACCGCTTCGGCGTCGTGGGGCACGCGCTCCTCGCCGAGCACCGTCGCTCCCGCCGGGGTAAGCCGCTCCTCGAGGACGCGGCGCGTCTTGTCGAGCACCGAGGGCTTCAGCGCCGGCAGCATGGTCGCCACGACACCGACCTTCAGCGGCACGAAGGGCGCGACACGGATTGCGGATTGCGCCGCCGATGCCGCCTGGTCCAGCTTCTCCCGCGAGACGGCGAAGGGAATGATCTTGGCCGTCGCCACCATGCGGCCCGGCTCGACCACGGAATATTCAGGCAGCGTTGCCAGCGTGATCGACGGGTCAATCCGGTTCAGCCGGTTGACCAGCGCGCGATCGATGACGAGAACGCCGCCGCTTTCGGCATAGAGGTTCGAACGTCCGGTAAAGGGCGCCTCGACATGGATGTTTTCGCCGGCAACCGCATCGGCCAACCGCTTCGCCGCGACATCCTCATGCACATCCTCGGCATCGAGACGCGCGACGACAACTTCGTCGATCCCCGCTTTGCCCAGCGCTTCTATGTCGCCGGCCGTCAGCACACGGCCCTTGCGCAGCATCCCGCCGGCATGACGGATGGAATGGGCCAAGATCGCCCCTTCCGCATCCGCCAGAGGCACCGGCCCGAATCTCATGCCGCCGCCTCCGCGCGCATCTTGCCGCGCGTCCGCAGCGTCGCGATGATCTCGGCGAGGATTGCCACGGCGATTTCGGCGGGCGATTGCGCGGCGATATTGAGCCCGATCGGTGCGTGAATGGTGGCAAGCGCATGGTCGCTCATGCCCTGCTCGCGCAGCCGCTCCAGCCGCCTGCCATGCGTCTTGCGGCTGCCGAGCGCGCCGACATAGAAGCAGCCCGCCTTCAGCGACTCCATCAGCGGAAAGTCGTCGATCTTGGGATCATGGGTCAGCGCGACCAGCGCGGTGAAGGCATCGAGCGGCACGCGCTTCAACGCATCGTCGGGCCATTCCGCGATCAACGCGACATCGGGAAAGCGCTCCGGCGTCGCAAAGGCCGTGCGCGGATCGATCACCGTCATGTCGAAGCCTGCAATGCGCGCCATCGGCGCCAGAGCCTGGCTGATGTGAACCGCGCCAATGGCGACAAGGCGCGGCGGCGGGATCTGCACCGTCAGAAAATAGCTCTTGCCGTCCGCCGTGGTGATGTTCCCCGAAGCGCCGGAGCGGAACCGCGCGGCAAGCTCCTCGGCCAGCGGATCGGAATCGTAGCCGTCCTGCTCGACGACGAGCCGCGCCGCGCCATTCTCCGTATCCGTGATGAGGATCGCCGCCTGCCGCCCGCGCCGGGCGGCATTCAGCTTTTGCAGGATTTCGCTTTTCATGATTTTGCCCGAACCGACGGTTTGTGCGCCATGTTCATGTAAACGCCTCCCTCGGCAAGTTCGCTCAGCATCTGCTCGATGCGCTTCTGCCGCGTTTCATCGCGCTTCGCCCGCCCGATCCAGCCGATATAGTCGTTCTGCTGATAGTCGGGCCGCGCGCGATAGGCCGCCATCAGGCGCCGCTTCTCCAGCACCGCCCTGATGTCGCCAGGCATCGGATAGCGCGGCCGCGTCGCCATGGTTCCCGCTCAGTCCAGCTTCTCGACATAGACCTTGATGCGGCCGCCGCAGGAAAGGCCGACCCGCCAGGCCGTCTCGTCCGCGACGCCGAATTCGAGCATTTTCGGCTGGCCGTCGCCGATCACGTCGAGCGCCTCGCCGATGACCGCGCCCTCGACGCAGCCACCCGAAACGGAGCCCTCGAAATTGCCCTCGGAATCGATGACGAGATGACTGCCGACCGGCCTCGGCGCGGAGCCCCATGTCTCGACCACCGTGGCGATCGCCACGTCACGGCCGGCCTTCCGCCAGGCTTCTGCGGTCGCCAGCACGTCGAGTTGCGGATCGGAGATCGTCTGACTGTCCATCGTCACCCTCCTTTATTCCGGTCGGTAACCGATCTTTCCATATAAATATAACGCAGCCGCCCCGCCTTCCAAACGGCTTCACGCCGCAGCGAGCCAGCCTCGCGGGTCGCGGAGCGCATCCCCCTTCCCGGAGAGCGCCTCGCAAAGGTCCGACATGGCCTCCAGCGAGTGAATGGGCCTGAACTCGTCCACATAGGGCAGCATGGTCCTTATGCCCCGCGCCCGCGCCTCGAACGCGCCGAAGCCGAGAAGCGGATTGAGCCAGATCAGCCGGCGGCAGGAGCGGTGCAGCCTGTCCATCTCGCGGGCGAGATCGTCCCCGACATCACGCTCCAGCCCGTCGGTGAAGAGAAGCACGATGGCCCCCTGCCCGAGCACCCGCCGCCCCCAGAGCCGGTTGAAGCTGTGCAGCGCCGTCGCGATGCGCGTGCCGCCCGACCAGTCCGTCACCGTGTCGGAGCAGGCCGCCAGCGCCTCGTCCGGGTCCTTCAGGCGAAGCTGCCGCGAGACATTGGTGAGCCGCGTGCCGAAGAGAAAGGAATGCACCTTCCGCCGCTTCTCGGTCAGCGCATGCATGAAATGCAGGAAGATGCGCGTGTACTGGTTCATCGAGCCGGAAATGTCGGCAAGGATGACGATCGGCGGCAGCATTTCCGCCCGGCTCCTGTGGCGCAGCAGGATCATGTCGCCGCCCGTCCGGAGGCTCGCCCGGAGCGTCCGGCGCATGTCGATCATGCCGGGCGGCGGCGAGATCCGGCGGCGGCGCGCGAGGACACGATCCTCCGGCAGCACCATGCGCTCGATCTCGGCCTTGGCCTCCTCGATCTCCGCCGCGCTCATCTGGGCGAAATCCTTACGCCGGAACTTTTCGAGATCGGAAACGACGAGCCGCGTCTCGACATCCTCATCGCGCTCCTCCGGGAGGCGCGGCGGCATGGCATCGGCATAGAGCGCGTCCGAGGCGCGGCGCTGCCCGGCGCGTGGCCCATCTTCCTCCGCGCTTTCCTCCGGTGCCTCGGAAAAGAGCTGGTCGATCGGTCCCTGCCGCCGCCAGAAGAGACGGAACGCCTCGTCGAAGACGGCGCGCTGCTCGCGCCTGGAGACGAAGATCGAATGGAGGGTCCAGTAGAAATCCTCGCGGGTGGCGATCCCCGCCACCTCGACGGCGCGCACCGCGTCGACGACGGCAGCGGGGCCGACGCGGAGCCCGGCGCGGCGAAGCGCCCGCGCGAAATGAACGATGTTCTCGGTGAGCTTGCCGGTCCTGTCCGTGCTCATTCCGCTCCGCTCAGTTCCGTCTTTACCTGATCGATCAGCTCTTCCGCCCGCCGGCCTTCGATCCGCACGATGTCGTCCTGATATTTGAGAAGGACGCCCAGCGTATCGGACACGGTCTTCGGGTCGAGCGCCGTCTGGTCGAGCTCCGACAGGGCCGTCGCCCAGTCCAGCGTCTCGGCGACGCCGGGATTCTTGAAGAGCTCCTCCTCGCGGAGCTTCTGGACGAAGCCCACCACCTCCTGCGAGAGGCGTTCGCCCGCGCCCGGCACTCGCGTGCGCACGATTTCCAGCTCACGGGCCGCGTCGGGATAGTCGACCCAGTGATAGAGGCAGCGCCGCTTGAGCGCATCATGGATTTCGCGCGTCCGGTTGGTCGTCACGATCACGATCGGCGACTCCTTCGCGCGGAAGGTTCCGAGTTCCGGGATCGTCACCTGATTGTCGGCCAGCACTTCGAGAAGATAGGCCTCGAAGGCCTCGTCGGCCCGGTCGAGCTCGTCGATGAGGAGGACCGGCGCGCTGCCCTCCTCGGCATCGAGCGCCTGCAGGAGCGGACGGCGGATGAGGAAGCGCTCGGTGAACACATCCTCGACCAATCGCTCGCGATCGACCGTGCCCGAGGCTTCGGCGGCGCGGATTTCGATCATCTGCGCGGCATAGTTCCACTCATAGACGGCGCTCGCTATGTCGAGGCCCTCATAGCACTGCAGCCGGATCAACCGGCGGTCGAGCCGGTCGGCCAGCACCTTGGCGATCTCGGTCTTGCCCACTCCCGCCTCGCCCTCGAGGAAAAGCGGCCGTCCCATCTTCAGCGACAGATAAAGCACCGTCGCCAGCGCCCGGTCGGGCACATAGCCACCGCCGCGCAGGAGTTCGAGGGTCTCGTCGATGGATTCGGGCAGGGCAGTCATCGAAACGCGTTGCTCGCTTTGGTTTTCAGCGTTCCTAGCACATTAAGCCCATGAAATCGTTATTTCCGAGCATCAACGCCAGTCGGCCGACCTGTCCCGATCCCGATTTGGGGAGCCGACTATCCGAAGACCAGGGATCGATGAACTCCCGCGCCGGCCAGCGCACCGTCGCCCACCGCCAGGGAGACCGATCCTGCCCCTCTCGCCGCATCGCCGCAGGCAAAGACGCCCGGCACGGTAGTCTCTTTTATCGGATTGGTACGGAGGAAGGGCCCGAGAGGTCCCTCATCAAGCGCACAACCCAAATCCTCCGCCAATGGACTCGCCGGCCGGGTACGGCTTGCCGTGAAAAGGCCGGCAAGAGAAATGACTCGCCCGTCGGCGAGTTCGATGTCCGCTTCGCCCGAGATGCGCTTGACGGGGGTCCGCTCGATCGTGACGCCTCGCGCATCGAGCTGCCTCACCTGGTCCGAACCCGGCTCGAAGGTCTGATTCAGGAAAAAGGTCGTTGGTCCCCATTCCGGAATGAGCATCGCCTGATGCGCTGAGACATCTCCGACCGCGAGAACGCCGACCGGACCGCCGCCTAGTTCGTAACCATGACAATAGGGACAGTGGAAGACGCTCTTCCCCCAGCGCTCCTGCAGGCCGGGAATATCCGGCAGGATATCGGTGACGCCGATCGCCAGCACCAGACGGCTGGCGCGATGCTCGGCCCCACCGTCCGTAATCACCGTGAAGGTCTCACCGTCTTTCGCGGCGCGGTCCGCCCGTCCATCCATCCAGACGAGATTGGGGTAGGACCTCAACTGTTCCCTAGCGACGGCCGCGATCTGCCCCGGATCGACTCCGTCCTGCCCCAGGAAACCATGGGAATGGGCGGCAAAGCGGTTCCTACGGAGACCGGCATCGATCACCAGGATTTTGCGGCGAGCGCGCGCGACCTGAAGCGCGGCGGCCATGCCTGCATAGCTGCCTCCCACGACAATGGCGTCAAACTGCATTCCGACATGTCTCCTTGTCCCGGTGGGCAGCGAGCCGACGCGAAAAATCCTCCGCCAGGGCGGCCAGCGTCACGCCTGCGAAACTCTGCATCAGCAATTTCTCGGCGGCGTCGAACGCCCCATCCAGCGCGGCATTGACAGACTGTTCGACGAGACATTCCGGCGAACCGCTTCGATGACCGATCGCGAAGATGGTGGGTTCACCGAGGGCCTGATGAATGTCGCGGAGAGTCACCGCATTCAGGTCGCAAGTGATGGACCAGCCGCCCCCATGCCCGTTGTCCGATCGCACGAAACCCGCCTCTCGCAGGCCGGCCATGGTTCGACGAACGACGACCGGATTCGTGCTCATACAGGCGGCAAGGGCTTCCGAGGTCATCGGCCGCCCATGAGAGGCCATGTGCAGAAGGGCATGGAGAACGGAGGAAAGGCGGCTATCACGCTTCATGTAACTTTTGTTATTACGATTTCCTTTCCAGAGCAATCTCAAAAAAATAAACCATTCGGTTGACTATCTCGCTGATGCTCATATACTGAACCATATGGTTGAACATTCAGAACAGCTCGACGCCGTCTTTCACGCGCTCTCCGACCCGACGAGGCGGGCCATGCTCGGCCGGCTGGCGGAGAAGGAGCGCAGCATCGGCGAACTGGCAACGCCCTTCAGCATGAGCCTTGCCGGCGCCTCGAAGCACATCCGGGTGCTGGAGCGGGCGGGGCTGGTGACCCGCATGATCCGCGGCCGGACGCATCTCTGCCGGCTGCAGGCGGCGCGCCTCGCCGAGGCCGATGCGTGGATCCGGCGCTACGAGCGGTTCTGGAACGAAAGCCTCGACGCCCTCGAATCCATTTTGAGGGAGGAAGACAAGGCAAAAGCAGAGGAAGGAAAGGACAGATGATGAATGCCACAGCAGAGCGGCGTCCCCTCGCCCGTCCCGCCGAACCCTACGGCATCATGCCCGCCCCGGCGACGGTCCGGATCGAGCGCACCCTTCCCGGCCCGGTCGAACGGGTCTGGGCCTATCTCACCGAATCCGACAAGCGGGCCACATGGCTGGCGAGCGGCGAAATGGACCTTCGCGAAGGCGGTGCGGTCGCGCTCACCTTCCGCAACAACAATCTTTCCTCCACTACCGACAGCGCCGGTTCAGCCGATGTCGATGGCGTGATCACGGGCGTCGTCCGCCAATGCGAGCCGCCGCGTCTTCTGACATTCAGCTGGGGAGACCGGGGCTCCGAGGTCACCTTCGAGCTCTCCCCGAAAGGCACCGATACGCTTCTCGTCATCACTCACCGCAAGCTGGCCGACCACACGCAGCTTCTCAGCGTCTCGGCGGGCTGGCACGCCCATGTCGGCCTCCTCCTCGATCTCCTCTCCGGCGAGGCGCCGCGGAGCTTCTGGCCCGAGCACGCCCGGCTCGAAAAAGACTATGCGGAGCGTTTTCCCGGCTAATATGCGGATGGAGCACCGCGATCGTCGCGCTGCTCCATTCTTCCGGGGAGGCAACGCTGCTGCGCAATATCGATCTCAGCTCGTGGCAGAGCATCATCGCCACCGTGATCGGCCTTGCGCTGTTCACGCTCATCGGCGTCGGCATTCGCCTGGTAATGATGCTCACCATCCAGCAGCGCCGCGAGCGCATGAACCGCCAGATCAACGAGCGCCTGCGCACGCTGATCTCGGCCTATAAAGTCCTTGGCGGCTCCTTCACCGGAAGGCTCACCGTCGATCCGACGCATCTCCGTGACCTCCACCGGGCCGGGGAGCCGGTCGTCGCCGAGGGCGAGGCCGCCATCCCCGAGGATGACGACGATGCGCCGGAGGGTGGCGGCAACGGCTCGCCCTCGGAACGCGCCCGCCGCATCCGCGATGCCGTCGAGGCCGCCCTCTCCGACATCATCCTTCTCGGCACCGAGGAGCAGGTGCGGCTTGCCGAGCGCGCCGCGCGAGAGCTGGTGGCCGGGCATCCTGTCCAGACGCATGAGCTCGTCGTCTCCCTCCGCGATTTCATCCGCAAGGCGCTCGATCTCGACCCGATCCCGGCCGGCCTCGCCATTCCCATGCAGGGCCCCACCCGCCCGTCCGGTTCCGGCGGCGGACGCGGCGGCAGGGGCGAGCGCGGCGAAGAAGGTGGTCGGCAGGGCGGCCGAGGTGGTGGCGGCGGAGGCGGCATGGGCATGGGCGGTGGAATGGGCGGCGGCGGAATGGGGATGGGCATGGGCGCCGGCATGGCGCTTGGCGGGAGCAGTGCCGACGATCCGTCCGGTGGGCGCTCCTGACCGTCACTCCCGTCTTGCGCAGCAGCGCCGGCTTCGGCCATGATCCCGAAAACAAAAAATAGAAAAAAGAAAATGACGCGGGAGGGCGCGATGTTCGTGACGACTGACGATGGAGTCCGCATTCATGTCGAGGCGGCTCCGGAGAACGGCAAGCCGCCGCTTCTCTTCTCCAATTCGCTCGGCACCAATCTTCATATGTGGGATGTGCAGGCGGCGGAATTCGCCGGAAGCTTCCATGTGATCCGCTATGACAGCCGCGGCCACGGCCAGTCCGATGCGCCGATGGGCATCTACAGCATCGAGCGGCTCGGCCGCGACGCGCTCGCCGTCCTCGATGCGCTGGGCATCGAGCGCACGCGCTTTGTCGGCCTGTCGAAAGGCGGCATGGTCGGCCAATGGCTCGGCGCGCATGCGCCGGAGCGGATCGAGCGCCTCGTCCTCAGCAATACCAGCGCCCATCTCCCCGCGCCGGACCTCTGGAGCCAGCGGATCGAGATCGCGACCAGCCACGGCATGACGGTGCTGGAAAGGGGCATCATCGAGCGCTGGTTCACGCCGGAATACCGGGAGCATCATCCGCGCGAGGTGGAATGGGTCCGCGAAATGGTGCTCGGGACGCCGCATCTCGGCTATGCCGCAAGCTGCGCCGCCATCCGCGACATGGACCAGCGCCCCACCAATCCGACGATCCGCGTGCCCACTCTCGTCATCGCCGGTGCCCGCGACCCGGCGACGCCCCCCGAGCATGGCAAGGCCATCCACGAGTCGGTCCCCGGCTCGGAATTCGTGCTGCTCGACGCCGCGCACCTCTCCAATATCGAGCGGCCCGTCGACTACAACCAAACGCTCCGCGCCTTCCTCTGAAGGCCCGGCCTCGGCTCACATATTGGGATAGTTCGGTCCGCCGCCGCCTTCCGGCGGCACCCAGTTGATGTTCTGGTTGGGATCCTTGATATCGCAGGTCTTGCAGTGGACGCAGTTCGCCGCGTTGATCTGGTAGCGCGGCGCGCCCTCGCCTTCCTCGATCCATTCATAGACCCCGGCCGGGCAATAGCGCGCCGAAGGCCCGCCGAACACATCATGCTCGGAGGTCTTCTGCAGATGCATGTCGTAGACTTTCAGATGCACCGGCTGGTCCTCGTCATGGGCCGTGTTCGACACGAAGACGGATGAAAGCCGGTCGAAGGTCAGCGCACCATCGAATTTCGGCGGCGCAATCGGCTTCGCCTGTGCGGCCGGCAGGGTCGCGGCATGGTCCGGCTTGCCGTGGCCGAGCGTGCCGAAGAGCGAGAAGCCGAATGTGTTGGTCCACATGTCGAGGCCGCCCATGGCGATGCCGCCGATGGTGCCGAATTTCGACCAGAGCGGCTTGACGTTCCGTACCCGGCGGAGGTCGCGGCCGATGTCCGAGCCGCGCCAGGCGGCCTCATAGCCGGTGAGCTCGTCATGCTCGCGGCCCTCGCCGAGCGCGGACACGACATGCTCCGCCGCCAGCATCCCCGAAAGGATCGCGTTGTGGCTGCCCTTGATGCGCGGCACGTTGACGAAGCCCGCCGCGCAGCCGACCAGCACGCCGCCCGGAAAGGTCAGCTTCGGCACGGACTGGTATCCGCCCTCGGTGATCGCCCGCGCGCCATAGGCGAGCCGCCGCCCGCCCTCCAGCACAGGCGCGATCAGCGGATGGGTCTTGAAGCGCTGGAACTCCTCGAAGGGCGAGAGATGCGGGTTCCGATAGCCGAGATGGACGACGAAGCCGATCGAAACCAGATTGTCGTCGAGATGGTAGAGGAAGGAGCCGCCGCCGGTCGCATTGTCGAGCGGCCAGCCGAATGTGTGCTGCACCAGCCCCGGCTTGTGCTTCGCCGGATCGACTTCCCAAAGTTCCTTCAGGCCGAGGCCGAATTTCTGCGGCTCGCGTCCTTCCGCGAGATCGAACTTCGCGATGAGCTGCTTGGCGAGCGAGCCGCGCGCGCCTTCGGCGATGAGCGTGTATTTGGCAAGGAGCGCCATGCCGCG
>Ga0164243_10016702_pt1 | contig 10040 bp, 7 predicted proteins | sample OricompcompostOP_FD_108781 | JGI IMG/M metagenome (GOLD analysis project Ga0164243, IMG submission 108781) | Organic Plus compost microbial communities from Emeryville, California, USA - Original compost - Organic plus compost (OP) | ecosystem: Engineered > Solid waste > Mixed feedstock >... | reverse complement strand
TGATCGTCGCCGAGATGCTCGAGCGGCGGATCAAGGACCCGCGCCTCGGGTTCGTCACCGTGACCGAGGTCCGGCTCACCGGCGACGCGCAGAACGCCACGATCTACTACACCGTGCTGGGTGAGGACGCCGACCAGCAGGCCACCGCGGCGGCGCTCGAGTCGGCCAAGGGCCTGATCCGCTCCGAGGTCGGCAAGCAGCTCGGCATGCGCCACGTGCCCAGCCTCGCGTTCGAGTTCGACGGCGTGCCCGAGACCGCGCGCCACCTCGACGAGGTGATCGCGCGGGCCAAGGAGGCCGACGCCGCCGTGGCCGCCGCCCGAGCGGGCGCGCAGCCCGCCGGCGAGGCCGACCCCTACAAGAAGCCGCGCGAGGTCGTCGACGAAGAGGCCGAGGACCTGGACTGATGGCCGTCGAGTCCGGGCTCGTCGTCGTCGACAAGCCCGCCGGCATGACGTCGCACGCCGTCGTGTCCCGGGTCCGGCGCACGGTCGGCACCCGCAAGGTCGGGCACGCCGGCACCCTCGACCCGATGGCGACGGGCGTGCTGGTGCTCGGGGTCGAGCGTGCCACCCGGCTCCTCGGTCATCTCATGCTCACGGAGAAGACCTACGCGGCGACGGTGCGCCTGGGACAGACCACGACCACCGACGACGCCGAGGGAGAGCCGGTCGCGAGCGTCCCTGCCGGCCACCTGACCGACGAGCAGATCCGGACGGCGCTCGAGGCGTTCCAGGGCGAGATCGAGCAGGTGCCGTCGACGGTGTCGGCGATCAAGGTCGACGGCAAGCGCGCGTACGCCCGCGCCCGCGCCGGAGAGCACGTCGAGCTGCGGCCGCGGTCCGTCACGATCCACGAGATCGCCGGCGGCGAGCCGCGCCGCGTGGGCGACCTGGTCGACCTCGAGATCCGGGTCCGCTGCTCCAGCGGCACCTACATCCGTGCCATCGCCCGCGACCTCGGCGCGGCGCTCGGCGTCGGCGGTCACCTGACGGCGCTGCGCCGGCACTCGGTCGGCCCGTTCACCCTCGCCGAGGCCGACACCGACCTCGACCACCTGCACGCGATCCCGCTCGCGCGCGCGGCCCGCGACTGCTTCCCGGCCGTCGACCTCGACGCCGGGCAGGCCCAGGCCGTGCGCTACGGCCGTCCGCTCCCGCTCGCCCTCGACGCGCTGACCGCCGTGTTCGCGCCCGGAGGGGAGTTCCTCGCCCTGTACCGCCCGGAGGGCGGGCTCGCGCGGCCGGCGGCCGTCTTCGTCGGCTGACGCCGGGTGTGGGAGAGTTGCCGCCGTGCGAGTGTGGCGCGACTTCTCCGAGGTGCCGAGCGATCTCGGCCGCACGGTGGTGACGATCGGGAACTTCGACGGCATGCACCTGGGTCACCAGCACGTCGTACGCCGGGCGCGTGAGGTCGCCGCGGAGGTGGCCTCCGACACGGCGATCGACGGGGTCGTCGCCGTCACCTTCGATCCGCACCCGATCGCCGTGCTGCGTCCCGAGCACGCCCCGGCCACCCTGACCACGATCGACGAGCGATTGCGGCTGCTCGGGCGGGCCGGGGTCGACGACGTCCTCGTCATCCCGTTCTCCCGCGAGATCGCCGCCTGGACGCCCGGGGAGTTCATCGACCGGATCATCGTCTCGGCGCTGCACGCGCGCGCCGTCGTCGTCGGCGCCAACTTCCGCTTCGGCAACCGCGCGGCCGGCGACTGCAACCTGCTCCGGGCGGCCGGTGAGGAGCACGACTTCGTGCTCGAGGAGGTCACCCTCGACGGCGGCCCCCAGGTGTGGTCGTCGACCTACGTGCGGACCTGCCTCGCGGCCGGCGACGTCACCGGCGCGGCGGAGGCGCTCGGCCGGCTGTTCACCGTCACCGGCACGGTGGTCGAGGGCGACAAGCGCGGCCGGGACCTCGGCTTCCCGACCGCGAACGTCCCGGTCCGTGCCGGGGCCGCCGCTCCGGCCGACGGCGTCTACGCCGGTCGGCTGACCGTCCTCGACGGACCGGACGCCGACACGACGTACCCCGCCGCGATCAGCGTCGGCACCAACCCGACCTTCGCCGGCGAGCGGGAGCGGCGGGTGGAGTCCTACGTGCTCGACCGCACCGACCTCGAGCTCTACGGACGCCAGGTCGAGGTGGCCTTCGTCGAGCGGCTGCGCGGCATGGTGCGCTTCGACTCGATCGACGACCTCCTCACCGCGATGGCCGACGACGTCGAGCGGGCGCGCGCGATCCTGGCGGACTGAGTCGGCGATGGCCGCGTCGCGCTCCGACCTCGCCACCGCCGAGCGGTGGTTCGTCGAGCACGGGTTGCCCTACTTCGTCGACGACTACCGCGTCGGCGTGGCCCGGGGCCTGCGCCGTGGCCGGGTGCTCCCGGTCCTCGGCGCTGCGGCGCTGGTGGCCGCGGTGACCGGGCTGGTCGTCGGTCCCTGGCTCGGCGGCGCCTCCGCGCTGGGTGCGGCCCTGACGGCCCTCGCCGCCGCCCTCGCGGTGTACGCCGTCGCGGTGCTGCGCGCCTGGCTGATCGTCGGCTGGGCGATCCGGCGCACCTTCCGCTCGATGGGACTGATGCTGCCCCTCGTGACCCGGGCGCTGCCGCTCCTGCTGCTGTTCATCACGTTCTTGTTCATCAACGCCGAGGTCTGGCAGGTCGCCGCGAGTCTCGACGGCGGCGTGCTGTGGGTCGCCGTGCTGCTCTTCGCGGCGATCGCCGTGGGCTTCCTGCTCAGTCGCCTCCCCGAGGAGCTCGACACCGTCGACGCCGGCCTCCGCGGGCTGGAGCGGGCGAACCTGCTGATCGTGCTGCTCGTGGCCCAGGCGGTCCAGGTGCTGCTGTTGGCCCTCGCGGTGTTCGCCTTCTTTCTGCTGTTCGGCGTGGTCGCCATGGAGCCGGCCGTCGTCAGCCAGTGGACGGGCGGCGCCCTGCACCCGCCCGACGGGCCGGTCGGCGCCTGGCTGGGCGAGCGGCTCAGCCTCGAGCTGCTGCGGGTCTCGACGTTCCTCGCGGCGTTCAGCGGGCTCTACTTCACCGTCTACGCCGTGACCGACGAGATGTACCGCTCGCAGTTCTTCTCCGCGGTGCTGCGTGAGCTCGAGAGCGCGGTGGCGGCGCGGTCCGCCTACCGTGCCCTGCGTGACGGCACCGGCGAGGTCACCGGCGAGGCCGGACGATGACGGCACGGCTGCCGGTCGTCCTCGACTGCGACACCGGAGCCGACGACGCGATCGCCGTGATGCTCGCGGCGCTGCACCCGCGCCTGGACCTCCTCGGAGTCACCACGGTGTGGGGCAACCACGACGTGCGCCACACCACCGACAACACCCTGCGGGTGCTCGACCTGATCGGCCGCGGCGGCGTCGGCGTGCACCCCGGTCGCGACGAGCCGTTCCGGCCCCGCCTCGAGCCGGCGCCGAGCGGACGCAGCGACCTGCCGGCCACCCTCGACCTGCCCCCGCCGACGTCGACGCCCGGCGCGGACGCCGTGGACTGGCTCGTGGCCACCCTGCGGGCGGCCCGCACGCCGGTGACCCTCGTCGCCACCGGCCCGCTGACCAACCTCGCCGCGGCACTCGACACGGACCGCTCCCTGCCCCGCACCGTCGCCCGCCTGGTCGTGGCCGGCGGCACGCATCGTGCGCCGGGCGTCACCGCCCACGCCGAGCGGAACGTGTGGTGCGACCCGGAGGCGGCGGCGTACGTCCTCGCCGCACCCTTCCGCGACGTGCTGCTGGTGACCATGGACGCCGCGCTCTCCGCGCCGCTCACCCGGCGCGACGCCGACCGCCTGCGGTCGCTCGGGACACCGGCCGCCGTGGCCGCCGCGGCCCTGGTCGAGACCCGGATCGCGGCGTACCGCGACCGCGGCGCGGGCACCGGCGGGGGAGCACCGCTGCTCGACCCCCTCGCCGTCGCCGCGCTGCTCGACCCCGACCTGCTGACCACGCTGCGCGCCGCGGTGCGGGTTGAGCGCGACGACCCCGCGACGTACGGCGCCACGCGGTTCGCCGCCGAGATCGACGAGTCGCGGGGCCGGGTGCGCGTGGCGGTCCGCGCCGACCACCGCCGCCAGCTCGAGCTGCTGGCGACGACGCTCGGAGGGCACACCGGGCCGGGCGGACACCCACGGCTCGCAGGGCGCGGCCGATGAGCCGGCCGCACAGCGATTCGGCCCGGCACGCGCCACGCTGTTAGCCTTGTGCGGTTGCCGTCAGAACGGCCGCGGACAAAGAGAGCTCCAGGAATCCAGGCTGGGGCGCCGCGCAACGAGCGAACAAGGAGTGTGTCCCATGGCAGTCGGCACCGACGCTGAGACCAAGAAGAAGATCATCGCCGAGTACGCCACGACCGAGGGTGACACCGGTTCGCCCGAGGTGCAGATCGCGCTGCTCAGCCACCGCATCAGCCACCTGACCGAGCACCTCAAGCAGCACAAGCACGACCACCACAGCCGTCGCGGCCTGCTCCTGCTCGTCGGTCAGCGCCGTCGCCTTCTCAACTACCTGAAGAAGACCGACATCGAGCGGTACCGCTCCATCGTCGAGCGTCTGGGCCTGCGCCGCTGATCCGCGGCGTTCCCGGCACTTCTGCGGAGCGTCCGCGGCGTTGGCGGCCCTCGACGGCCCGCTTCGCTTGACGGCCGCCTTCGGGCCGCCGCCTCGCGGCCGCACGCGCAGAAGCACCGTGAACGCCACGGATGAGATCGAGATGAACGGGCGCCCCCTCTCCGGGGGTCGCCCGTTCTGCTTTTCCGCCACCGGTCGATAAGGTGGCCAGTGGCAATCAATCCATTCCCGCGGGGCAGCGCGTCCCGCACCTGCACGAATAAGAGAAAATCGTTGACTGAACCCGTCATCTCCGAGGTCGAGACCGTTCTCGACAACGGCAAGTTCGGCACCCGCACCGTCAAGTTCGAGACGGGCGTCCTCGCCCGGCAGGCCGCCGGCTCGGTGAGCGCCTACCTCGACGGCGACACCATGCTGCTGTCGGCCACCACGGCCGGCAAGCACCCCAAGGAGCACTTCGACTTCTTCCCGCTCACCATCGACGTGGAGGAGCGGATGTACGCCGCGGGCCGGATCCCCGGCTCGTTCTTCCGGTCCGAGGGCCGTCCCAGCGAGGACGCGATCCTCGCCTGCCGGCTCATCGACCGGCCGCTGCGTCCCACCTTCAGGAAGGGCCTGCGCAACGAGGTCCAGGTCGTCATCACCGTGATGGCGCTCAACCCCGACACGCCCTACGACGTGCTGGCGATCAACGCCGCGTCGCTGTCGACCCAGCTCTCCGGCCTGCCCTTCAGCGGCCCCGTCGGCGGTGTCCGCGTAGGTCTCATCGAGGGCCAGTGGGTCGCCTTCCCGACCCACAGCCAGCTCGAGAAGGCCGTCTTCGACATGGTCGTCGCCGGCCGGGTCACCGAGACCGGCGACGTCGCGATCATGATGGTCGAGGCCGAGGCCACCGAGGAGACCGTCGAGCTGGTCCGCGGCGGCGCGCAGGCGCCGACCGAGGAGGTCGTGGCCGGCGGTCTGGAGGCCGCCAAGCCGTTCATCAAGCAGCTCGTCGAGGCGCAGGTGGAGCTCGCCAACGTCGCCGCGAAGCCGGTGCAGGAGTTCCCGATCTTCCTCGACTACGAGGACGACGTGTACGCCGCCGTCGAGGCCGCGGTCAAGGACGACCTCGTCGCCGCGATGAAGATCGCCGACAAGCAGGAGCGCAACGACCGCACCGACGAGCTCAAGGACCGGCTGCTCGAGCAGCTCGCCGAGCAGTTCGAGGGCCGCGAGAAGGAGATCGGCGCCGCGTTCCGCTCCGTCAACAAGCAGGTCGTCCGGGAGAGCATCCTGCGCGACAAGGTCCGCATCGACGGCCGCGGCCTCGCCGACATCCGGCCGCTGCACGCCGAGGTGGACGTCGTCCCGCGGGTCCACGGCTCGGCGCTCTTCGAGCGCGGCGAGACGCAGATCCTCGGCGTCACCACGCTCGACATGCTGAAGATGGAGCAGCAGCTCGACACGCTGTCGCCGGAGACCAGCCGGCGCTACATGCACAAGTACATCTTCCCGCCGTTCTCCACCGGTGAGACCGGGCGCGTCGGCTCGCCGAAGCGCCGCGAGATCGGCCACGGCGCGCTCGCCCGCCGGGCGCTCCTGCCGGTCCTGCCCAGCCGCGAGGAGTTCCCCTACGCCATCCGGCAGCTGTCCGAGGCGCTGGGCTCCAACGGCTCGACCTCCATGGGCTCGGTCTGCGCCTCGACGCTGTCGCTGCTCCAGGCCGGCGTGCCGCTCAAGGCGCCCGTCGCCGGGATCGCGATGGGTCTGGTCTCGGGCGAGATCGACGGCAAGACCGAGTACGTCGCGCTGACCGACATCCTCGGTGCCGAGGACGCCTTCGGCGACATGGACTTCAAGGTCGCCGGCACCCGCGAGTTCGTCACGGCCCTGCAGCTCGACACCAAGCTCGACGGCATCCCGGCCGAGGTGCTCGCCCAGGCGCTGCAGCAGGCCCGCGACGCCCGCCTGACCATCCTCGACGTCATGGCCGAGGCCATCGACGCCCCCGAGGAGATGTCGATCCACGCGCCGCGGATCATCACCGTCAAGGTCCCGGTCGACAAGATCGGCGAGGTCATCGGCCCCAAGGGCAAGGTGATCAACCAGCTGCAGGACGACACCGGCGCCTCGATCTCGATCGAGGACGACGGCACCGTCTACATCGGCGCGACCAACGGCGAGGCCGCCGAGGCGGCCCGGGCGGCGATCAACGCGATCGCCAACCCGACGATGCCCGAGGTGGGCGAGCGCTACCTCGGCACGGTCGTCAAGACCACCAACTTCGGCGCGTTCATCGCGCTGCTGCCGGGCAAGGACGGGCTGCTGCACATCAGCAAGCTCCGCTCCCTCGCGGGCGGCAAGCGCGTCGAGAACGTCGAGGACGTCGTGTCGGTCGGACAGAAGATCCAGGTCGAGATCGCCGAGATCGACGACCGCGGCAAGCTGTCGCTCGTCCCGGTGGTCGAGGACGCCGAGGCCGGCGAGGGCGGCGCGGACGACGAGAGCACGGAGTCGGACACCGAGTGAGCACAGCACGCTCCACGACGGCCGGTCAGCGATCCGCTGGCCGGCCGTCGGCCCTTTCCCGCGCCCGGGCATCGACCCGCACTCTGGAGACGGTCCGCGACGAGGCCGGTCAGGTGACCTCCGTCGTGCGTCACACCCAGCTGCCGTCGGGGCTGCGCATCGTCACCGAGCAGATGGCGGGCGCCCGCTCCGCGTCGGTCGGCGTCTGGGTCGGCGTCGGCTCCCGCGACGAGACCGCGGCCACCCACGGCGCCTCCCACTTCCTCGAGCACCTGCTCTTCAAGGGCACGTCGGAGCGGTCCGCGCTCGACATCTCGATCGAGCTCGACGCGGTCGGCGGCGAGTTCAACGCCTTCACCGCCAAGGAGTACACCTGCTTCCACGCGCGGGTGCTGTCCGACGACCTGCCGCTCGCCGTCGACGTGCTCGGCGACATGATCACCGGCTCCCTCATCGCCCCGCCGGACGTCGACGCGGAGCGTGACGTCATCCTCGACGAGATCGCGATGCACGACGACGACCCCGACGACGTGGTGCAGAACCTCCTGGCCGAGCTCGCCTGGGGCGCCGACACCGCGCTCGGGCGGCCGATCGCCGGCACCACCGGCTCGATCGAGGCGATGACGCCCGCACAGATCAAGCGGTTCTACCGACGCCACTACACACCGGCCAACACCGTCGTGTCGGTGGCCGGCGCGCTCGACCACGCGGCCGTCGTACGCGCCGTCAAGCGGGCCTTCGGCCGCCACGGCTGGCTCGAGGGACACGCCGCTCCGGTGTCGCCGCGCACGACGACGGTGGGCCGCCGGCCGCGGGTCACCGCCGGAGACGGGCGGTTGGACCGGCCGTTCGAGCAGGTCAACCTGGTCGTGGCCCGGGAGGGGCTGACGCGCGACGACGACCGTCGCTACGCGCTCGGCGTCCTCAACACCGCGCTCGGGGGAGGCACCTCCAGCCGGCTGTTCCAGGAGGTGCGGGAGAACCGCGGCCTGGCCTACTCGGTCTACTCCTTCGCCAGCCACTACGCCGACTCCGGGCTGGTGGGCGTCGCCGTCGGCTGCCTGCCCGATCGCACCGACGACGTCCTGGCGGTCGTGCGCGAGCAGTTGGCGTTGATCGCCCGGGAGGGCATCACCGAGGACGAGCTGGCCCGAGGGAAGGGTCAGCTCATCGGCGGGATGATCCTCGGCCTCGAGGACTCCGCGTCCCGGATGATGCGGCTCGGGAAGAACGAGCTGATCCAGGGCGAGGTCCTCGGCATCGACGAGGTGATCGCCCGGATCGAGGCGGTCGGGCTCGAGGACGTCCGCGCGGTCGCCGCCGAGGTCTTCGGCCGGCCCGAGCTGCTGGCGGTCGTCGGCCCGAGCTGAGGCAGCCGCGCGCCGGGCTCAGGCCTCGGACGGTGACTCGGAGGGGGACCGGGTGTCGGACTCCGAAGGGGACCCGGTGTCCGGCTCGACCGGCTCGATGGACAGCACGAAGTCGTCGCCGTGCTCGGTGACGCCCGCGATGACGGCCTGCTCGACGGCCTCCTCGCCGTACCTGCGCCGCACCACCATCGGGTCGCTGCGCAGCTCGCGCACGAGCGCGGCGGCCAGGCCGATCATGATGAGCACGAAGGGCAGTGCCGCGACGATGGTGATCGTCTGCAGGCCGGTCAGCGCGTCCTCGCCCCCGGCCAGCAGCATCACCGCCGCGACCGCGCCGGTGGCGACGCCCCAGAAGATCACGACGGTCCGCCGCGGCTCGGTGGTGCCGTGCTCGGACAGGCTGCCCATCACGATCGAGGCGGCGTCGGCGCCGGAGACGAAGAAGATGGCGACCAGCACCATCACCAGCACGCTGGCGATCGTCGCGAGCGGCAGGGCGTCGAGGGTGCCGAACAGCTGGGCCTCCAGACCGCCCTCGCCGGCGATGTCGGTGCCGTCGTGCTGCAGGTCGATCGCGGTGCCGCCGAGGATGCAGAACCAGATCACGCTCACCACGCTGGGCACGAGGAGCACGCCGGTGACGAACTGCCGGATCGTGCGGCCTCGGGAGATGCGGGCGATGAACATGCCGACGAAGGGCGTCCACGACAGCCACCAGGCCCAGTAGAAGACCGTCCAGCCGCTCAGCCAGGCCTCGGTCTCGGCGCCCTCCGCCCCGGTGCGCGCGGCCATCATGGCCAGCTCCTGGACATAGCTGCCGAGCGAGGTCGGCACCAGGTTGAGGATGAACACGGTGGGGCCGACCACGAACACGAACAGCGCCAGCACGACGGCGAGCACCATGTTGATGTTCGACAGCCACTGGATGCCCTTGGCGACGCCCGACACCGCGGAGAGGACGAAGGCGACGGTGAGCACGCTGATGATCGCCACCAGCGCCCCGTTGCCGAGCGGGCCGATGTCACCGACGATCTCCAGACCGCTGCTGATCTGCAGGGCGCCGAGGCCGAGGGAGGTTGCGGAGCCGAAGAGCGTCGCGAAGATCGCGAACATGTCGATCACCCGCCCGGCGCCACCGGACGCCCGGCTGCCGAGGAGCGGCGCGAAGGCGGCGGAGATGAGCTGCACACGCCCCTTGCGGTAGACGCCGTAGGCGACGGCCAGGCCGACCACGGCGTAGATGGCCCACGGGTGCAGCGTCCAGTGGAACATCGTGGTCGCCATCGCGGTCTGCACCGCCGCCTCGGGGGCGTCGGCGGTCCCCGGGGGAGGCGTGACGAAGTGGGAGAGCGGCTCGCTCACGCCGTAGAACATGAGCCCGATGCCCATGCCGGCGCTGAACATCATCGCGATCCAGGAGGTCGTCCGGAACTCCGGCTCCTCGTCGTCGCGGCCCAGCGGGATCGTGCCGTACTTGCTCATCGCCAGCCAGACGACGAACACGACGAATCCGCTGGAGCTCAGGACGAAGAGCCAGCCGGCGTTGGTCATCACCCAGTCCAGCGCCTTGCCGGACGCCTCGCCCAG
>Ga0164243_10016700_pt1 | contig 10041 bp, 9 predicted proteins | sample OricompcompostOP_FD_108781 | JGI IMG/M metagenome (GOLD analysis project Ga0164243, IMG submission 108781) | Organic Plus compost microbial communities from Emeryville, California, USA - Original compost - Organic plus compost (OP) | ecosystem: Engineered > Solid waste > Mixed feedstock >... | reverse complement strand
GTGCTGCTGAGCTGGCTGGCCGGCCCCGGCGGCCAGCCGGGCACGGCGCTCGTCGCCCTCTGCGGCGTCGCCGCGATCCCGCTGCTGCTGCCGTTCGGCGGCAAGGGGCGCGCGTGGTCGCTGCCGTTCCTGGCGCCGCTGCTGGGCGCCGCGATGCTCGCCGGCGCCTACCCCGCGCTCGCCGGCCAGGCGCGCACGGTCTGGCGCCGCGCCGCGCTCGGCGCGCTCGGCTTCTGGCTGCTGGCGCTGGCCGAGCCGCTCGCCCGCACGACGCTCTTCTACGGCCGCGCCAGAGGGACGCAGCCGCTGCCGCGCTGGGACGACTCGGTCAGCGGCGCGATCGACCACGCGCTGCGGCCGCTGCTCTCCTCCGGGATGCTCGCGGCGGCGCTGCTGTGGGCCGCCGGCGCGGCGCTGCTGCCGTGGCTGGTGCGCGGCCGCAACGCCGCGCTCGACCTCGTCGCGGGCGTCGTCTGGGCCGCGCTGCTGGCGGCCGGCGCGAGCGCAATCGGGCAGAGCCTGGGGTCGAAGGTGCCCTCGTCCGACCCGCGCGGCGCGGCCCTCGGCGCGGCCGCCGCGGTGCTCGTCGCCGTCGCCGCCAGGACCGTCGGGCTGATGCGCGCGCGGCGGCGCGCGGAGCGGCTGCGCGAGCAGGAGCCGTACGGCCCCGCCGCCGCCGGACGGATCGTCCCGTAGCATGGAAACCGCGCGTCCGCGCACCGTATGAGCGTCCTCCGCAGCCTTGAGAGCAAGATCGCCTCCCTCGTCGAGGGCACCTTCAGCCGGGCATTCCGGTCTGAGGTGCGCCCGGTCGAGATCGCGCGCAAGCTGGCGCGCGAGATGGACGAGCACAAGAGCCTGTCGGTCTCGCGCGTCTACGTGCCGAACGAGTACGCCGTCTACCTCTCGCCGGCCGACCGCAAGCGCTTCCGCGAGATGGAGGCCCAGCTCGTCGACGACTTCACCGGCTACCTGCTCGAGCACGCGCGCCGCGAGCGCTACGCGCTGATGTCGCGGCCGCTGATCGAGTTCCGCACCGACGACCGCCTGCGGCTGGGCGAGTTCGGCATCCAGGCGCGGCTCGTGCGCGAGCCGGCGGAGCCGGCCGCCGAGCCCTCCCAGGGCGAGTCGGGCCACACGATGATCTACAGCGCCGCCGAGCGGCTGCAGGAGCCGCTGGAGGAGCGCGCGCGCCAGCGCACGAGCACCGCCCTGCTGGTCGCCGACGGCAAGCGGATGGTCGTCGGCGCCGAGGGCGCGACGATCGGCCGCTCGCGCGACTGCGACGTCGTGCTCGCCGACGGCAACGTCTCCCGCCACCACGCCGAGGTGCGGCCGCGCGGCGACGGCTGGATGATCGCCGACCTCGGCTCGACCAACGGCGTGACGGTCAACGGCGTGCGGATCGAGCAGGCGCAGCTGCTGCGCGCCGGCGACCGCATCGAGGTCGGCACGACGCAGCTGACGTTCGAGCTGGAGTAGCCGAGATGAACCTCGAACCCGCCTCCGTCGCCCTCAAGCTCGGCTTCCTCGTCGTCCTCTACCTCTTCCTGCTGTGGGTCGTCCGCAGCTCGCTGAAGGACCTGCGGCGGGCGCAGCCGAGCGCCGACCACGGCCTCGTCGCCGAGGCGCCGCCGGTCGACGCGACGGCGATGCACAGCGCCGCCGACGACATGCTCGGCGACCACGTCGGCGGGGGCGAGCCGCGGCTCGTCGTCGAGCGCGCGGCCGGACATCCGGACGGGATCGCCTACGATCTGTCGGGCGGGGCGACGCTCGGCCGCGGCAACGTCGAGATCAGGCTCGAGGATCCGTTCGCATCGAGTCAGCACGCCCGCATCGAACGTCAGGGCGGGGTGATGGTGTTGGAGGACCTCGGCTCGACGAACGGAACGTTCCTCAACGAGGAGCCGTTGCGAGGGATCCAGCCGCTCCACCACGGCGACCGGATCCGGATCGGCGACAGTGAGTTCTCCTACCTCCAAGACTGACGACGCATGCTTCGTGTAGCCGAGCACTTCGAGAAGTCCGACACCGGTCGCGCCCGGCGCGCGAACGAGGACAACTTCTTCGCGCGCGCGCCGCTGTTCGTCGTCGCGGACGGGATGGGCGGCGCGCAGGCCGGCGAGGTCGCCTCGCGGCTGGCGGCCGAGACCTTCTCGGTCGGGCTGCCGGAGGGCGGCACGAGCGAGGAGCGGCTCGTCGCGCGCGTGCTGGAGGCGAACGCGAGAATCCACAAGCTGTCGACCGAGGACCGCGAACGCGCCGGGATGGGGACGACGCTGACGGCCGCCTACCTCGACGGCGAGGAGCTCGCGGTCGCCCACGTCGGCGACAGCCGCGCCTACCTGTGGCGCGACGGCGAGCTGACGCGGCTGACGCGCGACCACTCGCTCGTCGACGAGCTCGTGCGGCGCGGCAAGCTGACCGAGGAGGAGGCGGCCGAGCATCCGCAGCGCTCGATCATCACGCGCGCGCTCGGCCCCGAGCCCGACGTCGAGGTCGACACGCGCACCTACCGCGCGCAGGCCGGCGACGTGCTGCTGCTGTGCAGCGACGGCCTCACCTCGATGATCTCCGAGCAGCTGATCGCCGGGATCCTGAGAGGGGCCGAGGGGCTGGAGGCGGCCGGGCGCGAGCTGGTCGACGCCGCCAACGCCGCCGGCGGCCGCGACAACATCACCGTCGTCCTGTTCCGGCTGGAGGAGGCGCCGGACGGCGCCGTCGCCGAGCCGGCGACGGCCGCGACCGCCGCGCTCGACCAGCCGACGCAGGTCGACGCCGACGCCGCGCAGGCGCGCGCGGCGGTCGCCGCCGCCGAGCCGGCGACCGCCGAGCAGCGCGTCGTCAAGCCGCGCTCGGGTGCCGCCGGCGCGCCGCAGGAGGTGCCGGCCGTCGCGGCCGCCCGCCGCCGCGCGGCCGAGCGCGCCGGCCAGCCGCTGCCGCGGCGGGTGAAGATCTTCGCCGCGACCGTCTCGACGCTGATCGTGCTCGCGATCCTCGGCATCGCCGGCATGTTCGCGACGCGCGCGGTCTTCTTCATCGGCACCGACGACCGCGGCATGGTGACGATCTACAAGGGGCTGCCGTTCGACCTGCCGGCCGGGCTCAAGCTCTACTCGCAGTACTCGATCTCGGGCGTCCCGGCGGCGGCGGTGCCGCCGGCGCGGCGCAAGGAGCTGCTCGACCACCAGCTGCGCTCGCGCAGCGACGCGCGCGACCTGGTCGCGCAGTTGGAGCAGGGAAGACTCAGTCCATGACCGCCCGCAACCGCGAGCTGCTCGGGCTGATCCCCGCGTCGCTGCTCGTGACCGCGGGTTTCGCCGCCGTCTTCATCGAGCGCGGGTCGCTGTCGCAGAACGAGCTGTCGGACCTGTCGCTGACGTACGGGGCGATCTTCCTCGGCCTCTGCCTCGGCGCGCACATCTTCCTGCGGATCGCGCTGCCGTACGCCGACCCGTACCTGTTCCCGCTCGTCGCCGTGATGGCCTGCTTCGGGCTGGTGATGATCTACCGCATCGACGACACGCTGGCGCGGCAGCAGGCGCAGTGGTTCGTCGTCGGCCTGCTGCTGTTCGCGGCGACGATCGTCTTCCTGCGCGACTACCGCAAGCTCGAGCAGTACCGCTACGTGATCGCGGCCGGCAGCCTCGTGCTGCTGTGCCTGCCGCGCCTGCCGGTCGTCGGCGCGCAGGTCAACGGCGCCTACCTCGGCATCCGCATCCCGGGCGTGATGGTCTTCCAGCCGACCGAGTTCGCCAAGCTCGGGATCGTGATCTTCCTCGCCAGCTACCTGCGCGACACGCGCCAGGTGCTGGTCGTCGGCGCGCGCCGCGTGCTCGGCGTGACGATCCCGCCGCTGAAGCACTTCGGGCCGCTGCTGGCGATCTGGGGGATGGCGATGCTGCTGCTGATCGTGATCCGCGACCTCGGCTCGTCGCTGATGTTCTTCGGCGCCTTCCTGGCGCTGCTGTACGTCGCCACCAACCGCTTCTCGTTCGTGCTGATCGGGCTGGTGCTGTTCGGCATCGGCGGCTACTACCTCGGCACCCACGTGCCGCACGTGATGGACCGCGTCGACGTCTGGATGGATCCGCTCAACGTCCAGCGCTATCCCGACGAGGGCTTCCAGATCGCCAACTCGCTGTTCGCGCAGGCCGACGGCGGCCTGCTCGGGCGCGGCTTCGGCGGCGCGCTGCTGGAGTCGCCCGGCGGCAGCAGAATCCTGCCGGCGGCGCAGACCGACCTGATCTACGCGCTGATCGTCAACGAGGTCGGCCTCGTCGGCGCGGTCGCGCTGCTGATCGTCTACCTGCTGTTCGTCGAGCGCGGCTTCAAGACGGCGCTGCTGGCGAGAGACTCCTTCTCGACGCTGCTGGCGGTCGGCCTGGCGGCCGTCTTCGCGCTGCAGGTGTTCGTGATCGTCGGCGGCGTCACGAACGTGATCCCGCTGACCGGCGTGACGCTGCCGTTCGTCTCCTACGGCGGCTCGTCGATCCTCGCCAACTTCGTGCTGCTGGCGCTGCTGCTGCTCGTCTCCGACAAGGCCCGGCGACCGGCATGAGCGTCCCGATCGTCCGTCTCTTCGTCGCGGTCGTGGTGCTGTTCGCGCTGCTGGTGGCGTGGACGTCGCGCTGGTCGATCTTCGAGGCCGACGACCTGCGCGCCAACACGCTCGACAAGCGGCCGCTGTTCACGGCGCTGAGAGTGAAGCGCGGCGCGATCAAGACCGAGGACGGCGAGGTGCTGGCGCGCAGCGTCAGAACGAGAGGCGGGATCTACGAGCGCGACTACCCGACCGACTCGCTCTTCGGCCATCCGGTCGGCTACGCGAAGCTGGTGACCGGCGAGCTGTCCGGGCTGGAGCGGTCGCGCAACGACGAGCTGTCGGGCACGACCAGCGAGCTGAACTCGATCATCGACCAGCTGCAGGGCAAGCGGCGGGCCGGCAACACGGTCGTGACGACGCTCGACCCGGAGGCGCAGCGGGTCGCGACCGACGCGCTCGCGGGGCAGGCGGGGGCGGTCTTCGCCTTCGACCCGCGCGACGGCGCGGTCAAGGTGATGGTCTCCTCGCCCGGCTACGACCCCAACCTCGTCAACACGAGAGAGGGGCTGTCGCCGCTCAACACCGACAGAGAGAACGCGCCGCTGCTGGACCGCGTCACGCAGGGCGCCTACCCGCCCGGCTCGACCTTCAAGGTCGTGACGGCGGCGGCCGCCCTGGACTCCGGCAAGTTCACGCCCGACTCGACGCTCGACGGCAGATCGGGCCGCGTCGTCTCCGGCGTCCCGCTCAGAAACGACTTCGACCAGGACTTCGGCGACGTGACGCTGACCGACGCGCTGGTCCAGTCGGTCAACACCGCCTTCGGGCAGCTCGGGGAGGAGCTGGGCAAGGCGACGATGGCCGACTACATGGAGAGATTCGGCTTCTACAGACTGCCGCCGCTCGACTACCCCGACAGCCAGATGATCAAGTCGGGGCTGCGCAGCGACGGCAGGCTGCTGCCGGTCACGAGCCCGTCGGTCGATGTCGGCCGCATGGCGATCGGCCAGGAGAGACTGCTGGTGACGCCGATCCAGATGGCGATGGTCGCCGGCGCGGTCGCCAACGGCGGCAAGCTGATGGAGCCGCGGCTGACCGAGAAGGTCGTCGACCCCGACGGCCGCACCGTGAAGACGATCGAGCCCAGGCAGTACAGCCAGCCGATCTCCGAGGAGACGGCGTCCGAGCTGACGCAGATGATGGGCAGAGTGGTCGAGGAGGGCACGGGCACCGCCGTCCAGCTGCCGGGGATCGACGTCGCCGGCAAGACCGGCACGGCCGAGATCGACGTCGCCAACGACATCGCGCAGCCGTGGTTCATCGCCTTCGCGCCCGCGACCGACCCCCAGATCGCGATCGCCGTCACCGTCGAGCGGACCGTCGGCGGCTTCGGCGGCACGGTCGCCGCCCCGATCGCGCGCGACGTCCTCGCGAGCCTGCTCGAGAGATGACCGAGATCGCGCCCGACACGATCATCGACCAGCGCTACAAGGTGCTCTCGCGCATCGGCGCGGGCGGCATGGCGGAGGTCTTCGTCGCGCAGGACCAGTCGCTCGGCCGCAAGGTCGCGCTGAAGCTGCTCTATCCGCGCTTCGCCGGCGACGCCGAGTTCGTCGAGCGCTTCCGCCGCGAGGCCTCCAGCGCCGCCAGCCTCCAGCACCCCAACGTCGTCGGCATCTACGACCGCGGCAGATGGGACGGCACGTACTACATCGCGATGGAGTACATGCCGGGGCGCACGCTCAAGCAGGTGATCCTGCAGGACTCGCCGATCGACCCGGTGCGCGCGATCGACCTGACCGTGCAGGTGCTCAAGGCGGCCCGCTTCGCGCACCGGCGCGGGATCGTCCACCGCGACCTCAAGCCGCACAACGTGATCGTCGACGACGAGGACCGCGCCAAGGTCACCGACTTCGGGATCGCGCGCGCCGGCGCCTCCGACATGACCGAGACCGGCTCGATCATGGGGACGGCGCAGTACCTCTCGCCCGAGCAGGCGCAGGGCCAGGCGGTCTCCCCGCAGTCGGACCTCTACTCGGTCGGGATCATCCTCTTCGAGCTGCTGACCGGCCACGTGCCGTTCGACGCCGAGTCGGCCGTGACGGTCGCGCTCAAGCACGTCTCCGAGCCGGCGCCGCCGCCGAGCGCCTACGACCCGGCGATCCCACCGGAGCTCGACGCGATCGTGCTGTGGGCGCTGGAGAAGGACCCGGCGAGACGGCCGCAGGACGCCGACGCCTTCATCCACGCGCTCGAGGAGGCGAGGGAGACGATCCTCGCCCACGAGCAGCCCGGCCAGCGGACGGCCTCCTTCCCGGCCGCGGCGGTGCTCGCCGCCGAGGGCCCGCGGACGGCCGAGGAGGCCGCCTGGGAGGAGGAGCCCGAGCGCAGACGGCGGGTGCCGTGGTGGGCGTGGGTGCTCGCGCTGCTGGCGGTCGGCGGCGTCGTCGCCGCGATCCTGCTGCTGACGCAGACCAAGCAGGTGCGCGTCCCGGCCGTCGTCGGGCTGCAGCTGCAGGCGGCGCAGGAGCGGCTCGAGCGGGCCAACCTGAGATCGCGGATCGAGACGGTCCAGTCGACCAGACCGGTCAACGAGGTCGTGGCGCAGCGGCCGGGCGGGCGCAGAGTCGTCGACGAGCAGTCGGTCGTCGTGCTGAGAGTCTCCGGCGGGCCGGGCACGGTCGAGGTGCCGCCGGTCGACGGCTACTCGGTCGAGAAGGCGACGGCCGCGCTCAACGACGCCGGCCTGAGAGTCGGGGACACGATCGAGCAGGCGAGCGACAGCGTCCCCGCCGGCACGGTCATCAAGACCTCGCCGCCGGCCGCGCGCGACGTCACGCGCGGCAGCAGCGTCAACCTCTACGTCTCGACCGGACCGGCGCAGGTGACCGTCCCCAACGTCGTCGGCTACCCGCGCGGCGAGGCCGAGAGCACGCTCGCCGGCGCCGACTTCAGAACGACCGTGAGCGAGCAGGAGTCGACGACCGTCAGAGCCGGCGAGGTGATCTCGCAGAGCCCCGGCGGCAACACGAAGGCCGACCCCGGCAGCACCGTCGCGCTCGTCGTCGCCAGAGCGCCGTCGGTCACGATCCCCAGCGTCGTCGGCAGCAGCGAGGCCGACGCGACCGCGGCGCTGGAGGCGAGAGGGCTGGAGGTGCGGATCTCGCGCGAGCAGGTCGCCGACCCGGCGCAGGACGGGATCGTGCTCGCGCAGCGGCCCGACGGCGAGACGCAGACGACGAGCGGCAGCCCGGTCCGCATCATCGTCGGCAGATACGTCGAGCCGACCCCGCCCGACGACGGCGGCGGCGGCACGACGACGACCCCGGACGGCACCGAGCAGCCCGGCAGATCCGAGTTCGGCAGAGACCGGGGCAACGGCTCCGGCGGCGCCGACCAGGGCTGACGTCGCCGGGGCCGGCACCGGCTCCGCGAGAAGTCGTTCAAGTCCTCCGCCGGGTGGTCGATCACCCGGGTCGAACAGGAGCGCCAGGCTGGACCGCACGCTGCGGAGGCTTCGCTCCACCTTCCGACCCACGGACCCCACGAGGACACGGATGCTTGAAGGCCTCTACTCGGCGGCCGCCGGCATGACAGCGCAGCAGCAGCGGATCGACGGCGTCTCCAACGACCTCGCGAACGTCAACACGACCGGGTACAAGCACGTCCGCGTCGGCTTCAGGGACCTCCTCTACAACCCGCAGGGCCGCGAGGCCGGCGCGACCGTGACCGCCGGCGCCGGCGCGGCGGCGAGCTTCGTCGGCCGCTCGCAGGCGCAGGGCGCGCTGCAGACGACCGAGCAGCCGCTCGACCTCGCGATCGCCGGCCCCGGCTTCTTCCAGGTCCGCACCGCCGACGGCGCGCTCGCGCTGACGCGCGACGGCAGCTTCCGCGTCGACCCGAACGGCCGCCTCTGCAGCGCCGACGGCGCGCTCGTGCAGCCGCCGATCCAGCTGCCGCAGGGGACGCCGATCGACAGAGTCGCGATCGGCAAGGACGGCACCGTCCGCGCCGCCGGCCAGACGGTCGGCCGCATCCAGCTCGTCAACGTGACCGCGCCCGACGGCCTGCGCGCGCTCGGCGACAACCGCTTCGAGGTGACCGCGCAGAGCGGCCCGGCGCGCGCCGCCGGCAACGGCACGCAGGTGCTGCAGGGCCGCCTCGAGGGCTCCAACGTGAGCATGTCCGACGCGATGGTCGACATGATCAACGCCCAGCGCGCCTTCCAGCTCGCCTCCAGAGCGATCCACATGCAGGACCAGATGCTCGAGGTCGCCAACCAGGTGAAGCGATGATGGGAAGCTGCGAGCAGAGCTCTTGTTTCCCTGCGAGAACTCGCCTGGAGGCTCGCTCTCGCCGTGCCGAGGTGACCTCATGACGCTGCCTCCGATCGACAGCGCGCTGCTGCCGGCCGACATCCGCCAGGCGCCGCAGGCGCGCAGAGACGCCTACACCGCGTCGCTCGGCTTCGAGCAGCTGCTCGTCCAGCAGCTGACCGAGTCGCTCGCCGACTCCGCCAGAACCGCGATGGGCGGCGACTCGCCGTATGCCAACATGCTGCCGCAGGCGATGGCCGACGGCATCATGGGCGCCGGCGGCCTCGGCCTCGCGCGCCAGCTGACCGACGCGCTCGCGCCGGCCGACACCTCCTCCGGCCCGAAGGGAGCCGCGGCATGAGCGCCCTGCCAGCGCCGACGCACCTCGTCGACCCGCTGCTGACCAACGACGTGATCGCCCACCTCGACGGGCAGATCGCCTCGGCCGCCCGCCTGCTCGAGATCGTGATGGCGCAGCACGCCGCGATCGAGGCGCGCGACATCGACGGCGTCGTGCGCGAGGTGAGCGCCTTCCAGGCCGAGTTCCAGCGCCGCATCCGGATCGAGGACGAGCGCAACAGGCTGCTCGGCCGCGCCGCCGCCGCGCTCGGACTGCAGCCGGCCGAGGTGACGATCACGCGGATGACGACGCTGATGGCGCCGCAGTACGGCGAGCTCGTGCAGACGCGCAGCGCGGAGCTGCAGCGGCTGCTGACCGAGCTGACGCGCCAGCACGCGCTCAACCAGCAGCTGATGAAGCAGGAGCTGGCCTTCCTCGACCACCTCCTCAACGCCGTCGAGCCGATGGCCGCGCTCGGCTACGAGCCCGGCGGCACCGTCAACTCGATGCCGGTCGCGCAGCTGCCCGGCCATCACGCCCTCGACCTCCACGCCTAGCGGACCCAAGAACATGCCGATCTCATCCTTCATGGGCCTGCAGACCTCGCTGCGCGGCCTGATCGCCCACCAGCAGGCGATCAACACGACCGGTCACAACATCGCCAACTCCAACGTCGCCGGCTACTCGCGCCAGGAGGCCGTGATGGCGGCGATGCCGGCGCTGACGCTGCCGGTCAACTCCGGCACGACCGGCTACGGCGCGCAGCTGGGCACCGGCGTCGACGTGCTGCAGATCCGCCGCATCCGCGACAGCTTCCTCGACATCCAGTACCGCGC
>Ga0164243_10016699_pt1 | contig 10043 bp, 13 predicted proteins | sample OricompcompostOP_FD_108781 | JGI IMG/M metagenome (GOLD analysis project Ga0164243, IMG submission 108781) | Organic Plus compost microbial communities from Emeryville, California, USA - Original compost - Organic plus compost (OP) | ecosystem: Engineered > Solid waste > Mixed feedstock >... | reverse complement strand
GCTGATCTACGAGGGCGACCAGCGCGCCGTCGAGCACCTACAGGGCAACCGCCGCCCGGTGGTGTGGAACCTGGACCTGGGGCTCAGGGGTGACAGCGCTGACACCCCAGCAGGGGTGACACCGGCTGTCACGCCTGAGCGCTCAGGGGTGACAGAAACACCCGTCAGGGGTGACAGCCCTGGGTCGCCAGGGGTGACAGCTGCTGTCCCACATAGAACCGTCAAGAACCGTAGAACCTCGCGCGCGCGCAACGCGCTGCACGCCGCCTGCGGCTACGAGCACCCCGACTACGAGAGCTGCCCGCGCACCACGTCGGTGCCGCCGGGTGGCTCACTGGCTGCGCTGGTCTCGCAGGTTGGCCAGCAGCTCGACGGCGAGGCGCTGTGATGACCGAGCTGCCCCGCCGCAAGCACGTGCGCCACAGCCGCCGCCGCTACCGCACCTGGGCCGACGCCTACACGCCCGACTACCTCGCCGCGCTCGACGCCATCGAGTGCAGCCACGACGAGCCGCGCGGCGCTCGGTACTGCCCGCTGTGCCGCCGCGCGTATCAGCAGCTGCGGGGTGGTCGGCGATGACGCGCCGACGTCGCCGCTGGGGTGGCAGCAAGGTGGCCCGGCTGCGGGTGGCGGTGGTGCGCCGGTGGGGCTGGGTGTGCTGGCTGAGCGGGCCCGGCTACTGCCAAGACCCACGCATCGAGCCCGGTCTGCCGCCCCGTCACCCGCTGTCGCTGTCGCTCGATCACGTGCTGCCCGCCTCGCGCGGTGGCAGCGACGACCTGGCCAACCTGCGCCCGGCGCACCTGCGCTGCAACCAGCGCCGCAGCGCCAAGCTCGCCAGCGAGCTGCGACCCGGCGCGCTGCGCCCGCGAGAGTCGACGGCCGACGACCTGCGACTGACTCGCTCGGATTTCTGAGCCGGTCACTGTCGGAAGCATCTCCGCCCCCCGTTCCCCCCACCAGTCAGGAAAAAAACCGCCATGACCCACGACGACGCCGAGCAGCCCGGACTGTTCGCCGACCCCCACGCCGCGCCCGACGGCGCGCCGGGACCGATCGAGGCGGCCGCCGCCCGCACGATCAAGGCGCTGGCCGACGCCCGCGCGCTCGACGAGACCCACGCGCTGAAGGTCGAGCTGATCCGCCAGGGCGCGCGCACGCTCGACCGCGAGCTGCGGGTGCGGCAGAAGGTCAGCGTGGCCGCTATCGCGCTGTTCTCGCGGGTGACCGAGATCGCCGACGGGCTGCCCACGGTGCAGCAGGTGATGAACAGCGAGTTTGACCGGATCACCGCCGCGCTGCAGCTCGACGACGAGGACGCCGCCCACGCCGAGCCCGCCGAGCCGCAGCCGTGACGCGTCGCCGTGTGGTGCAGCCCGAGCACCTGCGCCGACGGTTCCGCTACGCCACCCGCCCCAACCCCGAGCTACGCTCACGCGGCCGCGAGATCGCGGTGCTCGCCGAGACGCTGGGGCGGCCGCTGAAACCGCACCAGGCCTACATCGCCGACGTCGGCACCGAGCTAAACCCACCCGGATCTCACTTCCTGTTCCGCTACCAGCGGGTGATCATCGCCGAGCCGCGCCAGGTCGGTAAGACCACGCTGCTGCGGCCGGTGGTGCTCGATCGCTGCCTGATGCGGCCGCGTTCCTCGGTGTTCATGACCGCGCAGAACGGCAAGTACGCCTCGGCGCGCTGGGCCGACCTGATCGACGACCTGGACGGCACCGCGTTCGCGCGGTTCGCCGAGATCAAGCGCGGCAAGGGCAGCGAGGTGCTGACCTGGCCCAACGGGTCCAAGGTGGCCCCGTTCCCACCCACCCGCGACGGCCTGCACGGCGAGTATCCCGACCTCGTGGTCACCGACGAGGGCTGGGCGTTCTCCGCTGAGGGCTGGCTGAACCTGCAGCGCGCGGTGCGCCCGGCGCAGCAGACCCGCCGCGCCCGCCAGCAATGGGTGATGAGCGCCGCCGGGGCGGCCGATTCCGAGGCCTGGGACGAGCTGGTGGAGATCGGCCGCGCCAGCGTCGACGACCCCACCAGCGACACGGCCTATTTCGAGCACAGCATGGACCCCGACGCCGACCCCTACGACCCGGCGGCGTGGGACTTCCACCCCGGCCTGGACGGGCTGATCACGCTGGACGACCTCGCCAACGAGGCCAAGCCCGAGAACAACACTCATGCCGACTTCCTGCGCGGGTTCATGAATATCAGCACCAAGGTGCGCGACCACACCGTGATCGACCTGGGGCTGTTCGCCACCCTGGCCGCGCCGCTGGCCCCGCCGCCGCCGAGCGAGCGTGTCTACGCCTTCGACGTCGCTATCGACCGCACCGCCGCCTCGGTGTGGTCGGCCTGGACCGGCGAGGACGGGCACACCGAGCTGCGGGTGGTCGAGAGCCGCGAGGGTGACACCTGGCTGCCCGACTTCCTCACCGACCTGGCCCACACCCACGGGGTGACCGTGCACGCCTACGCCGGTGGCCCCGCAGCGGTGCACGTCGACGCGCTCACCCGCGACGGGGTGCCCGTCGAGGTGCTGGCCGGCGCCGAGCGCGCGACCGCCTGGGAGGCGTTCAAGGGCGCGGTCAGCACCAAGGCGCTGCGCCACGACGGCTCGCCCGCGCTGCGCGCCGGTTTCCAGTCCGCCGTCGAGCGCACCGACGACGACGGGGCGCGGCTCTCGCGCCGCCGTTCCCTAGGGCCCATTGACGCCCCGCTCGCCGCTGTAACAGCCCGGTGGTACGCCGACCGCGCCACCCCGACGATTCAGGTGTTCTGACATGCCCAAGACCATCATTGACGCCAGCGCCTACACCTACGTGGCCATTTGCACCGACTGCGGGGCGCGCACGCTGCCCGCGCTCAGCCGCGAGGAAGCGCTGCACGAGGCCCGCCACCACGAGCTACGCGCCCACCCCGGCGACGTGCAGACCGCCCAGGCGCTCGCCCAGCAACGCGCCCGGACACGCCGAGTTACAGCCCTGTGATTCGTTCAGCGTCAATAGCACCCCGCACAGTTTCCAGCGTGAACCTGATCAAGCGCATGGGACTGGCCAGCGGGCTGCTGACCCGCGCCGAGGACGGCAGCGACGGCTCGACGTCGAGCGCACCGCTGCCGCCGGTTCGCTCCGACGGCTCGGCGCTGACGCCGGACACCGCGCTGACGCTGCACGCGGTGTTCCGCGCCGTGATGATCCATGTCACCGGCGCCATTCAGCTCTCGCTCGACGTCGAGCGGGGCGGGGTGGCGCTGCGCGACCCGCTGCCGCTGGTGGCCAAGCCCGACCCCGAGCAGACCCGCTCGGCATGGATCGAGCAGAACGTCACCAGCCTGGCGCTGACCGGTAACGCGTTCTGGCGGCTCTACCGCGACAGCACCGGGGCGGTGATCGCCGCCCGCGTGCTCAACCCCCACGCGGTGACCGTGGTCAAGAACCTGGACCCGCGCCAGGCCCCCGACGGCGAGAAGTACAGCTACTACCACAACGCCGAGCGCATCCCCGCCGTCGACGTGCGGCACCTGTGCTACCTGCGGGTGCCCGGTCACCGATCCGGGCTCGGGCCGATCCAAGCGGCGCGCTATGAGCTGGCGGGCGTGCGCGACACCCGCGACTACGCCTCAAACTGGTTCCGCGACAGCGGGCAGGCATCCTCGACGCTGACCACCGAGCAGAAGATCACCCGCGCCCAGGCCGACGAGTACCGCCAGGCGTGGTACGAGACCCCCGCCGGGCAGCTGCGGGTGCTGGGCAACGGGCTGCGGTACGAGACCTACGCCCTCAACCCCGCCGACGCTCAGTGGCTGGACTCCCAGCGGTTCGACGTCACCCGCGTAGCGCGGCTCATGGGAGCCCCCGCCTCGCTGATGCTGGCCAGCGTCGAGGGCGGCTCGCAGACCTACGCCAACGTCGAGCAGGACTGGATCGGCTACGTGCGGTTCTCGCTGATGAAGTACCTGCGCGAGATCGAGGAAGCGCTGAGCAGCGTGCTGCCCTACGGTCACGCCGCCCGGTTCAACATCGAGACGCTGCTGCGCTCCGACACCAAGACCCGCTACGAGGGCTACCAGCTCGGGATCGCCAGCGGGTTTCTGCTGCGCAGCGAGGTGCGCAGCATCGAGCACCTGCCCAGCATCGACGGCATCGACGACCAGCCGCTGCCGAGCTTGCCCACCACCCCCGCCCAGCCGCAGGAGGCGCGCCCGTGACCACCCTGATGACCAACGCCCCGGTGCCCACCGAGCGGCACCACCTGTCGCTACAGGTCCGCGCCGCCGACCTCGACACCGACAGCCGCGAGTTCGTCGGCATCGCGGTGCCGTGGGACACCGAGATCGAGCTGTGGCCGGGCGTGCGCGAGAAGTTCACGCGCGGCAGCATCGAGCCCCGCGAGGGCGTCAAGCTGTTCTGGCGTCACGGTGACGTGATCGGCCTGGTGGTCGAGCACACCGACACCCCCGAGGGCTGGCAGATCCGTGGCCGGATCAGCCGCACCCCGCTCGGCGACGAGGCATACACGCTGCTGCGCGACGGGGTGATCGACCGGCTCAGCATCGGTTTCGAGCCCGTCGAGTGGGACTACGACCAGCACCGCGAGCTGACCACCCACACCCGCGCGCGGGTGCACGAGGTCAGCCTGGTGCCGATCCCCGCCTACGAGGACGCCCGGATCACCCAGGTGCGGGCGGCCGCCAACAGCACCACCCCCAACCCCACCAGCACCACCACCGAAGGAGACACGCCCGTGACCACCACCGCCCCCGAGAGCACGGCTCTCACCGAGACCGAGGTGCGCTCGATGCTCACCGAGACCGAGCGCCGCCTGGCGGTGCAGATCAGCGAGGCGCGCGAGAGCGCACCGCCCGCGGTCGAGACCCGCAGCGCGGGCCAGCTGATCAAGGACGCCCTGAGCGGTGACCAGTCGGCCGTCGACGCGCTCAACGCCGGCCAGGCGGCCGCGTTCGACACCCGCAGCTACGTCGGCCGGGTGGCCACCATGCCCGAGCAGCGCGACAGCGGCACCGCCCCGGTGACCTCGGCGGCCGGTGGCACCGCGCAGAAGCCCGGCTACGTCGGCGACCTCACCCGGCTGGTCGAGCAGGCCGCCGGGGTGCGGGCGCTGTTCGCCGAGGGCGCGCTGCCCAGCGAGGGCAAGCACATCGAGTACGGCCAGCTCGACGTCGACGCCTCCGACGTCGACGAGCAGACCAACGAGGGCGACGATCTCACCTACGGCGAGGTCTCGGTCACCACCGACACCGCCCCGGTGCTCACCTTCGGCGGCTGGACCCAGCTCACCCGGCAGGCGATCGAGCGCAGCACCGCCCCGGTGCTCGACGTCAACCTGCGCGGTCAGGCGCTGGCGGCCGGGCGCTACCTGAACGCCGCGTTCCGGGCTCACTACGCCTCGGCGGTCACCGCCCAGCGCACCGCAGGCAACACCGTCGACGTGCCCGACACCGACCCCACCTGGGCCGACTGGCTGGACGCGATCGTCGACGCCGCCGAGAAGTACGAGGACATGGGGCTCAGCCTCGACGGCCTGATCGTCGACAAGGCCGCGTTCAAGGCGTTCAACCGCTACGAGGGTTCCGACGGCCGCCCGCTGTTCACCTACACCGGGCAGGGCAGCAACGTGATCGGCTCGCTCGACGTCACCGCGCTGCGCGGCAGCATCGCGAACCTCCCGGTCTACCTCAACGCCAAGCAGACCACGCCGGGCCAGGTGTTCTTCAACAGCGACGCGATCCGCACCTACCGCAGCCCGCTGGTGCGGCTGCAGGACACCAACGTGATCAACCTGACCGAAGCGTTCAGCCTGTACGGGTACGTCGCGTTCGCCGACGAGATCCCCGCCGGGCTGGTCCCGGTCAAGCGCACCACCGCCGCCTGAGAGGACCGCACCCCGTGACCGAGCCCACCCTGCCCGGCGCGCCGACGGCGGCCGACCTGATCGCCTACGTGGGCGGCTCAGCCGACGCCGACGCCGCCTGGGCGGCGCGCAAGCTCGCCCAGGCCGAGCGCCTGGTGTCGCGGTACGTGCTCGACTGCGCCCCGGCGGGCACCACCGACCTCACGGCGGTGGTGCCTGCCGAGGTGCTGCACGAGGCGTTCCTAGAGGTCGGTAAGGCGCTGTGGTCGCGCCGCGACGCCACCGCCGGGGCGGTCCAGTACGAGACCCTGGACGCCGCCCCGTCGGCGGTGCTGGGTGACCCGCTGACCGCCGTCTACCCCGACCTGGACCGCTTCCTGGCGGGTGGGTTCGCATGAGCCTGCCCGCCGCGCGCGACGCCCTCGCCGGGCTGCTGTCCGGGCTGTCGGTCACCGTGGCCGACAGGATGCCCGAGCGGGTGCAGCCGCCGGTCGCGCTGATCCTGCCCGCCGACCCCTACGTCGACACCGACCCCACCGAGCTGCCCTACGGCATGGGCTGGGTCTACTTCGACGTCGTGCTGATCGCCGCCAAGGCGACCAACCCCACCCAGGACCGCAGCCTCGACGACCTGATCACCGAGGTGCTGCAAGCGCTGTACGGGGTGAGCGGTGCGATCACCTGGCTGCCCCGCACGGTCTCGCGCCCCACCGACCGCACGCTGGGCGAGCAGACCTACCTAGAGACCCGCGTGCGCGTGCGCGCGACCTTCCGCATGACCACCTGAGAGGACACCCACCCATGGCCCACACCCCGCTGCAGATCATGGACGCCGCCGTGACGCTCGGTGCCGTCGAGCACGGCGACGCGATCACCGCCTGCACCATCGTGCCCAACATCGTGCGCACCGACTGGCAGCCTGTCAGCGGCAACGACCAGACCGTCTACGCCGACCCCACCTGGCTGCTCAACATCGACCTCGGTCAGAACTACGAGACCAGCTCGCTGCTGGTCGCGCTGATCAGCGGGCACGGCGAGGTGGTGCCGTTCTCGGTCAAGCCCAAGACCGGCGGCAACGCCGAGATCAGCGGCGAGGTGCGGCTGGTGATGCCTTCCCAGCTGCTCGGGCCGCGCTCTGGCATCGCCACCGCGCAGGCCTCGCTCGCGGTGCAGGGCCAGCCCACGATCGTCGACGACAGCGGCACGACCGTGTGGCCCAAGGCCGCCGAGGCCCCCGGCGGCGAGGTGTGATCGAGGCCGACAGCGCCGTCGACCAGCTCGGCGGGCAGCTCCGACGCGCAGCCGACACGCTGCGCGGTGCGCTGCCCGCCGATCAGGCCGGGCGCATCATCGCCGACGAGGCCGCCGAGCGGGCGCGGGCGGCCGCCCACGGCCTGACCCGCAACCTGCGGGTGGCGGTGACCGAGGACCGGCTGCCGCTGCGGCTCAGCGCCACCAGCGTGCGCGGGCTGGGCACCTCAGCCGAGTACGGCTCGGGCCGCCGCGAGCAGTACAGCACCTACCGGCGGCGCGGGCACAAGGTCACCCGCCGCACCCGCCGCCAGCTCCCACCCGCGCAGCGCAACGGCTACGTGGTCGGGCCCGCCGCCCGCGCCGCCGTGCCCCGCATCGCCGAGCTGTTCGGCGAGGCCGCCGCAGACCATTTCGACACCGCGCTAGGAGGTTGACCCCGTGGCTGACGTCCGTATGACGTTCGACGCCGATACCGGCGCTGCCGAGCGCAAGGTGGCCGACCTCGCCCGCGAGACCGACGATCTCGGCGACAAGCTCGACGACCTCGGGCGCGCCGACGCCGACAAGGCGCTGCGCGACGTCGAGGACGCCGCCGACGACGCCGCCGACGCCGCCCGCGATCTCGCCGACGATCTCGCCGACGTCGAGGACGCCGTGCCCAGCGACGTCGGCCGCAAGCTCGGCGACGATCTCGAAGACGGTTTCGACCGGGCGGGTGAGGGCGCAGCCGAGTTCAAGGACGAGGCGCAGCAGTCCGCACGCGAGGGTGCAGCCTCGTTCTCGGGCGAGTTTGAAGACGTCGCCGACTACATGCAGGAAGTGCTGGCCAACGCGCTGTCCGGGTTCGGGCCCGTCGGCGCGGCCGCCGGGCTGGCGGCCGCCGCCGGGCTCGGCATCCTGGTGTCCTCGCTACAGGAAGGCGAGGAAGCGGCCGAGGCCACCAAGGACCGCATTATCGACCTGGCCGGGCAGATTCGTGAGGTCGACGGCGACCTGTCGCGCCTGGACCTGAACAGCATCATGCTCGACTGGTCGACCGAGATCAGCGACACCAAGCGCTGGTTTGAGCTGTGGCAGGACGCGCCGCTGACCAAGGTCGAGCAGCTGGCCACCGCCGCCGACACGCTCGGCCTGTCTCTCGATGACCTGGTGGCGGCGCTGCACGACGTCGACGGGCCCGAGGCCGCGCGCGTCACCGAGCTGCTGGACGAGCGGCTGGGCACCGGGCTGGGCAGGGTGATCTCCAGCACCGACGAGGCCACACAGTCGCTGATGACGCTGCGCGACGAGATCGGCGCGGGCAACCTGGACCTAGAGCGCGCCAACGAGCTCTACGAGCTGCAGAACGAGCTGCTGGGCGAGAACGCCTCGACCGTCGACTACGTGCGCGAGTCCACCGAGACCTACAACGAGAGCGTGCAGGACGCGCTCGCGCAGGCCGGTGACGCCTGGACCGACTACGTGGAGGACGGCAAGGTCAACCTGGCCGAGTACGCCGCCGCGATGGAAGATCAGATAGCGGCCGTCGAGCAGTACGAGGCAAACATGGTCACCGCCTCGCAGACGCTGACCGACGAGGCGCTGGGCTACCTGCAGAACATGGGTGTGGAGGCCGCGCCGCTGTTGCAGGCGTTCGTCGACGCGCCCAAGTCCGAGCAGGCCCGCCTCGCTGGCATATGGGACCAGCTCGGGCAGGCCGCCGTCGGCGGCTGGTCCGACGGTGCCGCCGGGCTCACTGATGCTGTCGACGACGCTGTGAGCACCGCCAGCGACAAGGCCCCCGACGTCGAGATCGGTTTCTCCGCCGATCGCTGGGGCGCTCAGAAGGCGGTCACCGACGCTGTTTCCAAGGTGTCGGTTCCGATCCTGAAGATCCGCACGACCGTGACCAACCCCGTCGGGGTCGGCTACAGGAAGGTGTGACGTGGCCACTCTGACCGTGACCCTTGAGCCCGCCTACGGCTCGGTGCGCCTCGACGTCGCCGCCGACCCCGGCGACGGCGAGGTGACCAGCGTCAACCGACTGCTCATCGACGACCCCACCGACAACGGCAGCGACGTGCGCACCCAGGCCGGCCAGCTCCCCGCCGCCATGCCGCTGCTGCTGCGCGATTTCGAGGCCCCGCTGGGCCAGCGGGTGCAGTACCTCGTCTGGTACGAGTCCAGCAGCGGGCTGACCGCCGCCTGGTCGCAGCCCGTGACCGTGCGCCCGCGCCCTGGGATCGCCGGGGTGCTTACCGTGGTCGGGCAGCCCAACATTCAGGCCGAGGTGCCCATGCTGCTGCTCTACGAGGCGCAGAACGCCCCCGAGGTCACCGTGCACTGGCCGCTGGGTGCCGAGTACCCCCGCTACGTGCTCGGGCCCGTGCGGGCCCGCACCGGCAGCCTCACGATCGTGGTCGACACGCTGGCGGCCGCGCGGCAGGTCCGCACCGTCTACAGCGCCCGGCAGCCCGTGCTGCTGCGGCAGACCGATCACCCGGCGCTGGACATGTACCACATCGCCACCGCGCTGCGCACCACCCCGGCCGACCCCAAGGGTCGCCAGTGGCGCATCGACGTCGACTACACCGAGGTGGCCGACCCGACCATGCCGCTGATCGGCGCGACGGGCTGGACGTTCGGCGACGTCGCCGCGACCTACGAGACGTTCGCCGACGTCGCCGCCGCTTACGACAGCTTCGGTGACCTGTTCGTCGGGCCGGTGGTGTGAGGTGGCCACCAACTACGCCCCCGATTGGGTCGACCGCTGGCGCGAGGACACCCGCCTGGCGGTGCTCACCGGTGATCCGCCGGTCCAGCACATCGTGCGGGTGACCTACACCCACCCCAGCTTCACCGGCGAGCGGCCGCTGCTGTTCGAGGACGGCACCGTGACGCTGGACGCCGACGCGGTGGGGTTCTGCGAGGTC
>Ga0164243_10016698_pt1 | contig 10043 bp, 10 predicted proteins | sample OricompcompostOP_FD_108781 | JGI IMG/M metagenome (GOLD analysis project Ga0164243, IMG submission 108781) | Organic Plus compost microbial communities from Emeryville, California, USA - Original compost - Organic plus compost (OP) | ecosystem: Engineered > Solid waste > Mixed feedstock >... | reverse complement strand
GTGCGAATCCCCCGGCGCTGGCAGGGCCGGAGGCCAGCAGCGCGACGGAACCGGCAAGGGGAATGGATACGGCAAGCACGTGGCGCAACAGCTTCATTGCGGAATCTCCTTTTTATCCCGGCCCGCGCAAATCCGTGCCCGCGCGCAGGCAGCATTGTTGTATTGAAGGGCCGCCGAAAAATTCGAACGACCGTTCCATTATTATTTGTGATCCGACCAACGACAAGCTGATGCAGCTCAACCGCAGAAGGCCTGTCCCCGTTTCGCCACAGCTCGGAAAGGACCCGCCAATGAAGTCGGCGGCACCGCACGAACGGGGCACGGCGCCGCCTTGCGAAAATGCGGCGCCTACGGAAGCGCCACGCGCCGACGGTTCAATCCCGGTCCAGGATCTCCCGCGCCAGCACCTTCGCCTCCTCCAGCGCCTCCTCCGGCGTATCGGAATCGTTGCGGGCGCGACGCAGAATCTGCTCGCTCGACTCGCCGCCTTCGTGGAACAGCAGGACGATGCCCTGGTACTTGCCGCTGGCCAGCTCTTCCGCATGCACCTCGGCCTTCCAATGGCCCTTCTGGTAAGTCACGGTTTCCATTCGCATTCTCCAAAACAGCATGCCCGATGAGACCGGGGCCGGCTGCAGTGGTTCTGCGGCACCGCTGCCACAGCGGCGCGGGAAAGCGTGCTGCGCCGTTTCAAGAGCCTTGCCCGGCAAATCGACGGGAATTTGCGCTCGCTCAAACCGCCCCCGTAACGCTCCCTGCGCTTCTGGCCGCACCAAAGCGCTCGCCTATACTGACCCTCACAAGCGCAGGGAGGATGTTTCCACAGGAGGTCAACATGAAATTGCTACCCATGCTTGTCGCAGCCGTCGCGCTTCTTGCGGGATGTGCCGGAGACGGCATGTTCTCGACAAGCGGCCACGGCTCCCGCGGCTACGGCGGTACCCATCCCACGGAGTTGCGCGATCAGAATCCGACCAACAATCCCGCCAATCCCTATCCGTCCTACGGGGATTGATGCACGCTACGGCGGCATGCGTGCCACCGCATGTCGCCGCTTTCACCGGCCAGTTCCCGGCTCCCGCCTCATCCACCGGTGCGGATCATCAGAAAGAAATGTGCCTTGATGCCGAATACGCGCTTGTGTCCGACGTCGTGCGCCGGTGCGCCGGGCAGGGCCGCAGCCAGCGCGTACAGGCGCGGCGCGTCCACCAGCGCGGGCGGCACGCGCCGGCCGCGGGCAAGTCTGGAAAAGAGGCGCTGCCAGCGCGCCGGCAGCCAGTGCACGAACGGCAGGCCGGTGCTGAATTCGAGTGGATGGCGGCGATTCGGCGTGGTCAGGAAAACGCCCTTGCGCGCCACCCGGCAGCACTCCGTGACCAGCGCCTGCTGCTGGCCCGGCAACGTCAGATATTCGATGACTTCCGGGCAGAACACCCAGTCGAACGCCGCATCTGCATATGGCAGATGCGGCACGGCCGCCGGGTCGAGCGGGCAGGCCGTCACCAGCGAGCGGGACGCAGCGTCCGCCCAGTCCTGCAGGCCCGCAGGCGCGCTGCGCAGGTTCACGTCGAGCACGCTGTCCTCGCTGCCGCCCTCGCGAAACAGCAGGAAGGCATCGAACAGCCTGCGCCGCTGCGCGCGCAGCAGGCGCTCGGTCCAGCCATCGCGTGTGCTCGTCGCCACTGCGATCCCGCTCGTGTTTTCCATGCCCCCTCCCGGATCCGGATGCCACTGCAGGCATTATCGGGCCGGCAACTGCGGGGCGGGTTGCGCGCCGCTAAAAGATCAGATTGAACAGGCCGAACACGACAAGCAGGCCGATCAGGAAAATGATCGCGATAATCCACAGCAGCACCTTCATGCCTCTCTCCTCCGTTGCGTGTATGCGGCGCCGCTCAGGGCTTGAGCACGATCTTGATGCACTCGTCTTCCTTGTTCGCGAACATCTCGAAGCCGCGCGGCGCATCGTCCAGCGCCATCCGGTGCGTGATGATCACGGTCGGGTCGATCTCGCCGTTCCGTATGCGCTCCAGCAGCGGCTTCATGTAGCGCTGCACGTGGGTCTGGCCGGTGCGGATGGTCAGCGAACGGTTCATGATCGACCCCATCGGAATCTTGTCGAGGAAGCCGCCGTACACGCCCGGAATCGACACCACGCCGCCGTTGCGGCAGGCCATGATCGCCTCGCGCAATGCGATCGGGCGCCCGGTTTCCAGCCCCAGCGCCTGCTTGACGCGGTCGTATGCGCCGGCCGCGCCCATGCCGTGCGCCTCCAGCCCGACCGCGTCGATGCAGGCGTCCGGTCCGCGCCCGCCGGTCATTTCCTTCAGCGCCCCGACCACGTCCAGTTCCGCGTAGTTCAGCGTAATCGCGCGCGACTTCTCGCGCGCCATGCGCAGGCGCTCGGGGAAGCGGTCGATCGCGATCACCTGCTCGGCGCCGAGCAGGTAGGCGCTCTGGATCGCGAACTGCCCGACCGGCCCGCAGCCCCATACCGCGACCACCGCGCCCGGCTTGATGTCGCAGGCCTCGGCGGCCATGTAGCCGGTAGGCAGGATGTCGGACAAAAACAGCACCTGCTCGTCGCTCAGGCCGTCCGGAATCTTGATCGGCCCGACGTCGGCGAACGGCACGCGCGCGTACTCGGCCTGGCCGCCGGCATAGCCGCCGGTCAGGTGCGAATAGCCGAAGATGCCGGCCGGCGAATGGCCCCACATCTTCTCGGCCATCCAGGCGTTCGGGTTCGAGTTCTCGCACACCGAGTACAACTGCTCCTCGCAGAAGAAGCAGCGTCCGCAGGCGATCGGGAACGGCACGACGACACGGTCGCCGATCTTCAGGTTCTTCACCTCGCTGCCGAGCTCGACCACCTCGCCCATGAACTCGTGACCGATGATGTCGCCCTTCTCCATGGTCGGCACGAAGCCGTTGTACAGGTGCAGGTCGGAACCGCAGATCGCGGTCGAGGTGATCTTCACGATCGCGTCGCGCGGGTTCAGGATTTCCGGATCGGGCACGTTGTCGATCCGCAGGTCGCGCTTGCCGTGCCAGACGTTCGCTCTCATCCTTGCGCCCCCCTTCTCACAACGTAGCGGTTCCACAGTCCGCGCGGGCCGGACGGCTGTCCGACCGTGGTCGGTATCTCGCCGGTTTCCAGCAGCCACTTGAAGCGGCGCAGGTCTTCGTCGATCTGCTGCGCCGGTTCGGCGCCGAACAGCTTTGCCGCCACGGCGCCGGCCGCCCCGCCGGGCGGGCGGTAGCGCATCCAGACATTGGCCAGCGTGCCGCGTCCGCCCGCGGCGGGCTCGAAGCGCACGCTGCCTTCGGTATCGACCTCGGAATCCTCGACCGAGCGCCAGCCGAGGAACTGCCCCGGCTCATCGGCGTACAGCTCGGAATTCCACTCGACCCGATAACCGAGCGGGCCCTTGGCCGCCCAGTGGCTGCGCCGTTCGTCGATCACCTGCACCGATTCCAGATGACGCATGAAGCGCGGCAGGCCTTCGAGATCGCGCCAGAAGCGGTAACACTCTTCGGGGGAGCGATTGATCACGATGGTCTTTTCGAACTCGACAGCGCTGCCCAGCGCTTCGTGCTCGGGCGATTTCAGGCTCGCCAGCAGGTCGAGCGCGGCGATGCCGGCGACTGCGGCGCCGGCCAGGCCGAGCCGGCTGCGCGGCGCCGCTGAACGGCGCGCGGCCGCGCCGAGCAGGGCGAGATCCATCGCGTCGCCGGCCACGCGCGACCACAGCCAGCCGGACGGACGGCGCTGCGTCAGGATGCCGACGCCGCTGGCCAGTTCGCGTACGCCGATCGCGCGCACGACGTTCGGCCGTCCGCCGGCGCCGAGCGCCTGCGACAGCCGGCGCGGCGCGGCCAGTTGCGCCAGGCCGAGGCCGACGCTGAACCAGCCCAGGGTCTGCACCAGGCGCGCCAGGCGGTCCTGCCGGCCGTAGGGACTGGGGCCGTAGTGATAGGCATAGGGGCGGTATTCGTTGGAACGGGAATCGGCCGCCGGTTCGGATGCGGGCAGCGGCGCGCGCGGTTCGCTGCGCATGGCGCTGCCGGGCTGGTCTTGCATCATGGAGTCCTCCTCGCGGCAGCGGCGCGCGCGGACCGTGCCGAACGGACAGGCTCGCACGCGCACTGCGGTCAACAGATTGAGCAACAGCACGCGAGCAGCATGCCCGCGCGACTGCGATCGGAACTGTTAGTCAAAGATCAATGGGAGGGGTTCCCGCCGGGGCCGGCGGGATCGGTCGGGCATGACCGGGAACAAGATGCCCACCGGACCGGATCGCGCGCATCCGGCCATGTTCAGGTAGCCGGCGGCTCCTTGCGCTGCTGGGAAGTCGCCACTTCCTCGAACGCTTCCCACGGCAACTCGTCGACCTCGGGCTTCGGAATGTGGCGGTAGTGTTCGAGGCCTTCGTTGATGTACTCGTCGGACAACTCGTCCGGCTGCTCCTGTTTGCCGGAAGCGGTCTCGGGCGCGGCTTTCGCGGATTCGGCTGCAGCGGCGGCGGGCGTGGCGGCGGCCTGGATCGCTTCCTTGACCGGGAAGCGCCAGTAGATCTTGTCGAGCTCGATGCCGCTGGCCTTCCGTATATGCTCGCGCAGCGTCATCTCGATGATGTGCGACAGGCGAAAGCGTTTCATCGGCTCGGACTCGACCAGCGCGGTATAGCGGCCGTCCTCGGTCAGCACGCAGTCGGCGCTGACGGTCACGCCGCTGCGCCGGAAGTATTCGATGATGGTGGCGCGCACGGCGGCCGTGCGGCGCCTGCGCTTGGCGGCCTTGCCCCTGGCGGAGGCGCCATAGGCGATTCCGCCGATGACGACGGCGGCAAGCAGGACGAGCAGGATCAGTGTGACTGCGTCGGCATTGAGCGTCATTCTTGTCGAACCTCTCTGACGGCAGGTCTCGGCCCAGGCTGGCGTTGACCCGAGGCAAGATCATAACACTGCCCGGTGCGGCAGATGGCAAGGGCCGCGCGGCCGGCGCGCGCTACTTCCCGCGCCTGCCCCGGGACTTCCCCGGCGCATCCTTGCGGCCCGCTCCCGCTTGCGCCAGGCGGCGCTGCAGCAGGGCCAGCACCGCCGCTTCCTCCGGCTCCAGTTCGTGCAACTGGTCGGCCAGCGCGCTGCGCGCCCGTTCATCCCACGCATGCAGCAGCGTGCCGTCCAAGTAGCGCTCGATCACTGCCGGATGCACGTAGCACTTGCGGCAGATCGACGGCGTGTTGCCGAGCCGGGCAGCAACCGATTCGATCGCGCGCAGCACGTTCTTCTTCGCCTGCGCCTCGGAATCGACCTGCTCGTATTCGCGCAGCGCCAGCGCCGCCAGCAGGGTGCCGGACCAGGTACGGAAATCCTTGGCCGTGTAATCCTCGCCGCTGATGGCGCGCAGGTAGTCGTTGACGTCGGCCGAATCGACCACCCGCGTCTGGCCATCGTCGTCGACGTACTGGAACAGCTCCTGCCCCGGCAGATCGCGGGCGCCGCGAATGATGCGCGCCAAGCGCGGATCGTCCAGTTTCACGCTGTGCATCACGCCGCTCTTGCCGCGGAAACGGAATTGCACCTCGCTGCCGTCGATGCGCACATGGCGATCGCGCAACGTGGTCAGGCCGAACGACTTGTTCTCGCGCGCGTATTCCTCGTTGCCGATGCGCATCATCGTCGTCTGCAACAGCCTGACGATGGTGGCCAGCACCTTTTCGCGCGGCAGGCCGGGCCGCTTCAGGTCCTGCTCGACGTGCCGCCGGATCGCCGGCAGCGCCCGCGCAAAGCCGAGCATGCGGTCGAACTTGGCCTCGTCGCGCACGCTGCGCCAGCGCGCGTGGTAGCGGTACTGCTTGCGCCCGCGCGCATCGCGCCCGGTGGCCTGGATATGGCCGTTCGGATACGGGCAGATCCACACATCGTTCCAGGCCGGCGGGATCGCCAGCTTGCGGATACGCTCGAGCGTGGCCTCGTCGCTCACCGGCCGACCGTCCGGATCGAGGTAACGAAAACCCTCCCCCGCACGCTCGCGCGTGATGCCGGGGCGGGCATCGCTGACATGGCGCAGGCCGGAAACGGCGGCGCCGGGACTGGGAGGAAGCCGGGACATGGACGCTCGATCGACGATTCCTGCACTGTAACGCCGCCACGATTGCGGATCGTGACGCTCCGCAATCGCGCATGCCGGCAACGGCCGCGCCATAATGTCGGCTCGGTATCGGTACTGCGAGATCTGGAACAAGTCGATGATTCCATCCCCCTCTTCCCGTGACACTCCCGTACCCGAGCGCGAGTTCGCGTTCGGCAAACCGGCGCAGGGCTGGCGTCTGCGCCTGTACACGATCATCTTCGAGGCGGACACGCCGGCCGGCCTGGCCTTCGATCTCGCGCTGATCGGCGCGATCTTCGCCAGCATCCTCGTCGTCATGCTCGCCAGCGTGGAGTCGGTGCGCGCGGGTCACGGCGACACGCTGTATGCGTTCGAGTGGGTCTTCACGATCCTGTTCACCATCGAATACTTCGCCCGCCTTGCCTGCGTGCAGCGCCCGCTGCGCTATGCCACCAGCTTCTTCGGCATCATCGACCTGCTGGCGGTGCTGCCGACCTACCTGTCGCTGCTGGTGCCCGAGGCCAGCGCTTTCCTCGACGTGCGCACGCTGCGCCTGATCCGCGTGTTCCGGGTGCTCAAGCTGTCGCTCTACCTGGCCGAATACCAGCTCGTCGTACATGCGCTGCGCGCCAGCAGCCGCAAGATTTTCGTGTTCCTCTCGATGGTGCTGATGGTGGTGCTGCTGCTGGGCACGCTGATGTACGTGGTCGAAGGTCCGGAAAACGGTTTCACCAACATTCCGACGGCAATGTACTGGGCCATTATTTCTCTGACCACGGTCGGCTACGGCGACATCGTGCCGCAGACCGACTTCGGCAAGGTGGTCGCTTCGCTGGTGGTGCTGCTCGGCTGGGGCACGCTGGCCGTGCCGACCGGCATCGTCACCGCCGAGATGGTCTCCCAGGGGCCACGGCCGCGGCCGACCACGCGCACCTGCCCGGTCTGCCTCTCGGAGGGGCACGAAGCGAGCGCGCGCTTTTGCAAGGATTGCGGCGCCGAACTGCCGGAGCGCCGCGCCGGCATGAGGAAAACGTGATGGAACTCGTGATCCGCAACGCCACGCTGGCGGACGGCCAGCGCGGCATCGACATCGCGATCGACGCCGGGCGCATCGTCGCGCTCGGCCCGGCGCTGCCCGTCCAGGGACAGGATGAAATCGATGCCGGCGGCGACCTCGTCACGCCGCCCTTCGTCGATGCGCACTTCCACATGGACTCGGCGCTCAGCCACGGCCGGCCGCGCGTCAACCGCTCCGGTACGCTGCTCGAGGGAATCGCGTTGTGGGGCGAGCTGAAGCCGACGCTGACGCAGGAAGCGATCGCGGAACGCGCATTGCGGTACTGCGACTGGGCGGTGGCACGCGGACTGCTCGCGATCCGCACCCACGTCGACGTCTGCGACGACCGCCTGCTCGCGGTCGAGGCCCTGCTGCAGGTGAAGAAGCAGGTCGCGCCGTATCTCGACCTGCAACTGGTCGCCTTCCCGCAGGACGGCCTGCTGCGCAGCCCGAACGCATTCGCCAACCTCAAGCGCGCGATCGACATGGGCGTCGACGTGGTCGGCGGCATCCCCCACTTCGAACGCACGATGGCCGACGGCGCGGAATCGGTGCGCCTGTTGTGCGAATACGCGGCCGAAAAAGGCCTGCGCGTGGACATGCATTGCGACGAAACCGACGATCCGCTGTCGCGCCATATCGAAACGCTCGCCTTCCACGCCCAGCGCCTCGGCCTGCACGGGCGCGTGGCCGGCTCGCACCTGACCTCGATGCATTCGATGGACAACTACTACGTGTCCAAGCTGATCCCGCTGATGCGCGAGGCGCGGGTCGCCGCGATCGCCAACCCGCTGATCAACATCACGCTGCAGGGCCGCCACGACAGCTACCCGAAGCGGCGCGGCATGACGCGCGTGCCGGAACTGCTGGCCGCCGGCATCGACGTCGCGTTCGGCCACGACTGCGTGATGGACCCATGGTATGCGCTCGGCTCCGGCGACATGCTCGACGTCGCGCACATGGGCCTGCATGTCGCGCAGATGACCGCGCAGGACGCGATGCACGCCTGCTTCCTGGCCGTGACCGAAACGCCGGCGCGCATCCTCGGACTGGAAGGCTACGGACTGGCACCCGGCTGCCATGCCGACCTGGTGATTCTGGACGCCGGCAGCACGGTCGAGGCGATCCGCCTGCGCGCGGCACGGCGCTATGTGATCCGACGCGGCAAGGTGATCAGCCGGATGCCGGCCGCGCATGCACAGCTCGATCTGCCGGGCCGGCCGGCCAGCGTGGATTTCCGGCTACCGCGCTGAACCAACCCTGCAACCGGCTCGACGCGGCAAGGCCGCCTGGCGCACAATCGGCACAACCACACCCGCCTCGAACGCATCGATGAAAAGCAAGACCCGCAAACGTGCATTGATCGCCCTGCTGATTGCCTGCGCGTTCGCCGTCGCGATCACCTGCGGCCTGCGCTACGCGACCGCGCTGCTGAAGAGCCGCATCGAACAGGCGCTCGGCCCGGAAAGCGAAGTCGCGCAAGTGGTGGTCGGCTGGTCGGGCATCGAGCTGCGCGACATCCGCATCAAGGCGCCGAAGGGCTGGCCGGCGCGCGACGCACTGCGCGCCGAACGCGTGATCGTCACCCCCGACCTGATCGGCCTGTTTTCCGCGCGCGTCCATGTGCCGCGCATCACGGTCGAAAAGCCCTATCTGTCGGTGCTGCGCACGCGCGCCGGCCGCATGCGCCTGCTGCCCGGTCTGCTGGAGCGGCGCGGCGCCGGTGCGGGCGTGCCGGTCACGGTCGGCCGCGTGGAGCTGCGCGACGGCGTGCTCGAGTTCTTCGACGCCAGCGTGCGCCGGCCTGCGCACAAGACGCGGCTGGAAAAGCTGCGCGCAACAGTCGACGACCTGGCGCTGCCGGCGCTGAGCGGCCGCACGCGGCTGAAACTGGAAGGCGCGGTCAAGGGCGTGCGTCACGACGGCAGGCTGACGCTGGAAGGCTGGGCCGAACTGGCCGCGCGCAACTCCGACATCCGCACCCGGCTGCGCGGCGTCGACCTGGTCGCGCTCGAGCCCTATCTGATCAAGGCGAGCGAAACCGGCGTGCGGCGCGGCAGCTTCGACCTCGACCTGCGCTCGCGCGTGCGCGCCAACCGCCTGCACGCGCCGGGCAAAGCGACGCTGTCCGGCCTCGAACTGAAATCCGGCGACAGCCCGTTCGCCACCTTCATGGGCGTGCCGCGGCGGGCGATGGTCGCGGCGCTGAAAAACCGCGACGGGAAGATCAGCGTCGACTTCACGCTGGAAGGCGACCTGAACGATCCGCAGTTCTCGCTGAACGAGAATTTCGCGCTGCGCATGGGGGCGGCGGTCGCGTATGGGCTGGGGATCAGCCTGGAGGGAATTGCGAGCGGCATCGGAAGCGCGGCCGAGGGGATCGGGAATGCGGTGAAGGGTTTGTTTGGGCGGTAGCCTGTTTTTCCGCTTTCGGCTATGGGTTTTTGCTTTCGGGCTATGGGTTTTTCTTCGGTGGAGCGGTTGCGTTTGTTTCTTCGGACGGCCTAGCCGGGACTGGCCCCGGCGGGCCACCTACTTTTTTGCTTCGCCAAAAAAGTAGGCAAAAAAGGCGACCGCGAGGCCGCTGCCCCTTCGGGGTCCCCGAAAAAGCGGAAACTTCAACAGCCTCTATGCGCAACCGTAGTCACGCCTTAGCCGCCAAAAACACTGACTCCGGTAGCGCATAGAGGCTTTGGTTTTTGACGTTATCCCTTTGGCGTTGCCAAGAGAGCGGGAGTCGAGGCGGATAAAGAAGCGCTGCTGTCTGAGCCGAAGGCGAGTTTGCAGCGCTTCCCGCCTCGGCTTCCGCTCTCTTGGGCACCCCCGAAGGGGGCAACGGCATAGGGTCGCCTTTTTTGCCTACTTTTTTGG
>Ga0164243_10016697_pt1 | contig 10043 bp, 7 predicted proteins | sample OricompcompostOP_FD_108781 | JGI IMG/M metagenome (GOLD analysis project Ga0164243, IMG submission 108781) | Organic Plus compost microbial communities from Emeryville, California, USA - Original compost - Organic plus compost (OP) | ecosystem: Engineered > Solid waste > Mixed feedstock >... | reverse complement strand
TGACCGCCTTCGCCTACGCCGAGCTGGTCACCAAGTACCCGCGCGCGGCCGGCGCGGCGCTGTACGTCAACAAGGCGTTCCGGGCGCCGTTCCTGACCTTCCTCGTCGCCTTCGCGGTGATGTGCTCGGGGATCACCTCGGCGGCGACGCTGTCGACCGCGTTCGGCGGCGACTACCTGGAGCAGTTCGTCTCGGTCCCGACGGTGACGGCGGCGCTCGTCTTCATCGTCGTCGTCGCGCTGATCAACTTCCGCGGCATCTCCGAGTCGGTCAAGCTCAACATCGCGCTCACGACGATCGAGCTGTGCGGCCTGCTGCTGATCGCGGTGATCGCCGCCGCGACCGTCTTCAACGGCGAGGGCGACCCGGGCCGCGCCTTCGAGTTCAAGAGCGGCGAGTCGGTCCCGATCGCGATCCTCGCTGGCGCCGCGCTCGCCTTCTACGCGCTGATCGGCTTCGAGGACTCGGTCAACGTCGCGGAGGAGACCGAGAGACCGCAGCGCGACTACCCGCGCGCGCTGTTCGGCGGGCTGCTCGTCGCCGGCGTCATATACCTCGTCGTCACGGTGCTGGCCTCGATGGCGGTGCCGACCGACAGGCTCGCCGGCTCCAGCGGCCCGCTGCTGGAGGTCGCCAAGCTCGGCCCGCTCTCGATCGACACGAAGGTCTTCGCCGCGATCGCCCTGTTCGCGGTCGCCAACGGCGCGCTGATCAACATGATCATGGCCTCGCGCCTCGTCTACGGGATGAGCCGCGAGGGGATCGTGCCGCGCTTCTTCGGCGGCGTCCACCAGGGCCGGCGCACGCCGCTGGCGGCGATCGTCTTCACGACCGCCCTCTGCATGCTGCTGATCGCGATCGGCACGCTCGAGAAGCTCGCCGACACGACCGTGACGCTGCTGCTGTGCGTCTTCATCCTCGTCAACGTCTCGGTGCTGGTGCTGCGCAGAGACGCGGTCGGGCACGACCACTTCAGAGCGCCGAGCTTCATCCCCGTGATCGGCGCCGTCATCTGCGCGGTGCTGCTGACCCAGCAGCCGGCCTCCTCGTTCCCGTTCGCCGGCGGCCTGATGCTGCTCGGCGTCGTGCTCTACGCCGTCAGCCGCCTCGCGACCGGCCCGGTCGAGATGGACACGAGCCGGCTGGAGAAGGTCGAGACGCCCGACTAGGAGGCGAGCAGGTCGGCGACCGTGACGAGCCGCACGGCGTCGTCGCCACGCTCGCGTGCGAGCTCGCGCAGCCGCGGGGAGAAGCCGCTGCGGTCGAAGAAGTAGAGCGGCGGGACGGCGTCGGCCCCCATCAGCGCGGCGACGGTCTCCAGCTTGTCCAGCTCGCCGGCGTCGTGCTCACCGTCGCTCCACTTGCACGAGCCGAGCGCGACGAGGCGACCGTCGGGATCGAGCGCGGCGACGTCGGCCTCGTACTGGCGGTTGCGCAAGCCCTCGGGGGTGCGCACGCGCTTGGAGCCCCACCAGCGCCCGACCTCCACCGCCTCCGGCACGTGCTCCAGCATCCACCGCCGGCAGATCTCCTCGAACGCGTCCCGGGAGACGAACGCGTCGAGCTGCGGCAGCACGGTCTCCGCGAGGTGCTGGCGGGCGGAGGCGCGGCTCTGCAGCCGGCTCTCGAACGGCGCGACGAAGCGGAACCAGAAACGCAGGAAGGGATCGGTGATCGCGTACCAGACCTTCGTCCCGCCGCGTCTGCCGACCGGGAAGCGGCGGCGGACGAGCGTCATCTCCTCCAGCGTCTCGAGGAAGGTGCGTGCCTCGGCGGGCGTGCGCTGGATCCGGTCCGCGATCTCGTTGAGGCGCGTGCGCCCGTTCGCGATCGCCCGCAGGGCCGACAGGTAGGTGTCGCGGTCGCGGATGCGCGACTCCTGCGCGAGCAGGAACGCCGGTTCGTTGCGCAGCAGCCCGTCGGGGGCGAGGATCGTGCGCCAGATGTTGTCGCCGACGCCGAGCGTGGTGTCGAGCTCGGCGAGGTAGTACGGCATGCCGCCCCAGATCGCCCAGGCGCGGATGCGGTCCTCGGCCGACCAGCCGGGGACGAACGGCTGTATCTCGGACCATGCGAACGGCATCAGCTGCAGCGATCCCGTTCGCCGGCCGTACGAGGTCGCGGCGTAGCCGATCAGCTCCCGCTCGAAGAAGGAGATGTCGCTGCCCGAGACGATCAGCAGCATGCGCGGATCGTCCTTGTGTCTGGTGACGAAGCGGTTGATCAGCGAGCCGATCTCGGCGTTGCGGCGCGCGATGAACTGGAACTCGTCGAGCGCGATCGCGATCGGACCCTCCGCGATCAGGGCGTCGAAGGCGGAGAAGACCGCGCGCCAGCTGGTGAGGGGCTGGTCGGCGAGGAGCTGCTGTCCCGACACGCGGGCGATCTCGGCGCTGACGTCCTCGAGCTGGTCGCGTTCGCTGCCCGCCGTCGCCTCGACGTAGAGGTGGCGGCGCTGCTGGCTCCAGTGTGTGATCAGCAGGCTCTTGCCGACGCGGCGCCGCCCGTAGACGAGCACGAACTCGCCGCGTCTGGAGTTCCAGCGCTCGTCGAGCGCCTGCAGCTCGTCGGTGCGGTTGAAGAAGTCCATCGTGTGTTCGCATTCACTCTATCGCAGCTCAATAGGCTGCGATAGAACGAATGTGAACAGCTAACGGCTGGCGGGCGCGCCGTCGCCGTTGCCGTCGGCGCCCGCGGCCGTCGCCGGCGTCTCGCTGCGGTGCCAGACGGTCTGCTGCGGGAAGGGGATCTCGATCCCCGCCTCGTCGAAGGCGATCTTGATCCGCTCGCGCAGCACGCGGCTCGTCTCCCACTGCTGGGAGGGCGTCGTCTTGACCAGCAGGCGGATCGTCACGCCGCTGGCGCCGAGTCTCTCGACGCCCTGCACCTCGGGCTCCTCGAGCACCTCGTCGGAGCCTCTCCAGACCTCGTCGGCGACCTGCTTGATGACCGAGCGCGCCTGCTCGATGTCGGTCCCGTAGGCGACGTCTATGTCGAGCACCGCTCGCGACCAGTGCTTCGACATGTTGCCGACGCGGCGGATCTCGCCGTTGGGGACGTGCCAGACGGTCCCCTCGACCGAGCGCAGCTGCGTCGTGCGCAGCGAGATCGCCTCGACGGTGCCGCTCGTGACGCCGTCGAGGTCGACGACGTCGCCGACGCCGAACTGGTCCTCGATCAGGATGAACATGCCGGAGAGGAAGTCCCTCACGAGCGCCTGCGAGCCGAAGCCGATCGCGAGGCCGACGACGCCGGCGCCGGCCAGCAGCGGCGCCAGGTTGACGCCCAGCTCGTCGAGGATCATGAAGCCGGCGATCGCGAAGATCACGAACGAGACGACGCTGCGCAGCACGCCGGAGAGCGCGTTGGCGCGCTGCTCGGCGCGGATGCTCAGCTCCTGCGTCTCCTGCTCCAGCAGCGCGATCGGCGCCCGTCTGCGGACGGCGCCGAGCCGCTCGCGGATGCCGCCGTTGGCGATCCCGCGCAGCGTCCGCTTGACCGCCCGGCGGGCGATCCGGTTGACGATCATCGCGATCACGACGATCAGCAGGATCCGCAGCGGCGGACCGACCAGCCAGTCGCCGATCTCGGCGAGCGTCCGGTTGTCGGTGGCGTCGAGGAGCGACCGGCAGATGCGACCCGGTTCGTCGCCGCAGACCGATCTGAGACGCTCGGGGGAGACGTCTGCGAGCACGAGCACGGTCAACGACCGTAGCAAGCTCCCCGCGCCCGGCGCCGCGCCGGCGGGCGCTCAGGCGTAGACGTCGGGCAGGTCGTTCTCGAACAGCACGACGTCGCCGGCGCGCGTCAGCTCCGCCACCTTCGCGTGCGCGCTCGGCCCGTCGGGGAAGTGGTGCAGCTGCTCCTCGCGGGCGCCGGCGGCGAGCATCCCGGCGCGCACGTCCTCGCCGCGCGGGCCGATCAGCACGGCGATGTCGGCGACCGAGGCGGCCAGCTCGCCGAGGCGGCGGTTCTCCTCGCGCTCGCGCTCGCCGAGCTCGACCATCCCCGGCGTCACCAGCACGCGGCGGGTGGCGGGATGGTCGCGCAGGACGCCGAGCGCGGCGGCGGCGCCCTCGGGGTTGGCGTTGTAGGAGTCGTCGATCACGACGACGCCGGCCGCTCTGTTGACGATCGGCGCGAGCCGGTGGTCGGGCGGCGCGACCTTGCCGAGCGCGCGCGCCACGTCGGCGAGCGCCAGCCCCTCGCCGACGCCGACGGCGGCGGCCGCGAGCAGGTTGGCGACGTTGTGCTCGCCGAGCAGTCTCGCGCGCACCTCGGCGCGCTGCTCGCCGTCGGCGCCGGCGATCACGCCCGCTCTGACGACGAGCGTGAAGATCGAGCGGCCGTCCTGGAGGCGGATCCCCTCGGCCCACAGGTCGGCCTCCGGATGGGCCGCCGGCGCGAACAGCAGCACGCGGCCGGCGGCGCGCGTCCGCGCGACGCGCAGGCAGCGCTCGTCGTCGGCGCGCGTGACGAAGAGGCCGTCGGCGGGGATCGAGTCGGCCAGCTCGCCCTTCGCCTGCTCGGTGACGTCGAGCGAGCCGAAGCGCTCGAGGTGGGCGGGGCCGATCGCCGTCAGCACGCCGGCGCGCGGGTGGACGAGGTCGCACAGCTCCTTGACGTCGCCGCGGCGGTAGGCGCCCATCTCGACGACGAACGACTGGTGCGTCGGCTGCAGCCCCTCGTTGATCGCGCGCACGACGCCGAGCTGCGAGTTGAACGAGGCCGGGGTCGGATAGGCGGGGCCGAGCAGGTCGAGCACGGCCGCCACGCACGCCTTCGTCGTCGTCTTGCCGTAGGAGCCGGTGATGCCGACGACGAGCGGTCTGACCTCGCGCAGGCGCTGCTCGGCTCTGCGCACGAAGCGGCGGTTGTCGGCCTGCTGGACCGGTCTCAGCAGCGTGTTGACGACGCCGCCCAGCAGCCACGGCGCGAGCAGCAGCAGCAGCGCGCCGACGGCGCCGGTGACGGCCGGCGCCCACTCGCCGGCGCCGCCGAGCGCGACGACGATCGCGAGGATCAGCGCCGCGAGCGCGAGCTGGAGGCCGAACAGCCGTCTGGCGCGCGCGGTGAAGACGAGCGGCTTGATCTGCTCGCGCGTCCAGACGACGCGCGCGGCGCGGGCCGTCAGCGCCACCAGCACGATCGCGAGGATCAGGCCGAGCGCCTCCTCGGAGCCGCCCGCGAGCGCCGCGGCGAGCGCGCCGACGAACAGCAGCCCCGCCTCCGGCAGCGCCAGCCGCACCCCGTACGCCTGGGAGACCCACAGGTAGAGCCGTCTCGCCTCGTAGTGCTCCTGCTGGAAGACGTGCAGCAGCAGGTGCGAGGCGCCGCCGAGCGCGATCAGCGCGGCGAGCGCGACCAGCACGCTGGTGAGGACCGTCACCGTCTGCCTCCCTGCGTCAGGAAATGGGCGGCGATCACGTTGAACTCGCCGGCCAGCTCGGCGTAGGCGTAGTGGCCGCCGCCTCTCAGCACGATCAGCGCCGCGCCGGGGATCTCGCGCTCCATCCGCTCGCCCATCCAGAGGGGCGTCGCGTCGTCGTCGGGGCCCCAGATCAGCAGCGTCGGGACGGCGACCTCGGGCAGGAGCGGCGAGAGGTCCTCGGCGAGCACGTTGCGCAGCGTGCCGCGCAGCGCCTCGGGCGCGGCGAGCCAGTCGGCCGAGGCGGCGCGGCCGCGGATCCGCTCCTGCAGGCGCTTGCCCGGTCTGCCGCCGACGGCGCCGATCACGCGCCCGGCCTTCGCCGAGCCGACCTTGAGGTAGTAGGAGAGCGGCCGTCTCGGCTTGATGCCGGCGGCGCCGGTCAGCACCATCCGCTCGATCCGCGCACGCGTCGCCGGGTCGGAGGCGAGCACGAGCGAGATCGCGGCGCCGCGCGAGTGGCCGACGAGCGCGAAGCGGTCGAAGTCGATCGCGTCGGCGAGCTTCAGCGCGAAGGCGGCGTAGTCGCGGTTGCCCCAGGCGGCCGGCACCATCTCCGACTCGCCCATGCCGGGCAGGTCGAAGGCGGCCAGCTCGACCCTGTCGCGCAGCCCGGCGAGGATCGAGCCGACGGCGTCGACCGAGGCGCCCCAGCCGTGCAGCACGAGCACCTTCGGGGGATCGTCGACCCCCGCCGGTCTGCTGTGCACGAGACGGACGCGCAGGCCGTCGACGGTGAGCATGGTGGTGTCGCCGGTCGCGTTCACGGAGGGGCGAACGATACCCTTCCGCCCCATGTCTCTCCCCTCCGGACAGACCGTCGGCGTCGTCTTCGGCGGCCCGTCGGTCGAGCACGACGTCTCGATCATCACCGCGCAGCAGGCGATGGCCGTGCTGGCCGAGCGCCACACGGTGATCCCGCTCTACGTCGGCAAGGACGGCCGCTGGTGGACCGGCGAGGAGCTGCGCGACGTCTCCGCCTTCACGCAGTCGCCGCCGCGCGGCGCGCGCCCGCTGGAGCTGCGCCTCGGCGCCGCCGACGGCCCGTTCTTCGAGCCCTCCACGTCGCGCCTGCGCGGCGACAGGCCGCTGCCGATCTCGATCGTGCTGAACGCGATCCACGGCACCGGCGGCGAGGACGGCGCGCTGCTCGGCGCGCTCGAGCTGGCCGGCGTGCCGCACGCCGGGCGCGGGGTCGCCGCCTTCGCGGTCGGGATGGACAAGCACCTCGCCAAGACGGTGCTGAAGGAGGCGGGGATCGACGTGCTGCCCCATCGCCGCATCGAGCGCGGCGCCTGGGAGCAGGACCGCGCCGGCGTGCTGGCGATCCTCGCGGCCGACTTCCCGCCGCCGGTCGTCGTCAAGCCGGCGACGCTCGGCTCCTCGATCGGCGTCGCCCGCTGCGAGAGCGCGGCCGCGGTCGAGGAGGCGCTGGAGCTCGCCTTCGAGCTCGACCGCCAGGCGATCGTCGAGCCGTTCGCGACCGGCGCGACCGAGCTCAACTGCGCCGTGCTCGGCCGCCCCGGCGGCGAGCTGCGCGTCTCCGAGGTCGAGCGGCCGCTCGGCAGCGCCGACGGGCTGACCTTCGAGGACAAGTACCTGTCGGCCGGCGGCGGCAAGGGCGGCGCCGGCGCGAAGGGCGGGGGCGGCGGTGCCAAGGGCGGCGGCGGGAAGGCCGGCGGCGAGCCGGGCGCCGGCATGGCCTCGGCCGACCGCGTCATCCCCGCCGACGTCGACCCGGCGCTGCGCGAGCGGATCCGGGCGGAGGCCGAGAAGGCCCACCGCGCGCTGCGGGTGGCGGGCGTCGTGCGCTACGACTTCTTCGTCCTGCCCGCGCAGGACGGCAGACCGGAGCGGATCTGCGTCAACGAGCCGAACACCGTCCCGGGCTCGTTCGCCTTCTACCTGTTCGAGCCGCGCGGCCTCGCCTTCCCCGACCTGCTCGACGAGCTGCTCGCGATCGGGCTGGCGGAGGCGCGCGAGGAGCGCTCGACGACGCGCAGCTTCGCCTCCGCGCTGATCGACCGCCACGCGAGCAGAGCGGCGTAGGCGATGGCGCGCGCGCTCGTCGCCTACGGTGGCCGCTCGCTGGAGCGCGAGGTCAGCGCGCGCTCGGGCCAGCAGGCGGCGAAGGCGCTCAAGTCGCTCGGCCACGCCGTCGAGCTGATCGACGTCGGCGCCGACTTCGTCGACGTCGTCCAGCGCGCCGAGCCTGACTTCGTCTTCATCGCGCTGCACGGCGTCGGCGGCGAGGACGGGACGGTGCAGGACCTGCTCGAGATCCTGCAGGTGCCGTACACCGGCTCCGACGCGCTCGCCTCCGCGATCTGCCTCGACAAGCACACCTTCAAGAGCCTCTGCGAGCTGCGCGGCGTGCCGACGCCGCCGTGGCACTCGTTCACCAAGCAGGCCTTCGCCGACTACGGCGCCGGCAAGACGCTCGACGCGCTGTGGCAGCAGTTCGACGGGCGGATGGTCGTCAAGCCGGCGCGCCAGGGCTCGTCGTTCGGGCTGAGCGTCGTGCAGGAGCGGGCGCAGCTCGGCGGCGCGGTGCTGGGCGCGATGTCCTACGACGACCGGGTGCTGCTGGAGCGGTTCGTCCCCGGCCGCGAGCTGGCCGTCACCGTCCTCGGCCCCGCCGACGACCCCGAGCCGCTGCCGCCGGTCGAGATCGTGATGGCCGACGAGTACTACTCCTTCCAGGCCCACTACGAGATCGGCTCCTCCGAGGTCCGCCTCGCCGGCCTGCCGGAGCAGCTCGACGCGCGCGTCAGAGCGGTCGCCGCCGACGCCTACCGCGCCGCCGGCTGCCGCGACTTCGCCCGCGTCGACATCCGCCTCGAGGACGACACCCCCTGGGTGCTGGAGATCAACACGATCCCCGGCCTCACCGAGACCGGCCCGACGCCGCTCGCCGCCGAGCACGCCGGCCTCTCCTTCCCGCAGCTGATCGAGCGGATCAGCGCCCGGGTCGTCGGCGGCTGAGCGGGCTCAGCGCGCAGGCTCGTGCTCGTGGCGCGCGAGCACGAAGCGCTCGAACAGCGGCATCGTGAAGGCGACCTTCCCACGCTCCGGCGCCCAGAGCAGTCCCTTGGCGATCAGCGCGCCCCGCTGGATGCTGGCGGCGGTCGCGCTCGGAAAGCTCGCTGCGCGCGCGGCCTCGGCGGAGCCGCACGCGCCGCCAGCGCTGGCGACGGCCATCAGATAGTCGCGTTCGCGCGGGGTCGCACGCTGCCAGCGCGCAAGGAACAGCTCGCGTGAGAGGTCCTCGAACGCGTCCTGCTCGCCGGCGACGACGTCGTCCAACGCGATGCGGTCGTCCGTCGCGCGGTTCCAGGCGTGCTTGCCGATCGCCTGCAGCAGCATCGGATAGCCGCCGGCGAACGTCACCATCCGCTCGACGGCGTCCGCGTCGATCGACGGCGCGGCGTCGCCGAGGACCTTGCGCGGCGGCTCGACGATCGCCCGGCGCGCCGCGTCGTCCGGCAGCAGGCCGATCTGCGGGTACGCGAACAGTCGCTCGGCGTAGGACTTGGCCTCGGCGAGCAGGCCCGGAAGGCTCGGCAGGCCCGCCGCGGCGAGCGCGATCGGCAGCTCCTCTTGGCCTACCCGATGCATCGCGGCGCAGAGCGCGGCGAGTCCCTCGTTGTCCAGCTCCTGCAGCTCATCGACGACGAAGGCGACGCCGATCTCCTGCTCGCGTGCGAGCGTCCCGAGCCGCGCGAGCAGCTCGCCGAGGTCCGCTTCGAGCGAGCGGCCGACCGTCAGCAGGTCGTTTGTGTCGACGTCGATCTGAACCTCCGGCGTCACCGTCGCGCGCAGCGCGCGGATCAGCCCCATCGCGCGCGAGAAGGCACCGATTGCCCGCTCGCGGATGCTGAGTCCGGCGAGCTGCTCGAGCGCCGCGGCCGTGAAGGCGTCACGCAGGTCGGTGCCCCTGCGCATCTCGACGAACGAGACGCGCCAGCCGTCGTCGCGGGCGTCGCGCGCCATCTCACGCAGCAGCACCGTCTTGCCCATCCCGCGCAGGCCGCAGAGCACGATGCCGCGCTCGGGAAGCCCATGGGAGAGCCGTGTCCGCAGAACGCGGAAGCCGTCGAGCTCGTGCTCACGCCCCGTGAGCGCTCGCGGCTGCGTGCCGGCGCCCGGCGTGTAGGGATTGACGGCGGCCTCCATATGCGACTCTCGACTTTATATGCGCAAACCCCACATAACAACCATATTGATATAGGAAGCGCGGTCAGCGCAGGACGAGCTGGGCGCTGTCCATCGCCTTCTGGCTGCCGGCGCGGGCGGTGATGGTGAGCACGTAGCTGCCCGGCGGGCGTCTCAGGCGCAGGCGCGGAGCGCTGCGGCGGGCGCGCGGGAAGCGCTGCTCGGCGACGAGGCGGCCGAGGCCGCGCTCGCTCGGCCGGCGCAGGTAGATCCGCACGGTCGCCGCGGCCGAGGTCGAGAAGACGACCGGCAGCGGCGCGCCGGCGCGGCCGGAGAGGCGCCAGCTCGACAGCGCGACGAAGAGGCGCGGGGTCGCGCCGGGCGCGCCGGTGGCGCCGCGCGGGCCGGCGGGGCCGCGTCCGCCGGCCGGCCCTTGCGCGCCGGTCGCGCCCGCGGGCCC
>Ga0164243_10016696_pt1 | contig 10043 bp, 7 predicted proteins | sample OricompcompostOP_FD_108781 | JGI IMG/M metagenome (GOLD analysis project Ga0164243, IMG submission 108781) | Organic Plus compost microbial communities from Emeryville, California, USA - Original compost - Organic plus compost (OP) | ecosystem: Engineered > Solid waste > Mixed feedstock >... | reverse complement strand
CTGCTCCAGGAGTTCATCCACGTCGGCATGACTCCGGAGCAGGTGGAGGAGATCGGCGAGCTGCCCCGCGGCCACGGCCTGCTCGGCGCGGTGATCGAGAGCGGCGCCGCCATCCGGCTCGAGCATCTCGCCGACGACCCGCGCTCGGCCGGCTTCCCCGCGCACCACCCCGCGATGGACTCCTTCCTCGGCGTGCCGATCCGGGTGCGCGACGAGATCTTCGGCAACCTCTACCTCGCCGACCGGCGCGGCGGGCCGTTCACCTCCGAGGACGAGCAGACGGTCGCCACCCTGGCCTCCACCGCGGCCATCGCCATCGAGAACGCGCGCCTCTTCGAGGAGGCGCGGCGGAGCCAGCGCTGGAGCGAGGCGCTCGCCGAGGTGACGGCGGCGCTGCTCAGCGGACAGCCCGACGACATCCTCGGCCTCATCGCCGACCGCGCGGCCTCGCTCGTGCAGGCCGACTTCGTCACGGTGATCACCCCGCAGGCCGGCACCGACCGCTACGTCGTGCGCGCCGTGCACGGCGAGGGCGCCGAGTGGCTGCTCGGCCACGTGCTCGAGGCGCACGAGACCCAGGCCCCGATCGCCATGGCCGGCGGGCGGCCCGTCACCCTCGACATGGTCGACATGGAGGGCTTCGGCCCGATCGGGCTCATGCACATGATGCCGCTCGTCGTCTCCGGCGCGCCGATCGGCGTGCTCACCGTGGCCCGCCGTCCCGGCGCGGCGCCCTTCACCGAGGCGCAGCTCGCCATGGCGGGCGAGTTCGGCCGACAGGCCAGCATCGCGGTCGAGCTCGCCCGCGCCCAGGCCGACAGCCGCCGGCTGGAGCTGGTGGAGGAGCGCAACCGGATCGCCCGCGACCTGCACGACAACGTGATCCAGCGGCTGTTCGCGGCGGGGCTCATGCTCAGCCGCGCCGCCCGGACCGCCGACCCCGCCACGGCCGAGACCATCTCCGCGCAGGTCGAGCAGATCGACGCGGCGATCTCCGACATCCGCACCGCCGTGTTCACGCTGCGCGTGCGGACGACCGGCGGGGGCAACACGCTGCGCAGCCGCGTGCTGCAGGTGATGAGCGAGCTCGGGCCCGCCCTCCCCCGGCAGCCGCGCTTCGGCTCGAGCGGCCCGGTCGATCTCATGGTGGGCGCGGAGCTCGGCGACGAGGTGGTGGCCGTGGTGCGGGAGCTGATGTCGAACGTGGTGCAGCACGCCCTCGCGCACAGCTGCACCGTCGACGTCTCCATCGCCGACGGCCTGCTCACCGTGAGCGTGATGGACGACGGACAGGGAGTGGGCTCGCCGTCGCGCCGCAGCGGACTGGCCAACCTGCAAGAGCGCGCCGAGCGGCTCGGCGGGACTTTCGAGATCATGGAGCGGAAGCCCCACGGCACCATCGCGCGATGGCAGGTGCCGGTGAGGGCCCGAGAGGAGGGGTCGGCATGATCCGGGTGTTCCTGGTCGACGACCACGAGCTGGTGCGGCGGGGCATCGCCGACGTGATCGACGCCGAGCGCGACATGGAGGTGGTCGGCGAGTCCGGCACCGCCCGCCAGACGGCGGCGCGAGTGGCCGCGACCCGGCCCGACGTCGCCGTGATCGATGTGAGGCTCCCCGACGGCTGGGGGGTCGACGTCTGCCGCGACCTGCTCAGCGAGAGCCCCGAGCTCGCCTGCCTCATGCTCACCGCCTACGACGACGACGACGCGATCTCGGCGGCCGTGCTCGCCGGGGCCTCGGGCTACGTGCTCAAGGACATCCGGGGCCAGGGCCTGGTCGACTCGATCCGCCGGGTGGCCCGCGGGGAGCGCCTGCTGCCCGCCCAGGCCGCCCGGCAGGTCGTGCAGAAGATCGCGCCCGACTCCCCCGCGGCCGACGAGGACCCGCAGGGCCTCGGGCTCAGCCTGCGCGAGCGGCAGGTGCTCAAGCTCATCGGCGACGGCCTCACCAACCGGCAGATCGGCGAGCGGCTGGAGCTGGCCGAGAAGACGGTCAAGAACTACGTCTCCGGCCTGCTCGCCAAGCTCGGGCTCGAGCGGCGCACCCAGGCGGCGGTGTTCGCGGCGCAGAACCCGATCGACCCCCCGATGCCCTGACCGGCCCCCGATGCCTGACGGCCCCCCCGGGACCTAGGGCCCCTTGGTGCCGCCGTCGCCGCGGCGCAGACTGGGAGGGTCGGAAGGAGCCGAGATGGCCGACGACCCCGTCCGGGAGCTCAGCGACGACGAGTGCTGGGCCGCACTGAGGGACGCCCCGATCGGGCGCATCGCCCTGGCGGTCGCCCATGAGGTGGACGTGTTCCCGATCAACTTCATCGTGCACGAGGGCGCGCTCTGCTTCCGCACCGCCCCCGGCACCAAGCTGCTCGAGCTGAGCATCAACGACCACGTGGCACTGGAGGTGGACGGCTTCACCGACGCGGCCGCCTGGAGCGTCGTGGTCAAGGGCCGCGCCGAGCGGGTCGAGGCGCAGGCCGAGATCGACGAGCTGGAGGGCCTGGGGCTCGTGCCGTGGATCCCGACGCTCAAGTACCGCTGGGTGCGGATCCGCCCCGAGACCGTCAGCGGGCGGGGCTTCCGTCGAGCGCCCGAGCCGGATCGCGGCTGACTACAGCATCCCCCGCAGCCGCTCGATCCGCGCCAGCGTCGACTCGCGCCCGAGCAGCTCCATCGACTCGAAGAGCGGCGGGCTCACCCGGCGGCCGGTCACGGCGGCGCGCAGCGCGCCGAAGGCGCTGCGCGGCTTGAGGCCGAGACCCTCGACCAGGGCGTGACGCAGACCCGCCTCGATCGCCCCGGTCTCCCAGTCGTCGAGAGAGGCGAGCGCGAAGGCGGCGGCGCCGAGCGTCACGGCGTCCTCCGGCCCGGGCATCGCGTCCGGCTCGATCTCGAGCTCGTCGTCGGGGGCGAAGAGGAAGCCGAGCATGCCCCGGGCCTCGCTCAGCACGGTGACCCGCTCCTGGATCAGCGGGGCGGCCCGGTGCAGCAGCTCGCGCTCCTCGGGGGTGTCGACCGCCCGGGTGAGGTAGGGCTCGAGGCGGGCGGCGAAGTCGTCGGGGGCGAGCATGCGGATGTGGTCGCCGTTGATCGCGTCCGCCTTCTTCTGGTCGAAGCGCGCCGGGTTGGGGTTGACGTCGCGGATGTCGAAGGCGGCCACGAGCTCGGCCTGGGTGAAGACGTCGCGGTCCGGGGCGATCGACCAGCCGAGCAGGGCGAGGTAGTTGAGCAGGCCCTCGGGGATGAAGCCGCGGTCGCGGTGGAGGAACAGGTCGGACTCCGGATCGCGCTTGGACAGCTTCTTGGAGCCCTCCCCCAGCACGAGCGGCAGATGCGCGTACTGCGGGACCGAGTCGGTGACGCCCAGCTCGATCAGCGCCAGGTAGAGCGCGATCTGCCGCGGGGTGGAGGAGAGGATGTCCTCGCCGCGGAGCACGTGGGTGATGCCCATGAGGGCGTCGTCCACCGGGTTGACGAAGGTGTAGAGCGGGGCGCCGTTCGGCCGCACCACGACGAAGTCGCTGAAGCTGCCGGCCGGGAAGGTCACCTCGCCGCGGATGAGGTCGTGGATGGTGATGTCCTCGTCGGGCACCCGCAGCCGGAGGCTCGGCTGCCGTCCCTCCGCGCGGAAGGCCTGCCGCTCGGCCTCGGTGAGCCCGCGCTCGAAGTTGTCGTAGCCCTGGCGCGGATCGCGGCCGAGCGCGACGTTGCGCGCCTCCATCTCCTCGGCGGTGACGTAGGACTCGTAGACCAGTCCGGCCTCGAGCAGCCGGTCGACGAGGTCGCGGTAGATCGCGCCGCGCTGGGACTGGCGGTAGGGGCCGTGCGGGCCGCCCCTCTCGACCCCCTCGTCCCAGTCGATGCCGAGCCAGGTGAGGGCGTCGACGAGCTGCTGGTAGCTCTCCTCGCTGTCGCGCGCCGCGTCGGTGTCCTCGACCCGGAAGACGAGCCTGCCGCCCGTGTGACGCGCATAGGCCCAGTTGAACAGGGCCGTGCGCACCATCCCGACGTGCGGGGTTCCGGTCGGCGAGGGGCAGAAGCGGACCTTGACGTCGGCGCCCGTGGCGGTGGAGAAGGGGAGCTGCATGGCTCCCCCATCCTAGGAGCGCCCGGGACGCGGGATGAGCAGGGCGAGCACGACGCCCGCGGCCATGGCTGCCGCGCCGATCGCGCAGGAGAGCAGGAAGCCCACGTGCGTCGGCACCACCGCCCCGTCGACCGTGATCGCGGTCGCGGCGAGCACGGCGCCGATCACGGCGGCGCCGCTCGCCGTGCCCGTCGAGCGGTGGAGCGCGTTGAGGCCGTTCGCGGACGCGGTCTGCGTGACGGGCACCGCGCCCATGACGATCGTCGGGATGATCCCGTGGCAGAAGGAGACCCCCACCCCGAACAGCGCGATGACGAGGACGAAGTGCCAGAGCTCCGTGCAGAGGGCGAGCACGCCGAAGCTCGCCGTCAGGAGCGAGAAGCCGAGCAGCAGCAGCGCGCGCGGCCCGATCCGCCCGTGCAGGCGGCCGACCAGTGGCGCGGCGAGCATCATGACCAGCCCGTTGGGCAGCATCGCCAGACCCGCCCCTATGAGCGTGAGCCCGAGCCCCCCGGCCGCGAACGGGGCCTGCAGCACCTGGGGGACGCACACCGTGAAGCCGAGCAGCCCGAAGCCGAGGACCAGGGTCGTGAGGTTCGTGAACAGCACCGTCCGACGCGCCGCGAGCCGCAGGTCGACGATGGGGCTGGGGCGGCGCAGCTGGGAGGCGCCCCAGAGGAGGAGCACGACGGCTCCGCCGATCCCCGTCCCGAGCGTCAGCGGGGACAGCCAGCCCCAGGAGGCGCCCTTCGACACAGCGAGCAGGATCCCCACCAGGCCGAGGGCGAGACCGGCCGCGCCGAGCGGGTCGAAGCGCCCCGGCGAGCGGCTGGCGCTGGGCGGAACGACGAGCGCGACGAGCGCGAAGCAGACCGCCGCGAGCGCCATCGAGAAGAAGAAGACCGCCTGCCAGGCGAAGAGCTGGGCGACGATCCCCCCGAGCGGGAGGCCGACCGCCGCGCCGATGCCCACGGTCCCGCTCACCAGGGCGACGGCCGAGGCGAGGCGGGCCGCCGGGTACGAGTCGCGGAGGATCGCGATGCTCAGCGGAGTCGCCCCGATCGCCGCGCCCTGCATCGCTCGACCGACGATCACCGCCGGCAGCGTCGGCGCCACGGCCGCGAGCAGGGAGCCGGCGAAGAGCACCACGAGCAGGCCGAGCAGCACCCGGCGCCGGCCGTAGAGGTCGCCCAGCCGCCCGGCGATCGGGTGGATCACCGCCGCCGAGACCAGGGTCGCCGTCAGCACCCAGGCGGTGTCGTCCTTCGACGCGCCCAGCAGCGCCGGCAGCTCCGCCTGCAGCGGGATGATCAGGGTCTGCAGGAAGGCGGCATTCGTGCTGGTGAGGGCGAGCACCGCGAGCACCAGCCCCGGGCGCGGGGCCCGCGGCGGCGCGGCGGTCACGTGTCGCGACTCGGCGCGGGGACCCGACCCGGGCGGGGGATGAGCAGGGCGAGGACGAAGCCCATGACCATCACCGCCGCGCCGGTCGCGCAGGCGAGCACGAAGCCGGCATGCGTGGGCACCGCGGCGCCGTCGACCGTGGTCGCCGTCGCCGCGAGCACCGCGCCGATCACCGCGGCGCCCGTGGCCGTGCCCGTCGAGCGGTGGAGCGAGTTGAGGCCGTTCGCCGATGCCGTCTGCGTGAGCGGCACCGCTCCCATGATGATCACCGGCATCACGCCCTGGCAGAAGGCGACCCCCACTCCGAACAGCACGGCCGTGAGGACCAGCTGCCAGAGCTGCGTGCTGAGGGCGAGCAGGCCGAAGCTCGCGAGCAGGGAGACGAGCCCGATCAGCAGCACGGACCGCGGCCCGATCCTCCCGTGCAGACGGCCGACGAGCGGCGCCGCGAGGATCATCACGAGGCCCTGGGGCAGCATCACGAGGCTCGCCGCGATGAGGCTGAGGGCGAGGCCGCCGACCGCGAGGGGGGCGACGAGCAGCTGCGGCAGGGCCACCGTGAAGCCGAGCAGCCCGAAGCCGACGGCGATGCCCGTGAGGTTCGTGAACAGCACCGCCGGGCGGGCCGCGAGCCGCAGGTCGACGACGGGGCTGCGGCGGCGCAGCTGGTAGACGCCCCACAGCAGGAGCACGGCGACGCCGCCGATCCCGCAGCCGAGCGTCAGCGGGGACAGCCAGCCCCAGGAGGCGCCCTTCGACACGGCGAGCAGGATCCCGACCAGGCCGAGGGCGAGACCGGCGGCGCCGAGCGGGTCGAAGCGACCGGCCGCCCGGCTGGAGCTGGGCGGCACGGCGAGGGTGACGAGCAGGAAGCAGATCGCGGAGAGCAGCACCGAGAACCAGAAGATCGCCTGCCAGGCGAGGAGCTGGGCGACGATGCCTCCGAGCGGGAGGCCGACCGCCGCGCCGACGCCGACGGTCCCGGTCACCGTGGCCACCGACGCCGCGAGACGCTGAGGCGGCTGGGTCTCGCGCAGGATCGCGATGCTGAGCGGGGTCACCCCCATGGCCGCGCCCTGCATCGCCCGGCCGATGATCACCGTGGTCAGGCTGGGCGCGGCGGCGGCGAGCAGCGACCCCGCGCAGAGCACCACGAGCAGGCCGAGCACCACGCGGCGCTTGCCGTACAGGTCGCCCAGCCGCCCGCCGATCGGGTGGATCACCGCCGCCGAGACCAGCGTCGCCGTCAGCACCCAGGCGGTGTCGTCCTTCGACGCGCTCAGCAGCGCCGGCAGATCCGCCTGGATCGGGACGATCAGGGTCTGCAGGAAGGCGGCGTTCGTGCTGGTGAGGGCCAGCACCGCGAGCACCAGCCCCGGGCGCGGCGCTCGTGCCGTGCTGCGGGAGTGCGTCCGACCGGGGGAATCGGACGTCGTCGCCATGAGCGCACTCTATCGGGGCGGGAGGCGCTCGGCCGTCACGGACGGGTCGCTGCCGACCGGTCGCCGAGACGGCGACCGGCGACATGACCGGGTGGAGGCCAGAAATGGCCTCCACCCTGAGCGGTCAGTCGCGGTCGCGTGCGGGATTCGACAGCGTGCCGATGCCCTCGATCTCGATCTCGACGGTCTGGCCGTCGACGAAGCCGCCGAGGCCGGCCGGCGTGCCGGTCATGATGATGTCGCCGGGCAGCAGCGTCCACACGTCGGAGATGAAGGCGATCAGCTCGGGCACCTTGTGGATGAGGTCGCGGGTGTTGCCGCTGCGCCGCGGCTCGCCGTCCACGCGGCTGCGGATCTCGAGCTCCGACGGGTCGAGCTCCGTCTCGATCCACGGCCCGATCGGGGCGAAGCTGTCGTAGCCCTTGGCGCGGGCCCACTGCCCGTCGGCGAACATCTGGTCGCGGGCCGAGACGTCGTTGCCGGCGGTGTAGCCGAAGACGTAGTCGGCCCAGTCCGCAGCAGCCACCTGCTTGGCGATCCGGCCGATCACCACCACGAGCTCGGCCTCGTGGGTGATCCGCCCGGCCACCGGGGGGATCCGGATCGGCTCGTCCGGCCCGATCACGGCGGTGTTGGGCTTGAGGAAGATGAGCGGGTTGGCCGGCGCCTCCACCTCGGTCGCGAGGTCGGCGGCGTGGGCCGCGTAGTTGAGGCCGACGCAGACCACCTTGGAGCGCGGGATCACCGGGGCGAGCAGGCGGGCGCCCGAGAGCGGCAGCCGCTCCCCCGTCGTCTCGAAGCCGGCGAACATCGGGTCCCCGGCGAGCACCACGAGCTCGTCGTCGTCGACGATCCCGAAGCGTGGATCGTCCCCGGGCGTGCTGAAGCGTGCGACGCGCATGTGCTAGGCGTCGAGCCGGGTCATCCAGCCGTGCGCGTCGGCGACGCGCCCGTACTGGATGTCGGTGAGCTGCCGGCGCAGGGACAGCGCCACTCCGTCCTCGGGGGTCGGGAGCTCGAGGGTGAAGTCGGCGGCCTTGAGCACCCCGATCGGCGTGATCACCGCGGCGGTGCCGCAGGCGAAGGCCTCGACCACTTCGCCCGAGGCCACGCCGTCGCGCCACTCCTGCAGGGAGACCTCGCGGCGCTCCACGCGGTGGCCCGCCTCCTCGGCGAGCTGGAGCACGGAGTCGCGGGTGATGCCCTCGAGGATCGAGTCGCTGTCGGGGGTGACCAGGGTGCCGTCCCTCTTCACGAGCACGATGTTCATGCCGCCGAGCTCCTCGAGATAGCGGCCCTCCTGCGCGTCGAGGAACAGCACCTGCTGGCAGCCCTGCTCGTAGGCCTCCTGCTGCGCGACGAGCGAGGAGGCGTAGTTGCCCCCGGTCTTCGCAGCGCCGGTGCCGCCCTGGGCGGCCCGGGTGTAGCTCGTCGAGAGCCAGATCGACACCGGGGCGACGCCGCCGGAGAAGTAGGCGCCCGCCGGGCTCGCGATCACGAAGTAGTAGACCTTCTTGGCCGGGCGCACACCGAGGAAGACCTCGGAGCCGAACATGAAGGGGCGCAGATAGAGGCTCGTCTCGTCGCTGCCGGGCACCCAGGCGCCGTCGACCGCGATCAGCTGCCGGAGCGACTCCACGAAGAGCTCCGTCGGCAGGGCCGGCAGCGCGAGCCGGGCGGCGGAGCGCTGGAAGCGGGCCGCGTTCGCCTCGGGGCGGAAGGTCCAGATCGAGCCGTCGGCGTGACGGTAGGCCTTGAGCCCCTCGAAGATCTCCTGGCCGTAGTGGAAGACCGCGGCCGCGGGGTCGATCGTGATCTTGCCGTAGGGCGAGACGCGCGGGCGGTGCCAGCCGCCCGTCTCGGTCCAGTGGATCTCGACCATGTGGTCGGTGAAGTACTGGCCGAAGCCGGGGTCGGCGAGGATCGCCTCACGCTCTTCGACCGGACGGGCGGCCGGGTTGGGCGTCACCTGGAACACGAGGTCCGGAGCCGCCATCGGGAGGAGCTTCATTCGCGAGCCGTTCTGTGGAGGGAGTCTTAAGTGTGCGTCGCCGCCCGGCCCCGCGCCAGTCAGCCCAGGCGGGAGGCGATCGCCCGGCCGGCCTCCGCGGTGCTGCGCGGGGCGCTGCGCTCGGCGAGGTCCGCCTCCACCGCTGCCTCGACCCGCCGGGCCGCCTCGGGCATCCCGAGGTGGTCGAGCAGGAGCGCGGTGGAGAGGATCGCCGCCGTGGGGTCGGCCTTCTGCTGTCCCGCGATGTCCGGGGCCGAGCCGTGCACGGGCTCGAACATCGAGGGGAAGGCGCCGTCGGGGTTGATGTTGCCCGAGGCCGCCAGCCCGATGCCGCCGCTGATGGCGCCGGCCAGGTCGGTGAGGATGTCGCCGAAGAGATTGTCGGTGACGATGACGTCGAATCTACCAGGATCCGTGACCAGGAAGATGGTCGCGGCGTCCACGTGCAGGTAGTCCCAGGTCACGTCGGGATGCTCGGCGGCGTGGCGCTCGACCGTGCGCTGCCAGAGCGAGCCGGCGTGCACGAGCACGTTGGTCTTGTGCACCAGGGTGAGCCTCTTCCGGCGCCTCTCCGCCTGCTCGAAGGCGTAGCGCACCACGCGGTCGATCCCGAAGGCGGTGTTGACGCTCACCTCGTTGGCGATCTCGGCCGGGGTCCCGACGCGGATCGCCCCGCCGTTGCCGACGTAGGGCCCCTCGGTGCCCTCGCGCACCACGACGAAGTCCACCTCGCCGGGATCGCGCAGCGGACTCGTGAAGGCCGGGTGCAGCCGGGTGGGGCGCAGGTTGACGTAGTGGTCGAAGGCGAAGCGCAGCTTGAGCAGCAGGCCGCGCTCGATGATGCCGCCCGCGAGCCGGGGGTCGCGCGGGTCGCCGCCGACCGCGCCGAGCAGGATCGCGTCGTGCCGCCTCAGCGCTTCGAGGTCGTCGTCCTCGAGGATGCGGCCGGACTCGAGGTAGTGCGCGGCGCCGAAGGGATATTCGGTGGCGACGATCTCGGCCTCGCCCGCGACCGCGGCGCGCAGCACGCGCAGCGCCTCGGCGGTCACCTCGGGGCCGATCCCGTCGCCGGCGATGACGGCGAGGTCGATGGTGCGGGT
>Ga0164243_10016695_pt1 | contig 10044 bp, 8 predicted proteins | sample OricompcompostOP_FD_108781 | JGI IMG/M metagenome (GOLD analysis project Ga0164243, IMG submission 108781) | Organic Plus compost microbial communities from Emeryville, California, USA - Original compost - Organic plus compost (OP) | ecosystem: Engineered > Solid waste > Mixed feedstock >... | reverse complement strand
GTCGATGCGCGCCTCAGACTGATCGGGCTCGAGCGCATCCGCGTCATCGACGCCTCGGTAATGCCCACCGTCACCTCGGGCAACACCAACGCGCCGACCATGATGATCGCCGAGAAGGGCGCTGCCATGATCCAGGAAGACGCGCGCCTGCATTGAGGCTGGCGCGCGGTTCAGAGGTTCATTTGCGCCCGAGGCCGACGACTCTCTCTTACGCCTTCTCACCGGGCATGCGGTGACGCGTCGGCCAACAGAAGTGTGCGCGTGATACTGAGCCCGGTGCCGACTAAGGAATGCGGCGTAACGCGACGCGCCGCCGCTTGCTCACCTCTCCCCGCCGGGGAGAGGTCGCCGCGCTTCAGCGCGGCGGGTGAGGGGGGCCAACGGTCGTTGGGATGCGCTCATCTGCAATGACCGCCGCGACTGGCAAGCCCATTGCGGCCCCTCGCCTATTTTGCGACGTTCAGCCGTCCTTCCCACCGGCCGGCGCGGCGAAGCGCCCGCCGACGAGGCAGGGGAAGGCGAGGATCAATTTGATTGGGGTGTGGGAGTGAGCATGGATCCGGTCGCAACCGAGACCAAGATCGTCCGGCGTGAGAACAGGAATCCGCAGCTCGTCGGGGCCGACATCTGCGTGGTGGGCGCCGGCAGCGCGGGCATCTCGGCCGCCATCGAGGCCGCGCGCCTCGGCCGCAAGGTGGTGCTGATCGACAGCCTGCCCACCCTCGGCGGCCAGATGGTCAACTCGATCATCGGCACCTTCTGCGGCCTGTTTGCAAACGGCACGCACGGATACCAGTTCACCTACGGCATCGCCGACGACATCCTGCGCGATCTCGCCAAGGTGCCCGGCCAGATCTACCGCCGCCACGGGCCGGTCACCACCGTCGTCTATTACGACGAGGTCGCGCTCGGCCGCTGGGTCGAGGAGGCCGTGCGCAAGGCCGGCATCACCGTCGTGCTCGGCGCGGTGCTGCGCCACGTCAACATGGACGGCCGGCGCGTGAAGGACATCGACCTCGCCACGCGCTACGGCGACATGAAGGTGACCGCCACCGGCTTCGTCGACGCCTCGGGCGACGCCACCCTCACCTGGCTCGCCGGCCTGCCCTGCCGCGAGTCGGCGGCGCGCCAGGTCTACGGCACCCAGATGGTCGTGCTGGAGAACATCAACGAGGCCGCCCATCCCGGCCGCCCCGAGATGCAGGCGCGCATGACGCAGAAGGCCGCCAAGTATCAGCTCATCCGCACCAACCCGGTGTCCTTCGTCATTCCCGGCCGCGGCATCGCCGTGCTCAACATGACCCACACCGACACGCCGCTGGAGCCGCTCGCCGCCGCGCAGAGCCAGCTCGAGGGCAAGGCGCAGGCCGACCGCGCCGTGCAGCTCCTCAAGGACGAGTTCCCCGAATGCTTCGGCAACGCGCGCGTGCGCGCCTACGGCAATCCGGGCATCCGCCAGACCCGCTGGATCGTCGGGCGCCACCAGCTGACCCTCGACGAGGTGCGCAACGGCACGAAGTTCGAGGACGCCGTCGCGCGCACCGCCTGGCCGGTGGAGCTGCACGACCATGACTCGGGCTACGTCTGGGAGACCTTCCCCGAGGACCACGTGCACTACATCCCGTTGAGCTCGCTCACGCCGGCCGATGCCGACAACATCGTCGCCGCCGGCCGCTGCATGGACGCCGACCTCGCCGCGCTCTCGAGCGTGCGCGTGATGGGCCCCTGCATTGCCATGGGCGCCGCGGCCTCGCACGCGCTCGACCTCGCGGGCTCGGGCAGCGTCCACCAGATCGACATCGGCTCGCTCAAGCAGCGTCTGCACGACAACCTCGAACGCAGGGAGCCGCAGGCGCGGACCGAAGTATCTGGCGACGAGTTGAAACGCCACCTTTCGGAGGCTCACCGATGAGATTGACCGACGCCGAGAAGGCGATGCTCGACGGTAAGGAGGGTGCGGCCCAGGCCAAGGCGATGGACCTGCTGGTGCGCTATGGCGAGGCGCTCGGCGCCGAGCGCCTGGTCGAGACCAACAACGTCGCGGGCGCCTTCAACGCCTCGACCCCGTCGGTGCGCGAGCTCGTCAAGAAGGGCTTCGACGCGGTGTTCTCGGAGCTCAACCTCGACAGTCCCGAGGTCGTGCAGATTCCGCGCATGCGGGCGAACACCTGCCAGCTCATCACCGGCATCGACAACGACATGTGGCAGACGCAGGGGATCGCGCAGGAGCTGGTCGAACAGCAGAAGCGTGCGGAGGCGCATTTCGGCGCGCTCGGCATCAACATGTTCGCCACCTGCACGCCCTATCAGGTCGGCAACGTGCCGGTGAAGGGCGAGCACTGCGCCTGGATGGAATCCTCGGCGGTCGTCTACTGCAACTCGGTGCTGGGCGCGCGCACCAACACCGAGGGCAAGGAGAGCACCGGCGCCGCCGCCCTCACCGGCCGCATCCCCTACTGGGGCTATCACATCCCGGAGAACCGCCGCGGCACGCACCTCGTCGAGGTCGATGTCGAGGTCGACGACATCATGGACTGGGGCCTGCTCGGCTACTGGTTGGGCGAGATCGTGCAGGAGGACATTCCCGTCCTCACCGGCAAGCTCAAGCGGCCCACCCTGATCAAGCTCAAGCACTTCGGCGCGGCGGCGGCCTCGTCCGGCGGCGTCGAGATGTATCACGTGCCCGGCGTGACGCCGGAGGCGCGCGATGTCGAGGAAGCGTTCAGCGGGCACAAGATCGCCGACAAGCTGCGCTACGGTCCGGCCGAGCGCAAGCAGGCCTACGACAACCTCAACTGCGCGAGCGACCGCAACGTCGATTTCGTCATGCTGGGCTGTCCGCACAACGCCATCGAGCAGGTCTGGCGCGTTGCCTCGCTGCTCGAGGGCAAGAAGCTGCACCCGAACGTGCAGCTCTGGGTGCACACGCCGCGCGCGCTGCGCGAGGTGGCGCAGCGCAACGGCTACGTCAAGATGATCACCGACGCCGGCGGCGTCGTCATGAGCGACACCTGCCCGGCGATCTCGCGCTACGCGCCCAAGGGCACGCGCGTCATCGCCACCGATTCCGCCAAGCAGGCGCACTACCTGCCGGCCATCCTCGGGCTGCCGGTGTGGTTCGGCACCGTTCAGGAGTGCGTCGAGGCGGCGCTGACCGGTCAATGGAACGGGAGGCTGCAATGAGTATCGCCGAAACGCGGCCCAACGACACGATCGTGCTGCACGGCCGCAAGGTGGTCGGCGGCGTCGCCGAGGGCGAGGCGCTGGTCACGCACGACACGATCTCGGGCTGGGGCGGCATCAACGAGCGCGAGGGCACCGTGATCGAGCGCCGCCACGAGCTGCGCGGGGTGAGCTTCAAGGACAAGATCCTGGTGTTCCCCGGCGCCAAGGGCTCGTCGGGCTGGTCGGCCTATTTCCACATGACGCGGCTCAATAAGGTGAACCCGAAGGCGATGATCTTCGTGACGATGACCACCAAGATCGCGCTCGGCGCGGTGGTCACGCGCGTGCCGGCGATCACCGAGCTCGACCAGGATCCGCTCTCGGTCATCGAAACCGGCGACTGGGTCAAGGTCGACGCCGACCGCGGCATCGTCGAGATCACCAAGAAGGCGAAGGGCGTTTAAACTATCGTCAGAGCGGGATGACCGTCGGCCTCTCGGCTGTCATGCCCGCGAAAGCGGGCATCCAGTAGCCACCGGCGCTGCGGCATCATCGCGAGCGCTGCGGCGTCTGGATCATCCGCTTTCGCGGATGATGACAACCGCCTAACCTGGGTCTATGCCGCCACACGATACAGCCCCACCTCTCCCCGCCGAAAGAGGCGAGCAAGGGGCACGGCCTCGCCGCACGGCCACCTCTCCCACCAGAGAGAGGGGAAGGGCACGGCCTCGCCCCACGGCCACCTCTCCCCGTCGGGGAGAGGTCGGATCGCACGCGTGAGCGTGCGAGCCGGGTAAGGGGGTGCAGACGCATCAGTTCGAGTCGCAGACGCATCAGTTCAATCCAAGGAACCGACACACCATGAAACGACCGCTGCGCAGCAACTACGAAAAAGGCACCTCACTGTGGGCGGTGCGCCGCGCGCAGTGGCGCGCGCTCGGCCTCACCGACGAGGACATGGAGAAGCCGAAGATCGCGGTCGTGAACACCTCGTCCGAGCTCGCGATCTGCTTCAGCCATCTCGACGGCGTCGCGAAGATCGTGAAGGAAGCGATCCGCGAGGCCGGCGGCCTGCCGTTCGAGATCCGCACCGCGGCGCCGAGCGACTTCATCCACAGCGCGGGACACGCCGGCAACTACATCCTGCCCTCGCGCGACCTGATCACCAACGACATCGAGGTGCAGGTCGAGGGCGCCAAGCTCGACGGCATGATCTGCCTCACCTCCTGCGACAAGACCGTGCCCGGCCACCTGATGGCGGCGGCGCGGCTCAACATCCCGACCCTCCTCGTGATCGGCGGCTACCAGCCGAGCGGCGTCTACCGGAATCACCATGTCGACATCGAGGAGGTCTTCCTCGGCGCCGGCCATCACGTCGCCGGCAAGCTCTCCTACGATGACCTGCTCGGCATGAGCGAGAACGCCATCGGCGGACCGGGCGTCTGCTCGGGCATGGGCACGGCCAACTCCATGCACATCGTCACCGAGGCGCTCGGCATGTCGCTGCCCGGCGCGGCGCCGGTGATGGCGAACTCCAAGCGCATGATGGACTTCGCCAAGAGGTCCGGCCGCCGCATCGTCGAGATGGTGGAGGAGAACCTGCTGCCGCGCGCGATCATGACGCCCGACGCCTTCGCCAATGCCGCCATGGCCGTGCTGGCGGTGTCGGGCTCGATCAACTGCATCAAGCACCTGCAGGCGACGGCCCTGGAAGCCGGCCTGCCGCTCGACTTCTACAAGCTGTTCGACGAGATCAGCGACAAGGTGCCCGTGCTCTCCGCCGTGCGCCCGATCGGCGAGAGCTCGATCGAGGCCTTCGAGGCGGCGGGCGGCGCGCTGGCCGTGCTCAAGCAGCTCGAGCCGATGCTGCGCACCGGTGCGCTCACCGTCAGCGGCAAGACCGTCGCCGAGAACCTGCGCGAGGTCAAGGTCGAGGACACCGAGACCATCCGCCCGCTCGCGCGCCCGCTCTCCGACAAGGCCTCGATCGTGATCGTGCGCGGCACCCTCGCGCCCGACGGCGCCATCGCCAAGCTCGGCCTGCGGCGCGACAAGATCCTCAAGTTCACCGGACGCGCGCGCTGCTTCTCCACCGCCAACCAGGCCATGGCCGCGCTCAAGGAAAAGAAGATCGTGCCCGGCGACGTGGTGGTGCTGCGCGGGCTCGGCGTGCGCGGCGGCCCGGGCATGGGCATGGCCTCGCGCGTGGTGTTCGCGCTCGACGGCGCGGGGCTCGGCGCCGACGTCGCCTTCGTCACCGACGGGCAGCTCTCGGGCCTCGTCAACAAGGGGCTGGTCGTGGGCGAGGTGACGCCGGAGGCGGCCGTGGGCGGGCCGATCGGCCTCATCATGGACGGCGACCGCATCGCCATCGACGCGGAGGCCAAGACCATCGTGCTCGAGGTGGCGGAGGCTGAGCTTGCCGCGCGCCGCGCCAAATTCGTGCAGAAGGACCAGCATTCCGAGGAAGGCTGGCTCGCCATCTACGAGCGCTCAGTGCAGCCGCTCTCCAGGGGCGCCGCCCTGGTGCGTCCGAAGTAGCGTGCGCCTGAGATAGCGGCGGCGGAGCCGGCGCGGCTGTCAGGGCCGGCGCGGGCCGTCGGGGGCCGCGCTCCGGGCGTCAGGCGCCGCGCCGGGCGCTTGGTGTCGGGGCGACGCGCCGCGTTCGATGGTTGTCCCCGAAGTTCCCGCGTGCGCGGCGCGCGCTGGCGTTTTGGGCCGCCGCACGGCCTTATCGCGCGACAGGCGGGTGAGCGCGCGGCTCCCCCGCCCGGCGGAGCTTGTGCACCATGCATGAGGCATATCCCGATGGCCGGAGCGGACGACGTTCGGCGGCGAGCCTGTGGCGGGCGGCCGGAGACCCGGCGCTCGCCGGCCAGACTATGTCATGCTCCCTCGGATCCCTCTCATCAGCGTGTCGGCACGATCGATCTGGCACGTTCGTTGCGTGTGGACAGGGCCCGACCTCTCGCTACTATCATCCCGCCGGAACCGCCATCGACCACTCCCTTTTCGGATCTATCGCCATGGCTCGCACGTCGAAATCTCCGGCGAAACGCCGGCCCGCACCCGCGCGCAAAAAGCGCCCAATCAAGCGCCGGCCTGCCGCCACCAAGCCTCGCCGCGATCCGCTCGACGACTTCATCGTTGCGGCGGCGCGCGCCCTCGACTTGCCGGCGAAACGACCCTGGCTGCCCGCGATCAAGGCCAATCTGCGGGTGACGCTGCAGCATGCGAATGTCGTCGCCGAATTCCGGTTGCCTGATGACGCCGAGCCGGCGCCGGTGTTCAGGGCCTGATCATGAGCCATCCATTCGATCCCACGTGGGCAACCGCCGGCGAAATCGCCCGTGCCGTGGCGAGCGGCGAAACCACCGCCTCGTCCGTCATCGACGCCACTCTGGCGCGGATCGCCAAGGTTGATCGCACCCTCAATGCATTCACCGAGGTCACGTCCGCGCGGGCTCGCGCGCGTGCCCAGGCGGTCGACAAAGCACGCGCGGCCGGAGAGCCGCTCGGGCCTTTGGCCGGCGTGCCCTTCGGCGTGAAAAACCTGTTCGACATTGCCGGCGTCACCACCCTCGCCGGCTCGAAGATCAACCGTGCAAATCCCGCCGCCGAGCGCGACTCACCGCTGATCGAACGCCTGGAGGCGGCTGGCGCCGTTTTGGTCGGCGCCCTGAACATGGGCGAATATGCCTATGATTTCACCGGTGAGAACATCCATGACGGCCCGTCACGCAACCCGCATGACACGTCGCGCATGACAGGTGGGTCGTCAGGCGGATCGGGCGGCGCCGTCGCCGGCGGACTTGTTCCGCTCTCGCTCGGTTCCGACACCAACGGCTCGATCCGCGTTCCAGCATCGCTATGCGGCTTGTTCGGACTGAAGCCGACGTATGGGCGTCTGCCGCGCAACGGCAGCTTCCCGTTCGTGGACAGCCTCGATCATCTCGGCCCCCTGGCACGTAGCGCAGGCGATCTCGCACTCGCCTACGATGCCATGCAGGGCCACGATCCCGCTGACGCCGCCTGCCTCGACCGACCGCTTGAGCCCGTCAGTCCTCAACTCGACACGGGTATCGACGGATTGCGGATCGCGGTTGCCGGCGGTCATTTCCAGCAAGGCGCCTTCCCCGAGGCGCTCGCCGCGCTCGACCGGGTCGCTGATGCGCTTCGAGCGCGGCAGGAAGTCGAAATCCCGCAGGCGGCTCGCGCGCGGGCCGCAGCCTATGTCATCACCGCGGCCGAAGGCGCAACTCTGCATCTCGAGCGGCTGCGCCAGCAGGCTGACGATTTCGATCCGGCCGTGCGCGACCGCCTGATTGCGGGCGCGATGATCCCCGCGGCGCACGTCCTGGCGGCGCAGAAGTTCCGTCGCTGGTACCAAGCCGAACTGTGCAACCTGTTCGAAAGCGTGGACGCGATCATTGCGCCGGCAACTCCATGCACCGCACCGAAGATCGGGCAACAGACGTTCGTGCTCGAAGGAGTCGAGATGCCCGTGCGTGCCAATTTGGGCATCTATACGCAGCCCATCTCCTTCATCGGTCTTCCGGTCGTGTGCGTGCCGGTTCCGCTGACCCCGCTTCCAATCGGCGTGCAGATCATCGCCCGGCCGTGGCGGGAAGATATTGCGCTGCGGGTCGCCCATGCATTGGAGCGTGATCGCGTCGCCTTCGCGCCGCGACCACGGTCGAGCCGCGCGAATCCGGCGAAGAAATGAAATGGATTCAATCCGTTACTCAAATCCGGCGACGGGCGCCAGATAGTACCACCACTCGAAGCACATGCGCGCGGCGCAATGTGCTGCGGAGAAGTTGCGTTCAGAAATTTTCTCGCCTGTTCAGATGTGGGACGCGACGATAAAGCGCGGCAGGTTGCCGGCCGGCGAACGGACGTGGCCGCACGCACGATGCGCGCGGCAACAGTTCATGCGTCGGCCCGGCAGGCCGCCGGACATGAAACCGGTAGCCACTTTTGCGTTGCACGCGCTAAGCTGGCGCTGGAAATGGTAACCACCGAGCAGCGGTGGGTGTGGGGGAGGAGCCGCGAGACGGATGGGGCCGGCCTGCAGCATGATTGCCTGCCTGCGGACGCCCGCCCTCGCGCGCGGAGCGCGCGTCAACCCCTGCCTATGCCTCCGTCATCTCGAAACGATTTGACCATAACCAACTCGAGAAACTCGCAAGGAGAAGGACGTGACGAAACGCTTCTTTACATTCGCCTGCGCCGCAGCCGCCTTGACGCTCACCGCAGCGCTGGCTCCGGCTTCAGCCCAACAATACCCCGGCGATCGGGTCGTACGCATCCAGCTCGGCTTCACCGCCGGCGGGGGCGCAGACATCCTGGCGCGCTGGTATGCTGAAAAGCTCCAGAAGGCGCTCGGCGGCAACTTCATCGTCGAGAATAAGGTCGGCGCTTCCGGCAATATCGCGCTCGACGCCGCTGCCAAGGCCAAGCCTGACGGTTACACGCTCCTGCTCGCCTCGACCGTCACGACCGCCGGCAATGCCTCGGTGTTCAAGCAAATGCCGCTCGACGTCACCAAGGACATCGTTCCGATCATCGGGTTCGCCGAGACGCCGTTCGTTCTGGCGGTCGCGCCGGACTCGCCGATTAACACTGTCGCCGACTTGACTGCCTTTCTAAAGTCCAAGGGCGGCAAGGCGACTTATGGCAGCGCCACGACCAGCGCACTGGCCTCAACTGAAATCTACCTGCAGAAGGTCGGCGTGAAGGCAACGCAGGTCGGCTACAAGACCACTGCGGCGGCCATTCAGGATGTCACCGCGAAGCAGATCGACTTCGCTTTTGCCGACGTCGTGTTCGCCACAGGCCAAGCCAAGCAGGGTCGCATCAAGCTGATCGCAAACGCCTCGAACGTCCGGTCACCGGCGCTGCCAAACCTCCCGACGCTCAAGGAAGTGACGGGTGCCGAAACTGGCGACATCGTCGCGCTCTGGGGCCTCTGGACTGCGGCCGGGACACCGAAGGAGATTCTCGACAAGCTCGCGAAGGCGATGAACGAGATCACCAAGTCTGAGGAGACCCAGAAGTTTCTCATCGGCCAGGGTGCCACTCCCTTCGTCTCGACACCGGAAGACTATAAGAAGAAGTTCGAGATCGCACTGAAGGCCTGGGCCAACGCGGTCAAAATCGCGAAGATCGAGGTCCAGTAGCGACGTTCCTCGTCGGCGGCGCGATACGTGGCGCCGCGGACGACCGCACCACGGGCGGCCGCAGCAAACGCGGCCGCCTCTTTTGATAAATGACAGGCAGGAACGTTCGATGATCCGCGTCAAACATCCGCAGGACTTCTGGGCAGGCTTTCTCTTTCTGACGGTCGGCGTGATCGCGGCCTGGGTAGCCCGCAACTACGTGTTCGGATCGGCGACGCGGATGGGTCCCGGCTATCTTCCGAGCGTGTTGAGTTGGATGCTGATTGGCCTGGGAGTGTTCCTGGCCGCGCGCGGGCTGATCGAAGAAGGGCCTGCGCTCGAACGCAGCATGTTCCGGCCGCAGGCTTTCATCATTATTGCGATCGTGGTTTTCGGACTTCTGATCGAGCGGGTCGGACTCGTGACGTCGGTGATCGTGTGTACCGTCATCGCCGCTCTCGCGAGTGCCGAGATGCGCTGGAAGGAGACGATCATGCTCGCGATCGGATTGGCGATCCTGTGCGCGGTGCTTTTCGTCAAGCTGCTAGGACAGCCACTGGAACTGTGGAATTGGGGCTCCTAATGGAAATCATCGACAACCTCGCGACCGGATTTTCCGTCGCCGCAACGCCCATCAATCTTCTGTTCTGCCTGTTCGGCTGCCTGATCGGCACGCTGATCGGTGTGCTCCCCGGCATCGGACCCATTGCGACGATCG
>Ga0164243_10016692_pt1 | contig 10045 bp, 9 predicted proteins | sample OricompcompostOP_FD_108781 | JGI IMG/M metagenome (GOLD analysis project Ga0164243, IMG submission 108781) | Organic Plus compost microbial communities from Emeryville, California, USA - Original compost - Organic plus compost (OP) | ecosystem: Engineered > Solid waste > Mixed feedstock >... | reverse complement strand
GCAGGGCGGCTCCGGACCGGCCCCGGTGGTGGGCGTCAGCGTGCACTACGACGTGGGTTTCCGCTCCGAGCCGGAAGGCCGCACCGGTTTCGCGCACCTCTTCGAGCACCTGATGTTCCAGGGCAGCGAGAGCCTGGAGAAGCTGGCGCACTTCCGCCACGTGCAGGGCTCCGGCGGCGTGTTCAACGGTTCGACGCACCAGGACTACACCGACTACTTCCAGGTGCTGCCGTCGGCGGCGCTGGAGCGGGCGCTGTTCCTGGAGGCCGACCGGATGCGCGCGCCCAAGCTCACCGAGGAGAACCTGCGCAACCAGGTGGACGTGGTCAAGGAGGAGATCCGGCTCAACGTCCTCAACCGCCCCTACGGCGGGTTCCCGTGGATCCTGCTGCCGCCGGTGCTGTACTCCACGTTCGCCAACGCGCACAACGGCTACGGCGACTTCACCGACCTGGAGCAGGCCACCGTCGACGACTGCGCGGCGTTCTTCGACACCTTCTACGCGCCCGGCAACGCGGTGCTGACCGTGGCCGGGGACTTCGACGTGGAGCACGCGACCGAGCTGGTGCACGAGCACTTCGGCGACGTCCCGGCTCGCGAGGTCCGCCCCCGCCCGTCGTTCGCCGAGCCCGCCCCGACCGGCGAGGTCTCCGACGAGCACGTGGACCCGCACGCCCCGCTGCCCGCGGTGGCGCTCGGGCACCGGCTGCCGGACCCGGTGGGGCAGCTGGACCAGTACCTGGCGCACCTGGTGCTGGCCGCGGTGCTCACCGACGGCGACGCCTCCCGCCTGCAGCAGCGGATGGTCTACCAGGAGCCGCTGGTGGTGGACGTGCAGGCCGGCTGCGGGCTGATGGGCGCCCCGCTGGACGCCCGCGACCCGGACACGTTCACGCTCACCGCGATCCACACCCCGGAGGTGGAGGTGCCGCGCGTGGTCGAGGCGGTCGACCGGGAGCTGGAGCAGCTCGCCGGGCACGGCCCGACCGCCGAGGAGCTGTCCCGGGTCACCGCCCGCTGGCAGGCCTCGCTGCACCGGGAACACGACCGGGTCGTCTCCCGCACGCTCGACCTGGGCAGCTCCGAGCTGATCCACGGCCGCGCCGAACTGGTCGCCGAGCTGCCGCAGCGCCTCGCCCAGGTCACCGCCGACGACGTGGCCGCCGCCGCGAAGGCGCTGCGCCCGGACAACCGCGCGCTGCTGCGGGTCCGGCCCGCCAACGATTCGAACTCCGCCGGAGGTGCGGCATGACGCAGGCAACTCACCGCAGCGCCGAGGAGATCGGCCGCACCGCAGCCGGGCCGCGCCCGCTGCCGCCGCTGGGCGAGCCGCGGCCGCTGCGCACCCCCGAGGTCGTGGACACCGTGCTGGACAACGGGCTGCGGCTGATCGCCGCCCGGCACGGCGTGGTCCCGATGGTCGAGGCCCGGCTGCGCATCCCGTTCGCCGGCGACGACCCGAGGCACCCGGCCCGCGCCGAGGTGCTGGCCGAGACGCTGCTGACCGGCACCGCCACCCGCGACCGGGTCAAGGTGGACACCGATCTGGCCGCGGTCGGCGGTGAGCTGCACGCCGTGGTGGACCCGGAGCGGTTGAGCATCGCCGGCAGCGCGCTGGCCGGGGGCCTGGGCACGCTGCTGGACGTGCTGGCCGACGCGCTCACCGGCGCGACCTACGCCGAGCAGGAGGTCGCCGGGGAGCGGGACCGGCTGGTGGAGCGGATCGCGGTGGCGCGCTCGCAGCCGCGCGTGATCGCCCGCGAGGAGCTGCAGAAGCACCGCTACGGCGACCACCCGTTCGTCCGCGAGGTCCCGCAGGCCGAGGACGTCGCCCAGGTCACCGCCGAGCAGGTGCGCGAGCTGCACGCGGCGGCGGTGCTGCCGCGGGGCTCGACGATGGTGCTGGTCGGCGACATCGACCCGGAGGCCGTGGTCGGCGAGGTGAACCGGCTGCTCGGCGGCTGGACCTCGGAGGCCACCGCGCAGGAGCTGCCGGAGCTGCCCCGCATCGGCGGCGGCGACGTGCGGCTGGTGCACCGCGAGGGCGCGGTGCAATCGCAGCTGCGGATGTCGGCGCAGGGCCTGCACCGCACCGACGAGCGCTACCCGGCGCTGCAGATCGCGAACCTGTGCTTCGGCGGCTACTTCTCCTCCCGGCTGGTGGAGAACATCCGCGAGGACAAGGGCTACACCTACGGCGCGCACTCGTCGTTCGAGTTCACCCGCGGCGGGGGCACGATCCTGGTGGACGCCGACACCGCCAGCGAGGTCACCGCGGCCGCGCTGCTGGAGATGCGCTACGAGTTCGGCCGGCTGGCGCTGGTCGCGCCGGCGGACTCGGAGGTGGAGTCGGCGCGGCAGTACGCGATCGGCGGGCTGCTGACCTCGACGTCCTCCCAGTCCGGCCTGGCCTCGATGCTGGCGACGCTGGCGGCCGCGGGCCTGGACCACCGCTGGCTGTCGGCGCACCCGGACCGGCTGCGCCAGGTCACCACCGAGCAGGTCGCCGAGGCCGCGCAGCTGTACGCGCCGACCGCGTTCACCGGGGTGGTCGTGGGCGATGCCGAGCGCATCGGCGACCAGCTGCGGGCGCTGGGCGGGGTGGTGCTGCCGTGACCCGCGCACCGTGCCCGGCGGAGTTCCAGCTGGACTCCGCTCCGCTGCTGTCGCGTTCCACTGTGGACCGCACCGAGGTGCTGCGGGACGTGCCGGTCGCCGAGCTGTGGGCGAGCGGCCGCGTCCTGCTGGTCGACGCCAAGGGCCGCACCCGCGTCGACGACGAGGGCCGGCTGGTCTACGAGGCCGCCGAGGCGTTCGGGGAGCAGCCCCCGCCGCACGCGGTGCTGCTCGGCCGCGAGCACGGCGTGACCTACTGGGCGCTGCGCACCGAGCGCGACGGCGCGCAGGAGGGCTGGCGGGACCTGCGGGTGGCCGGCGGGCTGCTGGACGACACCGACGCGGGCCTGCTGACGACCGCGGTCGGCCTGCTGAACTGGCACGACCACTCGCGCTACTGCGCGGTGTGCGGCGCGGCGACGAACCGCGTGAAGGCCGGGTGGACGCGCCGCTGCTCCGGCTGCGACCGGGAGGAGTACCCGCGCACCGACCCGGCGGTGATCTGCCTGGTGCACGACGGCGCGGACCGGGTGCTGCTGGCCCGCCAGCCGCAGTGGCCGCCGGAGCGCTACTCGGTGATCGCCGGGTTCGTGGAGGTCGGCGAGTCGCTGGAGGCCTGCGTGCGGCGGGAGGTCGCCGAGGAGGTCGGGGTCGCCGCCGACCAGGTGCGCTACCTGGGCAGCCAGCCGTGGCCGTTCCCGCGCTCGCTGATGCTCGGGTTCGCCGCGGTCGCCGACCCGGCCGAGCCGCTGCGCCCGGCCGACGGCGAGATCGAGGACGCCCGCTGGGTGTCCCGCGCGGACGTGCAGGCGGCGATGAACACCGAGGACGGCATCATCCCGGGCCTGCGGCTGCCGCCGAGCGTGTCGATCGCGCACCGGATGCTCAAGGGCTGGGCCTTCTGGACCTGACGCCCCGGGGCGGCGGCAGCCGTGCTCCCGCGGACTCGCTGGGAGGGTTGCCGCCGCCGCGGCGCGGGCCGATGCGAGGATGCCCGGCATGGCCGATCAACCGCGACTCCTGGAAGGTCTCGACCCGGAGCAGCGGGCGGCGGTCACCGCCCCGCGCGGGCCCGTGTGCGTGCTCGCCGGTGCCGGCACCGGCAAGACCCGCACGATCACCCACCGCATCGCGCACCTGGTGCAGCGCGGCCTGGTCGTGCCGCAGCAGGTGCTGGCGGTGACGTTCACCGCCCGCGCGGCCGGGGAGATGCGCACCCGGCTGCGGGGGCTCGGCGCCGCGGGCGTGCAGGCGCAGACGTTCCACGCCGCGGCGTTCCGGCAGCTGCGCTACTTCTGGCCGCGGGTGCACGACAGCCAGGTGTGGCCGCTGCTGGACAACAAGTTCCGCCTGGTGGTGCAGGCGGCGAACCGGCTGGGCATGTCGACCGAGAAGGAGTCGGTGCGCGACCTGGCCGGTGAGATCGAGTGGGCCAAGTCCAGCCTGGCCGGCCCGGACCAGTACGCGGCCGCCGCGGCCCGCGCCGGCCGCGACGTGCCGGTGGCCCCGCAGCAGCTGGCGAAGGTCTTCGCCGCCTACGAGCAGCTGAAGAACGACCAGCGGGTGCTGGACTTCGACGACCTGCTGCTGCACACCGCCGCGATCCTGGAGGAGCACCCGGAGGTCGCCGAGGAGTTCCGGGACCGCTACCGCTCCTTCGTCGTGGACGAGTACCAGGACGTCAACCCGCTGCAGCAGCGCGTGCTGGACGCGTGGCTGGGCGAGCGGGACGACCTGACGGTGGTCGGCGACGCGAACCAGACGATCTACTCGTTCGCCGGGGCGAGCCCGAAGTGGCTGATCGGCTTCCCGAAGCGGTTCCCGGAGGCCCAGGTGGTGCGCCTGGAGCGGGACTACCGCTCCACGCCGCAGGTGGTCTCGCTGGCCAACCGGGTGATCGGCGCCGCCCGGGAGCGCCCGGCGGGCACCCGGCTGAAGCTCGTGGGCCAGCGCGCGGACGGCCCGGAACCGGACTTCGCCGAGTACGACCACGAACCGGCCGAGGCCGAGGCGATCGCCCGCAAGGTCGCCGAGCTGGCCGGCCGGGGCGTGCCGCTGTCCGAGATCGCGATCCTGTTCCGGGTCAACGCCCAGTCCGAGGTGTACGAGAAGGCGCTGTCCGACGCCGAGATCCCGTACCAGGTCCGCGGCGGCGAGCGGTTCTTCGCCCGCGCCGAGGTCCGGCAGGCGGTGGTCGCGCTGCGCACGGCCGCGAACCGGGGCGAGGACTCCGGTGATCTGCCGGGCGCGGTGCGCGGCGTGCTGCGCGAGGTGGGCCTGTCCGACGAGCCGCCGGCGGGCGGTTCGGCGCGGGAGCGCTGGGAGTCGTTGATCGCGCTGGTGGAGCTGGCCGAGGAGCTGGCCTCGGCGGTGCCGGAGGCCGGCCTGCCGCGCTACGTCGCCGAGCTGGAGGCGCGCGCCGAGTCGCAGCACCCGCCGACGGTGGAGGGCGTCACGCTGGCCTCGCTGCACGCGGCGAAGGGCCTGGAATGGGACGCGGTGTTCCTGGCCGGTCTGGTCGAGGGCACGCTGCCGATCCAGCACGCCGACGACGACGCCGCGATCGAGGAGGAGCGCCGGCTGCTGTACGTCGGCGTCACCCGCGCCCGCGAGCACCTGCACCTGTCGTGGGCGCTGGCCCGGGCCGCCGACGGCCGCCGCTACCGGCGCCGCAGCCGCTTCCTGCACGGCCTGGTCCCGGACCGGCACCCGGCGGCGCTGCCGTCCCGGGCCCGCTCGGCCGAGCAGCAGCAGCCCGCGCCGCGCCGGAAGGCGCCGCCGCGCTGCCGCAGCTGCTCGGCGGTGCTGGTGGGCACGATGGACATCAAGCTGGGCCGCTGCGCCGACTGCCCGTCCGATGTGGACGAAGGTCTGCTGGACCGGCTGCGGGCCTGGCGCAGCGAGCGCGCCAAGCAGCTCAGCGTGCCGGCCTACGTGGTGTTCACCGACGCGACGCTGACCGCGATCGCCGAGCAGCGGCCGACCGACGAGGCCGCGCTGGTGGCGATCTCCGGCATCGGCGCGTCCAAGGTCCGGCGGTTCGGCGACGACGTGCTGGCGCTCATCCAGCGGGAAAACCCCAGCTGACGGAGCTTTTCCGCGGCGATCGGCGGAATCTCGGAAATTCGGTTGCGGCCCGCTTCGCGGCCCTCCTAATCTGCTCGTGCGCAGCTGAGGGGCAGGTCCTCGGCGCGGTTCAGCGATTCGGTCGAGCAGTGATGCGGAGGTGGGCAGCGATGACCGGCATTCAGCAGCTCGGTACCCCTGGCCACGTCCGGACCGGGGGTACTGCGCTGTTCAGCGCCATGACGTGGATCCCGTCCACCCACGCCGAGCCGCGCCCGTACGCGGTTCGCCCGGCTGCTGTCCGTTCCGTGCCGGTTCGCACGGGGCCTGTTCCGACCTAGGAACAGCTCCAGGCTCGTCTCGAAGGCCGCGGACCCGCACCAGCCGGGTCCGCGGCCTTTTTGCGCGCGCCTGAGCGGAAATCCCGCAGCACCACCGTGTCCGCAGAGTTCCGGGGAAGTCCCCGCCGATCGACGGCCCGGCCGTCGCTGGAGGAGAGCATGTCGACCACGAGCGTCCCGACGCAGCGGGAGGGCGGCGACGGCGCCGTCGGCGCGCTGCTGGACGACGCCGAGGAGCTGGCCGAGCAGTTGCCCTGCCGGCGCGATCCCGATCTCTGGTTCGCCGAGCGCCCGGCGGACCTGGAGCGGGCCAAGGCGCTGTGCGCCGAGTGCCCGATCCGCCGCAACTGCCTGGAGGGCGCGCTGTCCCGCGGCGAGCCCTGGGGCGTGTGGGGCGGCGAGATCTTCGAGCGCGGCGCGGTCATCGCCCGCAAGCGCCCGCGCGGCCGCCCCCGCAAGCACGCCCCGGCCTCGCCCGAGCGCGCGGCCTGACCACCCGACCACCACGAGAGAAGTGATCACGATGCTGCCGTTCCACCGCTGCGCCCGCCCGCACGAGCCGTTCCCGGGCCGAACCACCACCGCGGGAACGCGGTGCGACGGTTCGGCGAGGTGTGCACGACATCGCGCGGACCGCGCTCGAAGGCGGGCGGGCTGGCCGTAGAGTTCGCGATCATGGGCCACTCGCACTCGCACGACGGAATCGACTGGGACGCCAAGATCGCCGGCCTCCGGGACCGGGACGAACTGCTCGCCCCGGAGGCCGGCGAGCTCGCGCGCGACCTGCTGCGCGCCGACGACCGCACGGTGGTCGAGATCGGCTCCGGCGCCGGCGGCATGTCCGCGGCCTTCGCGGACGCGCTGTGGGACACCGGGGGAGCGGTGGTGCTGGTCGACTCGGCGCCGGAGCTGCTGGCCGCCGCCGAGCGCACCGCCCGCGCCGCGGCCGGGGAGGACGTGCTGGTGCGCTCGGTGTGCACCGACGCCGCCGAGGGCGACCTGCGCTCGGTGGGGCAGGCGGACCTGGTGTTCGCCTCGTTCGCGGTGCACCACCTGCCGGACCAGGTGGCGGGGCTGCGGCGGCTGGCCGGGCTGGTGCGCCCCGGCGGGCGCCTGGCGATCGTCGAGTCCGGCCTGGAGCCGCGGGTGCTGCCGTGGGACGTCGGCCTCGGCGCACCGGGCCTGGAGAACCGGCTGGCCGCGGCCCGCGCCGAGTGGTTCCGCGAGGTGCGCGCCGAGATGCCCGGTGCGGTGCGGATGCCGTTCGGCTGGTCCCGGGCGCTGGCCGAGGCCGGGCTGGAGCGGGTGCTCACCTGGACCCAGCTGATCGACCGCCCGGCCCCGCTGTCCGGCCCGGCGCTGCGCGTGGCCCTCGACCGGCTGGAGTGGCTGCGCCGCGGCGCGGAGGGCCGGGTCGGCCAGGACGACCTGGACGCGCTCGACGCGCTGCTGGATCCGCAGGGACCGCACTACGCGGGCGACCGGGAGGACCTGCACTACCTGGCCGCGAACACGGTCTTCGTCGGCACCCGCCCGTCCTGAGCGGGGATCAGTCGGCGAACCCGGGCTGCCAGCGGGCGATGATCTCCCGCGCGGCGAACTCCGAGTCCAGCTGGCACAGGATCCCGGTGGCCCCGAGCGTGACCCGGTGGATCAGCAGGTAGTCCGGCGGCAGGTTCAGCGACCGCCCGGTGCGGAAGTCCGGGCTGCGCAGGTCGCCGACCCGCTCGGCCTGCCGCTGCATCCAGTCGCGGGTGAAGTGGAACCGCTCCGCCCGCACCGGGTCCACGAACGGCCCCAGGTAGGCGATCACGTCCGCGGCCCGCAGCTCGCTGTCGGTGTGCACGAACCGGTCGGCGCGCAGCAGCTCCAGCAGGTCCTCGGCCCGGTCCTCCAGCGCCAGCCGCAGCATCCGGCCCAGCGTCACCGGCAGCCCCTCCGGCAGCCGCGCCACCGCACCGAAGTCGATCACCACGAGCCGGCCGTCCGCGCCGAGCATGAAGTTGCCCGGGTGCGGGTCGGCGTGCAGCAGCCCGGCCCGCGAGGGGGAGGAGAAGTGGAACTCCGCCAGCAGCCGCCCGGCCTCGTCCCGCTCCTGCCGCGTCCCGTCCGCGATGATCTGCGCGAACGGCTTGCCGGTGACCCACTCGGTGATCACCACCTGCGGCGCGCTGGCCACCACCCGGGGAACCTGCACCGCGGGGTCGCCGGCGAAGGCGCGGGCGAACGCGCGCTGGTTGTCCGCCTCGGTGCGGTAGTCCAGCTCCTCGACCATCCGGTCGTGCAGCTCGTTGAGCAGCGGTTTCACCTCGGCGCCGGGGGCCAGCGACTGGAACAGCCGGGAGAACCGGCCCAGCTGCCGCAGGTCCGAGCGCAGCGCCTCGCCCGCGCCCGGGTACTGCACCTTCACCGCGACCTCGCGCCCGTCGTGCCAGACCGCGCGGTGCACCTGCCCGATGCTGGCCGCGGCCGCGGGCACGTCGTCGAACTCCGCGAACCGGTCCCGCCAGGCCCGGCCGAGCTGCTGGTCCAGCACCCGCCGCACGCTGTCCCCGGACATCGGGGGAGCGGCCGATTGCAGCCTGGTCAGCGCTTCCCGGTACGGCTCGGCCATGTCGTCCGGCACCGCGGCCTCGAACACGCTCAGCGCCTGGCCGAACTTCATCGCCCCGCCCTTGAGCTGCCCCAGCACCGCGAACAGCTGCTCGGCGGTGCGCGCCGAGACCTCCGCGTTGATCTCGTCGGCGGTGTGGCCGGTGAGGCGCTTGCCCCACCCGGCGGCCACCCGCCCGGCAACGCCCAGCGGGAGGCTCGCGAGCTTGGCGGTGCGGTGCGCCGCCCGGCGGGGGATGTCGGTCACGAGGGCTCCTTTGCCGCGCGCAGGAGAACCACCCCGAACCAGCGAGGGATGTCGGTCAGGGGCCGACGCACATCGTAGAGGTTCTGCGGCGGCCTGTGGGCCGCTCGATCACCGGGGAACCCGCTCTTGACCCCGCCGCCACCGGCGCCTCGGCGCTGCGGCGGCGGGGTCAGCAACAGGTCCCGCGCGTTCGCGGGACGGCCTGGGCGGACGCCTCAGGCGGACTTGCCCAAGATCCTGGTCATGCGGGTTCCGCAGACCGGGCAGGTGCCCTTCGCCATCCGGCGGCCGTTGGTCTCCGTGATCTCGCCGGAGAAGTCCCGCTTCTCCCGGCACTTCACGCAGTAACCGTTGTAGGTCTCGGCCACGGCGTTCTCCTTCGTGTCGTCCTGGCGGCGGCGCGTGCGCGTCGCCGATCGCCCGGTCCCGGGCCGCGCTGGGGGAACCGTACCGACGGCCGCGTCGATAGCACTGCATTCGGAAGATCGCATGTTAGGGGGAACGGAGTAATGCTTTAGGTGATCACGGGCAGTAGGTGCTGCGGAAATGCTCACAGGCGTGTCCGGGAGTCCGGGCCACTCGCTAAGGTCCACTGCGTGGCAGAACCACAGGTCGAGGTGCGCCGCAGCAAACGCCGCCGCCAGACCGTGAGCGCGTACCGGGATGGCGAGAAGGTCGTGGTGCTGCTCCCGGCGCGCATGAGCCGAGCCGAAGAGCAGAAGTGGGTGGCCGAGATGATCAGCCGCCTGCAGCGCAGCGAAACGCGCCGCCGCTCGCCCGCGCGCGAGTCCGACGAGGCGCTGCTGCAGCGCTGCGCCGAGCTGTCCGAGGAGTACCTGGACGGCCGGGCGCAGCCGCGCTCCATCCGCTGGGTGCCGCCGATGCGCACCCGCTGGGCCTCCTGCACGCCGAGCTCGAAGACGATCCGGGTCAGCGACCGGCTGCGGGACGTGCCGAGCTGGGTGCTCGACTACGTGCTGGTGCACGAGCTCACGCACCTGCTGGTGCCGGGCCACGGCGCGGACTTCTGGAAGTGGGTCAACCGCTACCCGAAGACCGAGCGGGCCGTCGGCTACTTAGAAGGCCTGTCCGCGGCCGCCAACCTCGGCCTGACCGTGGACGGCCAGCCCGACGACTCCTGATCAGCCGACGACTCCTGATC
>Ga0164243_10016691_pt1 | contig 10046 bp, 7 predicted proteins | sample OricompcompostOP_FD_108781 | JGI IMG/M metagenome (GOLD analysis project Ga0164243, IMG submission 108781) | Organic Plus compost microbial communities from Emeryville, California, USA - Original compost - Organic plus compost (OP) | ecosystem: Engineered > Solid waste > Mixed feedstock >... | reverse complement strand
GGCCAGGCCGACGGGGCGGTGGTGCTGTCGCTGCATCCGGACGACACCCTGCCCCGGCTGCTGGTTGAGTCCGGGGTGCCGGCCATCATGATCGGCCGCCCGGCACGGCCGGTGCCGATAAGCTATGTGGACGTTGCCAACGACCGCGGCGCCGAGCTGGCCGCATCCGCGCTGTTGGCCCGCGGCTGCCAGCACATCGGCATGATCACCGGGCCGCCTGAGGTCCCGGCGAGCCACGACCGCATCACGGGTTTCCGCTCCGCGATGGCGCGCCATGGCTTCGCGTACATCCCAGCTGTGGAAGGAAACTTCACACACGAAAGCGGCGTGGCGGCGATGCGGACGCTTCTCGCGACCCACCCGAACCTCGACGGGATCTTCGTGGCCAACGACCTGATGGCACAGGGCGGCCTGAGCGCCTTGGCGGAGCTAGGGAGGCGGGTGCCGGAGGACGTCGCGGTGATCGGCTTCGACGACAGCAGCGCGGCACTGGCTTCGCGTCCCGCGCTGACCACGGTACGGCAGCCGCTGGAGGACATGTCGGCCGAGGCGGGTCGGTTGCTGCTGGCTCGCATCGAGGATCCGTCGCTGCGGGTGACGTCGGTGATTTTCGAGCCGGTGCTGGTTTCGCGGGATTCCGGTTGAGGCTGGTTGCGGTTGGGGGTTGCGGGCTGGGTGACTCGCTCCGGGCGGTGAGGCTTCATCCCTCCGCGAGTCACCCTGCCCGCAACCCCTGACGGCGAGACGCTCGTGGGTTGAGATCGGCCACTTCGGACGGATTCCCTCCCCGTCGGTCGGCCTGGCCGGCGTCGGGCTCGCTCCGGATCGGCCCGGCACGCGCGGGCTCGGCAGGGACCGCCCTGCTCGGCTCGCTCGTTTTCCTGGCCCGCTGGCGTGCCGGCCCGCCCGGCCGCGTCGGTCCGGCTGGGCCCGGCTCGGGTTGGACCCGGCTCGGCCCCGCCCGCATGGTCCGCTGGCCGGCTCGGCCCGCACCGCCTGGTCCCGCGTCACGGTTGGCCCGCACCGTGCGGCCCGTTGTACCTGGGTCGGGGGGCCGGCGCTGCGTGGTCTGTGTGGCCTGGTCGGCTGGCACCGTGCGGTCGTTGCGCCTGGGTCGGGGGGTCGGCGCTGCGTGGTCTGTGTGGCCTGGTCGGCTGGCACCGTGCGGCCTGTTGCACCTGGGTCGTGGGGTCGGCGCTGCGTGGTCTGTGTGGCCTGGTCGGCTGGCACCGTGCGGCCTGTTGCACCTGGGTCGGGGGGCCGGCACTGTGTGGCCTGGTTGGCCCGCACCGCCTGGCCGCTCGGGCCGCGCGGTCTCTCGGCCGGCCTGGTCTGCTCGGCCTGCCTGACCTTGCCTGGCTCGCGCCGCCTGGCCTGTCTGGCCCGCGCCGCGCGGCCCACTCGGCACGCTCCGGCTGCCCCCGTCCGGAACGCGCAGCAAGCACCCGCTGGGGCCGTCCGGCCCCGCATGACGAGCACCGCCTCGCCCGTTCGGCCTGCGCCGCCCCGGCCCGCGGCGGGGTGCTCGCAGGCCGGCTCCCGGCTAGGCCGTCCCGGGCCGCGAACCCAGGGAGACGACCTCCGCGCCGCACACCGGGTCTGTCCCCGCCAACTCGGCCCTCCCGGCCCGGCGAGATCGGCCCTCCCGGCGCGGGCGGGGATCGGCCCTCCCGGCCCGCCCTGCCGTGCTCGGGCCGCTCGGCTCCGTGTTTCCGGGCCCGCTCGGCTCGCCGGGCTCAGCACGCTCGGGCTCGATCGGCGGGGCCTCGGCCGATCCGACACGGTATAGAACGAGATGTGCGGGTTCAGCAGGCTGAGTCTGTTGTCACTGGCCTTGCGTATTGCGGTGCGATCCGGGGGTCAGCCGAGAGGAGTCGGGGGACTAGGGCCGGATCGGCTGTGTGTGGGGGCCGGTCGTGCGCTTACGGCACATGATCGGTGGTGTCTGCCCGAGCTGTCCGGTTTGGTCGGACAGCGAGAGTGGCATTGCTTCGGGCCGGACCAGTCCGTACCGTCGTCTCGGCGGAATCGTCGGCGCGCCCGCGTGGCCCAACTGGCAGAGGCGCCCGGTTTAGGGCCGGGAGGTTGGGGGTTCGAATCCCTCCGCGGGTACGGTCCCGTACCGGACCACCGCTTGCCTGGACCAGGCGTTCGTCGGTGTTGTGCTGCCGGTGTCTCGCCTTCCGGCCTACAGAGCACCAGCCGTCGTGATCGTGATGGCATTCGCGGAGAATGCGGCGCGTCCCACAGCAGCCTGCCGGCGACCCGGCGCGCCTTCGCTGATCATGCGGCTGACCAAGGCCTCGCCCGCGCGGCAAGCGCGCAACGACCGCCTATGGTGTCGCTCTCGGGCCGCTGGCCAGGCCTGGTGGTGGTTGTGCAAGGTCTGGGTGTGGGGCCGGTCGAAGGCCGAGGCATGGGGAGGCGTTGACGACGTCGGTGCCCGGCTGTGGGCGAGTGCTGCGTGCGGTGGTTTGGGCAAGGACCGCCTGTGGTGTCCCTCACCGGGTCCGCTGACGTCCCAGACCGGGACCCTTGACCACTCGGCGCCGGCCCGGCCGCAGGAGAGGTCTGCGTGCGGTCGTCCCGCGCGACGTCCGTCTGTGGAGCCGCGCGGGGACCCGTCGGCGTCGAGCCCGGTGCTGGCTGCGGGTGATGCCTGCGTGCCGGTCGTTCGCGCGACGACTGCCTATCGTGCCGCTCGCGGCGGCCGCAGGCGTCCGCGCCGGGAAGGCGGCGCGGCCGCAGGCGAGCCTGCGTGCGGTCGTTTCGCGCGACGACCGCTTGCGGTGCCGCTCGCCCGGCCGCAGGTGAGGCCTGCCCACGGTCGTTCGGGCCGCAGCGCGCCGCCAGATCGAAGCGGAACTGCCGATCATGCTCCGCATCCGAATCACGTCGTCCGCGTTCGGGCGGCTGGTGGCGCATCGAGCCGCCGCAGGTCTTCGGCGGACGCCGCGTCAGCGGTGATCAAAAAGCCAGATCGAGACCGCGGGTTGGAGCGTTTTCCTGCTCGGCATCTAGCGCTACACCTGCATCACCGTGTAGAAACGGGTCGATCTGAGAGAGCGCTCTCTCCCCTACCCGCTGAAGGCAGGTCGATGAGAACCGTCCGTCTCCTCGCAGGGGCCGCCTCCGTGGTGGCGGTGGCCGCCGCCGGTGTGCTCGCCGTGCCCGGTGCCGCCGTGGCACATCGTGGTGAGCCCGATTTCGGGCCCAACGTCTTCGTCTACGATCCGGCCACGCCGGCCGGCGAGATCCAGGCGAAGTTCGACGAGCTTTTCGCGCAGCAAGAGAAGAACGAGATGGGCACCAACCGGTACGCGGTGCTCCTCAAACCCGGACACTACGACGTCAACGCCCGGCTCGGTTACTACACCACCGTGTCGGGGCTCGGGAAGTCTCCGGCCGATGTGGACATCACCGGTGGCGTCCGGGTGGTTGGGCAGGTGAACCCCAACGTGCCCGGCGGGGTATCAGCGCTGACCAACTTCTGGAGGTCCGCCGAGAACTTCACCGTCACGCCGACCGACTGGTCCAACCAGTGGGCCGTCTCGCAAGCGTCGCCGATGCGCCGCGTGCACGTCAAGGGGATCCTCTGGCTGGAGCCCGGCAACGGCGGCTACTCGTCGGGTGGGTTCATCGCCAACTCCAAAGTGGACGGCATCACCATCAACGGGTCGCAGCAGCAGTGGCTGACCCGGGACAGCGAGCTCGGCGACGCCTGGACCAACGGCGTCTGGAACCAGGTCTTCTCCGGTGTCGTCGGCGCGCCGCCCACCGGCTTCCCGAACCCGCCCTACACCACGCTCGACACCAGCCCGGTCAGCCGGGAGAAGCCCTACCTGTACGTCGACGACCGCGGCCGCTACCGCGTCTTCGTGCCGGCCCTGCAGCGCGGCACCCGCGGCACCACCTGGGCCGGCGGCAGCGAACCAGGATCGTCGATCTCGCTGGATGATTTCTACATCGCCAAGCCGACCGACAGCGCGCTGCGGATCAACCTGGCGCTGGCGCTCGGCAAGCACCTGCTGCTCACCCCCGGCGTCTACCACCTCGACCGTCCACTGAGGGTGCTCCATCCGAACACCGTCGTGCTCGGGCTGGGCATGCCGAGCCTCGCTCCGGACACCGGCCAGGCGGCGCTGACGATCGCCGACGTCGACGGCGTGCGGGTGGCCGGCGTGCTCGTCGACGCCGGTCCGCGCGAATCGGACACGCTCATCGAGGTCGGGTCCCGCTTCAGCCGTCGCGACCACTCGCGCAACCCGATCTCCCTGCAGGACGTGTTCATCCGCATCGGCGGGCCGTGGGTCGGCCGGGCGAAGACGAGCCTGGTGGTCAACAGCGACGACACGCTGCTGGAGAACATCTGGGCTTGGCGGGGCGACCACGGCAACGGCATCGGCTGGACACTGAACACCGCCGACACCGGCGTCGTCGTCAACGGCGACGACGTCACCGCGTACGGGCTGTTCGTCGAGCATTACCAGAAATGGCAGACGATCTGGAACGGCGAACGCGGCCGGACGATTTTCTACCAGAGCGAGATGCCGTACGACCCGCCCAGCCAGGCGGCGTGGAACAGCCCGACCGGCAGCGGCTGGGCCTCCTACAAGGTCGGCCCGAAGGTCCGCACCCACGAAGCGTGGGGGCTCGGCGTCTACTCGTACTTCAACCAGGGGGTCGACATCCGGGCCGCGCGCGGCATCGAGGTCCCGAAGCGGCCGGGCGTCCGCTTCCACAACATGATCACCGTCTTCCTCGACGGAAGCGGCGGCATCGAACGGACGATCAACGACGCCGGTACGCCGGTGGTCGGCTCGTTCGGCACGAGCGCGCTGACGGAGTATCCGGCTCCGTGACGCGCGACGGGAGGGTGCCCGCCGGGGTGCCCTCCCGTATCGTGCGGCCATGCATCCATTCCGGACGGCGGTCGAGGCGCGCGATCTCGACGCGGTGCTCGCGGTGCTGGCCGACGACGTCGTCTTCCACAGCCCGATCGTGTTCAAGCCCTACCGGGGCAAAGCGGCGACCGGCGCCGTGCTGGCCGCCGCGTTCGAGGTCTTCGTCACGGTGTCGCCGCACCGCACCGGCGACGCCGCCGCGGCCGCCGACGGAACGACGGTCACGCTGCTGTCGTAGAGGACCTTGACGTCGCTTTCCTTGGTCGCCGGCTTCGCCTACGAACGCGAACTCGCGTCACCTGACGGCCGCGACCACGCGCTGGTCTTCCGCGCGACCATCGACGGCAGGGAGATCCAGGGCTGCGACTTCCTCCGCCGGGACGCCGAGGGCCGGGTGACGGAGCTGACCGTCATGGTCCGCCCTCTCCCCGCCGCGATCGCCCTCCGCGAGAGAGCGTCCCACCGGTGTGGAAGGGCCCCTTCCTAACGCTAAATGCATAGGAAGGGGCCCTTCCTAACGCAACCGCCGCCCGGCGGCATCCCCGCACGCCGACATTCGGGCAGCCGCCTACGCGACGACACCCCGAAACCGACGTGCGGGCGGTGGTCGCGGCGGCCGAGCACGGTGCCGGCACAGCAGGTGCGGCCTACAGGCCGCGGGAGCGGCGGGTGGCGCGACGGAGCTGGTAGATGCGGGCACCGAACGGGATGGCCGCGATCAGAGCGCCACAGATCGCCGCCAGCAGGAGGGCGATGCCGAGCGGAATCGTGAAGTCGGCGGTCAGGAAGTGCACGCTCACGATCCTGATGTTCTGCAGGATGAAGATCAGCAGTAGCGCGAGCAGGACGGCGCCGACGACGAGGAAGATCCACGAGCGGCCGGTGCGCGTGCGGCGCATTTCGTCCGGCAGAGACCCCCTGGTGGAAACAGGTCGGCTCATGTGAACCACCCCGCTCCCCAACCTACCCGCTCACATGCGGCCGTGGGTCCCGCCCGCGCAGGCCGACGCGACGGTGGCGTAGACGGGGACGTGGCGGCGGACGCCGACGACGTCGAGCAGCTTGAGCAGGAATGGGGACGGGGCGGCGAGCGCGAGGTAGCCGCCGTTCGCGACGCACCGGCGGTGCGCGTCCATGAACGTCGACAGCCCGATCGAGTCGCAGAACGCCAGCAGCGCCAGGTCGATCACGATCCGGTTGGTCGGTCGCCGGAAGACCGTGTCGATCGCCGCCGCGACCTCGGCGGCCGTGTCGACGCCGAGGTCACCAGCCAGCTTGACCACTGTCGCACCACCAGTGGGTGCCGCGGACACCGTGATACGCACGAGAACCCCCATTCCCGTCATCCGGCAAACCGTAACTTCACGAGCCGCCCTACAACGGACACCACGTGCGAACGCGCCGTCACGCTGAATTACCTCTGTGACCGAGGTATTTTCGGAAGCGTGAACGAGAGTGCCGAGGTGGTGGGTGAGCTGATGACCATCACGGCCGCGCTGCGCCGGCTCTCCCGCCGGCGCACGGCCGAGGCGGTCGCGCGGCCGCGGCTGCCCGAGGCGCAGCGCGAGCTGCTGTTCGTCGTCGCCGACCGGCCCGGCATTGGGGTCGCCGCCGCCGCGCAGGCCCTGGGCCTCGCCGGCAACTCGGTGAGCACGCTGGTCAACGCGCTCGTCGAGGCGGACCTGCTGTGCCGCGAGCCCGACCCCGCCGACCGCCGCGCGGCCCGGCTCACCCTGACGCCGCGGGCACACGAGCGGATGGCCGCGTGGCGCGCCGCCCGCGCCGCCCTGCTCGGGAAGGCGCTCGACCAAGCGGACGTCTCGGACCGCGAGGCCATCGCCGCCGCGCTGCCCGCCCTGCGCCGCCTCCTGGCGGAGGTGCGCGCCGACGTGCTCGACGAGGGGAGGAAGGCATGACCGAGGCGTCCGCCGTGGAGGTCCGCGGCCTTCGTTACGCGTTCGGCGACACCACGGCCGTCGACGGCGTCGAGCTGACGGTGTGCCAGGGCGAGATCTTCGGGCTGCTCGGCCCGAACGGCGCCGGCAAGACGACCACGATCCGGGCCATCACCGCGCTCCTTCCGGTCCCGCCGGGGACGATCTCCGTGTTCGGCCTCGACGTCGCACGCCGGCGGATGGCGGTGCGGCGCCTGATCGGGTACGTGCCGCAGCAGCTCTCCGCCGACTCGGGCCTCACCGGCGTGGAAAACGTGTCGCTCTTCGCCCGCCTCTTCGACGTGCCCCGGCGGCAGCGCAGGGCCCGGGTCGACGAGGCGCTGGCGATGATGGGGCTCACCGAGGCGGCGGGACGCCTGGCCAAGACGTACTCGGGTGGCATGATCCGCCGGCTGGAGCTGGCGCAGGCACTGGTCAGCTCGCCGCGGCTGCTGATCCTCGACGAGCCGACGATCGGCCTGGATCCGGTCGCGCGGGCCTCCGTCTGGGAGCGGGTCGGCGCGGTCCGCGCGGAGACGGGCATGACCGTGCTGCTCACCACCCACTACATGGAGGAGGCCGAGCAGTCCTGCGACCGGGTGGCCCTGATGCACCGCGGCCGGCTCGGCACGCTCGGCACGCCGCGCGAGCTGATCGACGGGCTCGGCATCCCGGGCGGCACGCTCGACGACGTGTTCCGGGCGTACTCCGGTGGGTCGCTCGACGACGACGGACAGAAGGGAATCCGCGATGTCCGCGCCACTCGCCGCACCGCTGGCCGGCTCGGTTGACATCGACCGCAGGATGAGCCCGCGGCTCGTCCTGTCCCGGGTCGTCGCGCTCTGCGTCGTGGAGCTGCAGAAGCTGAGTCACGACCGGAGCGAGCTGCTCACCCGCGCCGTGCAGCCGGCCCTGTGGCTGATCGTCTTCGGCGTCACGTTCACCAAACTGCACGCGATCCCGACCGGCGGTGTGCCGTACCTCGACTTCCTGGCACCCGGCGTGCTCGCCCAGTCGGTGCTGTTCATTTCGATCTTCTATGGCATCCAGATCATCTGGGAACGCGACGCCGGCGTGCTCGCGAAGCTGATGGTCACGCCGACGCCACGGGCCGCCCTGGTGGCCGGGAAGGCGTTCGCCGCGGGCGTACGGGGCCTCGCGCAGGCGGTCGTCGTCTACCTGATCGCCGAGCTCCTGGGTGTGCACTTCACCGTCAACCCGGCCCGGCTGCTCGGCGTGGTCGCTGTGGTGCTGCTCGGCGCGGCGTTCTTCTGCTGCCTGTCGGTGACCATCGCCGGGCTGGTGCTCTCCCGGGACCGGATGATGGGCATCGGCCAGGCGATCATGATGCCGCTCTTCTTCGCCTCGAACGCCCTCTACCCGGTGTCGCTGATGCCGCAGTGGCTTCAGTGGATCAACCACGTCAACCCGCTGAGCTACCAGGTGGAGGCCCTGCGCGGCCTGCTGATCGGCACACCCGCCCGGCTCTGGCTCGACTTCGGCGTGCTGATCTTGGCAACCGCCGTGGGCATCGCGGCAGCCTCCGGGCTGTTGGGCCGGCTGGCCCGATAGCCGGCTCACAATTCGCCCTCCCCGGGCAACCGATCGCGGTATTCTCGACGGTCGCTCCGGTGATCGGGGTGGCGACGAGGGGAGACGCCGATGGTGGATGCGCGCGACGTGCCGGGTTCGGGTTCGCCACGCCGGCTGGAGGCCCTTCGGGATGCCCTCGAGCAGCGGATCATGGTGCTCGACGGCGCGTGGGGCACGATGCTCCAGGCCGAGAAGCTCACCCCCGCCGACTACCGGGGTGAGCGGTTCGCGGACCACCCGCGCGACGTCACCGGCGACCCCGACCTGCTCAACCTGACCCGGCCGGACGTCATCCTCGACGTGCACCGCCGCTACCTCGCGGCGGGGGCCGACATCACCACGACCAACACGTTCACCGCGACCAGCATCGGCCAGGCCGACTACGGCCTGGACGCGTACGTCCGGGAGATGAACCTGGCCGGTGCCCGGCTCGCCCGGCAGGCGGCGGACGAGGCGGGCGGCCGGTTCGTCGCGGGCTCCGTCGGCCCGCTCAACGTCACCCTCTCGCTCTCGCCGCGGGTCGAGGACCCGGCCTACCGCGCGGTCAGCTTCGACGAGGTCAAGGCGGCGTACGCCGAGCAACTGGCGGCCCTCGCCGAGGGTGGCGTCGACCTGTTCCTCATCGAGACGATCTTCGACACGCTCAACGCCAAGGCCGCGATCACGGCGGCCCGCGAGGTGGCGCCGCATATTCCACTGTGGATTTCAGTGACGATCGTCGACCAGAGTGGACGGACGCTGTCCGGGCAGACCGTGGAGGCGTTCTGGAACGCCGTGGCGCACGCCGAGCCGCTGGTCGTCGGGATCAACTGTTCGCTCGGCGCGCACGAGATGCGGCCGTACCTCGCGGAGCTGTCCCGGGTCGCGGGCACCTACGTGAGCTGCCACCCCAATGCCGGGCTCCCGAACGCGTTCGGCGGCTACGACCAGACGCCGGAGGAGATCGCGAGCGCGCTGGGCGAGTTCGCCGGCGCGGGCCTGGTCAACATCGTCGGCGGCTGCTGCGGCACGACGCCGCCGCACATCGCCAAGGTGGCCGCCGCCGTCCAGGCTGCCCCGCGCCGCGCCGTCCCCGAGCCCGTCACGCGGAGCCGGTTCAGCGGGCTGGAGCCGTTCGAGATCGGGCCCGACACCGGCTTCGTGATCATCGGCGAGCGCACCAACGTCACCGGCTCGGCGAAGTTCCGCCGGCTGATCGAGGGGAACGACTACCAGGCCGCCGTCGAGGTCGCCCTGGAGCAGGTGCGCGGCGGTGCCAACATCCTCGACGTCAACATGGACGCCGACCTCCTCGACGGCGCCAAGGCGATGACCACGTTCCTCAACCTCATCGCCACCGAGCCGGAGGCCGCCCGCATCCCCATCATGGTCGACAGCTCCCGATGGGAGGTGCTCGAAGCCGGGCTCAAGTGCGTGCAGGGCAAGGGCGTGGTCAACTCGATCAGCCTCAAGGAGGGCGAGGCGGAGTTCCTCGACCACGCCCGCCGGATCCGCGACTACGGCGCCGGGGTCGTGGTCATGGCGTTCGACGAGCAGGGGCAGGCCGAGACCGTCGAGCGCAAGGTGGAGATCTGCGCGCGGGCGTACGACCTGCTCACCCGCGAGGTCGGCTTCC
>Ga0164243_10016690_pt1 | contig 10046 bp, 5 predicted proteins | sample OricompcompostOP_FD_108781 | JGI IMG/M metagenome (GOLD analysis project Ga0164243, IMG submission 108781) | Organic Plus compost microbial communities from Emeryville, California, USA - Original compost - Organic plus compost (OP) | ecosystem: Engineered > Solid waste > Mixed feedstock >... | reverse complement strand
CGCCGCCAGCGCGAACGCCACCGCCAGCGGCATGGCGGGAATCAGCCAGTGAATGAGGAAACCGGCGCCGACCACGGTGAACACCACCAGGCCCAGCGCCAGTTCGAGAATGGTGTTCTTATCGCGGAACAAACCGTTCTTGGGAATGCGCCAGCCGTCGAGAAACAGCAGCGGCGGCAGGAACAGCAGGAAGAAAATTTCAGGATCGAGCGTCACGCCGTGGTTGAACACCCCGGCGATGACTGCGCCGAGCGCGATCTGCACCAGCGGCAGCGGCGCCGAAAACGGCAGCATGCGCACCAGGTAACCACTGGCCAGCACCGCCAGCAGCATGGTGAGTACGATTTCGATCGAGTGCATGGAGTTTCCTGGATGGCTCGTCTTGCAGGTGAGGAGCGAGCGATAGACCCGGGATGGCTGGTTCGAGCCTGACAGGCTGGCCGCTCTGCGGCCTCTGGTGCAGTATTCTACACGGTGCAGGTTTCGATTCGAATGCGGAACATCTGATGTTAAAAGTATATCGATGTTGATTATCCGCCACGATTCGCTAGAACCCCCTTTGCCATTGGTATGAGATTTGTGCAATGAAAAAAATAAAAATGGCTGTCAGCCTGACGGTACTGTTGGCTGCGGATGTCTTTTCCCAAACCCCGATCAATGGCTATTCCGACGCTGATATTTCGGCGTCGAAAGCGTTGCGGGAACGTATCGAGCATGCGTTGTCCTTGGGCAAGGAAAGCGAATGGATGGGAAACTACCATTACGGAGATGGCCTTGGCTCCAACGCACGCCTCGTTATTTCCGAGGCTGAGGGATTTTACTACCGGAATTCCGGATGCGTCGGATTGTATGAGCTTGATTATGGCTCTATCCGATGGGTGGAGGGTAATGTGCAGCTGCTCGGCACTCAGCAGCGGAACGATGGTCCGCGTCGGGACATTCTTGTACCCGTCCGTTGGGGAGAGCGGCATTATCTTTTGTGGAAAGATCAGTTGCTCGACTTCGTGAACGCGGTCAACGCCGGAATGGAACCGTGTCAGGAGATTTGTTTTCAATTTTTCTTGAAGGATGGAGAGCAGGAGCGGGTTCCTCCGGGAGTTCCTCAGCTGCCGGCACCTTACCGGGACTATTTATTGTCGCGACCGATAACGGCGAAGGTCATTGCCGTTGTTCAAGCCAAAACGCATCGGCTCGGTGACGGTGACGCTGGAATGACCGAAAGGATCACCCGCGTCGTCATTGATCAAGGCAGTCGATATGGAGTCAGAGATTGGATGACGCTCTATGTTGATGACGGAAGAGCCTCCGTATGGGGAATCAGGGCTGTAATCCGGTCGATCAAGGAAAGCTCGAGTGAAATTGATCTGATTCAGGATATCGCGGACGAAGATAAGGCTTCGTATACGGCGCCAAAGGTCGGCTGGACTGTATCGACCACGCCTTACAAGAAGGCAGAGTAACAGCCATTTTCATATTCTGATCGCCAACCCGCCCCGGCAGCGTCCGGTTCGGTTCATGTCCTGTTTGCTCGTGCTGCTCTGTCCGGGGTAACCTTGGATGCTTCGGGAAAACGCGCGCGCCGGCGGCGCAGTGGCGACTGATAACAATACGAATAACGATGCCACGGAAAAAACGGGACACGTCTTTGCAGATATCCCCGTGGCGCTTCTTGCTGGGAATGTAACCATGTACTGCCCACGGTGCGGGTCCGCGGTCGCGGCGTCGGACAAATTCTGTTCGGCCTGCGGTGAAATGCAGGCGGCGTTTTATCAAGCCGACATAACGGCCATGCCGAGTGATCCGCGCGTGTTCTACCGGGCCTTTCTGGGACCGGAATCCAGGGATTATTACCTGAGCCGCTTCGCCCGTTTCGATGAGCGGGGGCGGGTCGGGCCATCATGGCACTGGCCGGCGTTTTTCTTCACGTTCTTCTGGATGATTTACCGGAAACTCTGGCTGCCCGCGTTCGCTTATATCGCCATATCGGGTCCGATCGCGATCACCGCGCGTTTGTGCGCCGGCAACTATCAAACCGCGGTGGACGTGCTGATCAATACCTCGTTTTTCGTTGTGCCCGCGTTGTTCGCCAACGCCCTTTATTATCGGTATTGCAGACGAAAAATCGAGCAGACGAAACTGTTGTACGACGATGCCCAGGCACTGCTGGAGGAGCTTGAACGGCGGGGCGGCCCGCTCGGCAGGCTGACCATGATCTTCGTGGTGGTGCCGCTGACCATGCTGTTGTGGGGCGTGTGTATCCTGAGCCTGGCCGCCTTTCTGGTCCAAGGCGTCAACGATCATTTGCAGCGCGCCCACGCTTATGGTCAAAGCGCGACGACGGCGCTCAGCGCTTATGTGCGCCGTTACGACGAATTGCCGGATACGCTGCGCCATGCGGGCTTTCGTCAAGCGCCGCCACCCGACATCGAGGAGGTTTCCTTCAACGGCCGCACCGGCAAGCTGATTCTCACCGTGGACGGCGGCCCGCTGCTCAGGCATAAACATCTGCAATGGCGGCTGGAGCGCGACACGGACGGAGGCATCGAATGGATTTGCAGCAGCCGGGATATCGCCGATCTGTATTTGCCCGAGGTGTGCAAAAAGTCCGCGCGTTAACCGATGGCGATGGTGCGACCATCGGTACTTTGCTGAACAAAAAACTTTCGATTAAAAATACTAAAGGACGAGGGAAAAACATGTTTTGCCATCAATGCGGCGCCGCGCTCGCGGCCGTCGATCGTTTCTGCACCCACTGCGGTTGCTCGCAATACGAACGCGACGACGTTGTCGCGGACGGCGGCGAGGAGCTGTTCTACAAGGTGATGATCGGCCCGAAAAATCAGGATTACTACCTGAAACATTTCGCCCACTTCGACGACGAAGGCCACGCCGGCATCACCTGGAACTGGCCGGCGTTCCTGTTCACGCAGTTCTGGTTCCTCTACCGGAAAATGTGGGGTTACGCCGCGCTTTATTTCGTGGTGCCGTACATCGCGGCCATTCCGCTGGGGGTGGTCAGCGCCCTCGGCAATGAAAAGGCGACGATCGTCGCTTACGCGGTGTGGGTGTTGATCCTGGTGTTCGGCCCGCCGCTGTACGCCAATGCGTTGTATTACCGCCATTGCCGGAAAAAAATCGAGAGTGCGCGCAACAGCTCCGGCGACGTGCAGCGGCAACTGGGGGAGCTGGCGGCGCGCGGCGGCACGAGCAGGGCGGTGTGGCTGGTGCTGTTGCTGATCGTTCCATTCATTGTGGGCATCCTGGCCGCCATCGCGCTACCCGCTTACCAGGACCATAGCGTTCGGGTGAAATTGACCGGGGATGTCGCGTTCGGCATGCGCGCGGCGCAATCCATCGGCAACTATTATTCGCGTTACGAGCAATTCCCAGAGAATCTGTCGCAGGCCGGTTTCAGAGAAACGCTGCCGGGTTCGATCAGTTCGGTCCGCATCGAGACCAGCGGTCTTGTGCATCTGGGCATCGTCGGTTCGGGCGACAAGCCGATCGGCACCTTGCTGCTGGTGCCGAGTTGGGGCGCGGACGATCGGATCAGCTGGCGCTGTGCCAGCGAGGACATCGACGACAAGCTGCTGCCGAAGCAGTGCCGCAAACGGTGATGGTGGCGCGGCCCGCGCACCGGCTGCGCGGCCGCGCCATTGCGGGTCAGAGCGTCAGCGCGCCCGGATCGCGGAATTTCATCGTCAGGCTGTACTGGCTGGCCACGGCCTTGTCGTTTTGCCGCGCGGGGCTGAAGCTGTAATGCAACGCCGCCTCCAGCGCGGCCTGGTCCAACGCGGCGGAGCCGGAGCTGGCTGAAACCAGCGCCGCCAGCACGCGGCCGTCGACGTCGATGCTCAGGCTCATGACGACCTTGCCCGCACCGCGCCCCTGTTTGGGGTAGGGCGGCTGCGCCCCGCGCAGCAGTTTCGCCGGGGATTTGCGCGGTGCGAGTGTTTCCGGGTTCCAGTCGCGCGCGGCGTCTTCCGCCTGCGCGATCTGCTGCGGCGTCATTTGCGTCCTGAGCTCGTCGCGCGCCCTGCGCGCATCCTGAATGCCGCCGCGCTCCGCCAGAATCAGCCACTGATAGGCGGCGGCGCGATGTCCCAGGTCCGCGTGCAGTAAACCCAGGTTGTAGAAGGCGCGGCCGTTGTTGGCGGCGGCCGCGCGTTCGTACCACAACTGCGCCTGTTCCCGGCTCGGGTTGGTGCCCAGTCCGCGTTCGTACAAGGTGCCCAGCCGCTGTTGCGATTCGACGATGTCCTGTTCCGCCGAGCGCAGATACCAGAGCAGTGCCTGGCGGTAATCGCGCTCGGTGCCGTCGCCGCGTTCGTACATCAGGCCGAGCGCGTATTGCGCTTGCGCGTGGCCCCGCAGCGCGGCCTTGTTCATCCACGCAAACGCCTCTTGCGCATCGCGCGCCACGTCCCGGCCTTCGAGGTACATCAGTGCCAGGTTGTACTGCGCCTGCGGAAAACCCTGCTCCGCGGCGGCGCGGTAGGCGGTGGCGGATTCCGCTTTAGCGGCATTGCGGCGCGGCGCCGCCGGCCCGGCATCGGCGAGCCCGGCGGCCGGTCGGTTGCGGGCGATGATGTCGTTGCCGATGAAAATATTGGTGTGAATTTCGTTCTGCACCCGGCGGATATCCTTGATGTAAGTCGTCATCTGCGCCGGGGTCACCGCCGGCGCCAGCGTTGCGAACCGGTATTCGGTGCGGGCGATGCGGCCGTGGCGCGTTTGCGTCTGGCTCAAGGTGAACGCGGGGTTGTCGACGGTCTGGGTTTTTTCCACGTCGGGCAGGCTGATGTCCGCGGGCAGCTCCACCTCGTGCGAATACGCGGCGCGGATCGGATAACCGATGCTGTAGGGCGCATTGCGATGCGGCGCCTCGGGCACGCTGAAGAACGAGGCGATGTAGGCCGGCCGATGGCCCATCACCCAGCCGTCGCTGAGTTTTTCCGCGTAATTCTTGATGCGGTAGGTGCCGCTGAGGCTGATCGTATTGGCATCGACATCGTCCTTGACGGTCAGCTCGCCGATGCGCTCCGGCTCGGTGTAACTGTATTGCACCTCATTGAGATGATCCTTGCGCAGCTGGTCCTGCGAGGTTTGCGCCAGCGTGTTGCGCAGATTTTCCGCCATGGCGCCGCTGACGGTGGCCGTTTTCTCCAGGATCGCCGCTCCCTCGAAGCGCTCGAGGCGCACCCGTTCGCGCACGATATACGGCAGCACCGGGCCGCGTTCGATGGTTTGCAGGCGCTGCGTATCGCCGTCGACCACCAGCACCTCGGTGCCGTCGTGCAGGCGGCCGAGCGTATCGAGATTGCGGGGTTTTTGCGCGGCGGTGGGGTCGAGCCAGTAGGTTTTCCCGCGCAGCTCCAGTTTCACGATGGCGTGATCGAAGGCGGCGGTGCCGGGCAGCCAGTCGTCGAGGCCGCGGTAGGCGGCAACGCCGAGCAGCACGGGCCGGGCCTCGAGCCCGAGCGCGCGGTAGAGCGAAACCAGCAGCAGCGTTTTGTCCTTGCAGTCGCCGTAGCGGCGCGCCAGCACGTCATCGGGCGCGGCGGGGCGGTGCGAATTTTCGCCGAACGATACCGAGGTATAACGGATTTCGGATTGCACGAAATCGAGCGCCGCCACCGCCTGTTTGGCCGGGTCGTCGATGGCGCGCAGCCGCGTGACCAGCGCCTTGTAATCGGCGCCCGCAGGCTCGGCCGTATTGAACAGATCGGCGGCCCAGCGCGCCACCTGATTCCAGTTTCGATATTCGGAAATCAGCAGCCACGTGGCGGGCTGGTAGCCGCGCGGATAGTAGCCCTCGTCGCGAAACGGCGGCAGGTCGCGCTGCTGCAGGATCACTTCGCGAAAACCCTGGCGCCGATTTTCCTGCGGTTTGACCGCGGCGGCCAGCGGCGGGCCGATGAAACGCCAGGTGACGGGCCGATCCGGCGGCGTCTGAATGGAAATGCGCCGCCATTGCACCGGCGCCGTGTTCTGCCAGGAATTCACGTCCGAGATGACGCCCTTGAACACTGGATTGGAGCCGTGGATCGAGTAGGCCAGGTCCAGCGTATCGCCGATGCGCACATCGTCGACCAGCAGCGCCACGGTGACCGCGCCGTTGTAAATACTTTGCTCCAGGCCCAGCTCGCGCTCCAGAAAACGGATGCGGACGCCGGCCAGTTTGTCGATGACCTTGTCCTGGCGCAGGATTTTCAGCGTGTGCAGCGTCATGGTTTGAAACGCCGGGTTGAATTCCAGCTGCAATTGCCCGAGCTGGGCGATGCCGCTGGTGTTGTTGGCCTGCACCACGCGGTGGTAGTAGCCGGTCTGGCCCTGCTGATCCCAGCGCAGCTGCGTGTCCGACAGACGGATGGTGGTGGGTTCGGGCGAGGTTTTGGCGGCCGGGATTGCCAGCGGCACGATCCAGTCCGGCGCCGGCCCCTTGTCGAAGCGGTCGGCGCCGTAGATACCGGCGACGTATTGCTGGCCCTGGGCGGCGGTTCCTGCAAATAAAAGAAGGATGGCGAACAGTGAGCCGGGCCGGCTCGGCAGTTTGAAGGGCATCGGCGGTTCCAGATTATTGTTTGAACTTCCCGCCCGGCATGATGCGATGTGCGGTGATGCTTTGTAAATGCTTCCGGGGGTGGCCTGCGCCTCACGGACTTACCGGGAAAGCTGCGCTGATGGTGAGGTTTTCATGTTCCGGCTCGCGGGATTTGCGGGGCGCGGTGGGCGGCAATTTCCGCTGACGCCGCCGCCGTGGTGTGATTGAAGTGCGATGTCATCTGGAGACTGAACGCGATAGGCGGGCGGTGAAGGCATTCGGCGGCTGATTTACGCAAAGGAATGGCGGGAAGGGGCGTTGATCGGCAGTGCCCCTTTTGTATCCGTGTTGATCAGCTGCAATTAAGGGAGAGCTGTGCAAGCAAAGCGGCGATCCGGCTGGTCCGGCAATCGGCTCAGAGCAGTTCCAGAGCGACGAGTTGGCAAGAGGCCCAGTATCGCAACGTCACAGACGTATTGCCGGCAGCGCCCTGCCCGCGGCCATCCACGATGGTGGCACCGACGGTGGTGTTGCTGAGCTTCGCGGCCAGCGCGCTCGAGTAAAGACTCTTGCCACCGTCCGTGCTGATGTCGATCCACATCAGTGTTTTGACGGAGTCGCTGCCGTCGCAGGCGCAGCCAGTGGTGGTTCCCTCGACGAAAACACCTGGAACACCTGCGGAGGGTATGACCCTTGTTACCTTTCCCTGCACATTGCAGTTGCTTGCCTGTGCCGGGATGGAGCCGAGGCCGGGCAATGCGAGCAATACCGAGAGCATAAATTTTTTCATGTGCTGATCCTTCGAATTGTTGTTATGTCGAACTGCGGATTATACAAGGGCCGCTGGTTTCCCCGAATGTCGAATGGCCGCAGTAAAGCTCATTGCGACGGCACCGCCGATGACTATTTCGGCTATGGATGATCAATTGCAATCCACTTCAAGATGTTATTGATCGGATATACCCGATATGGGTGCCATGGATGAAGCCGGTGCTTCGCGCTGTGAGCTATCGGTCACTATTCATGAGTCCTGCTCAGGAGTTAAATGCGCGGCACCTGAAAATTACAGTAATAACGGGATGGTCAAACGCCGCGCATTTATCCGCCCCTTTGTAGATTTCGGCATAAAGTCAATGCCCTGACGATCATAAATAACGGGATTGCTGCACGCTGCTCGCGCCGGCTCCGCGTTGAAGCTGTAAGCGTTGGAAGCTCAGGTGAAAACGCGTAGAAAATTTCATGTGCGTCAAACGGAGTTTGTTTTTCTCAGTGTTGCAAACAGGTGTCCCACACAACACATCGATCTCGAATCTTTGCGTACTGAATAGTGCATGGGCTTAAGTTGCCTTGCCACATAAGTTGCAAAAATTGCCCGATGTGACTTTTCTCCAGCGATTTATTTGCTGCCAGGGACGATCAACGATGAAAAAACAACTGGTGGAAACCTCTGAAAAACATTGCGAGCGCAGCCGAGGCAGGGCAGCAATCTTGTCCCATCGATTTTGCTGATTCGATGATCCGCTTCCGCTTCCGCATTCGCCGCACGCATCGTTCGCGAGTGATCGAGACGGCGCTTCGCGAGTCGTGCGCCGCCGTTGTTTTTATCGGCGTTGAGCCGGGCGGATCATGACCGCCGCCGGCTCGATTTTCGCTCCAATCAGCCGGCCGGTTCGCGGAAGGCTTCGGTGCCCGGACACGCGCAGAACAAATTGCGATCGCCATAGACGTTATCGATGCGCGCCACCGGCGGCCAGTATTTGTTGTCGCGCAGCGCCGCCAGCGGATAGGCCGCCTGCTCGCGGCTGTAGCTGTGCGGCCAGTGGTCGGCCACCAGCTCCGCGGCGGTGTGCGGCGCGTTTTTCAGCGGGTTGTCGGCGGCATCGAACGCGCCGGTCTTGACGCGTTCGATTTCCTGGCGAATGTGGATCAGCGCGGCGCAGAACCGGTCCAGTTCCTCCTGCGATTCACTTTCGGTCGGTTCGATCATCAGCGTGCCCGGCACCGGGAACGACATGGTGGGCGCGTGGAAGCCGAAATCCATCAGCCGTTTTGCCACGTCCTCCTCGGTGATGCCGGTGGCTTCCTTCAGCGGGCGCATGTCGATGATGCACTCGTGTGCGACGCGGCCGTTGCGGCCGGTGTAGAGCACGGGGAAATGTTCGACCAGCCGCGCCGCGATGTAGTTGGCGTTGAGAATCGCCACCTCGGTGGCGCGCTTGAGACCTTCCGGCCCCATCATCGCCGCGTACATCCACGAGATCGGCAGGATCGAGGCGCTGCCCCAGGGCGCGCTCGATACGGTGTCGTTGTCGGCGGGCAGAGCGCCGACCGGCTGCACCGGATTGCTCGGCAAGAACGGCGCGAGATGTTCGGCCACCGCGATCGGGCCCATGCCGGGGCCGCCGCCGCCGTGCGGAATGCAGAAGGTCTTGTGCAGATTGATGTGCGAGACGTCGGCGCCGAATTTGCCGGGCGCGGCGATGCCGACCAGCGCGTTGAGGTTGGCGCCGTCGACATACACCTGGCCGCCGTGCTGGTGCACGATCGCGCAGATGTCGACGATGCCTTCTTCGAACACGCCGTGGGTCGAGGGATAGGTGGCCATCAGCGCGGCCAGATCGGCGCCGTGCTGTTGCGCCTTGTGGCGCAGGTCGTCGATATCGACGTTGCCGTTGGCATCGCACTCGACGATCACCACCCGCAGCCCGGCCAGCGCCGCGCTGGCCGGGTTGGTGCCGTGCGCGGAGCTGGGAATCAGCACCACGTTGCGATGGCCTTCGCCGCGGCTGACGTGATAGCGCTTGATCGCCAGCAGGCCGGCGTATTCGCCCTGGGAGCCGGCGTTGGGTTGCAGCGATACCGCGTCGTAGCCGGTGGTTTCGATCAGCATTTTTTCCAGCTCGCGGAACAGCTGCTGATAACCCTGGGCCTGTTCCAGCGGCGCGAACGGATGCAGCCGGTTGAATTCGGGCCAGGTGATCGGAATCATTTCCGCGGTGGCGTTGAGTTTCATGGTGCAGGAGCCGAGCGCGATCATGGCGCGGTTGAGGGCGATGTCCTTGTGCTCCAGGCGGCTCATGTAACGCAGCATTTCGGTTTCGGAGTGGTGGCTGTTGAACACCGGGTGCGTCAGGAAGGCGCTGCTGCGCGCCAGCGCCTGCGGGAAACCGGCGGCGCCGGCGTCGAGCTGGCGGTCGATGGTGTCCACGTCCAGCGCCACGGCTTCACCCGCGATGATCTGCCAGAGCTGCGCGATATCGGCGGCGGTGGTGGTCTCGTCGCAGCTGATGCCGATGGCCTCACTGCCCACCTTGCGCAGATTGACGCGGCCGGCCAGCGCGCGCGCGATGATGGCCTGCTGCTGCGCGCCCACGTCGAGGGTCAGCGTGTCGAAGTAAAACGCGTTGCGGCGTTTCAGGCCGAGGCGCTCCAGGCCGGTGGCGAGAATCTGGGTCAGCCGGTGCACGCGCCGGGCGATGCGGCGCAGCCCTTCGGGGCCGTG
>Ga0164243_10016689_pt1 | contig 10046 bp, 8 predicted proteins | sample OricompcompostOP_FD_108781 | JGI IMG/M metagenome (GOLD analysis project Ga0164243, IMG submission 108781) | Organic Plus compost microbial communities from Emeryville, California, USA - Original compost - Organic plus compost (OP) | ecosystem: Engineered > Solid waste > Mixed feedstock >... | reverse complement strand
TCCTGGCGGGCTCCTCGACGGGCACGCTGGTGGCCGCGGCCTTGCGCTACTGCCGCGAGCAGCGCGAGCCCAAGCGCGTCGTCACGTTCGCGGGCGATACCGGCGCGCGTTATCTCTCGAAGCTCTACAACGATTTCTGGATGGAAGATCAGGGCTTCGTGCAGCGCGAGCAATACGGCGATCTGCGCGATCTCATCGGCCGTCCGCATGGCGAGCGCGCGACCATCACCGTGGGCCCGAACGACGTGCTCACGACCGCGCACAATCGATTGCGCAACGCCGGCTTTTCGCAGCTGCCCGTCATGGACAACGACGAGTTGATCGGCGTCGTTACGGAAGACGACATTCTGCGCTTTGCGTTCGGACGTCCGGAGCGCTTCAACGAGCCGGTGAGCAAGGCGATGAGCACGACGTTCCTGCGCGTCGACAAGTCGACGTCCATCAACAATCTCGTGGCGATGCTGGAGGTGCGCTCGTCCGCCGCCGTCATGGACGGCGAGCGATTCCTCGGCTTGATCACGCGCTCGGACGTGCTCAATTATCTGCGGCGGCAGATGAGCTAGCTCGATAGATCGGCTCGTTATAACCATCGCGACGTGCACGTTGTACGATCGCGCCCAACATCAGCTCACGAACATCGCCATGTCACACGAGAAGTCCCTGCGTTTCGGCACTCGCTGCATTCACGCCGGTCAGTCACCGGATCCCACGACGGGCGCGGTGATGCCGCCGATCTACACGACGTCGACGTATGCGCAGTCCAGCCCGGGCGTGCACAAGGGCTATGACTATTCGCGCACTCGGAACCCGACGCGCGGCGCGTGGGAGCGCTGCGTCGCGGATCTCGAAGGCGGCGTCGCGGGATTTGCGTTTGCGTCCGGCATGGCGGCGACGAGCACATTGATCGAGCTGCTCGAGGCGGGCAGTCACATCGTTGCGATGAACGATCTCTACGGCGGCACGTTTCGGTTGTTCGAGCGCGTGCGCAAGCGCAGTGCGAATCTGCAGGTGACGTATGCGGATCTGTCGGACCCGGGAACGCTCGCGAAGGTCGTGCGCCCGGAGACGAAGCTGATCTGGATCGAAACGCCGACGAATCCGACGCTGCGGCTCGTCGATATCGCCGCGGCGGCGAAGTTCGCGCGCGAGCGCGGGATTCTGACCGTCGTCGACAACACGTTCGCAAGTCCGTGGGTGCAGCGGCCGCTCGAGCTCGGCGCGGACATCGTCATGCATTCGGCGACGAAATATCTGAATGGTCATTCCGACATGATCGGCGGCGTGGCCGTCGCGGCGAGCCAGGAGCTCGCGGAGAAGATCGCGTTTCTACAGAACGCCGTCGGTGCGATCAGCGGGCCGTTCGACAGTTTTCTCGCGCTGCGCGGTTTGAAGACGCTCGCGTTGCGCATGCGTCAGGCGAGTGAAAACGCGCTTGCGATCGCGCAATGGCTGGAGAAGCAGCCGACCGTCGAGCGCGTGCTGTATCCCGGCCTCGCAAGTCATCCGCAGCATGAGCTTGCCAAGCGTCAGATGCGGAACGGATTCAGCGGCATCGTGACGTTCTTCGTGAAGGGCGGGCTCGGCGAGGCGAAGCGGTTTCTCGAGCGGCTGCAGATTTTCACGATCGCGGAGAGCCTGGGCGGCGTCGAGAGCCTCGTCGATCATCCGGGGCTGATGACGCATGCGTCGATTCCGCCCGATCAGCGCAAGGCGCTCGGGATCGATGACACATTGATCCGGTTGTCGGTGGGGATCGAGGATGCGGAGGACTTGATCGCGGACTTGCGCCAGGCCCTGTCCTAGCTCCGACCCCCTCTCCCGAAGGGAGAGGTTATTCGACGACTCGCGCCAGCTGCTCCGCCTGATATTCCTGCTGCAGCGGCTGAATCACCGGATCCAGATCGCCGTTCATGACGTCCGCGAGCTTGTACAGCGTCAGATTGATCCGGTGATCCGTCACGCGCCCTTGAGGAAAGTTGTACGTGCGGATGCGCTCGGAGCGATCGCCGGAGCCGACTTGCAGCTTGCGCGAGTGTGCTTCCGCCTGATCGCGCTTTTCCTGCTCGGCGGCCATCAGGCGCGCCTTCAACAGCGACATCGCGCGCGATCGATTCTTGTGCTGCGAGCGCTCGTCCTGGCATTCCACGACGATGCCGGTGGGCAGGTGCGTGATACGGATCGCCGAGTCCGTCTTGTTGACGTGCTGACCGCCCGCGCCGGACGCGCGAAACGTGTCGATGCGCAGCTCCGCGGGATTCAATTCGATGGCTTCGATCTCGGCCAGCTCCGGCAGGATCGCGACCGTGCAGGCGGAGGTGTGAATGCGGCCTTGCGCTTCGGTCGCCGGAACGCGCTGCACGCGATGCGTGCCGGCTTCGAACTTGAAATACGAGAACGCGCCGCGCCCGACGATGCGGCTGATGATTTCCTTGTAGCCGCCGTGCTCGCCCGGGCTCTCCGAAAGCACCTCGACGCGCCAGCCGCGGCCGTCCGCATAACGCGAATACATCCGGAACAGATCGCCCGCAAAAATCGCCGCCTCATCGCCGCCGGTGCCGGCGCGAATTTCCAGATAGATGTTGCTTTCATCGCGCGCATCCTTCGGCAGCAGGAGCTTCGCGAGCTCCTCTTCTTCGCTCGCGATGCGCGTGTTCAAGGCGCCGAACTCTTCGCGGCCGAGCTCGCGCAGCTCGGCGTCGTCGCCTTCCATCATGTCCTTCGCCTGGGCGCGTTCGCCGAGCAGCCCCTGGTAATCGCGATAACGCGTGACGACGGGCTCGAGCCGCGAGTACTCCATCGACAGCTCGCGGAACTTGTCGTTGTTGCCGATCACCTCGGGATCGGACAACAGCGCGCCGACTTCTTCGTGGCGCTCGACGAGCTTTTCCAATTTGTTGCGGATCGAATCTTTCATCGAGCAGCCGGCAGACTAGGGACGTGAGGGAGGGGCAGGGCGGTGCGAGGGGCGACGAGCCGCCCGCCGCTATCCGCTATCCGCTTCTTTGACGAGCGGCGCGTCGGCGGAGCGGGCGTCGTTGCCCGCGGACGGCGCTTGCGGCTTGCCGAACAGCACCTGCGCCGCCTTGATGACATCGACATCGCCGCGCTCCGCGGCCTCGCGCAGGCGCTGACTCGGACCGTGCATCAGTCGATTCGTCAGCGTCGTCGCGAGGAACTCGAGCACTTCCTTGGTATCGCGGCCCGCGGCGAGCATGCGGCGCGCCTGATCGAGCGTCTGTGCGCGCGTGATCTCGGCGTCATCGCGCAGCTGCCGGATCGTCGGCACGGCGTCGAGCATCTTGAGCTCGCGCTCGAACTGCTCGATCTCGCGCGCGAGCATCTGCCCCGCATCGCGCGCGGCCTGGCGCCGCGACTCGAGGTTCTCGTTCACGACGTTCTGCAGATCGTCGATCGTGAACAGATAGATGTCTTCGAGCTCCGCGACCTCCGGCTCGATGTCGCGCGGCACCGCGATGTCGACCATGAACATGGGCTTGCGGCGGCGCGCACGCAGCGCCGCCTTCACGTGCTCGCGCGTGATCACGGCCGTCGGGCTCGCGGTCGAGCTGATGACGATGTCGGCTTCGGACAGGTGCGAGGGCAGTGCGTCGAGCGAGATCGCGAAGCCGTTGAATTCGGTCGCAAGCGCCTGCGCGCGGTCGAGGCTGCGATTCGCAATGATCATGCGTTGAATGCCGTTCGCGTGCAGATGCCGCGCGGCGAGCGCGATCGTTTCACCCGCGCCGACGAGCAGGGCGGTGTGCTGCTCGAAACGCTCGAACACGGTCCGCGCCATGGCAACGGCGGCCGAAGCAACGGAAACGGCATTCGCGCCGATCCGCGTGTTCGTCCGGATGCGCTTCGCCACCGAGAACGCCGTTTGCAGGAGGCGATTCAGGTACGGGCCGGTCGTGCCCTGGTCGTGGGCCGCGCGATAGGCGTCCTTCAGCTGTCCGAGGATCTGCGGCTCGCCGATGACGAGCGAGTCGAGCCCGCACGCAACTGCAAACAGATGCTCGATCGCCGCGGAGCCCTGTAAGCGATACAAGGACTGGTGCAGGTTCAGGTTGTGCGCAGCGAGGTCGTGCCAGCGCTCGAGCCACTCGGTCAGCTGCTGAGCCGCGGTTTCGGGCGGGGAAATGCTCGTCGAGCAATAGACCTCGGTCCGGTTGCAGGTCGACACGATGATCGATTCCTGCACGCCGGGCACGCGCACCAGCTCGCGCAACGCCTCCGGCAACTCCTCACCCGCGAATACAACTTTCTCGCGGATGTCGACGGGTGCGGTGCGGTGATTGATTCCTATGACAACGAGTGACATGCGAGTGCAGTCGCGAACCGGCCGGGATTGTCCGGGAAGGAACCAGGGATGACAAGGACAGCTGATATATTGAGCGCCTATGCTGCCAGCCAAATGGATCCGAATCGGCTCGGTTTTGATGCTCGGCCTCGCGATCGCGGGGTGTGCAGGAACCGGGACTCAGCCCTCGCAGTCGTCGGCAAAGAAGGAAGCCCCGCTGCCGAACGACCCGAATGCGCTCGTTCTGGGCGCCGAAGTCGCGCTGCAACGTAAGGACTATCGGGAGGCCGCCCGGGCCTACGTCCGCGCGGCGCAATTGGCGAACGACGAATCGCTCGCCGAGCAGGCGGCGCGCGTCGCGTTCGAGCACCAGCAATGGACGCTCGTGCTCGCCGCCGCCGAGCGCTGGCTAGAGCTCAATCCAACGAACGAGGAGGCGCGGCGCTTCGCGGCCATCGCCTCGCTGCATCTGTATCAGATCGATCGCGCCGCCGAACATCTCGCCTTCCTGCTCGATACCGCATTCATCAATCCCCAGGCCGGTTACCTCGCCTTGCTGCCGCAGCTCGCGGACGAAGGCTCGCCGCCCGCTGTCACGGCGGTGCTCCAGAAGCTGGTCGAGCGGCATCAAAACCTTGCCGAGGCGCATTACTCGCTCGCCCGCGCGGCGCTGCAATCCGAGAATCTCGCGCTCGCATACGAGCACGCGAAGCGCGCGACGGAGCTTGCCCCCTATTGGTCGCGCGCGACGCTGTTCCTGGCCCAGATGCAGCAGGTTCAGGGCGATTCCGAAGCGGGCCTCGCGACCGCGCGTCAGGTTCTCGAACAGGATCCGCGGGATGACTACCGGCTCGAATACGCGCTCATGCTCATGCAGGCCGGCAAGGACGAGGAAGGCCGGCGCGAGCTCGATCAACTGCTCGAGAACGACGCGACCGCGGCCTTCGCCGAGCGGGCGCTCGCGGACATCGATTTCCAGATGGGCAACCGCGAAGGCGCGAAGCAGCGCTACACGAACCTGCTGTCGAGCGGGCGTTACGTCTACGAATCCTTGTTCTATCTCGGCGCGATCGCCGAATCGCGCGAGGCCTGGGACGAAGCGGTTCAGATCTACAGCCGCGTCACGGGCGGGGAGCTCGCGGTGCCGGCGCAGGTTCGCGCCGCCGTCATCAAGACGCGCCAGCACGATCTGCAGACGGGGCTCAAGCACCTCGAGGATTTTGCCGCGACCCGGCCGCAATACATGCTCCCTGTCGTTACGGCGCGCGCCAATCTCATGTCGAGCCACGGGGACCGCGATGGCGCGATCGCGCTCCTGAACTCGGCGCTCGAGCAATATCCGGATTCGTCGGAGCTGCGGTTCGCGCGCGTCTTCCAGCTCGAAGCGGCCAACAAAGTGAGCGACGCGATCGAGGAGATGCGTGCGCTCGTGAAGGATCGTCCCGGCGATCCGGCCGCGACGAATGCGCTCGGTTACACGCTCGTCGACCGCACGCGCAATCAGCGCGAAGGCTTGAAGTACATCGAAGAAGCGCTCGCCGTCACGCCCGACAGCGGCGCCGTGCTCGACAGCATGGGCTGGGCGCTGCATCGCGCGAAGCGCAACGAGGAGGCGCTGCAATATCTCGAGCGTGCGAGCCGGCGCATCAGCGATCCGGAAGTCGATCTGCATCTCGGCGAAGTGCTGATCGCGCTCGGCCGCAAGGACGAGGCGCTGGCGAAATTGAAGGAAGCGCAGCAGCGCTTTCCTGACAACGAGGAGCTCAAGAAGCGCCTCGATTCGCTGCCTAACTGATCTGCCGGGCTCCTCCGAGCGCTATGGGCGCGTCTCGACTCATCACCTTAATGCTGTGCGTGTCCGTGCTCGTTGCCGGATGTGCCACGCCGCCTCCGCGCCCGCCGAGGGCGCCGGTGCAGCTCGAGCAGCTCGATCACTGGCAGGCGCGCGGACGCATCGGCGTCTCTGGCCCGGAAGGCGGCGGCTCGGGTTCGTTCGAGTGGCTTCAGGCGCAGGACAAGGCGGACGTCCAGATTCGCGGACCCGTCGGCATCGGCAGCGTGCGTCTGCAAGTGAGCGGCGATTCGAGCCATCCGGAGCTGCGCTTGCAGACCGGTGATGGCGTGACGCTCGAATCGGACGCCGCGTGGAATGAGCTCGAAGCTCGTCTCGGGGCGGATCTGCCCGCGGGCAATCTGCGCTATTGGCTGCTCGGGCTCGCAGCACCCGGCGCGCACGAATGGAGCGAGCCGAACGAGTCGGGCGCCATGACCCTGACTCAGGAAGGTTGGCGCATCGACTACCAGCGCTACTCGACCGAGTTCGGCGCGAAAGTGCCGGTGCGTCTGAATGCGTCGAGCGGCCAGGCGCGCGTGCGTATCCTGATCGATCGCTGGCAGCTCGGCGAATGAGCGGCGAGCCCCGTGAAACTGGCTTCGGTGAAGTCCTGGGCGAGCCGCTCGCCTGGCCTGCACCGGCGAAGCTGAATCTGTGCCTGCACATCGTCGGCCGGCGCGCCGATGGCTATCACCTGCTGCAAACGGCGATTCAGTTCATCGATCTGTGCGATGAGCTCGTGTTCTACGAGCGCGGGAGCGGTGTGATCGAGCGCGTCGCCGGTCCCGCGGACGTTCCGGAATCCAGTGATCTCACGATTCGCGCGGCGCGACTGCTCGCGAAGGAAGCGGGCGTCGATCCCGGTGTCGGCATCGAATTACGTAAACAAGTGCCGATGCAGGCCGGGCTCGGCGGCGGCAGCTCCGACGCGGCGACGGTGCTCGTCGCCCTCAATCGCTTGTGGGGAATCGGTTTCGATATCGAGCACCTGGCGCGGCTCGGGCTGGCGCTCGGCGCCGATGTGCCCGTGTTCGTCCGCGGTCACGCGGCGTGGGTCGAGGGTGTCGGCGAGCGGATCGAACCGGCCGAGTATCCGGAATCTTCGTACCTGGTCGTGAAGCCGCGTGCGGCGGTTGGCACTGCGGAGATCTTTCAGGCCGCTGAATTGACACGTAATTCACCCATCACGACAATACGCGCCTTTCTCGCGGGGGGTGGCCGCAACGACTGCACTTCCACCGTGCGCGGACGCTATCCAGAGATCGCAGAAGCGCTTGATTGGCTTGAGGATTACGGCGAGGCGAGGCTGACCGGAACCGGTGCCTGCGTCTTCGCCGCCATGCCCGATGTCGCGACTGCGCTCGCGGTCAAGGCGCGGCTTCCCGCGCAATGGGTCGGATATGCGGTTCGCGGGATGAATCGCTCGCCGCTGCTCGATCGACTCGGGTACGAGTCGTGAGCGGCGCATCCACCGCCAGCGGATGATCGTGATGCGCGCGGTAACGCACGCTGTTTGAAAGTTTGTTTTCGGTTGGGGCGTCGCCAAGTGGTAAGGCAGCGGGTTTTGATCCCGCCATTCGGAGGTTCGAATCCTTCCGCCCCAGCCAATCACCCCGGGGTTTCCTGAATGGATCGTTCGACGATGGCGGTGTTTGCGGGCAACGCCAACCCGCAGCTCGCTCAAGACATCGCGCGGCATCTGATGGTGCCGCTCGGTCGAGCAGCCGTGAGTCGTTTCAGCGATGGCGAGTCCACCGTCGAGTTGCTGGAGAACGTGCGCGGCCGCGATGTGTTCATCGTGCAGCCGACCTGTCCGCCCGCGAACGATCACTTGATGGAATTGCTCGTGATGGTTGATGCGTGCCGCCGCGCCTCCGCCGCGCGCATCACCGCCGTCGTGCCGTACTTCGGTTACGCGCGTCAGGATCGCCGTCCGCGCGCCATGCGCGTGCCGATCACGGCGAAGCTCGTCGCCAACATGATTGCGAGCGCGGGCGTCGATCGTTTGCTGACGGTCGATCTGCACGCCGATCAGATTCAGGGCTTCTTCGACATCCCGGTCGATAACGTGTACGCATCGCCCGTGCTGCTCGGCGATGCCTGGAAGCAGAAGTACGAAGACTTGATGGTCGTGTCCCCGGACGTCGGCGGCGTCGTGCGCGCCCGCGCGCTCGCGAAGCGCCTCGACGATGCCGATCTCGCGATCATCGACAAGCGCCGTCCGCGCGCGAACGAGTCCGAGGTGATGAACATCATCGGTGAGGTCGCGGGCAAGACGTGCGTTCTCATCGACGACCTCGTCGACACCGCCGGCACGCTGTGCCATGCGGCAAAGGCATTGAAGGATGCGGGCGCGAAGCGCGTGCTCGCGTACATCACCCACGCGGTGCTGTCGGGTCCGGCGATCGATCGCATCAGCCGCTCGTCGCTCGATGAGCTCGTCGTGACCGACACCATTCCGCTGCGCGAGGAAGCGCGGCAGTGTGCAAAGATTCGCCAGCTCTCCGTCGCCGGCCTGCTCGCCGAAACCATGCGGCGCATTCGCGACGAGGAGAGCGTGAGCTCGTTGTACATCGACTGATTCAAACGGCAGAGGGACAGGGAAGCGCGCACGTCAGGGCCACTGACGGTTCGTTTTTCTCTTCCACCGCCGTACCCACGGGGGTCCTTGCCCACTGGTCGCGGTGACATGGGCCTCTTTCATCGTTAGGAGATAGTGAGATGAAAACTTCGTTCGATCTCGTCGCCGATCCTCGGGATGGCGCGCAGGGGAAGGGTGCGAGCCGCCGCCTGCGTCGTTCCGGCAAGGTTCCGGCGATCCTCTACGGCGGCAATATCGCGCCGCGCCAGTTGATTCTGGACCACCAGAATCTGTTGACGCTGCTCGTGAATGAGCGCTTCTACTCGACGATTCTGTCGTTGTCCGTGAATGGCGAGAAACAAGCGGCGATCCTGAAGGACGTGCAGCGCCATCCGGCGAAGAATCAGATCCTGCACCTGGATCTGCAGCGCGTGCTCGAGAACGAGCCGGTGCGCATGCGGATTCCGCTGCACTTCAAGGGCGCGTCCGTGTCGCCGGGCGTCAAGACGCAGGGCGGCGTCGTGTCGCACTTGCTGAACGACGTCGAAGTGTCCTGCTTGCCGAAGTACCTGCCGGAATTCCTCGAAGTCGACATGTCCGAGATGCAGATGAACGACATCAAGCGTCTTTCGGACATTCCGCTGCCCGAGGGCGTGTCGATCGTTGCGCTGTCGCACGGCCGTGATGAGGCCGTCGTGTCGATCCATCATCCGCGCGCCGAGGAAGTCGAAACCCCGGCAGCGGAAGCTGCGGCGGCGCCTGCGGCCGGTGCTGCGCCCGCGGCTGGTGCTGCGGCGCCTGCTGGCGATGCGAAGAAGGCGGCTGCTGCGCCTGCTGCCGCGAAGAAGGAAGGCGGCAAGAAGTAACGAAGCCGTGGGCGGCCGGCGCATGCCGGCCGCCCCGTTCGCATCATGTCCGGCACCGACCTCAAAATCATCGTTGGCCTCGGCAATCCGGGGCCCGAGCATCTGCTGACGCGCCACAACGCGGGCTTCTGGTTCGTGGATGCGGTCGCGGCGAAGCTCGGCGCGCGCTTTCGCAGCCACACGAAATTCCACGGCGAGATCTGTCGGATCGAAATGGCGGGCGGCGAGATCACGCTGCTCAAGCCGATGACGTACATGAACCGCAGCGGACTTGCGATCCGCGCATTGTCCGATTACCTCAAGATCGAGCCCGCGCAGACGATGGTCGTGCACGATGAGCTCGATCTGCCCGTCGGCGACGCGCGCTTCAAGCTGGGCGGCGGTCACGGCGGCCACAACGGCCTGCGCGACACGATCACGCACATCGGCCCTGAGTTCTGGCGGCTGCGGCTCGGTATCGGTCAC
>Ga0164243_10016688_pt1 | contig 10047 bp, 15 predicted proteins | sample OricompcompostOP_FD_108781 | JGI IMG/M metagenome (GOLD analysis project Ga0164243, IMG submission 108781) | Organic Plus compost microbial communities from Emeryville, California, USA - Original compost - Organic plus compost (OP) | ecosystem: Engineered > Solid waste > Mixed feedstock >... | reverse complement strand
TGCCTCGTTGAACTGCGGCTGGGAAGCCTGCTCACGAGCGGCAGCAGCGACATCACGAGCCGACGGCGCGTACTGCTGACGGATCTCGTTCTGCTCCGCCGAGTTGTCCGGGTTCGGGATCGCTCCCTGCTCCATGGCTCGCTTGACGAGGTCAGCCGGCATGAGACCGCGAATGAACGCCGAGGTGGCTCCACCCTCGTCCGCGAAGAGGCTCAGGAGAAGCGGGCTGTACATCGCCGAGTTGACGAAGCGTGCCGTGATCTCCGGCGACTTGTGGAAGTGGATACCGTCCTTGTCGCGCTCACCATACGAACGGGCGACGAGCTCCTTGACGAAGTCGAGTAGCTTGCGCATGTCCTTGGCGAGGATGGCGTCCTGCATCTCCTTCTGGATGCCCTCTTCCGAGTCCGCCGACCAGTCGACGAGCTCCGCCTCCGTGAGGTTGAAGTAGAGCGTCTCGGTGCGGCTCTCACCGTTGAAGTCGGTGAACGTGATCTGCTGCTTGAGCATTGAATATCTCCTTGTTGGGATTGGGTGTTACTGGATGTTGGTGAAGATGATGTCGTCGTACTCGAAGCCGACAGAAATCTCCATCGTGATGGCTGCCGGGTCGGCGACACTCCACGCCTGCTTCCACTTGACCGTCTGGCCAGGAAGAATCGCGGTCGTGGGGTTGAAGTCGATGCCCTGCCCCGTGTCGAAGACGCTGCTGGCCTCCACACCTCCGGAAGAAGCAGTCGCATAGACGAGCGTCGGGTCGAAGTTCTCACCAGTGTTGTTCGTGAGGACGAACTCGAAGAGGAGAACCTGCTGTCCCTCGACGACACCCGCGGCGTACTCGGAAGGCGTGTAGGGAGCGGGCGCGGAGACGCTCAGGCTGAGGTTGTCCTCGAACGTCACGACGTCGCCGAACGAGTAGTTGCCTGAGACGACGACTTCCGGCTCTTCCGTCTCCTCGACGGGGGCGGGAGCTGCGGCCTGCGAGGCCTTGGGGTCGGCAGACGGCGCGGCGGGCGTCGAGCAGCCGGCGACCATGATGGCGATGACGACGAGGGCGAAGATGACCAGCGTGGTGAGGACCATCTTACCGATCTTGCGCTGCTTGTGGGTGGTGTACGACATGGTGGGTTCTCCTTTCAAGAGAATATGTATTGACTTGCTCGTTTGCTGAAAACGACAAAGAAGGAAGCCCTTGCGCGGTTAGGCGTAGGTACTTCCTTCTGTGTCCCGATGGTTACTCGGTGATGGCTGCGTCTGCGAGGGACTCGCCAGCCTCGGTGGTGACCAGAAGAACGTCCGTGCTGTTGTCCTTCATCTTGGACAGCACGACGGCGGTGGCGATGACGCCAACCGTGACGGCTGCTGCGATGACGACCTTCTTGCGGACGTCGTTCTTGTTCTCCTTGAGGGCGGTGATGAGCTTGTTCTGCATGACAATTTCCTTTCAAGAGTGACGTGTGGGTGTCATTATATGGCCTGTTTTTTATGCGACTACCCGCTCGAAGCGATTCTCGAATCGCCCGCGAATATCGTCTAGACCATACCTTTCTTGGAGCTCGGCAGCCGTCAACACGATCCAAGTGGCGATACCACTACGGAGTCGATAGAAAACGACATACAGAGTTCCTTCATTCCGCTCTTTCTGCTCTTGGAGCAGCTCCTCGAGAGCCTCGCGGGTTGAGGGGGTCTCTCGCAGAATATGGTCGATGTTCTCCGCCTTCAGTACGATGGCGTGATCTGTGAGCATGATGTCCTTTATAGGCAGGGATCGCCCCAATAGCCCTCCTCGTCATCAGGGAGAAGGGCCATTGGAGTGTCGTCGTACTCAGGAGAAACGGTCGAAGGTGCTGACGGGCGGAAATCGGTAGTCGATCCCCATCACCGGCTTCCCGTCCTTGAGGAGCGGGATGAACTTCACCTCGAGCGGGTTGTCGTGGTTCCAACCGAAGTTGTCACCCATCGACGTGCGCGAGAGGCCGATCGCATCGTACCACTCGTTCTGCGAGATATAGTCGTCGTTGAGAATCCGACGGTTCATCTCGATCTCGGCCTGCTGGATCGACATCTGGTTCGACTTGAAGACGCGGCTGGTGAGCGTGTCGAAGAGGAGAATATCCTCACCGTCCGTCATCCAGACGATCTCCTTGTCGTTGACCTTGTCCAGCTTGTCCTGCGCCAGACCCTTGTCGATCTCTTCGCGCTTGGGCTTGGTGACAACCTCGGCCACCTTGTCCTTGTACTCGCGGAGCGTGACCTCTCCGAGTGTGACAAGCCCAGCGAGTGCCGCATTCCGACGGTTACTGATCGCCGTGGATGCGATGATGCACGTGACCGTGGTGGCGCCGACTAGGATCGTGGGGATGAGAGGCCGCCAGTATCGCTCGAACTTCTCCTTGCCCGTGAGACGAACACTCTGGACCTCTTCGAGCATCGCCTCCTCGTATCCGTAGTCGTGTCCGAACTTGAAGGCCAGAAGACCTGTGGTGACGACGCCGCCGACTGCGAGGCCCGCCAGAATCGAAGGCGAGTTCTCCTTGACCGTGTTGGTGACGTTCTTTGTTACTTCTTCGAGGCTCATGCCCGCTGCTCCTTGTTGTCGAAGTCGAGGTGCGCGATCGCAGCCTCATCCTGGTCGAAGAGTTGCGCAGCCTCACGGCGATGCGCAGGGCGGGTACGACCAGACCCGTCCATAGCTGTCCATAGCCCGTTCTGCATCATCCAGAGAGTCGGCTCCGCGTTCTCCTGCTTCCGCTGATGAGCGACGATGACGAACCAGACGATCCACAGAGCAACTGCGAGAATGACTGCAACCCAAAGGGCTGCGCCGATGGGCGCCGACTCGAGGTAGCCGGCGATGAGAATGAGTGCGACGATCCCGATTCCATAAAGGAAGAACTCGAGAATATCGCGAGGTTTGATGTGCTTGAGCACGGTCTCTCCTTTCAAGAGTGACATAAAGTGAATGCCTAGTCCCAGGCGCGGATGCGACGAGGTCTAATGGCATTAAAGGAAAGGCGCTGCGAGCTGGCAGCGGTGAGATCTTTTCAGTTCTCCCTTTCATCATAGGGTGTGTTTTTTACGCGACCCTTCGAATCATCTCGACGTGAGTCATACGCCCCTCGTCGTCAGCTCTTTCGAAACCAAACGATTCGTAGAACTTGATCAACTGGTTCTGATCAAGCATGGTCTGTACGGGCCCTCCGTAGCCCTGAGCCGTCAAAGTGAGCTCGAGACCGTTTTCGTCTGCCCACTCCGTAACACGGCGTAGAAGGCCCTTTGCGTGGCCTCTCCCGCGATGTTTCGAATATACGTAAAGTACCTTCGCGACGCCCTTACGGATGACGACGTCGCAAGAGGCAGATTCGTATTTGAATTCGTGGGTACCGTCTTCCATCAGTTTTCTCCTCCGACAAAAGAATATAGCACCGGATTAGGGTGCTATACTCTCGTGAGTTATTCAGTTGTGAGGGCGTTCTGCAGGGCAGTGTCGGCTGCGTTGGCCACCACGCTGATGACGGCTGCAGCGGCGAGCGTGACGACGACGCCGACGATGAGCTTCTTTCCGAGGCGGGCAGCCGCTTCATCAGCGATTGCCACGTAGTCGGGCTTGGGCTCCGTCGAAGTCTGGGTCTCGTTCGCGCGCTGGTCGTCATTGACGAGGCGGATTTCGAGCTTCTTCTTCCGAAACATGATGGTTCCTTTCAAGTGGGGTTCTCATAATAAGCCCTGTAATTTACGCGACAAAAGAGAAAGAGCCTGGTTAGGTCCTTTCTCCTTTGAGGGTGGTAGATGGGTTACATCTTGGATGCGCGGTAGGCGTAAGTCGCGGCGGTCACGTTCTTCGCCACCGCGTTCAGCGCCGATACTGCGATGGGCACAGCGATGGCGATGACGGTGAGGGCGAAGACGGGGTCGTTCTTGAACTTTTCCTTGAACTTGTCCATGATGGATTCCTTTCGTAGGGTTCTCATCATATGGTCTGTTTTTCGCGCGAGACAAAAACTAAAGCCCCTGTAAAAGAGGCGATAGCTTTGTGAGACTTACATGTCGTTGTCCTGGAACATGATTGCGGTCTGGATGTCGACCATTGACTTCTCAGAGAGGTTGTAGTCGTCGGGAAGCTGAGGCATGATCTCCCGAAACACACGAGCCTTGATGTTGTTCACCTCGACTTGGCGGTTGTATTTCGCGACGAGGAGGTTGTACTTCTTGGCCATGTGACGGTAGGTCAGGTAGTTTCCGATGAGCATACCTGCTCCAAGAACGAGCAATGTGTCGATCTGTCGAGCGTTCATGGTAGGGTCCTTTCGGTTGGGTTCTCACCATAAGACATGTTCTTTACGCGATGGTTTTCCGAACTGACCCCCGGGGAATTTTTGACTTTGCGAAAAAGAAAGGGTTTGCAAAACAGGAATGCCCAGTAAAGACGGTTAGGTCAATACTGGGCACTCCCATTTTGATTGCTTTTGGTGGTGGATCAGGCCTTTGCCTTCTGGACGAATCCCAACCCCTTCGAGACGATCGTGTGCCCGTACGCTTCGAACAGGCAGATCACCAGAATGCCGGAGAGGCTACCGATGATGGGCATCCAGTCCTTGATCTCCAGCTTAGAGGGCTTGTGGCCGTTCTTCAGCTTGTAGAGGATCTCGAGACTGGACACCATCTTGGTGTACTTCTCCGTTTCCGGGTCTCCGCCAATGATGGCGTTTTCGAGCTCTTCGATCGCCTTGTCGAGGCGAGAGGGGTCCTGCTGCTTGGGCATGGGGTCTCCTTTCAAGAGTTTCTCACCATAAGCCTTGTTTTTGCTGCGAGAGGGGGTACGGGCCTACCGGGCGTCCGGGGGCAAGAGGTCGACCACCTTGAGGCGGACGGTGTCCTTCTCGGCCATCCGGGCGAGGCTGTTGTCGAAGTCGAACCGGAAGGTCTCCTTCTCCGGGTCCGGGTCGTTGACGATGAACTCGCCGTCGTACTGGACCGGCAGCTTCTCGTACCGCTTCTGGGCGATCTTGAGCAGGACGCCGAGGAAGGTGATGACCAGACCGGCGGATGCGACCACCTGCTCGGTGTTGGGCCATCCCCAGAGGACTGCGAGGCCCGCATACAGCGTGACCAGTGCCGGGAAGCCCAGCGTGACGATGTCCTTGATCACGTCGTAGCTCGTGTTCGTGAGCATCGGACTCGGCGTGTTGGCGTCCGCACGAAGCGGCTTGCCGTTCTCATCAGGCATGTTTTCTCCTTTGTTATGAGCTTGTGACTTTCCAAACTCCATCGACTTTCACGTATGGAACTGCGGCCTTCCACACACCATCGACTTTCACGTATGGCGTTGCGGGAATCCACGATCCCGGATTGGAACCGACCTTTACATGACATCCGGCCAGTGTGTAGAACGATGCGCCAGGCGACCAAGGCCCCCATCCGACAGAATTTCGTCCTCGACCCCAAGCAGCATAGTACTGTCCTGGTTTCAGGCCCGTCATCGTGCGCGTTCCGTTCGTCGAGTACAGCGCGTTGCCGGAACCAGTCTGAGAGCCGCCATTCGTACCGAAGGCAAGCTGCCATTCGATGATTGCCGCGCCGCCAGTTCCTCGGCTGGAGAACTTCACCACTACGGATTCGTGCGAGATGTTCTCGAACCAAGGTTTCGTAGGCGCGGGCGGGACTGTGGCTCTCGAAATGCTTACCGACTGAGTTGTCGGACCACCGAAGCTCGAAGTTCCGGAAGCAGGCATGGTCCAAGACACAGTACCACTAGACGTGACTGTGATCTCACCCATCTTCTGCCAGGTATTACCCGTGTTGTATCCGTGTGAGAACGAACCCGAACCATTCGGCGAGGAATATGAGAACGTGAGACTTCCGAACCAGGTTGTCGAGTATCCGGACTTCAGCCAGAACTCGATCTTGCTACCGGTGTCACGAATACGCATGGTACCCGAGGCTCCGGTGCTCTTATCGTAATCGACCATGCGTCACCTCCTTCTAGGTGGTCTTGAAGAAGATATCGCCGTTATCGCCCGTCGAGTTCGAAGGAACCGACGTCCCGGAAGTGAATCCCAGGTTCGTTCGCGCACCACTCTTGGTTGTCGCTCCCGTACCACCGCGGTTGACTGGCCAAGTGGCAAGGATAAGCGCCTTGACCTGAGCGACGAAGTCACGCGTGCGGTTGATCTCGCGTGCTCCGTACCGAACTTTCCCTTCCTCCCCTGTGTTGGGAACGATGGGATAGCCGGCAGCGGCGGCGTCGTCACCGATTGCCATTGCTTCTCCTTACTTTCATTCGGGCTGGTCGTCCCAGGTACCAACGGCAGTATCCCAGACACCAGAGGCATCCCAGGCATACCAAGTACCGGGCGTGATGAACTGATCGACAGCAAGCGTCGGATATGACCGCTCGCCCTGTGCATCGTCAACGAAGATTTGCTCCGTAACGCGCATACGGTTGGTAAGACCGTCCGTATTACGCATCTCGACAATATCGCCAAGCTCGTAGTCAACACCGTACTGGTACTTACTATTCGTGGGGAGTTCGCCGTCGATAGCCTGCAGAGCTTTGTGCTTGGCGAGCTCCTCCTTTCCGCGCTGCTCCAACTCGTCATCTAGAGCGGTTCCAGCCTCGGTGTCGATGTTACTTGCGTCGACAATGAGCACGCGTCGGTCGAAACCGGTCGCGTTCACGGCTTCGTCGTCGGCGTAAACCCAGCGAGAACCGAACTTCGCAACGACGAGCGCGACGTTCTTGTACGTCTCGATTGAGCTGAACTCCGACACGTTGGTCAGATTCTCCAGTTCGGGGTCGAAAATAACCGCAGGCTTCGTTGTCTGAGTCGAAGTACGATCGTCGCCCGTGTAGACGTTGAAATATAGCTTCGACGTGTCCGGTCCGCGGTAAAGGCGGAAGCCCAGTCCATATCCGTCCGCGATCTCCTTGAGTGCGGCGTAAAGGGACATAGGCGGGAATGAGAGAACGACTGTCTGGTCTGGCTCGGCGATGGTATTCGCAGGATATAGACTTCCGGACTGGTAGAACGGAAGAACATCCTTCGGATCGAGGTTTCCATTCACCATGATGAAGTTGAACAGGTCTCGCGCTTTCTGTGCCGGCGTACCAGCAGCCAGAACGAAGTTGGGATCAGTGTCCGTACCATTCAAGTGGCGCCGAACAACACGATTCTCCAATTCGGTACCCTCCAAGGACCGGCCGCTGAGTGTGAGCAACGACCGGCCCTCGGAGTCATCCTTGTTCTCGACGTTCTCAATCGTCATCACCCTGTTGGAGCGATTCAGAGCGAGACGAGTACCCTTTGGCAGTTGGCTTCGGGACTGCTGAGTCGAGTGGATGACAAGCTGGAAGTCTCCGAAGGCAGAATAACGCTCCGTCCAGATGCAGGATTCGTAGCGGTCGATGACCTGAATGCGACGAAACTGATCGTCGAGAACGTACACCTCCATCAAAGACCTCCGTGCTTGTTTGTGTACCGAATGGTGTAGGGGATCGCCGCTCCTTCCGCATACACACGGAAGGCGTTCTCTCCTGGCTGAAGGCGAGTCCAGTCGGAGTACGGCGAAATCGAATACAGAATGGAGCTCACGACGCTACCTCGAGTGAGGGTTGCATACTTGTCTCCGGGGACGGTCGAGATCCGAATAACGTCACCAGCGACGAACAGACCAGCCACCACAAGGGTGCGAACCTGTTCTCCTGCCGGCTGATGATAGATCGTGAACCCCGTGATGGATCGATTCACCTCGAGTGTGAACACAATCCCGGTGTCGACCGTCCCCTCGTAGTCGATAGTTCCCATGACAGTTCCGGACGTTGTGGCCCCGGCGATCTCTACCTCTACCGGCTCATAGAAGTCCGGGTTGAGACAAAGAACCGAGATCGTTGCAACCGGATCCTTGGTGAATATCGGACAGTCGAAGGTCTCCACTCGGCCCGAAATATCCACGAGGGGATTCTCGTCCGAGAAGAACCTGAAGTTGGCATTGCGAGGGGGCAAGAACCAACGGTACAGGCCATTGCGGAGTTCCTGAACTGTCTCGTTTGCGTAGTCGGGCTGAAGCTCCAGCGTCAGGATCAGATTCCTCTTCTCCCGTCGAGCGGACTGGTACTGCTCCCCGTCCAAGCGAGCAAAGCTTGACGAAACAATGTTCGCCGGGACGGGGTCCAGTCCTTCGATCTTCTGCACCAAATATCCGCCGCTGATGTCAGCGAATGGGAGCGACAGCAGGTCGCCTTGGTCCGTACGGACCTCTACTTTGTCAAGCATCGGCTGTTGTCAACTCCTTCTTTGCCACAGAGAGCTGGTTGTTCGTCTTGCGGTAGATCTCCGCATTGGTGAGTGCCTTCGGCGAGTTGTTGGTCTGGTTGAAGATGACGTCTCCGCCACGAGCTTCAAGCATGCGCTCTTCCTCCACCTGGTTCGCCGACTCTTGCGCAGCGTAACCGGCCATCTGGGCCTGAGACGCGTACGCAACGCTGTTATCCAGCTTGAGGGCGGGCGGAGTAAGGATGCCAGGCACACGGCTGGCTTCCTTCTTGATCGCAGTCAGATCCAGAACCGGTTTGATCGTCGGAGACAGATTCGGGTCCATAGCCACGGCATTCTTCATGTCAGAGAGCGTGGACTTCATCGCATTCATAGCGTTCTGTCCCATGTTCTCTGCCGCACGGTCAACGAGGTAACCGTACTTGTCGATGCCGAGCTCCATACCCTCATCAACACCCATACCGATCTTCATGAACTCCTTCGACGGAGAGTTGATCCCCAGGAAGTTCTTCGCCGCGTTGAGCGCGTTCTCGGCCATGTTACGGGCAGCATTAACGATTTCGCCAATACCTGCACCGATACCATTGACCATACCGCGGATGATAGACGCCGCGAGACGTCCACCAGCACGACCCATTGCCGCAGCGTTCCTGTCGATCGAGTCGGAGATGCCGTTGACGAGCTTGATGATCGCCTTAGCACCCTCGTCTGCCAGTCGCGGCACTTCTCTCGAGATCGCCTGCATAAGCGCAATCATGAGGTCGGTACCAGCCTTGGCGATTCCGGGAATCTTCACCCGCATGCCGTTCAGCACACCGATGATGAGGTTCCCACCCTTCTCGACGAGGATCGGTACGTTCTGCTCCAGCTTGGTGGCCATCAGCATGAGGAGACCCCAGAGGGTTTCGATCACCTGAGGTCCAACATTGCCGATAGCGTCGATGAGAGACTGCAGCAGCGTCGTCATGGCTGCTGTGAACTCGACCGCCCCGCCAGCAATCACCAACGCAAAGTCGATGAGTCCCTGAGCGAAGGCCGCCATCATCGTCGGAATCATCTCCGAGATACTGGTGAGTGCCATTTTGATTGCTTCTGCACCCAGCGCAGCCGAACCGGCCAACGCGAGGAACCCAGTCGCAAATAGCGCCATACCAGTACCAGCCAACAGCGCTCCAGTACCGATTGCCAGCATTGCGGCACCCAGAAGAACGAATCCGACCGAAGCCGGAATCATCAACAGGCCACCGACAGCCAGAATCGCAAGGGATGCACCGAGCATGGTTAGCCCACGACCGATTGCGTCCCAAGACATGGTACCGAGAAGCACCAGAGCAGGTGCCAACATCATCATTGCGGCCGCGGAGGCCAGGATGCCGACCGAACCAGCCATCACCAGGGGGATACCCATCAGGGCCATGGCCGCGGCGACGATGGCTAGGCCACCACCCATAGCGACCAGGGAGCGTACGATCTCGTCCCAGGAGAGGGTAGCGAAGATCTTGAACGCTCCGGCCAGGGCGACGATACCAGCGGTGACGATGAGCATGGCACCGGCTCCCCGGATGGACCCCTCCATGGCCTTGACGCCGATGGACATCAGGAGGAGGGAGCCACCCAGCGTTGCCAGGGCACGGATGATCTCGTCCCAGGACAGCTTGGCCATGATGAGCAGTGCGGAACCGAGCACCGTAAGTGCAGCCGAGATGATGAACATCGCAGCGGCACCCTGAGCGCTAGATCCAGCAAGTCGCATCGCTTCGATCAGGATCATGAG
>Ga0164243_10016687_pt1 | contig 10047 bp, 10 predicted proteins | sample OricompcompostOP_FD_108781 | JGI IMG/M metagenome (GOLD analysis project Ga0164243, IMG submission 108781) | Organic Plus compost microbial communities from Emeryville, California, USA - Original compost - Organic plus compost (OP) | ecosystem: Engineered > Solid waste > Mixed feedstock >... | reverse complement strand
CCTGCGGAAGGAGCGTCCGTCGGCGCCGCGGGTCCGGGCAGCGGGGTGCGCGGTCCCGGCACGCCCGGCTGCCCGGGCCCGTGCCGGGCGTCCGAGCCCTTGTCCTGCGCGTCCATTCCGCCCCGATCCCCGAGTCCCCGGTCCCTTGCCGCGTCCGCCCGCCCTGGGCCTCGCCGCGCGGGGCCACGACCGCTCCGCCGCGTCGCACGGAACGGTACTCAGCCCCGGCCGCCCGGGCACAGCCCCGCCGGCGCACCGTCCCGTGGCGGTCACCACATCCGGCGCCCCACGGGCGCCGGCGGCCGGCACCGGCAGGTTATCCACAGCGGTTGACACCTCGCGGCCCCCGTCTCACCATGGAACCGCACGAACCGAACGATCGGTCGGGAGCGTGCTCAGGGAAGCATCCAGGTCGAGGGGGACCCCATGGCGACAGCAGCCGCCCGCGATACGGCCGGCAGTCCGACGGCGTACGAGGCGCCGGCGGGCCCCGGCGACACCGACGCCTTCCAGCGCGCCTTCGACGCGGCCGTGGCCGCCGACGAGCGGATCGAGCCGCGCGACTGGATGCCGGACGCCTACCGCGCCACGCTGGTGCGGCAGATCGCCCAGCACGCGCACTCCGAGATCATCGGCATGCAGCCGGAGGCCAACTGGATCACCCGCGCCCCCTCCCTGCGCCGCAAGGCCATCCTCATGGCGAAGGTCCAGGACGAGGCCGGACACGGGCTGTATCTGTACAGCGCGGCCGAGACCCTCGGCGTGAGCCGCGACGAGCTGCTCGACAAGCTGCACGCAGGCCGCCAGAAGTACTCCTCCATCTTCAACTACCCGACGCTGACCTGGGCCGACGTCGGCGCCATCGGCTGGCTGGTGGACGGCGCCGCGATCACCAACCAGGTGCCCCTGTGCCGCTGCTCCTACGGCCCGTACGCCCGCGCGATGGTCCGTATCTGCAAGGAGGAGTCCTTCCACCAGCGCCAGGGGTACGAGCTGCTGCTGGCCCTCAGCAAGGGCACCCCGGAGCAGCACGCGATGGCGCAGGACGCGGTGGACCGCTGGTGGTGGCCGTCGCTGATGATGTTCGGCCCGCCCGACGACGAGTCGCAGCACTCCGCGCAGTCGATGGCCTGGAAGATCAAGCGGCACTCCAACGACGAGCTGCGCCAGCGCTTCGTCGACATCTGCGTCCCGCAGGCGGAGTCCCTCGGCCTCACCCTCCCCGACCCGGACCTGCAGTGGAACGAGGAGCGCGGGCACTACGACTTCGGCGCCATCGACTGGTCGGAGTTCTGGGACGTGCTCAAGGGCAACGGCCCGTGCAACGAACAGCGCCTGTCCCGGCGCAGGCAGGCCCACCAGGACGGCGCCTGGGTCCGGGAGGCGGCAGCGGCCCACGCCGCCAAGCACAGCGACGACACGACGGGAGCGACGCGCGCATGACCCACACCGACTGGCCGCTGTGGGAGGTCTTCGTGCGCTCGCGCCGGGGCCTGTCCCACACCCACGCAGGCAGCCTGCACGCCCCGGACGCGGAGCTCGCCCTGCGCAACGCGCGCGATCTGTACACCCGCCGCGGCGAGGGCGTCTCCATCTGGGTCGTGCCGTCCTCCGCCGTCACGGCCTCCTCGCCCGACGAGAAGGACCCCTTCTTCGAGCCGTCCGCCGACAAGCCCTACCGGCACCCGACCTTCTACGAGATCCCCGAGGGGGTGCAGCACCTGTGACCACGACACCCGCCGCGGACACGGTCCCCACGGCCGCCGCGCTCGCCCTCGGCGACGACGCCCTGGTGCTCTCCCACCGCCTCGGCGAGTGGGCCGGGCACGCCCCCGTGCTGGAGGAGGAGGTCGCCCTCGCCAACATCGCGCTCGACCTGCTCGGCCAGGCCCGGGTGCTGCTGTCGATGGCCGGCGACGAGGACGAGCTGGCCTTCCTCCGCGAGGAGCGCGCCTTCCGCAACCTCCAGCTGGTGGAGCAGCCAGGCGGCGACTTCGCCCACACCATCGCCCGCCAGCTGTACTTCTCGGTCTACCAGCACCTTCTGCACGACCGCCTGGCCTCCGGCGACGGCCCCTTCGCCCCGCTGGCCGGCAAGGCCGTCAAGGAGGCCGCCTACCACCGCGACCACGCCGAGCAGTGGACCCTGCGCCTCGGCGACGGCACGGACGAGAGCCACGCGCGCATGCAGCGGGCCGTGGACGCGCTGTGGCGCTTCACCGGCGAGATGTTCCAGCCCGTCGAGGGGATCGACGGCGTCGACTGGCCCGCCCTGGAGCGCGACTGGCTGGGCGTGATCGAGGACGTGCTGGGCCGCGCCACGCTCACCGTGCCCGACGGCCCCCGCACGGGAGCCTGGAGGGCCGGCGCGGGCCGCCAGGGCCTGCACACCGAGCCGTTCGGCCGGATGCTCGCCGAGATGCAGCATCTGCACCGCAGCCACCCGGGGGCGACATGGTGACCACCACGCCCCTGGAGGAGCAGTTGCTGGAGCTCGCCGGCTCGGTGCCCGACCCGGAGCTGCCCGTGCTGACCCTGCGCGAGCTGGGCGTGGTCCGCGCGGTGCGGGCGCACGGCACGGACAGCGTCGAGGTCGACCTCACCCCGACCTACACCGGCTGCCCGGCCGTCGAGGTGATGAGCCTCGACATAGAGCGCGTGCTGCGCGAGCACGGCGTCCGCGAGGTCACGGTGCGCACGGTCCTCGCCCCCGCCTGGTCGACCGACGACATCACCGACGAAGGCCGCCGCAAACTGCGGGAGTTCGGCATAGCCCCGCCGCGCACGGTCGCCGCGTCCGGTCCCGTGCGGGTCGAGCTGGGCCCCACGCGCACCCGCGACGGCGACAGCGCCGACGGGACGCGGGAGCCCATCCTCTGCCCGCACTGCGGCTCCCCCGAGACCGAGCTGCTCAGCCGTTTCTCCTCCACCGCGTGCAAGGCGCTGCGCCGCTGCCTGGCCTGCCGTGAACCGTTCGACCACTTCAAGGAGTTGTGATGACCCGCTTCCACCGGCTCCGGGTGGCCGCGGTCGACCGGCTCACCGACGACTCCGTCGCACTCACCCTCGCCGTCCCCCCGGAGCTCCGCGAGGAGTACCGCCACCTCCCCGGGCAGCACCTCACGCTGCGCCGCGTCGCCGACGGCGAGGAGATCCGCCGCACCTACTCGATCTGCTCCCCCGCCCCCGACGGCGAGGCGCCCAGCACCCTGCGGGTGGGCGTGCGCCTGGTGGAGGGCGGCGCCTTCTCCACGTACGCGCTGAAGGAGATCGGCCTCGGCGACGAGCTGGAGGTCATGACCCCCGCGGGCCGCTTCACGCTCCCCCCGGCCCCCGGGCTCTACGCGGCCGTGGTCGGCGGAAGCGGCATCACCCCGGTGCTGTCGATCGCCTCGACGCTCCTGGCCCGTGAGCCGGAGGCACGGTTCTGCCTGATACGCAGCGACCGGACGACCGCCTCCACGATGTTCCTGGAGGAGGTCGCCGACCTGAAGGACCGCTTCCCCGACCGGTTCCAGCTGGTGACGGCCCTCTCCCGGGAGGAGCAGCAGGCCGGGCTGCCGTCCGGGCGGCTGGACCAGGAGCGGCTGGCCTCGCTGCTCCCGGCACTGCTGCCGGTGGACCGGGTCGACGGCTGGTTCCTGTGCGGACCGTACGGACTGGTGGAGGGCGCCGAGCGGGCGCTTCGCGGGCTGGGCGTCTCCCGCTCCCGAATCCATCAGGAGATCTTCCACGTGGACTCCGGACCGTCCGCCTCCGTCGGCGCCTCGGCCGCCCCCGCGCACAGCACGGTGACGGCGCGGCTCGACGGACGCGGCGGCACCTGGCCCGTCCAGGCGGGCGAGTCCCTGCTGGACACGGTGCTGCGCAACCGCCCCGACGCGCCCTACGCCTGCAAGGGCGGCGTGTGCGGCACCTGCCGTGCGTTCCTGGTCTCCGGCGAGGTGCGCATGGACCGCAATTTCGCCCTGGAGTCGGAGGAGACGGAGGCGGGATACGTCCTGGCCTGCCAGTCGCACCCGGTCACGGAGAAGGTCGAGCTGGACTTCGACCGCTGACGCTCCGACACCGCTGGTCCCGTCCTGCGGGGCGGGACCGGCGCGCAGGACGCCTCCAGGACGTCCCGAGCATGCCGGGCGACCGTCCGTCAGATCACGTGCCCCGGCTGTCCGTCGTCCGTGACGACGGGACGCCCCGCGGCCTCCCACACCTGCATGCCGCCGTCCACGTTCACGGCGTCGATGCCCTGCTGGGCCAGGTACATGGTGACCTGGGCCGAGCGTCCGCCGGAGCGGCAGATCACATGGATCCGGCCGTCCTGCGGGGCGGCCTCGGTCAGCTCGCCGTAGCGGGCGACGAACTCGCTGATCGGGATGTGCAGCGCGCCTTCGGCGTGGCCGGCCTTCCATTCGTCGTCCTCACGGACGTCCAGCAGGAAGTCGCCGTCCTTGAGGTCGCCGACCTGGACCGTGGGCACACCAGCTCCAAAACTCATGCCCCCGACGCTACCGGACCGGGCACGCCCGCCGGCCGCCGTCCACGGGCCGCCTCAGTCCTGCAGCGCCGCCAGCTCCGCCTCGCGCTCGGCCACCTGGGCCCGCAGCTGCGCGGCGATGTCCTCGAGCAGCCCGTCGGGGTCGTCGGGCGCCAGCCGCAGCATGGAGCCGATGGCGCTCTCCTCCAGGTTCCTGGCGAGCAGGGTGAGCAGTTCCTTGCGCTCGGAGAGCCACTCCAGGCGGGCGTACAGCTCCTCCGCCGGGCTGGGGACCCGCTTCAGCTCCGGTCCGGCGGCCCACTCCTCGGCGAGCTCACGCAGCTCGTCCGCGTTGCCGCGGGCGTAGGCGGCGTTGACGCGGGTGATGAACTCCTCACGGCGGGCGCGCTCCTTCTCCTCCTGCGCCAGGTCGGGGTGCGCCATGCGGGCCAGCTCGCGGTAGAGCTTGCGGGCCTCCTCGCTGGGCCGCACCCGCTGCGGGGGACGCACCGGCTGGTCCGTGAGCATGGCGGTGGCCTCGGGGAACAGGCCGTCCCCGTCCATCCAGCCGTTCATCAGCTCCTCGACGCCGGGGATCGGCATCAGCCGGGCACGCGCCTCCTCGGCCTTGCGCCGGTCCTCGGGGTCGTCGCTGCGGGACGCCTTGATCTCGAGGATCCGGGCGTCCAGCTCCTCGAGGCGGGCGTACACGGGGCCCAGCTTCTGTTCGTGCAGCCGGGCGAAGTTCTCGACCTCGACGCGGAACGTCTCCACGGCGATCTCGAACTCGATCAGCGCCTTCTCCGCCGCCCGCACGGCCTGTTCCAGCCGCTCCTCGGGCCGCGTCGCGCCATCGCCGGCGGGCGTACGCTGCGCGCCGGCGCCTTCACCCTGGTCACCTTCCGAGGTCGTCACCCGGACAGCGTAGGCCACCTGCGGCGAGGGCACGCCCCGTCGCCGGGACCTGCGCCGTCGCCCGGCAGGGACGTCCCATGGCAGACCGGCTCAGGACCGACCCAGGACCGGCCAAGGGGCGGCCCCGGACCGTCTCAGACCCCCATCTCCGCGGCGATCCGCCCCGCGCGCACCGCAGCCACCAGATCCGCGTGATCGGCCTCGGTGCGGTCGGCGTAGGCGACGGCGAACGCGGCGACCGCCTCGTCCAGCTCATCGTTCTTGCCGCAGTACCCGGCGATCAGGCGGGGGTCGGCGCTGTGGCTGTGGGCGCGGGCCAGCAGGGCGCCGGTCATGCGGGCGTAGTCGTCGATCTGGTCGGCGGCCAGCGCGGCCGGGTCCACGCTGCCCTTGCGGTTGCGGAACTGGCGCACCTGGTACGGCCGCCCGTCGACGGTGGTCCAGCCGAGCAGGCTGTCGCTTATCACCTGCATCCGCTTCTGCCCCTCGACCACACGGCGCCCCTCGTGCTCCGCCTCGGGGGCGTCGAAGCCGGCGGCCGGGAGGTGGGGCACCAGCGCCGAGGGGCGGGCCTCCTTGACCTGGAGGACGAGCGGCTCGCCCCGGTGGTCGAGGAGCAGCACGACGTAGGAGCGGGTGCCGACGCTGCCGGTGCCGACGACGCGGAACGCCACGTCGTGCACGGCGTAGCGGGCGAGGAGGGGGTGGCGGTCGGCCGGGAGCGTGGCGAGGTACTGCTCGAGGGAGGAGGCGACGGCGAACGCCTCGGCGTCGGGGACGCGGCGCAGCACGGGCGGGGCGTCGACGAAGCGCCGTCCGCCGTCCTCGGTGCGCTCGGTGGACTTGGCGGCGAAGCGGCCGCTGGTGTTGGCGCGGGCCTTCTCGGCGACCCGCTCCAGGGTGCCGACGAGGTCGTGCGCGTCGGTGTGGGAGACGAGCTCCTCGTCCGCGATGGCGTTCCACGCGTCCAGCGCGGGCAGCTTGGCCAGCAGGCGCATCGTGCGGCGGTAGGCGCCCACCGCGTCCTGGGCGGCCGCGCGGCAGACGTCCTCGTCCGCTCCGGCCTCCCGCCCGGCGAGCACGAGGGAGGCGGCGAGCCGCTTGAGGTCCCACTCCCAGGGGCCGTGCACGGTCTCGTCGAAGTCGTTGAGGTCGATGACCAGGCCGCCGCGGGCGTCCCCGTAGAGGCCGAAGTTGGCCGCGTGGGCGTCGCCGCAGATCTGGGCGCCGATCCCGGTGACGGGCGTACGGGCCAGGTCGTGGCCCATGAGGCCGGCGGAACCGCGCAGGAAGGCGAACGGGGTGGCCGCCATGCGGCCGACGCGGATGGGCGTCAGTTCGGGCAGCCGGCCGCGCCCGGACTCCTCGACGGCGGTCACGGCGTCGGGGCGGGCCGCGTCCAGGTCCAGGGCGGCGTGGGCGCTCCGGGGGACCCGCGCACGCAGCGCCTTGCCCTCCTGCTTGGGCGTGCCGACGGCGGGCCAGCGGCCGAATCCCGGCACCTGCGGCAGCCGCGGTCCGGTCCCGGCGCCCGTCGCTCCGGACGCCACGGCGTCCCCTTCGGCCCCTCCGTCTCGGGCGTCGCTCATCACGTCCGCCTCCCCCCATGCACATGTGTGCGGTGCACACCCGCCGACATCGATCGAGCAGACCGTACAGCCGGCGGACGTGCGGGCGGCAGCCCTGTGGACAACGCACAGCCTGTGGACAGCCGGACGCGACGACAACACCCCTTCAACCGACCGCCCGTTCGACCACGCCCGATCACCCGCAGCCCGAACCTCACCCCGCCCCCGGTCCGTTACGACCGGGGTTCACCCCTCTTGCCGCCCCTGCACCGCCCCCGCGCAGGCAATTGGATCATGAGATGTTCCTCACACGCGCACCCGCCGCACGGTGAGCTCGGACACGCGAAACGGGCGGCATCCGATGGATGCCGCCCGTTTCGACGGTGTGCGCGAGGGGGGAGTTGAACCCCCACGCCCTTTCGGGCACTGGAACCTGAATCCAGCGCGTCTGCCTATTCCGCCACCCGCGCATTGGGTGTGTCTTCCGGTCCTTGCCCCGCGGGCCTGGCGCCTTCCGACATCGAGAACATTAGCACGCTGGCCGGGGTGGATTCACATCCCTTCTCCGGGGACCGCCTCCGACCGGCGACGACGCCGCCACGGCCCTCACGAGGCGTCCCGTTCACACCTGCCCATGGCACCCCGCCCGCCGGCCGGGACGGACTCCGCCCGGACCCGCCGCCGTTCACAGCGGCGACCCGCACGCTCGTTCTGTCGCGGTCATGACCGCTTCACGTATCAACCTCGTACCGGTGGCGTCCGTCTCCCCAGGAGGCGGACCGAGTCCGCCTCCGGGTGCGGGACACTGGTCTGTGGCCCCCTCTACGATCCATGGCAGAACGACGGGCACCACCACGGCCGGCGGAGTTCGAAGAGGAGCCTCGGAGGGAACTTCGTCAGGCGTCGACACCCGGCGGCCGGGCGGACAGGGGGAACCAGCCGATCGGGCGGCGCGTGGATACGATCAGTAAGCAGTACCAGGTAAGCGGTGCACACATCGGTGCACGGGGCAGTACACAGGACGGCAGCGACGGAGGAGGTGCCCCATGGGAGTCCTGAAGAAGTTCGAGCAGCGTCTCGAAGGTCTGGTGAACGGCACCTTCGCCAAGGTGTTCAAGTCCGAGGTCCAGCCCGTCGAGATCGCCGGAGCGCTCCAGCGGGAGTGCGACAACAACGCCACCATCTGGAACCGCGACCGCACCGTCGTACCCAACGACTTCATCGTGGAACTGAGCACACCGGACTTCGAGCGGCTGAGCCCGTACTCCGGGCAGCTCGGCGACGAGCTCGCGGGCATGGTCCGCGACTACGCCAAGCAGCAGCGCTACACGTTCATGGGCCCGATCAAGGTGCACCTGGAGAAGGCCGAGGACCTCGACACCGGCCTGTACCGGGTGCGCAGCCGCACCCTCGCCTCCTCCGCCAGCCAGGCGGCGGCCCCCGGCGCGGCCCCTGCGGCCCCGCCCGCCGGCCGTCCCGGCGGCTACGGCTACCCGCCGGCCGCCCCCGCGGGCGTCCCGCCCATGCCCGCCGCGCCGCCGCCCGGCCGCCCCGGTGGCTACGGCTACCCGCCGGCCGCGGCCCCCGGCCCGGTGTCCGGCGGACGCACCCGCTACTGGATCGAGATCAACGGCACGCGCCACCAGATCTCCCGCCCCACCCTGGTGATGGGCCGCAGCACCGAGGCCGACGTGCGGATCGACGATCCCGGCGTCTCCCGCCGGCACTGCGAGATCCGGACCGGAACGCCCTCGACGATCCAGGATCTCGGCTCCACCAACGGCATCGTGGTGGACGGGCAGCACACCACCCGCGCTACGCTCCGCGACGGCTCGCGGATCGTCGTGGGCAGCACCACCGTTATCTATAGGCAAGCCGAAGGGTGAAGCGGGGGCAATGTCAGAGCTGACCCTCACGGTCATGCGGCTGGGTTTCCTGGCCGTTCTGTGGCTGTTCGTGATCGTGGCCGTGCAGGTCATCCGGAGTGACCTGTTCGGCACTCGCGTCACCCAGCGCGGATCCCGGCGCGAGGCCGGCCGCCAGCAGGCGGCCCGCCAGGCGCCTCCCCAGCAGCGCCAGCAGTCCGCCGGCGGCCGCCGCGGCCGCAACACCCCCACCAAGCTGGTCGTGACCGAGGGCACCCTGACCGGCACCACCGTCGCGCTCCAGGGCCAGACCATCACCCTGGGCCGGGCGCACGACAGCACGATCGTGCTGGACGACGACTACGCCTCCAGCCGCCATGCCAGGATCTACCCGGACCGCGACGGTCAGTGGATCGTCGAGGACCTGGGCTCCACCAACGGCACCTACCTGGACCGGACCCGGCTGACGACCCCCACACCGATTTCGCTGGGCGCACCGATCCGCATCGGCAAGACCGTCATCGAGCTGCGGAAGTAGTACGAGAATGAGCGAGCGGAGCGAGCACGCAGTGGGGGTCCTCACCCAGGGTCCCGGCGCGCTCCCGACCGGAGGGTGGGCAGTGTGGCTCGACACGACCGGCTGTACCCGGAGCCGACGGGCGAGGTGCGCATGAGTCTGTCCCTGCGCTTCGCCGCCGGATCGCACAAGGGCATGATCCGGGAGGGCAACGAGGACTCCGGTTACGCCGGTCCCCGCCTGCTCGCCATCGCCGACGGCATGGGCGGCGCCGCCGCCGGTGAGGTCGCCTCTTCCGAGGCGATCTCCACCATCGTCGCCCTCGACGACGACGTGCCCGGCTCCGACCTGCTCACCTCCCTCGGCACGGCCGTCCAGCGGGCCAACGACCAGCTGCGCATGATGGTCGAGGAGGACCCCCAGCTCGAGGGCATGGGCACCACCCTGACCGCGCTGCTGTGGACCGGCCAGCGCCTGGGCATGGTGCACGTCGGCGACTCCCGCGCCTACCTCCTGCGCGACGGCGTCCTCACCCAGATCACCCAGGACCACACCTGGGTGCAGCGTCTGGTGGACGAGGGCCGGATCACCGAGGAGGAGGCCACCACCCACCCGCAGCGGTCCCTGCTGATGCGGGCCCTGGGCAGCGGCGAGCGGGTCGAGCCCGACCTGTCCATCCGCGAGGTCCGCGCCGGCGACCGCTACCTG
>Ga0164243_10016686_pt1 | contig 10047 bp, 9 predicted proteins | sample OricompcompostOP_FD_108781 | JGI IMG/M metagenome (GOLD analysis project Ga0164243, IMG submission 108781) | Organic Plus compost microbial communities from Emeryville, California, USA - Original compost - Organic plus compost (OP) | ecosystem: Engineered > Solid waste > Mixed feedstock >... | reverse complement strand
GCACGACGCCTACGGCTCCACCGAGGCCGGCGGCGTCTTCGTCGACGGGCACGTGCAGCGCCCGCCGGTGATCGACTACAAGCTCGTCGACGTTCCCGAGCTCGGCTACTTCAGCACCGACTCGCCGCACCCGCGCGGCGAGCTGCTGCTCAAGACCCGCACGATCGTCCCGGGCTACTTCCAGCGCCCGGACGTGACCGCCGAGATGTTCGACGAGGACGGCTACTACCGCACCGGCGACGTCGTCGCCGAGCTCGGCCCGGACCGGCTGGCCTACATCGACCGCCGCAAGAACGTCCTCAAGCTCTCCCAGGGCGAGTTCGTCGCGGTCTCGAACCTGGAGGCCGAGTTCGCCACCAGCCCGCTGGTGCGCCAGATCTTCGTCTACGGCAACAGCTCCCGGCCGTACCTGCTGGCGGTCGTGGTGCCCACCGAGGACGCGCAGGCCAAGCACCCGGGCACCGAGGACCTCAAGGCCGCGATCAGCGAGTCGCTGCAGCAGGTCGCCAAGGAGGCCGAGCTCAACTCCTACGAGATCCCGCGCGACTTCCTCGTCGAGACCGAGCCCTTCACCAACGAGAACGGCATCCTCTCCGACGCCCGCAAGCTGCTGCGTCCGCGCGCGGTCGAGAAGTACGGCGAGCGGCTGGAGCAGCTCTACGCCGAGCTCGCCGAGGGCCAGGCCAGCGAGCTGCGCGAGCTGCGCCGGCACGGCCACGAGCGGCCGGTGCTGGAGACGGTCAGCCGCGCCGCCCAGGCGCTGCTGGGCTGCTCCAGCACGGACCTGGACCCGGGCGCGCACTTCACCGACCTGGGCGGGGACTCGCTGTCGGCGCTGACCTTCTCGAACCTGCTGCAGGAGATCTTCGACGTGCAGGTGCCGGTGGGCGTGGTCATCAGCCCGGCCACGGACCTGCGCGGCATCGCCGGGCACATCGCCGGCGAGCGGGAGTCCGGCGCCCAGCGCCCCACCGTGGCCGCGGTGCACGGCAAGGGCGCCACGGCCGTGCGCGCCGACGACCTGGCGCTGGAGAAGTTCCTGCCGGCCGAGACGCTGCAGGCCGCGGCGGAGCTGCCGGCCCCGGCCGGCGACGAGCCGCGGACCGTGCTGCTGACCGGCGCGAACGGCTACCTCGGCCGGTTCCTGTGCCTGGAGTGGCTGGAGCGGCTGGCCGAGCGCGGCGGCACGCTGTACTGCCTCGTCCGCGGCAACGACGCCGCGGCGGCCCGGCAGCGGCTGGACAAGGCCTTCGACAGCGGCGACGCCGACCTGCGGCGCCACTACGAGGAGCTGGCCGACGAGCACCTGCGGGTGCTGGCCGGCGACGTCGGTGAACCGGACCTGGGGCTCGACGCCGCGACCTGGAACCAGCTGGCCTCCGACGTGGACCAGATCGTGCACCCGGCCGCGCTGGTCAACCACGTGCTGCCGTACGAGCAGCTGTTCGGCCCGAACGTGGTGGGCACCGCCGAGCTGGTGCGCATGGCGCTGACCACCCGGCTCAAGCCGGTCACCTACCTGTCCACCGTGGGCGTGGGCTCGGACATGGATCCGGCGCAGCTCGACAAGAACGCCGACATCCGCGCCACCAGCCCGTCCCGCCCGCTGCACGAGGGCTACGCGAACGGCTACTCGGCCAGCAAGTGGGCCGGCGAGGTGCTGCTGCGCAACGCGCACGAGCGCTTCGGGCTGCCGGTGACGACCTTCCGCTCGGACATGATCCTGGCGCACGGGCGCTACACGGGTCAGCTCAACGTCCCGGACATGTTCACCCGGCTGATCCTGAGCGTGGTGGCGACCGGGATCGCGCCGCGGACCTTCTACCGGTCCGAGGACGGCGAGCGGCCGCGGGGGCACTACGACGGGCTGCCGGCGGACTTCACCGCCGAGGCGATCACCACGCTGGGCTCGCAGAACACCTCCGGCTACCAGACCTACAACGTGCTCAACCCGCACGCCGACGGGCTGTCGCTGGACGTGTTCGTGGACTGGCTCAACGAGGCCGGGCACCCGGTGCAGCGCGTCGACGACTACGGCGACTGGGTGGCGCGCTTCGAGACGGGCATGCGGGCGCTGCCCGAGGACCAGCGCCAGCACACGCTGCTGCCGCTGCTGCACGCCTTCCAGGAGCCCGCGCCGCCGGTCGACGGTTCGGTGATTCCCGCCGACGTGTTCCGCGCGGCCGTACAGGAGGCCAAGATCGGTGCGGACCAGGACATCCCGCACCTGTCCAAGGAGCTGATCGCGAAGTACGTGGCGGACCTGAAGCAGCTCGGGCTGCTGTGAGGGCCTGGACTGCTCCGAGGTCCTGCCCCTCCGCGGGCTGACGAGCGGACGGATCCGCGCGACGGCGGCCGGTGCTCCGGGAAGTTCCCGGTGCACCGGCCGCCGTTCTCGCGGCTACGTCGGACTCTGGTCCCGCGGGTGCGGGCGCGGCTCCAGCTCGCCGACCACGGGCTGCTCGGTCTCGTTGGCCACGCGGACCGCGCCCGCCACGAGCTCGTGGTCCGGCGCCAGGTGGCAGACCGGGTCGGTGCGGCTCGCGTCGCCGGTCAGCTGGAACGCCTGGCAGCGGCACCCGCCGAAGTCCACGTCGCGCCGCGCGCAGCTGCGGCACGGCTCCGGCATCCAGTCGACCCCGCGGAAGGCGTTGAACAGCGGGGACTCCCACCAGATCCGGGACAGCGGCTGCTCGCGGGTGCTGGCCCGCGGCAGCGGCAGGGACTGCGCGGCCGGGCACGGCAGCGCGTCCCCGTTGGGCGCGACGGTGAGCTGCCGCTGCGCCCAGCCGCCCATGCACGCCTTGGGGTACTGGGCGTAGTAGTCCGGCAGCACGTGGATGATCTCCACGTGCGGCAGGCGTTCCCGCTGCCGGTGCACGACCTGCTCGGCGCGGTCGAGCTGGGCGCGGGTGGGCAGCAGCGCTTCCCGGTTGTGCCAGGCCCAGCCGTAGTACTGGGTGTTGGCCAGCTCCACCCGGTCGGCGCGGAGCTGCTCGGCCAGCTCGAGGATCTCGCCGACCCGGTCGATGTTCTGCCGGTGCAGCACCACGTTCACCGTCAGCGGCCAGCCCAGCTCCTTGACCGTGCGCGCCGCCTCGGCCTTGCGCGCGAACGACGGGGTTCCGGCGAGGCGGTCGGAGGTGGCGGGCTCGTCGGCCTGCACGCTGATCTGCACGTGGTCCAGCCCGGCCGCGCGCAGTTGCTCGGCGCGGCGGCGGGACAGGCCGAGCGCGCTGGTGATGAGGTTCGTGTACATCCCGAGTTCGCTGCCGCAGCGCGCGATCTCGACGACGTCCTTGCGCTGCAGGGGTTCCCCGCCGGACAGGTGCAGTTGCAGCACCCCGAGCTCGCGGGCCTCGCGCAACACCCGCTTCCAGTCCTCAGTGGTCAGTTCGTCGCGGTAGTCGGCGAGGTTGAGCGGGTTCGAGCAGTACGCGCAGTGCAGCGGGCACGCGTAGGTGAGTTCGGCGAGCAGGCCGAACGGGTGGGGACTACGGGACATCCTCGACCTCCAGGCACCGCTTGGCGACCAGCTGCGCCAGGAACGCCCGCACCTCGCCGGCTCGCACGCCGTCGAACCGGCCGCGCAGCTGCTCGACGATCTCGGCGGTGGTGCTCCGCCCGTCGCAGAGCTGCAGGATCGCCGCGCCGGTCGGGTTCAGCACCAGCACCGACTCCGGCCCGAGCAGCACGTGCTGGCCGCGGACCTCGTCGTGCTGCAGCCGCAGGGACGCCGCCAGCGCGGGGCGGGCGGTTTCAGCCAGCTGCTCGGACCCGGCTGGTGCGGGCCGGGCTCCAGCGCGGCCGGCGTCAGCAGGCCCGGTCGATGGCATCGAGCACGCTCCAGAGGACGTCGTTCTTGAACGCCAGAGCAGCCACCGCGCGCTCGCGCTGCTCGACCGTGCGGCACCGCTCGGTCACCACCTGCAGCGCGTGCTCGGAGTCCCGCGGCGCCTGCTCCAGGCGGTTGCGGAAGTAGGTCAGCCCCTGCCGGTCGATCCAGGTGTAGTGCCGCTCGAACGCGGCGAGCCGCTCGCTCATCAGGTCCGGCGCGAACAGCTCGGTCAGCGAGGAGGCGACCGCCTCGGTCCACGGCCGGGTGCGGGCGAAGGTCACGTAGGCGTCGACGGCGAACCGCACGCCCGGCACGACGTGCCGCTCGTCGACCACCTCCGCGCGGGACAGGCCCGCGGCCTCGGCCAGCCGCAGCCACGCCTCGATGCCGCCGGGGTCGCCGTCGGTGCCGTCGTGGTCGAGGACGCGGCGGATCCAGCGGCGCCGGACCTGCGGATCCGGGCAGTTCGACAGGATCGCGGCGTCCTTGAGCGGCAGGCACTCCTGGTAGTAGAAGCGGTTGGCCACCCAGCAGCGGATCTGCTCGCGGGTGAGCTCGCCGCGGTTCATGCGCAGGTGGAAGGGGTGCTGGTGGTGGTAGCGCTGCGACTGCGCCCGCAGCGCCGCCACGAACTCGTCGGTGCTGCCGGGTGCGCGCGTCTCGTCGAGTGCTGTCATGGCTGGATCCGCACCTCCGTCCCGTCGGTGGCGACCTCGAACCCGCACCGCTCGACCTCGCGCCGCTCGGGCGAGTCCTCCAGCAGCACCGGGTTGGTGTTGTTGACGTGCACGTAGATCCGGCGCCCGGGCAGCCGGCCGAGCCGCTCCAGGCTGCCGCCGGGGCCGCTCATGGGCAGGTGCCCCATCTCGCGGGCGGTCTTGCCGGCCAGGCCGAGCCGCGGCATCTCCTCGTCGCACCAGCAGGTTCCGTCGACGAGCACCGCCGCGCAGTCCTGCAGCTGCGCCAGGACCGCGTCGGTGATCTCCTGCGCCCCGGGCAGGTAGGCGACCGCTCCGCCGGTGCGCTCGTCGGTGAAGCGGTAGCCGACGACCCGGCCCGCGCCGCGCTGCGGGCCGAAGCGGGCGCGCTTGTCCGTCGGGGCGTCGAAGGCCCGGTACGCCAGGCCTCCGCCGAGCGGGACCTGCTCGCCCGGCACGACTTCGCGCCACTCCACCGGGCAGTACGCCTCGAGCACGGGCAGCAATCCCGTTCCGTCGCGCAGGGCTTCGCGCACAGCCGGGGTGCAGTGCAGCTCCAGCGATTCCGCTTCGCGCAGCAGCAGCAGTCCGAGCGCGTGGTCGAGTTCGGCGTCGGTGAGCAGCACGGCCCGCAGCGGCGTCGCCCTGCCGCCGACCGGGTTCAGCCCCGCGGACTCGATCTGCGACCGCACGTCCGGGGACGCGTTGACGAGGAACCACTGCTCGTGGTCGCCGCTGACCGCGATCGCGGACTGGGTGCGCGGCCGGCACGGCCGCGTACCGTCCCGGACGGCCCGGCAGCCCGGGCATCCGCAGTTCCACTGCGGGAATCCGCCTCCCGCCGCCGATCCCAGCACGCGCACCAGCACGGACCACTCCGTTCCACTGCGGACGGTGCGCGGGCACCGGTGCGGTTCCGGTGCCCGCGGCCCTCGCGGACCCCTCGCGGACGAGGTCACCACGGCGGTTGCGACTCACTCCTCGACCCGCGCGACGTACATCGTCACCTCGGCCGAGCACCCGATCTCCTCGAACCGGGGCGGCTCCCACTGCGGGGTTCCGGACTCCATGGCTGCACCCCCTTTCGCGCTCGACGTCCAGCAGCCGCGGCGGCTACCAGAACTTGATGTTGACGGCCTTCAGCCGGCGCCGGTGCTGCTGCGCGGCCTTCTCGACCGCACCGGGCGGGATGAGATCCCCCCACGCCGCGGAGGCCTTCTCCCCCTCCCGCAGCAGCTCCGCCATCTCGTCGCCGACGGCCTCGGCGCTCTGGACGACCCGCGAACCGAAGCCGATGTGCCAGCGCTCGTCCCGCAGCACCAGCTCGATGCCCTGGTAGGTGCCCGACAACCGCTGCGAGAGGTGGTCGAGCTCGTCCAGCAGCGCGTGCTGCGCGGCCAGCAGCACCACCCCCTCGAGGACCATGTGGTACAGCCCCACCGCGGAGGCCAGACCCGCGCGGTCCGCGGCCAGCCGCCGCGCCACCGCCGGCAACCGCTGCTCGAACAGCTCCACCAGCTCCGGGCCCACCCGCCCGCGCAGGAAGTCCAGCCGCGTCGCCAGGTCCGCGCCCGGCACCCCGGCCACCTCGGTCACCACCCGGTCGAAGAACCGCGCGTGCCGCTGCTCGTCGCGCTCCTGGGCCTGGAACGCGGCCCGCATCGAAGCGTCGTCGCCGGCCGCGTCCCGGAACGGGCCCAGCTCGGCGGCCACCGAGTTCTCGCCGATGCAGAAGCCCGCGAGCAGCCCGAGAACCCGGGCCCGCTCGGACCCGTCCAGCCGCGGCCACGCCGCGGCGTCCGCGGTCAGGTCGAGGGCCTTCTCGTCCCACTGCAGCGACTCGGCGAGCGTGACGAAGTGGTCGTAGCCGGCGATCATCGGTCGCACTCACCCCTGCAGGACGTCCTCGTCCGGTCCCAGTTCGCGGAAGTCGGCCTTCATCGCGCCGCACACCGGGCACATCCAGTCGTCCGGGATCTCCTCGAAGGGCGTGCCGGGCGGGATTCCCCCGTCCGGATCCCCCTCCTGCGGGTCGTAGATCCACCCGCAGAGCTCGCAGACCCACCGCTTGGTGCCCGGCGCCGCCGGAACCTGCTCGATGCTCATACCGCCGCCCGCGTCGCCCGGAGCAGCCGCGCCGGAGGCCGCCCGCGGATTCCCCGCCGAGCAGCGGATTCCCGGCGCTTCTGCCGTTTTCCGCCGTCTGCCGCGCGGGTTCGCCGGCGGATCCGGCGAACCCGCCGAGCCCTCACTCGGGCAGCGCGAACGCGAAGAGCGCGTTGCCCGCGGCACCGCCCAGCAGCCCGGGCAGGAAGCCCTCGATCCAGCCGCCCCAACCGGTCGGCACCGCGATGTGCTGGCGACCGTCCACTTCGTACGTGGTCGGGCTGCTGTGGTGCCCGCTGCCGCACTGGAACTGCCACTTCTGCTCGCCGGTCTCGGCGTCCAGCGCGACGAACTCGCCGGTCGGCAGACCGGTGAACACCAGACCGCCGGCCGTGGTCAGCACCGAGGCGCACATCGGGTACTCGTTGCGCCAGCGCCACTTCTCCTCGCCGGACAGCGGGTCGATGGCGGCCACGTAGCCGTAGTGGTCGTCGAGGTCGACGGCCACGCCCGCGCCCCAGTACGGGATGCTCTCCTGGAACTCGCGGCGCCGGCGGGTCGCGGTCGCCCCGACCTCCTGCACCGGCACGTAGATCAGCCCGGTCTGCGGGCTGTAGGCCATGTGCGTCCACTCCTTGCCACCGGCCGGGCCGGGCCAGAAGTGCACCGGCACGCCCTCCTCGTCCGGATACACCTTGGGCGTGACCTGCCCGTCCCGGCTGATCTCGCCCCAGGTGATCCGGTCGACGAACGGGAACACCCGCACCAGCTCACCGGTGGCCGCATCCAGCACGAAGAAGTAGCCGTTCTTGTCCGCGTGCGCGAGCAGCTTGCGGCCCTCGTGCTCGAACAGCAGGTTCTCCATCGTGGAGTCGTAGTCCCACAGGTCGTGCGGGGTGAACTGGTAGTGCCAGCGGATCTCGCCGGTGTCCGCGTCGATGGCGATGGTGCAGTCGGTGTAGAGGTTGTCGCCCGGCCGCACCGCGCCGTCGAAGTCCGGCGCCGGGTTGCCCGTCCCCTGGAAGATCAGGTTCAGGTCCGGGTCGTAGGTGGGCGTGACCCAGCAGTTGCCGCCGCCGCGCTGCCACGCCTCGCCGTCGTCCGGCCACGTCTCCGAACCCGGCTCGCCGGGCTTGGGCACGGTGTAGCAGCGCCAGCGGCGCTCGCCGGTGCGCGCGTCGAAGGCGTCCAGGTGCCCGCGAGTGCCGAACTCGCCGCCCGAACTGCCCACCAGGACCATGTCCTTGACCAGCAGCGGCGCCACGGTGCGGCTCTCACCGGCCCGCACGTCCCCGGCGGTCACGTCCCAGACCCGCTCGCCGCTGCGCGCGTCCAGCGCGACCAGGTGCGCGTTGAGCGTGGCGAGGTAGACCATGCCGTGCCCGACCGCCACGCCGCGGTTCACGTTGCCGCAGCACAGCGAGACGTCGAACGGTGAGGCGTGCTTGTAGCGCCACAGCTCCTCACCGGTCTTGGCGTCCAGGGCCCACACGTAGCCGTCGGCTCCGGACACGTACATGACGCCCTCGACGACGATCGGCGCGGCCTCGAAGGAATAGGTCGACGCGCCGGAGTGCAGCCCCGTCGAGCCGGCCTGGAACACCCAGGCCGCGGTCAGCTTGCCGACGTTGTCCTTGGTGATCTGGTCGAGCTGGCTGTAGCGCTGCCCGTCGTAGGTGCCGTAGTAGGCCAGCCAGTTCTGCGGTTCGGACCGGGCGGCGAGGATGCGGTCGTAGTCGACGTTGCTGGTCGCCGGCGCGCGGCCCTCGACGTCGCTGAGGGTCGACAGCGGCACGGCCTGGCCAGCATCGACGTAGTTCGCGGTCATCGTGTGCTCCTGATCTGCCGGCGCGGCGGTGGCTGCGCTCCCGCGGGCGGGAGCGCCTGCGGGCGGGGATCTGGCGGGCGGGACCTACGGGCGGGGCTGGGCGGGGCGGTCGAGCCGGGCCTCGCGGGGAACCTCCCCGGAGACCACGATCGCCGCGGTCAGGCCGCGACCCTCGTCGTTGCCGGTCGTGGAGCCGTACCAGTAGTAGCCCGGCCCCTGGAGGTTGAGCGCGGCCGTCCCCCGGGAGTTGTTGACCAACCAGATGATCATGTTGTCGCCGTTGCTCGGGAGCACGGCGCAGTGCGTGTTCTTGTCGTCGTTGATGAGCGTGAGGTCGAGATCCCCGCCGTGCGGCAGGACCAGGATGTCCGGGTCCCAGCACAGCTCGTCCTCGCGGATCCGGACCGTGGCGCTCATCCGCCCGTTCGCGTCCTCGGCCGCGTGCCCGATGTTGCCGCTGCCGAGCATCCGGCCCAGCGTGGCCTTGTTCTGCCCGTCCAGGCCCGCGGCGGTCAGCTCGGTCGTGCGATTGCCCGCAGTGGCCGTCATCGGCCCCACCTCCTGATGTGCCCCTGATGTGCGCCTGCTGGTGCGTGCCTGCTGATGTGGCCCTGCTCGATGTGGTCCTGTCTTATGTGGCCCTGCTTGATGCGCCACTGCTGGTGGGCTGCTGAGCCGCGGTCGCGAGCGCCGTTCCCCCGCCCTGCGAGGACCGCGCGGAGAACCGCGGCGCCGTTCTCCGGACCGTCCACAGTGGCGTGTAATCTTCCGCTGACCGTCCACAGCGGACGGCGAGAACCGCCGCACCCCGAAGGGCGGGAACCAGCGGAGCCCGTCTCGGGCGCCACGGCCGCACCCCCTTCCCGGATCTCCGCGGGACGTCCGTCCGCCGGCGGCGGACTCGCAGCGCGGGAGACGTCGACGGCCTTGCGGTTCCGCCGCGCTCGTTCGCGGACGGACCGCCAGTCGCACGCGCTCCGGCGCGCGGCCCGTCGTCGCCTCCCCCGATGGTGCCGTATGTCACATCGACAATAACGCAGCACAGCGGTTCTGTAAGGAGCATCACCCAATAAATCTCTTGCGATTTGCAGGGCTCGAAGGATTCAGCGCCCCGACGAACCCCGCCGGGACGGACCTTCCGGCCCGGACCGGCCTGGCGTCCCCAGCTCGCCTGCCGCCGGTAGCCTGGACAGCGGCACCGCGGGACAGCCGGCCGCGAAATCCCCGCTCGCGCACCGCTGCCCCACCCGGGCGGAGCGCGCGGCGAGTCGAACCGGTCGCCAGCCCCCGGACTGAGCGCCGCCGCACCGAGCGCCTTCCGAGGCACCCGCGCCCCGACGGGAGAGGCATGACCGCGCAGAGCTGGACCGAGCTGCTCCTCGGAACCGCCCTGTGCCTGGTGCTCGCCTGGATCGCCTTCGTCGCCGCGCTCGCCGCGCTGCGGCCCAGCCGCGGCGTGCTCCGCGAGTCCCTGCGGGTGCTGCCCGATTCGCTGCGGCTGCTGCAGCGGCTGCTGGCCGACCGCGAGCTGCCGCGCGGCGCGCGCTGGCGCGCGGGCCTGGCGCTGGGCTACCTCG
>Ga0164243_10016685_pt1 | contig 10048 bp, 8 predicted proteins | sample OricompcompostOP_FD_108781 | JGI IMG/M metagenome (GOLD analysis project Ga0164243, IMG submission 108781) | Organic Plus compost microbial communities from Emeryville, California, USA - Original compost - Organic plus compost (OP) | ecosystem: Engineered > Solid waste > Mixed feedstock >... | reverse complement strand
ATCGACCCAGATCTTGTACGCCTCGCGCGCGAAGGTCTTCCAGTTGTAGCTGACCTGCCGGATGTTGAGCCGGCTGCCGAGGATCAGCAGCAGGTCCGCGCTCTGCGTCACCATGTTGCCGCCCCGATCGCCCACCGTGCCGGGGCGCCCGGCATAGAGCGGATGATCGTTCCACAGGGCATCATGCGCGTTCCAGCCGGTGACGACCGGCACGCTCAGCTTCTCGATCAGCGTCAGGAACTGCGCATGCGCGCCGCTCAGCCGCACGCCGCTACCGGCGAACACCACCGGCCGCTGGGCGGCGCGCAGCTTCTCCAGGATGGCGGTGGCGGTGGCGGCGAGATCGGTACGCCGCCAGGGCTCGTCCAGCTCGGCCGGATCGAAGCCGGGCAGGAGATCGTCGGGATCGATCTTCGCCGCCTGCACGTCAAGCGGGATGTCGAGCCACACCGGGCCGGGTCGCCCGTGCGTCGCCAGATACAGTGCCTTCTCCAGATGATAGCGGATCGAGCGCGGATCGGTGACCATCACCACATATTTGGTGATCGGGCGGACCAGCTCCTCGATGTCCAGCTCCTGGTCGCCATATTGGCGCAGCGGCAGGCCGGTGTAGCGCACCGTCGTCTCGATCTTCACCTGGCCGGAGATCACCAGCATGCCGATCGAATCCACCCAAGCGCCATAGACGCCGGTGATCGCGTTGGTGCCGCCTGGCCCGGAAGTGACGTTCACCGCCGCCAGCCGGTTGGTGAGCCGGTAATAGGCCTCGCCGGCCATCGCCAGCGCCTGCTCGTGATGCATGAAGGTGGTGGAAAGGCGCGGGTGCGTGCCCAGCGAATGGTTGAGGTGCATCGCGCCGCCGCCGGTCAGCATGAAGACCTGCTCGATGCCGTGATCGGCCAGTTGCCCGGCCACCCAGTCGGAAAGCTTTACCAGAGTCATGACTTCCATCCGTTCGAGATCGCAGTGCGCCGGATCGCGTCGTCGAGCCCGATGCTGGGCGTGACACCCAGCGCGGTGCGGATCGCGGCGGTCGAGGGGACGTAGCGGCCGGCGTTCCAGCCGGGATCGGCCTGGCCGAGCACTTCGACGCCCGGCCCGCCGAGGATCGTCGCGGTGCGCCGGGCGAGGTCGACGATCGACACGCCGTCCTCCGATCCGACGTTGAAGACGGCGCCGGGCTCGGCCTGGAGCAGGATGGTCCAGAGCCACACGGTCACATCGGCGAGGTAGAGATAGGAGCGCACCGGCCGACCATCGCCGAGGATGCGGATCGTCCGCCCGGCCATCGCGTCGCGGATGAAGTTTCCGGCGGCGAAATGGATGTCGAGCGAGAGCAGGGGGCCGAGCAGCGCGAAGATGCGCGCATTGACCACGTCAAGCCCGAACTGCCTGGCATAGATCGCGCAGAGCATCTCGGCGGCGCGCTTGCCCTCGCCATAGGCCGAGCGCGGGTCGCGGGGGTCGGGGCCGCCGTGCCAATCCTCGGCGACATGCGTCACGTCCCAAGGCTGGGCGCCATAGACCGCGCCGGAGCTAAGGAAGAAGAAGCGCGGGTTGCCGCTCGCCATCGCCAGATCGAGCGCGCGTCGGGTGCCGGTGACAATAGTGTCGAACATGCGGCGCGGATCGTTCGCGTTGAGCGCGGCGCTGGCGTCGGTCGCCGCATGAATGATGTGGGTGAAGCCGCCGCCGGGCGCATCGAAGGCCATGATGTCGCCGCGGATCAGCCGGAAACGCGCGGCGAGATGCGGGGCGCGCCGCGTGAAGGCATCGGGATCGCGACTCAGCAGCACGACCTCCGCATCCACGCCGGAACGGGCCAGCGCCTCCAGCATCCAGCGACCGATCAGCCCGGTGCCGCCGGTCATGAAGATGCGCGCGCCGGCCAGGCGCGGCCAGAGCGGCGCGAGCGGGGCGTGGATCGCATCGAGGTCGTCGTCGAGGATCATGCCGACGCCGCGGCCGCGGCGAGGCCTAGGCTGGGGCGGTTTGTCCGATGCGCGCGGATGATCAGAGCCAGGCTGTCGAGCACGAGCGCCCACAGGATCGTCATCACCAGTGCCGGGCGCAGGAAATGGCCGACCGACAAGCCGAACTGGGTCTGGACCGGCCGATCGGCGAGCCAGCTATAGGACGGGATGTTGTGAAGCGACGAGAGCTGCCAGTCGTAGGAGATCGACAGTAAATAGGCGGCGACGATCGCCACGATCGGGCCGGGACGCCGCCACGGTTCCAGGAACAGCAGGAAGACGAGGAAGGTCAGCGTGTAGCCGCCCGGCGATTGAGTGACGAGATGCACCGTCATCAGCAGCGTGGCGATCCGCTGCATCGAGAGCGCGTGGGGCTGGAGCCAGGCGCCGGCCAGGCACAGCAGGGCGACCGCCTGACTGGTGCGGATGACGAGCGGGATGATCCACAGCAGCATCTCCAGCGTGCGCGACGGAATCAGGGTCAGGACAGGGATCGGCGCGCGCGTGACTTCGAGGAAAGGCGCGTAGCTGGTCGAGAAATAGATCTGTTCCCACACCTGGCCACTGGTGGCGGCGACCCAGATGCCGGTGTTCTCGACGATCTGGAACGGGCTGCCGCTGCCGAAGATGGCGAGCGTGACCAGGAAGATCGAGATCGTGGCGATCCCCGCCAGCTCGAGAGCGCGCCATTCCCGCCGGAACGCCAGCGAGAGGACGGGCAGCAGCAGATAGGGCTTGAAGTTGATTGTGACCGCCATGCACGTCAGCCGCAGCCGCTCCGACCGGGTCAGCTCGCCATAGGCAATGATGAAGAAGGCAAGGCATGGCAGGATCAAATTGCCGCGTTCGAGCAGGAACAGCATCGGAAGGCCCAGCGCAAAGGCAATGGAGCGCAGCAGCGCCCGTTCCCGGCATGCGCGCCGGAACGCGAGGGAGGCCAGCACGACGTCGAGGATATAGAAACCGAAGATCCAGGCGCGGCTCAGCCAATCGCAGTCGCGCGCATAGGTCGGCGAGCTAATATAGCATTCGGAGACGGTGAGGGTCTTCAGGAACACAAAGGAGAGCGGCGGATAGACCGTGTGCCAGCGATCGAACGCGCCGGAGAGCTGGGCGAACTGGGCCGTGTTGAACCAGTCCATGAAGGTGTCGAACGTGTTGAAGATGAACGGCTGCGGTAGATAATGCTCCGCCCGGTAGAAGGCGACGACCCAGGCGACGCTTGCCAGCACGGCCAGCAGCAGCAGGATTTCCGGAATCTGGACGACGAAGGCTGCCCAGCGTTCGCGGCGAGTCACGGCTGAGGCATCCGGGCGGTGGTTCGTGGCGCGGGATGCTCCCGGCCGCGCGGGAAGTTGAGGCGTTCCTCCTCGATCACCAGCGGCACGTTGCGGCTACGCTCCGCGAGCATGCGGACCTGCTCGCCGATCATGCCGAGGAACAGCAGCAGAACTGCGAACATACCGAAGGCGGTGGTGAAGCCGAGAAGCGCCCAGACCGGTCCATCCAATGCCAGAGCCAAGATCGTGCCGAACAGCAGCAGCAGGGCAATGACGCCTGCCCCGAAGGAAAGCAGGATCGGCAGCCGGAGCAGCGACTTGGCCGACCCCGCCAGTCCCGAGAGCGCGAAGGAGAAGAGCGCGGGGAAATCATTCTTGCTCTCACCCGCCGCGCGTTCCGGCCGATCGAACGGCACCAGGGCGAGACGGAAGCCGCTTTCCACCAGCATGCCGCGGAAGAAGGGCTCGGGCTCGTTCCAGGCAGCGAGCGCATCCACCACCACTCGGTCGTAGAGGCCGAAGCCCGTGACGCCGGGAAGCACCGGATAATCGCCGAACCGTCCCAGGAAATGATAGCCGAGGCTTCGCACCAGCTCGAGCGCGAACGAGGCTCGCTCGACGCGGCGCTGGGCCAGCACCACTTGCGTACCAGCGCGCCATTGCTGCACGAATTCGCCGATCATCGCCGGCGGGTCCTGAAAATCAGCGCACATGCCGATCACGGCCCGCCCCTCGGCCTGGTAGATGCCATAGGTGGGCGAGCGCATCTGACCGTAGTTGCGATTGTTGAAGATCGCGCGGATGCGAGGGTCTTCGGCGCAGAGTTCGCGGATGATGGCGCGAGTGCCGTCGGTCGAGTGGTTGTCGATCAGGAGGATCTCATGCGAGCTGACGTGCCGTTGCGCCTCCGCCGTCACTGCGGCGCAGATCGCACGGACATTCTCTTCCTCGTTGAAGCAGGGGATGACGATCGAGAGTTCCGGCGATGCGCAGGTTCCGGTCATTGCTGCGGTCCCCGGCGCAGCCGCGCGAAATCGATCCCGGTCGCGGGAGCATAGACTTCGGAGAAGAAGGCGATGATGGCCAGCAGCGCCAGCAGGGCAACGGCCGGGATATTATACTGGCGCGCCGCATCGAGGTTCGGCGCCTCGATGACCTGCATGTCGGCCTCGGATTCCGCCGCCAACGCTTCCACGGCGACTTCCTCCGAGGAGCGGGAATAGACGTCGTACAGCGACTGCGCGAAACGGTAGTTGCGGTAGAGGTTGAGATATTCGGTCGATATCTCCGACAGGCCCGCGACGTTGGGGCCAGCCGCGCCAAGTCGCGGCCGCGCCGTTTGTGCGATCTGCGCGCGGAGCGACGCCAGCTCGGACTGGATCGACTGGAGCTGCGGATTGTCCGGACCCTGGAAGCGCTGGGCGGTCTGCAGCTCGACCTGTTTTGCCTGGAGCTGCGCCTCTAGCCCCGCGCGCAGCGCCAGTGCCGAACCGAGCTGGGCTTCCGGCTCGGCCAGATTATTGCTGCGGCGGAAGGCGTTGAGCGCGGCCTCGCTCTTCACCACGCGGTCCGACGCATCGTTGAAGCGGTCGCGCACGATCTGCTGCTTGTGCGCGATGCGCTCGCGCCCGAGTCGATTTACCTGCTCGGTGATGGCGCGGACATGGGCAGTCGTCAGCGCTAGCGACTCCGCCGCGTCATGGGTCTTGGTCTCGACCTCCAGCATGCCGCCGGTGAGCGAGTGGACGTCCACCTTGCGCTTCAACGCCACGCGCGCCGCCTGGATCGAGCCATAGCGTCCCTTCGGACCCACGAGGCCGAGACTATGGATCACGGCGTCGCTGACTTCCGCGCTGCGGCCTACCGCGAGGTAGAAATCTATCGGCTGCTTGGCGCCGCCGAACAGCGAAGCGAAGCTCTGAAGCTGCCCCCCGAAAGAACTCAGCATCGAGCCCAGTCCGAAGCTGTTGCTATCCTGGGGCATCAGTTTTGCCCGCGCGACATAGGGGCGCGGGAAGAATATCAGCACCGCCAGCAGCAGCGCGATCACCGCATAGGCCCGGCGCCGCCGGCGCGGGTCGGTCACGGTCTCCACCGCGAAGCGCCGTGCACGCTCGATCCGGCTCATTTGGCGAGCGCCGCGACCGAGGCCGCTCCCAACAGGCTGCCGAACAGGCTGCCGGTGATGTCGCGCAGCCGCGCCCAGAACTCGCCGCGGTTCGCGTCGATTGGCACATAGATGAGGTCGCCGGGCAGCGCCGGGGCGCGCAGCACCCGCTTGCCGTCCGACAACACGGTGCCGTTAGCGCGCACCACGAAGATCTCGCTCTTGTCGCCGAGCTTCTGCACGCCGCCTGCGCCGCGGACGAAGTCGCCGACGGTCGCGCCGTCGCGATAGGCGAAGGAGGCCGGGCTCGGCACCGCGCCGAACACGCCCACCGTCACCGGCCGCGGCGGGACGTAGATGCTGTCGTTGTTCTCCAGCACCAGATCGTCGGGCAGCGCAGTGGCGGTGACCGGTAGGTCGAACACCAGCCGCCCGTCGGGCTCGCGCTGGCGAAGCTGATCGACGATCGAATGGACCAGCGTGAGATTGGCGGGCTGCACGAGCTGCGCGCGATTGGCTGAAGTGACGGGCTGCGCGGTGAGCAGCAGCTCCACGTCCTTCACGGCGCGGTCGTAGCTCAGCTTCTGCTGGCGCTTCACGCTCTCGCGCGTGATGACGCCGGCATAGGGGAAGGCCTGGGCGGTAAGGCCGCCGGCCTGCGCCACCACATCCGCCAGCCGCGTGCCGGGACGGAAATAATAGCGGCCCGGCCTGGCTACTTCGCCGCTGATCGTCACCAGCACCGATTGCTGCTCCAGCGGCCGGGCGATGCCGATGTTCGAAAGTACGCGCACGATATCGCCGCGCTGCGCCTTGCGGGTCTGCGCCTCGGCGGCGGTCAGCTCCTGCCAGCCCGCATCGCGCTGGCCGAGCGCGTCGAGCACCATCAGGCGGCTGCTGTCCGCCACCGTGTTGACGCCGCCAGCGTAGAGGACCGCGTCGTTGATCGTCTCGCCGGGGCCGACCTCGAAGATCGCCTCGCGGTTCACGCTGCCGACCACCGCCACCTGCTCACCGGCCGGCGCTATATAGATGACGTCACCGTTCTGGAGCGCCGCGTCGCCGGTCTTGTCGCCCTTGAGCAGTAGGTCGTAGAGGTCGAAATCCGAGACCAGCCTGCCGTCACGGCGCAGTTGGATCGAGCGGAAGCTGCCGCCCGACGACGGTCCGCCCGCCGCGAGCACCGCATTGACCAGCGTGGAAAGGCTGCTGACGGTATAAGAACCGGGCGAGGCGGCGAAGCCGGTGACGAACACCGTGATGCCGCGCAGCTTGCCGACCGTCACTTCCAGGTTGAAGCCGCGATACTGGCGGGAGACCTGGCGCTCGATCAGGTCATGCACGTCGCCGTAGCGCACGCCGCCGACCATGATCGCGCCGACGCGCGGCACGAAGATGCGGCCCTCGCTGTCGATCGTGAGGCGCAGGTTGGACGCCTGGACCGAACCGGTGAGCCCCAGCAGCAGCTGGTCGCCGGGGTTAAGGCGATAGTCGGCAGGGACGGCAGTGGTCGGCGGCGGCGTGAAGTCCCGCGCGCTGGGCACCAGCAGCTCGGCGCCGAAGCGCCGCAGCGGCTTGCCGACGATGGTGGAGACGAAATCCTCGAACTCGTTCGCAGGCGTGAGCGGCGCCGGCTTCACGGCGCTCGCCTTGTGCGGCTCGGCCGGTGCCTCCTGCGGCTCGGCGGGGGCGCCCTGAAGCACCGTCGGCTGAAAGGGTGCCGGCTCGACTGCAGGGATGGCCGCCGCCTGCCCCTGCGCGGCGCTGCGTGACAGCGAATCCGCCGTGCTCTGCTGTTGCCCGTCCGCCGCCACCGGCGAGGCGAGCTGCGCGGAAAGCTGAGCGGGCACCGTCAGGAAAAGGAGCGCGCAGCCGAGCAGCAGCCGCTTCTGCGAAACCATCATGCCAGAATATCTTCTTTATCGGGGAGGGCAGTATCGGTGCTGAGCAGCACTTCGGCCGCCCGGCTCCACAGCGCATCGCTGGCGGCGGCGAGCACGCCTGTGGCGCTGCCGCCGACGCGATAGGGGCTGCGGTCCCAATGGGTTACATGGCCGCCCGCCTCGGTGAGGAACAGCACGCCCGCCGCATGGTCCCAAGGAAGCGTGCGCTGAAACAGCGCTGCATCGTCCTGGCCGAAGGCTAGACGAGGGTAGCTCTCGGCGGCGCAGCGCGGGACCGGCACCACGACCAGCCTCTGCTCGGCCCGGGCATGCACATGCGCCCGGCGCTCGGCGCTCATGAAGTGCGTGCCGAGCGCCGCGAGCGGCGGTTCCCACCCGCTGGCGCGCGCGCGGACCGCAACGCCGTCACAGGTCGCGCCCTTGCCGCGCTCGGCATGGCAAAGCCGGCCGCTCAGCGGATCGAGCAGCCAGCCCGCCAGCGGCACGCCGTTCTCGACCAGCGCGACCATCATGCCGAAGGGCGTGCGCCCCCCCGCGAAATTGGCGGTGCCGTCGAGCGGGTCGATCAGCCAGACCAGGCCGCTGCCCACGTCATCGAGCAGCTCGGGCGACTGCGCCACTGCCTCCTCGCCGACGATGCGCGCGCCGAGGCCCAGCGCCGCCAGCCCTTCGTGCAGCCGCAGCTCCGATTCCCGGTCGGCGATGGTGACGATCTCGCCGGGGCTCTTCTCGGCGATTTCATGTGCGGCGAGCATGCGGAAACGCGGCGTCACGACAGTGGCCGCGACGTCGCGCATCAATGCGGCGACCTGGTCCCTGAGCGGCATCGAGGATCAGGCGGCCACGCTCGCCAGGCGCCCACGCCCTGCATTGGCGCTGCGCTCCTGCATCATGCGGATGCGAGCCGAATCCTCCTCGGCGATCGCGCGATAATAGTCGCGCTTGTTCTCCAGCCAGGCGAGCTCGAACGCGACGGCATTGGCGATGCCGGCCTCGAAGCCGGGCATGTCCGCCGCGGCGCCGTCGAAGATCACCTTGCGCGTCTCGAACCGGTCGAGCCGCACGCGGCGGATCTCGCGCAGCACCGGCGCGGCCTCGACCGCCACCGATCCGCCGACCACCAGGTCCAGCTTGTGCTCGGCGCAGGCCTGGGCGATGGTCAGCACCGCGTCGGTGATCTGGCGCTCGTTGATCGCGGTGCGCGGCAGCCCGCGCGACAGGGTGAAGTCGACGCGGCCGAACACGATCCCGTCGAGCGAGGCCTTGGCGGCCGGTAGCATCGCTTCGAGATTGCGCAGCGTGGAATCGGTTTCGAGATTGAACAGGAATTGCGTGCCCTGTTCGTTGTCTCCATAGGTCTTGGTCTTGGCCTCGACGAACTTGGAGAGCGCATAGGGCGTCTCGACCATCGGCGCGATGATATAGTCGGCGCCATAGAGCTTGGAGGCGTGGAGGTCCGAAACCGCCTCGCAGCCGCCGATCTTGAGCGCGACCTTGAGGTCGGCGCGGTACGCCAGCTCGAGCAGGCGCAGCAGCTCGTCGGCCCGCGTCCCCTCCGCTTCGAACTCCGCCTTCACCGCGACGACGCCGAAGCGGTCGCGGCCCTTCTTGAGCATGTCGAGCATGCGGCGTTCCGTGGAATTCATCCTCGCCTCCTGTGGGGCACGCAGTTATTGACTAGAGGCGAGACGGAGCCTGGCCGGCATTTCCGCAAGGATTCCGGACCTGAAAATTTTTTTCCGCAGGCGTTGCGGGATCGGCGGAACGGCTTCGTCATCAAATATAATGTCTGGTCTTCCGCCCCTTCTGCTGCCCTTCGCCCTGTGGCTGGTATCCGGCTCCGGACCGGCCGTGCCGCCTGTCGCGACGGAGCTGCCCGCGGGGAGCGGCCCTTTGTTCCGCGCGCGGATGCTTTCATGGGCCGCGCGGGCTCCGGAGCCGATCGCGGCGCCGGAGCCGCCGGCACGGGCGTCGATCGCGTTGCCGCGGCTTTCCTCGACCTTCGGCTATCGCAGCGATCCGTTCCGCGGCGCGCGCGCGCTGCACGCCGGCGTCGATATCCCCGGGCCGATGGGTGAGCCCATCCAGGCGGCGGCCGGCGGCGTGGTCCGCTTTGCCGGCGCGGCGCACGGCTATGGCAATCTGGTCGAGATCGATCACGGCAACGGGCTCAGCACTCGCTACGCGCATCTGTCGTACATCCTCGTGGCGCCGGGCGCAGTCGTCACGCAGGGCGAGCGGATCGCGCTGATGGGATCGACCGGGCGCTCGACCGGGAGCCATCTGCATTTCGAAGTGCGCGACAAGGGACTGGCAGTCGACCCGTTGCGCTATCTCGGCGGCGAATCCGAGTCCGTTGCCGCCGCACGGCCCGCAGGGGGATCAAGCGAGCCGCATGTATCGGCATATGCGCGGGCGCGCGACGCGGCGTCAAACCAGGCGAAAGGCACGAGTTTCTGAGGCTTGAGCCAGCATCCATTCCGCAGGGGAGCATGATTTTTTCAAGGAAGGCCGGGCAGGCTTGGCAAGTCGCCGCGGGAATGCTTTGCCTCCTGTCATGAATCCGGGGGAGCAGATCGACGGACTCCAGCGCGTGATCCTGAACGAGCGCGGGCGCTTGCTTCGGTTCCTGGCCGCGCGCGGGGCGGGCGATGACGCCGAGGACGTGCTGCACGACCTGTGGCAGCGCGTCGCTTCCGCGCCGGGGCAGCCGATCGCCGAGCCGATGTCCTATCTGTTCCGCGCGGCGGAGAATCTGATGCGCGACCGGCGGCGCTCGGCCGT
>Ga0164243_10016684_pt1 | contig 10048 bp, 6 predicted proteins | sample OricompcompostOP_FD_108781 | JGI IMG/M metagenome (GOLD analysis project Ga0164243, IMG submission 108781) | Organic Plus compost microbial communities from Emeryville, California, USA - Original compost - Organic plus compost (OP) | ecosystem: Engineered > Solid waste > Mixed feedstock >... | reverse complement strand
TCGATCTCGATGACGTCGCCGACGGCAACCTTCTGCTGGGTGCTGCCAGCCTTCACGATCGCGTACACCGCGGTCTCCTTCATCTGGTACGAACTGCGAAAGAACTCATGGTCTGCGCACGCCTGTCCCGTCGTGAAGCCGAAGCGGCCCGAGCGGGTTGGGTGCTGCAGAGAGACGCGCTGCGCACGCCGAGGATCAATAGTACGCATCGCGCGGCTGCGTCCGCAAAACGTGGACGCCTTGGCCACTACGCCTGGACGAGGCAGGCTACCGGCTCGCGGCGAGCAGCTCCTCGGCCAGCACGGTCCGCCAGTACAGCACCTCCCGCCCCGACCGGCGCCGCAGGACGAGCCCCGCCTCGAGGAGCACCCGGAGGTGGTTGCCGACGGCGCCGAGCGGCAACCCGGTCAGGGCCGCGAGCTGAGTCGTCGAGCGAGGATCGTCGAGCAGCCCGAGGACGCGCGCGCGGTTGGCGCCGATCAACCGGGCGACGGCATCCGGGCCGCCGCGGCCGGAGCCGACCTGGGCGAGCGCGCCCGCGACGGGATAGACCAGGGCATAGCGCTCGGGCAGGTCCCACGCCACCCAGCCGCCGTTGCTGTGGACCGGCACGAACGACAGCTCGCGAGCCTCGGACAGGTCGCGGGTCGGCAGGTCGTACCCGTTGACCTGGAGCAGCCCGTCACCGAGCCACCGCTGGTGTGCCGAGAGGGAGGAGAAGACACCGGTCCAGCCCTCGGTCGCAAGCTGGCTGGTTCGGGAGACGATGTCGGCCTCGAGCACCCTCCGGCGGCGCGGCCAGTCGGCGAGGACGGTGACCGTCCAGACCCAGTCCAGGAGCTCGCGGACCAGGCCGCCAAGGCCCGCACGCTCGAGCACCCCCGGTAGCGGCGCTCGATGGAGCGCGCGCAGCTCGGCCCGCATCCTCGCCTCGTCCCAGGCGTCGATCTGGGCGAGCTCGGCGTCGAAGCCCGCCTCCGGACCCAGCGGCGGCGGGCTGAGGAAGTCCGCGATCCAGCCCGGAGTCTCGCCACGACGCGGTCGCCACAGCCGGTCGGCCAGGAGGCGGAGCTCGGGTCGGGCGGTCAGCAGGTCGTCGTACGCCTCGAGGTGAGTGGCCCGGAAGGCGCGCTGCCAGGGGATCCCGGGCGGGTCCGGGCGGGAGAGCACGGTCAGCGCGGCAACGGTCTCGGCGAGCGGCGAGACGACGAATCGGCTGCCCGCCAACAGGTCGGCGGGGATCAGCCACATGCCCATCGGCGCATACCTTTCGCGAGGTCGCGAATCATTATGCCGGTCTCTGGCGAACCTCACAGACTCGGCCGGTGACCTCGGCCGCCGTTGCCCCGACCACCTACCGCCAACTCTTCGCCCTCGCGGAGTACCGCACCCTCTTTCTCAACCGCTGCGTGGTGCTCTTGTCGGTGACCGCTTCCACGCTCGCCCTCGGCACGATCACCTTCGACGCCACCGGGAGCGCGGTGCTGACCGGGCTCTCCATGTTCGGCGGGCCGCTGGTCGCACTGGTGACCTCACACTTCCTCCTCGGCGCGTCCGACCTGGTCCGGCCTCGGACCGCGCTCATGTGCCAGATGGGTGCCGCTCTCCTGGCCAACACCATCCAGGCCGTCCCCGGAATGCCCTGGCAGGCGCGCTTCGTCTTGTTGGCGATCCCGTACGTCGTCAACTCGATGTTCTCCGGCACCCAGTGGGTCGTGGTGCGCGCGATCGTGCCGGCCGAGTCCTTCGTCCTGGCCCGCTCCACCCTCAACCTCGCGGTCGGAGGCATGCAGGTCCTCGGGTACGCCGTCGGCGGGCTCGCCCTGCTCTGGCTCTCCCCCACGGCGCTGTTCCTGATCGCGGCCGGCGCCGATCTGGCGTGTCTGATCAACCTCCGCCTGGGCCTGCGCGATCGGCCCGCCAAAGACGGGACTCGGACCGGGCTGGTGCGCAGGACCGGGGTCGTCAACCGCCGCCTGCTGTGCTCGCCGCTCACCCGGCCGCTCTACCTCGCGATGTGGATACCCAACGGACTCATCGTGGGCTGCGAAGCGCTCTTCATCCCCTACGGGCGCGGCTCGCTCGCGGGCTACCTCTTCGCCGCCGGCGCCGCCGGGATGATGACCGGCGATCTGCTCCTGGGTCGGTTCGTCCCGCACCGCCTGCGCGACCGCTTGATCGGACCGCTCCGGCTGCTGCTGGCGGTGCCCTTCTGTGTCTTCTGGCTCTCCCCGCCCGGTCCGATCACCGTGGTGGCGGTGTTCCTGGCCTCGGCCGGCTACGCCGCGTCACTACCGCTGCAAGAGCGGCTCATCGCGCACACCGAGGACCAGATCCACGGCCAGGCTCTCGGCCTGCAGGGGCAGGGGATGATGGTGTGGCAGGCACTCGGCGCACTCATCGGTGGCGGCATCGCCGGCTACCTCTCCCCCGGCCACAGCATGGGCACCCTCGCGCTCGGCTCAGTGCTGGTCACCGCGGTCCTCACCCGCGGCCTGCGCCGCTCGGCGCCCTCAACCGGTCGCTGACCGGCAGGCATCGGGCCCGGCCACCGCCGACCTCAGCGCTTCTTGGTGCCCTTCTTCTTGACCGGGACGTGCTCGATGTGAGGATCCTCGCCGTCGGCCAGAGCGACGAGCGCGTCGTCGGCCGGGTCGGCCACAGTGGCCCCCGCCGGCCGGCTCGCGCCCCGGCGGGTACGGGTGATCACCTTCGGCGGCTCGGGAGCCGCGACCGATTCCGCCGTGGGTAGGACGCTGGGCGTCTCGACCACCATCGGCTGCGCCTCATGGGTGTGCGTGGGCGAGCCCGCGGGCCGACTAGCTGACCGGCGACGGGTGCGGGTCACCACCTTGGGCTTCTCCGCCGCCGGAGGCGTCGGCGCCTCGGCAACAGCGGCCGGATCGCTCACCGGCTCGACGCTGGTCTCGGCCACCGCGACGGGCTCGAGCGGCGTCACCGCCGACTCCTCCGCCACGGGCGCTTCCACCGTCTCCGCGGAGTCGTCCTCAGACTTCTCCGCCTGACCCGCCATCGCGGCGAACACCGCGGGCGGCGGCGTCCGTGGGGCCTCCGCCGGCGGCGTACCGTCCTGGGCCGGCCGGGCGGCCTCCTCGGCGGCCGTGCCGCCGGACTCCTGGTTGCCCTTGCCACGGCCACGACGCCGCCGCCCGCGCGGCTCGTCCGGCGCGACGCCCGAGCTCTTGCCCGCCTCGACCGGATGGTCGTGGACGATCAGGCCACGACCGCCGCAGTGCTCGCAGGTCTCGGAGAAGGCCTCGAGCAGGCCGGTGCCGATCCGCTTGCGAGTCATCTGGACCAGGCCGAGCGAGGTGACCTCGGCGACCTGGTGCCGGGTGCGATCACGGCCGAGGCATTCGACCAGGCGGCGCAGCACCAGGTCACGGTTGGACTCCAGCACCATGTCGATGAAGTCGACGACGATGATGCCACCGATGTCGCGCAGCCGAAGCTGGCGGACGATCTCCTCGGCGGCCTCGAGGTTGTTCTTGGTGACCGTCTCCTCGAGGTTGCCCCCGGAGCCGGTGAACTTGCCGGTGTTGACGTCGACGACGGTCATCGCCTCGGTGCGATCGATGATCAGCGACCCGCCCGAGGGCAACCAGACCTTGCGATCGAGCCCCTTGGCGATCTGCTCGTCGATGCGGTACGCCGCGAAGGCGTCCTTCCCGTTGTCCGACTCGTACTTCTCCAGACGCTCCTCGAGGTCCGGGGCGACGTAGGAGACGTAGCCCTGGACGGTCGCCCAGGCGTCCTCACCCTGGATCACCAACTTGCTGAAGTCCTCGGTGAACAGATCGCGAACGACCTTGAGGGTGAGGTCGGGCTCGCCGTAGAGCAGCTGCGGCGCGTTGCCCCCAGCCTTCTTCTCGATGTCCTCCCAGCGCGCCTTGAGCCGCTCCACGTCGCGGGTCAGCTCGTCCTCGGAGGCGCCCTCGGCCGCGGTCCGGACGATCACCCCGGCCGAGTCGGGGACGATCTCCTTGAGCAGGGCCTTGAGGCGGCTGCGCTCGGTGTCGGGGAGCTTGCGGGAGATCCCGGACGTGGTGCCGTCGGGGACATAGACCAGGAATCGACCAGCCAGCGAGATCTGCGAGGTCAGCCGGGCGCCCTTGTGGCCGATCGGGTCCTTGGTGACCTGGACCAGCACCTTCTGCCCGGAGGTGAGGACCGACTCGATCTTGCGCGGCTGCCCCTCCTTCCAGCCGAGCGCCGACCAGTTGACCTCGCCGGCATAGAGAACGGCGTTGCGACCCTTGCCGATATCGATGAAGGCGGCCTCCATCGAGGGCAGCACGTTCTGTACCTTGCCGAGGTAGACATTGCCGATCAGCGAGGTCTGCGACTCACGGGCGACGTAGTGCTCGACGAGGACCTTGTCCTCGAGCACGCCGATCTGGGTGAGATCCTCACGCTGCCGGATCACCATGACGCGGTCGACCGACTCCCGGCGGGCCAGGAACTCCGCCTCGCTCACGATCGGGGCACGGCGGCGGCCTGCTTCACGGCCCTCACGACGACGCTGCTTCTTGGCCTCGAGTCGGGTGGACCCGGAGAGCGCGGTGATCTGGTCCTCGGCGGACCGGGTCTGGCGGACCTTGGTGACCGTGTTCGGCGGGTTGTCGTCCTCGCCGTTGGCCTCGGCGGAGTCACCGGCACGCCGGCGGCGTCGACGGCGGCGGGAGGACGTGCTGCTGTCGGTCTGTTCCTCGGCATCGCCGGTGTCGGCCGGATCGGCGGTCTCGGACTCCTCCTGGCCCTCGGAGCCCTCGGCCTCAGCACCATCGCCGGTCTCCCCGGAGGACTTGCGCCGACGGCGACCCCCTCGGCGGCGACGGCGACGGCCACCGGAGCCGCCTTCCTGGGCGTCCTCGCCCTCCTCGCCGGCGGGCTGGTCGGCGGTCTCTTCGGCAGGCGTCTCGCTCACGACCTCGGCGCCCTCGACGGGCGCGGGAGGCGTCTCGGACTCCGGAGTCACCTCCGCCTCGGCGGGCTCGGCGACCGGTTCCTTCGGTGGCGTCGCCTTCCGACGGGAGGCGCGCTTGCGCGGCGGGGCGGCGTCCGGCGCCTGGAAGAGGACAGCCGGTGCCCCGGACTCTTCACCGGTGGCCTGCTCGCCCTCGGCCTGCTCCGTCGGCGCTTCACTGCTCGCCGGCGGAGCGGCGGCGACTGGCTCACCGCCCGCCGGCGCCTCTGCCGCCTTCTTCGTGGTGCGGCGCGTGGTCGTCTTCTTGGCCGTCGTCTTCTTCGCCGCGGTCTTCTTGGTCGCGGTCTTGCGCGCGGTCGCCTTCTTCGCCGGGGCCTGCGTGGAGTCCTCCGGCGCAGCGACCTCGGAGACGTGGTCGGCGGCGGCCTCGGTGGGGCCATCGGAGGCGGCCGGCGCCTCGGACCCGATGTCGGGCAGAGTCCCCTCGGTGGCGGGGGTGGACTCCCCTTCGACAGGCGCAGGAGTCCGCTTGGTGATGCGCTTCGCGGTCGCCTTGGCGGCGGTCTTCTTGGCTGCGGTCTTCTTCGCAGGCGCCTTCTTGGCGGCGGTCTTCTTCGCCGCAGTCTTGCGCGTGGTGGTCTTCTTGGTGGGGGTCTCCGCAGCCTCGGTGGGGCCCTGCGCGGAGTTGGTGTCGGTGTCAACGGTGGGCTCGTCGGCCATGCCGTGCTCCTCGGTCCGCCGCGTGGAAGCGGTCGGACGGTTCGTGTGCCGCAGCGATGCCGCGCGAGCGGCCGCGCCGGCGGCGCAAAGCCTGTCAAGGGCGGCGACGCTCTCCACATCTCGCGTCACTGGCCGACCGGCACCACCTGCCGCGGTCGCGGGGCCGTCCGGTGGAATTCACCGGGGCGGGTCGCTGTCACCGACCTGCCGGGCCGCGTCGCGGTCTGGCGACGACTGGTCTTCCCGTGTGCCGGACTATCGCTCCGGTAGGAGTTCAGGCCGGCGAGGACGTCGTCGATCCGGCCGTTCGCAAGCTGTCACCTACGGGATGACCGGACGTCGTGAGTATCGCACACCGACCTGAGGATCAACGGATCCTCACGGATTCAGTGGGTCGCCGATCGTGCCGTTCACCTCGTCGAATGGGCCCTGACTCAGCCGAGTCAGCAGCGGCACGCCGCCGTACTCGGGTCCGGTCCGCAGGCCACCCACATTCCGGAGTCCCGTGACAACATCATCGGGGCGTACGGCGGGCGTGCCGTGTCTCAGCACGAGCTCGAGCCTCGAACCGCCCTGGCGCGGCAGCGCGGACAGTGAGACGACCGCGCCGCGGGCGTCGAATTCGCGCATCCCCTTCTTGGTCATCCGCTCGACGAGCACCTCATCGGCCGTCAGGAATGTCGCCACCGCTGACTCGGTCTGCTCGGCGGGCGAGGGCAGGTCGATAACCCAACTGCTCGCCTGGAGCAGGTCGGCGAGGGCCGCTCCGCCCACCTCGGCGGTGTCGACCACGTCGAGCAGATCGAGCCCGTCGGGCATCGCCTCGCTCAGCGCCGCGTGGGCAGCGGCCGGCTCGATCTTCTCCTGGAGCGCGATCTCGAGATACTCGGCCTCGCTGGCGGCACCGGTCGGGGCCGCACCGGCGTAGGAGATCCGCGGATGCGGGTTGAAGCCCGACGAGTACGCCACCGGGACCCGCGCCCGCATCACGGCCCGCTCGAAGGCCCGACTGAAGTCGCGATGGCTGGTGAACCGAAGCCGCCCGCGCTTGGCGTACCTGATCCGGAGGCGCTGGACCGGCGGGGCCTGCTGTTCGGGCTGCTGACGCACGGCCACAGGGTAGTTCCGCCGCATCGGCGGCAACGATTCGGCGAGCTGCGAGAGTCTTGGCCCATGAACCCCGCCGCCGCCTGCGGGCTCGTGATCGTGCTCACCACCGCCTGCGGCAGCACCGCGGCCACGGACCTGCTGGCCGAGGCCCCCTCGCCCACCACCACGCCGTACGCCGGGCGTCTCGACCTGCCTCCGGACACCCGCGACACCGCGACCCTGGCCGCCCGGATGGCTCGGCGGGACTGGCCCTGGAGTGCGAGATCGAGCCATACGACGGCGGCGCGGACTATGAGGACGGACTGTCATCAGCGCGCTCCTCCCCGCAGGCGGCGGTCGCCGACTTCGTCACGTCCAACTACGGGCCCGCGCTGCCCGAGCACGGCTACCGCTGCGACTGGCAGCGGATCACCTTCTTGCAGATCGGTGCCTGGAACGACGGCCGGATCTACCTGCGCGACCGCACCGGCGAGCTGGCCCACTCACTCGACGGTCGGTTCGCAGCCGATCGCCCGGTGCCGCAGGGCGCGCGCGGCACCGGCTACGTGCGCAACGGCCGACATCTGTGGCTCACCGCGCACGCGGCGTACGTCGGCGTCGATCGCACGCGCGCCGAACGGTGGCCGCGCGCAGTCGGCCCGGTGGGATGCGCCTGAGGGCTCCGGCAGTCTCGCGGCCCCTGACATCCGTCACGTTTCTGACCGCTGGACGCGAGCCGCTCCCCCGGCCTGCCCAGGCGAGTGACAGGATTCCCACAGTGAACCGCCGTACGACCTCCGCCGCACTGATGCTCGCCGGCATCTTGCTGCTGTCGCTCAACCTGCGCCTGGCGGCGGTCACGGTCGGTCCGGTGCTCGTCGAGATCCGTCGTGCGCTCGGCATGTCTCCCGAGCTCGCCGGCGTCCTCACCTCGCTGCCGGTACTCGCGCTTGCGGTCTTCGGAGCGCTGGCGCCCTGGGTGGGCAGGACGTTCGGCATCCACCGGGCGACGCTGCTCTCGCTCTTCGCGATCACCGTGGGTCTCTTCTCGCGCGCGCTCGCCTCCAACGACCTGGTCTTCCTCGGCCTTTCGGCGCTGGCGCTGGCGGGGATCGCCGTCGCCAACGTGCTGCTTCCCTCCCTGGTCAAGCGGCACTTCCCGCAGCGGCTCGGGCCGGTCACCGCGCTCTACTCCACGGTCCAGTCCATCGGGATGACGCTGGCGATCATCCTCACCGTCCCGATCGCCCACAGCCGGGGCGGCTGGCGGACCGGCCTGGCGGTATGGGGCACCCTCGCGGTGATCGCGGCGATCCCGTGGCTCGGCCTGGTTCGCCACGACCGCTCCACCCCTGCGGTCGAGAAGACGGTGCGCTCGATCGACGTCGCCCGGACACCGATCGGCCTCGCGATGGCGGCCTTCTTCGGCATCCAATCGATCCAGGCGTACGCCGTCTACGGCTGGTTCCCCACGTTGTGGCGTGATCACGGCTTCTCCGCCGGCCATGCGGGCGCGCTGGTCGGACTGGTCGCGGCGGTCGCGATCCCGCTGGCGCTCGCCGGGTCGGCGGTGGCGGCGCGGGCCGCCGACCCACGCCGGATCCTGGTCGCGGCGATCGTCTGCTTCGTCCTCGGGTACGTCGGCGTGCTCATCGCTCCGCACGCGCTCGCGGTCCCGAGCGCTCTCCTGATCGGCGCCGGCACGATCTGCTACCCGCTTACCCTGGTGCTCGTGGCGTTGCACGCCCGCACCCAGGGCGGCACCATCGCCCTCTCCAGCGTGGTGCAGGCGCTGGGCTATCTGCTCGCGGCCGTGGGCCCCTTCACGATCGGCATCCTCCACACCGCGACCCACGGCTGGCGGGTCCCCGTCCTCGTACTCCTACTGCTCGAGCTCCCCCATCTCGCCCTGGCGCTCTATATCGGCCGACCACATCTGGTCGAGGAGCAGACCGAACGTGGCCGCCGTGGCGCCGCGGTCGCGGGCCTCGAGGCCGCTGGACGCTCCGACCGCTGACACCCTGCAACGACCGCGCAAAGGTGTGCTTGTCGCAGCTTGTCACCGTCAAACCGGGGTCGATAACCGGAGAATCCGTGCTGCCACCGAAGTGTCACCGTGACAGTTCGGAGCGTGAGTGAGAGTTCGAACGCTCACTCACGGCGCAGACTGTCACCGTGACAGTTTGGCCAGGACGCGCTCAGACCACGCTGAGCGGCAGCAGCTTCTGGCCGGTGGGGCCGATCTGGATCTCGGTGCCCATCTCCGGGCAGACCCCGCAGTCGTAGCACGGCGTCCAGCGGCAGTCCTCGACCTCGATGTCTTCGCCGCGAGCGGCGGCGAGGGCGTCCTCCCAATCGGCCCACAGCCAGTCCTTGTCGAGGCCGGAGTCGAGATGGTCCCAGGGCAGCACCTCGTCGTACTCGCGCTCGCGGGTGGTGTACCAATCGAGGTCGACGCCGGTGCCGGCGAGCCCCTTCTCGCAGGCCGCGACCCAGCGGTCGTAGGAGAAGTGCTCGCTCCAGCCGTCGAAGCGGCCACCGTCGCGCCAGACCTGCTCGATGACCGCACCGACTCGACGGTCGCCGCGGGAGAGCAGGCCCTCGATGACACCGGGCTTGCCGTCGTGGTAACGGAAGCCGATCGCCCGGCCGAAGCGCTTGTCGGCCCGGACGACCTCGCGCAGTTTCGCAAGCCGTTCATCCGTCGTCTCGTGGTCGAGCTGTGCCGCCCATTGGAACGGCGTGTGCGGCTTGGGTACGAAGCCGCCGATCGAGACCGTGCAACGGATGTCGTTGCGCCCGGAGACCTCGCGTCCCTTCGCGATCACCTTCTTGGCCAGTTCGGCGATCTGGAGGACGTCGTCGTCGGTCTCGGTCGGTAGGCCGCACATGAAGTAGAGCTTCACCTGCCGCCAGCCGTGGGAGTACGCCGTCGCGACGGTTCGGATCAGGTCCTCCTCGGTCACCATCTTGTTGATGACCTTGCGCATCCGCTCGGAGCCGCCCTCGGGGGCGAAGGTGAGCCCGGAGCGGCGGCCGTTGCGGGAGAACTCGTTGGCGAGGGTGATGTTGAAGGCGTCCACCCGGGTGGAGGGCAGCGACAGCGAGACGTTGGAGCCGTCGTAACGGTCGGCGAGACCGCTGGCGATGTCGCCGATCTCGGTATGGTCCGCCGAGCTCAGCGAGAGCAGGCCGACCTCCTCGAAGCCGGACTTGCGGATCCCGTTCTCGACCATGTCACCGATGGTGGTGATCGACCGCTCCCGCACCGGCCGGGTGATCATCCCGGCC